>TARA_R110001583_G_scaffold16272_8_pt1 | contig 26201 bp, 22 predicted proteins | sample TARA_R110001583 | Tara Oceans TARA_R110001583 (sample SAMEA4398432) | marine metagenome | biome: Polar Biome; feature: [MES] marine water layer (ENVO:01000295) within the mesopelagic zone...; material: water (ENVO:00002006), including particulate matter (ENVO:01000060) such as...... | reverse complement strand
TATTATCTTTGGAAAGCGAAAAAAGGGCGGCGGCGACTATACCGATACACCGTCATCTTTTAGTGTAGGTCAAAGCCTAGATAATCTATTAAGTAAGATTCAAATATCAAAATGGGGACCTGAGGGTCGCATTCGAACATACAACGGAAAAGCATTCACTGATTGGTCTGTGAATAACTATGATCAGTCTAGCACAGTCTCTACAATGATAAACGATCTAGGTATTACAAGTCCTATTTTTGGAACCCCTATATCAAACACACACCCGGGTGTAGTCGGATCAAAACCTGTCTCAAAGTTGCTAAGAGCTGTCTTTGAAGCACACGCAGTTGATCACTATCTAAAACAATATCTCAAACTAACCCAGGGAATAGATCTTCAAGAAGACGTTTTCTGTCTCAATCAGGACAAAGCAGCCATAAGCGGCCCTGATGCAAATGTCCAGGATACATATAATTCAGTAGTTGAAAGACTTTCACTAACTTTCCCCGCTAGAGACATGGCAAGTGCGCTAACCTTTCAAAGAATTAAGGGTGAACTTGCTCGATCAATCTTATTTAGCCCGCAAAAGTATAGAAACAGAACTATTCTTCCTAAAATATTTGACAGAGTATTTTGCATTCTTGTAGATGACAGGCACTGGGATACATCGCCGTCAGAAAGTGAGAGCTGGTCAATAGATGCATCGGGTGATCCATTATATGAAAATGCTCTAGGGACTCACATAAAAGTGGCTACAAATGATAATTTAAACTATCCAGTATACGATCAGTATTATTTCACTGTGTCAATTGTTACTCCTCTTCCAGAGGATGAAACAGAGCTTGCAAAGATGATGCAAGGAATATCAATATGAAAGAGAGGATATAAAAATGGCAATTGATCCAACTGCATCTGATGAACAAAATCAAGTACAACCGATTGGCATCAGCAACAGGGCTTTATATGGTAGCGGATTAACATCAAATGACATCATTGATCCTACAAATTTATCAATGATGGAGTACCATCTTTTAGAATTTTCTGATACATGGGGCTACACTAGCTATCAAAGTGTTCCCGTAACAATAATAGATGTGCCTGAGGTAAAAGTTATTGAGGCAGAATTTGTTTATAATTTTTATACAAGGGACGAAAGAACAAATGGGTCAGACACTTATGGTGTAATTAATCTTGCAGACCCTGATCCTTATGATCAGATGCTAATGAGAAAAGACAAGATGCCACGATATAATATTATCACCGTTACACCTACAACATTTGAAACTGTAGACCCAGTCTTGGAGGGAATGGTACCAGGTCTCGGATCCTCGCCCATAAGGGACAATTTAGATTCTTTGCAGTCTGAAGATGCAGTTGCTACAGCGTATTTCTGCTCCTTTCATATGAAAGATGATTTCGTGGACAGGCAATTTTATGATGCCTTGTCTTCGTCTGTTTCATTTTTTAAAATGTCAACAGGAGCAGCAGCATCACCTGATCAAGTGGGCGCAGTAATCGTAATGAACATGACAGCATCAGTTGCATTTTCGCCAGAAGGACAACAAGTAAGGCAAGCGATGACAAGCCCTCAATCGCTAGGTGTCTCATACGCACCTACAGATACCCGTAAAGAAATATCAAAGAATGCATTTAATAGTGTGACAGACATAGACTGGTCCAACAGCATAAATAACAGATTTGTCAATTATATTGTACAGGGCTCTGTAGAAGACAAGACAAGTATATATGAAAATGAACTCTTTGGTCTTTTAGAGCAATCAAAAGAAATTCAAACAAAGGCTATTGAATTTTCTGTGCCTGGCATAATTAGCGCAGACGAGTATGCACTAAGACTGAATGCATTAAATGAGGTAGTCGTAGATTCAAATAGTACAACACCTGCTGTAGAGCTAAATGAAAACTCATACCCGATTGGGTTTATTGTGGAAAAATACGAGATAGTTACTGATCCAGAAACATCAAGCTGGGAGAGAATCAGACATGACGATATTATAGTAGAAGGGTATAACACTACGCAAGTCGTAGATCCCAAGATAAGGTATGGAGGAACATATATCTATAACGTAAAAACTGTTTGCTTAACAAGATTTGAAGCGTTTAGAGAAGATTCAGTTGACGATGTCGAAGATCAAGTGGTTATGGCAACTGTTTTAATGGCGTCAGCTGGCTACCCAGTCAAAGTTGACTGTCTTGAGAATATTCCACCTAATCCGCCGCAGAATCTAAGATTTCAATGGGATTATGCTAGCGACTGCCTTTTAATCTTTTGGGAAGAAGAGCTAAATCCTCAGAGAGATGTAGTAAGGTACCAAATTTTTAGAAGAAAATCTGTTAGAGTTCCTTTTACAATTATAAGAGAGCTTGATTTTGACCTTTCAACTTCAAAAGCTGTCCCAAGAGAAAAAACTCCGCCCGACTTAATTACTTCTGTACCCGGCCCAGTAAAATTTTATAGGGACACAACATTCACAAAAGAGTCAAGCTACATTTATACTCTAGCGTCTATAGATGCTCGCGGATTAACATCGAATTATTCTGCACAGTTTAAAGTAACTTTTAATCAGGCTAAAAACAAGATAAAGACAGAGCTAATATCTCAATCTAATGCACCAAAGCCATACCCAAATATTTACCTGAACCAAGATCTATTTGTAGACACGATGAAAGATTCCGGCCACACAAGAATGAGAGTATTTTTTGATCCTGAGTACTATGATGTTGCAAAAGTGGTAGAAAATTCTCCCGCGTTGGTTGCTCTCGGAGGTCCTGCTACAGTAGATGAATCTTTAAATTTTATCGCTAGCCAGTATAAGATTCAAATAATGAACGTAGATAATCAGCTAAGTCAGGTTATTAACATAGATATTACTAACGATACAGGGCCCCAGCAAGATATCCCTATAAATCCTTTAACTAAAGGGACTTTTAAGTCATAATTGCACATGGGGAATATTTACTTAAGGTAGCAGTTAACTGTATATTTAAAACTAGGAGAAAAAAATGGGATTTCTTGATCACAGCACCAACAATATAATTTTAGATGCTGTTCTTACAAATTTAGGCAGAGAAGCACTATCACGAAATGATGGAAGTTTTGAAATTTTTAAATTTGCATTTTCAGATGAAGAGGTGGATTATGGGCACATAGTCCACTATGGAAGAACAGTAGGGAAGGAAAAGATTGAAAAAAATACACCTGTCTTGGAGGCAGTGACACAAGGAAATCTTGCTCAAAAGTATAGAACGCGTACTATTAATAATGATGCGCTTACGAGACTTCCCACACTTACTCTTATAGAAACATTAACAAATAATATTTTAACATTATCAAGAACTGGAAATGATGGGAATCCTACATCAAAACAGATGTCAGTCCAGCAATCTCTTCAAAGCGGAACTCTAGATCCAGACTTAACAGATTTTAGCTTTAGAGTGATGGCTGACAATCTCTTTTTAGGTATTAGTAACAGAGTTCCAGATAGCATTGATGATAATAACATTGCTACGTACACTATAGCAGCAAATGCTGCGATAACATCGCAAAATCTTTCTACAATCGGAGTGACATTCTTTGCTAGATCAGTATCCAATGATCTTTTTGATACATACAAGCAAAAGGGTGGATCAGTTGTTGAAAAAGTGGTGACAGTTTCTGGCATGAATTCAGGTGCAACACTTACATTTAGAATTCAGATAACATAGTTTTTTTGGAGATATAACTGTGGCAACATTTAAAGAGCTTACAAGCGCAGATAAGAAAACAGCAAAGTCATTTCTTAACCAGCTTGTCGACGTGATTCAAGAGGATATCTCAGGATCCACAACAAGAAAGAAATACCAAGTCTTTGTTACGGGAGGGGTCGGCCCCGGCGTAACATCATCACTTTTTCAAACAGTGTATGATCAGGACTTTTCACTACAGACATCTAATGCTGTTTTTGATTTAACTGTAGGGGTATTCTCAGGAAGCGGCTTGGTATCAACTGCGTCTACTGGACAAGACTCAACCGGAAAATTACTTTTCCAGTCTAGTTCTCTGATGATGAGGGAGAAGATAAGCAATTACAAACAGTTTGCCCAGCTTCTTTTGGGAGATGCAGATTCTCAGTTTACAGCACCTTTCTCTAATGCCTCTGCAACCGGCAAGATCGACAATGCTATGTTCGTGTGCTTCAAGCGGCTGTTCTCTAGAGACATGATCAAGAAAGAGAGCTTTGCAATGAGGTTTTTCACCTCAGCTTCTCATCATTGCCGTGGCAACGACCACGGCGGCGGAGCCCCGGACACACCTAATCTAAATCAGACATCTGAGTCAGGCTCAGCTATTTTTACAGATGTAGGAGCATCTACAAACCAGGAGTCGTCATTTGGAGGCAGTGTTGGTAACATTGTTAACTCTGCTGATACGTCTAACACAGTTGGCCTTTGTTTCTATGAGCAAGGATTATGTGTATTCGATATGAAGAAAATCATCTCCGGGGGAGAGCACGTGTCAGGGGTTATCGATGCAATGAGTGACAGTAGTCCGTTTAGCGTAGGCGTCGGAAAGACACTTATCGGATCGGATGGCACTGGCCCCGGCGGCGCCACCAGTGATTCATGGAATAGCAATGCATCATTTATTCCCGACCTAATGGTTTCAGCATCAATGGATAACATCATTGACTATCTGTCATCGTGTAGATTTAGTTCAGGTTCCAATACAGCTATAACCTTCCAGAATTTAACCGCTATTAATTCAACTCTTATCTTTTGTCGAGCAACTGCTGACGAGTTCAACTATTCATCTAATCCGACTTATGTTGATGGATCAACTAACAAGATACGCGTCATTGAAACTGGCCAAGAAGCTACACAGCGCGCATTCTGTTTCTTGACAACTGTCGGACTTTATGATGCAAATGATAACCTTCTAGCAGTAGCAAAGTTATCTAGACCTATTGAAAAGAACAATGAGAAAGATATAACAATAAGAGTTCGCCTTGATTTCTAATGATGATAACAGATGTCCTTTGTCAAAATCCTACCAGAATATCTAGAAAAGTTTACTCTTACTCTGCATCCTGAAACAAGGTATCATAGTTCATCTTTTCAAGGTCCGACCACTTATCCTACGGGGTCAATGCCCCTGTCTCCCAGGCCGAGCAAGTGCCTAAAGAACACGTATGACCCGTCACAAAAAGGGCAGAATTCATATGATTCTGGCAGCCCAGGAGTTGAAGGTCTTAACATGGGAGACTACGATTTACTTACACAGCTGCAATCGGCGCAGAATGAAGTAAACTACAGCATGGCACAAGGGGTATCTGCTAACGTATCTAACACGATGAATAGCTATATGGAGCTTGTAAATTCATCTTCTGAAATAGCAAGAAATACTAAGCGATTTGAAATAGTTAGGTTTGACCCACCATTCTCTTTCACGTTGAATTCATCTGTCAAGAACTGTATAAGAAAAGTATTGATGCCCTATTATTCGTCTTTTTACGACGTGTGCCAGTTCTCTTTTACAAATTACAATACAATAAACTTTTTTACTAGCTCGACAGTTCCAACAAAATCTGCGATAATATACAATAATTTTAAATTTCCAGGAAGGCCTAGACCTTACTCTCCTACAGGATCTTTTAGTTTTGATTTCTATATTAACCCAAGATACGGAAGTGATCTAGGGTCTGAGTTCCACGCTGGAACTATAATGCATTTAACTTCAACATTCGCTCTGTCACTAGTATCAGGTACGCTTAAAGACGGGGATGGTTCTACTGATGGATATAGACTACTTTTACAGCTCAGCCATAGCGCTGATACTGCTCCGTCAAAAGTTGATCTCAGCATAGCAAATAATAAAAGGCCTTGGCCTGATAATTTAACATTTCTTTCTAGCGATAACTCGCTTAGAAAGAACAAGTGGCATCACGTTTGTGTTAGGTGGGGCGGTAGCATATTTAATGATGGATCAGGAAGTTTCATTATAGACGGAAAAGACGATGGGACATTCAATGTTCCCTCTGCATCTATTCTGCCTGCACCTCATGTAAACTGCTCAGCTCTTGTTCTAGGAAATTATTATGAAGCCTCCGGAGAAGGCTCAGCTGGTGATGAGGCGAGATTTTTTAATAAAGTAAGTTGTGTTGCTCAAGGAGCTTATCCTTGGGAGGATTTTGGCGGAGGTTCAAACGAAGATCCGACTGATTTTAAGTTTAACCATCCTCTCAATGCTGAAATACATGACGTAAAAATATTCAATAAATACCTAACTGGGAAAGAGATACAGGAAAATTCTAAGTACGGTCAATCTTCTGTTTCGGGTGATCTTATGTTTTATGCACCGCCCTTTTTCGTTCAAGAAAGCCCAGTTCGGGAAGTAATTTTAACTCCATTCCAAACAGAGACAAAACAATCGAAGTCACCGTTCAATGTTAACTTTTCCTTTGGTGTAGGCGGATACCTCATAAATTTACAGAACTATCTAAGAGATTTTAGTACAGGATTCTATCCTCGTCTCTACTGTCTTACAGCATCAACTATAGATAGCACAGTTTTGGATATAACTGCAAATGGTTATGTCTATGCATCAGGCTCGACAAGAAAAAGAAATTTAACAATCTTGCCAAATGATAATGGACTATTTGCACCTGATTTTGCTCTTTTAAATAGTGGATCTTCTGAAATGTCAGTATTTAAAAGTGTTCATGGGGGAACTGATCTTAGTCTTGTTAATATTGACGACATGGTCCCTAGCGGTGCAGCATACTCAGGCATTCCCACTGTAGCTTTAAAAACTTTAATAGAGGCAATTAACAATGCTGTGTCAGAGCTGCAAGACGATGTTTCAGCAGATACAATTGCTGCTGAGATAGCAGGCGTGACACCTGAAAACATGGGCAGCACTGTTTCCACAACTGGCCCAATATTAACAGTTTATCAGAGAACTAGAGATCCAAGCTCTAATGAGATATCTATATTTGATATTTCAAATCTATTCTATGGAGACAGGATTCTTCCGGGCAGCTTCTACCTGACTGATCCTAATATCACGGGATCTGGAAATAAAGTAAAAATGACACTTCGTGATAACAAACGCGGCGGCCTATATAGGGCAGATTCTTTAACACAGCATGCTACTTGGTCAAACGTAGGAACAATTCTGTACCCTGATGGAGTTGCTGTTGTTAAGTCTCCGCACATAGCTTACTTTGGTCAAGATAGGTTTGAAGCAACTTTCAAGGGTGAACAAGATCTTCATATAATGACCTTAAACATTCCAGCAGAGGCTGGACTTATAAACTCTTCATCCAATCCCCGATATATGCAGCTTTCTGCTTCTAATAATGCAAACGATGTCAATCAGAATTTTGTATATGTATCTGGGTTTAATTTACATGATGACAATCTCAACGTTATCATGAGAGGGACACTAGCACAGCCTGTTCTTAAAAGAGAGAGAGACGAGTTTTTGCTTAGATTTAAGATGGATTTTTAGATGATATTGGGCTTGGATATTTCTACAAGTTGCACTGGCTGGTGTGTTCTTGACGATCTTGGCAAGTTAGTCTCAATAGGTTACATTGATCTTAAAAAAGAAAAAAATGCATTTAAAAAAGCAAAAATTGTTCAACAACGACTATCTGATATTCATATTAGCCATGAAATAAAAAAAATATTTATAGAAGAAAACTTACAAACGTTTAGATCAGGATTTTCTTCGGCTAAAACTCTTTCAACTTTAGCTAGATTTAATGGCATAGTATCCTTTATTTGCTACGAGGAGTTTAAAAGAGACCCTGAGTTTCTAAACGTCAATTCTTCTAGAAGAGGATTAGGGATAAAAATTCAAAAAGAAAAAGATTGTGGCAAATCTACGAAGCAGCAAGTTCTGGAATGGGTATCTATTTCTCTGGGCGATACTGACCACGAATGGCCTATTAAAACATTAAAGAGCGGTCCAAGAAAAGGGCAGGATGTCCTAGAGATCGGCTGTTACGACATGGCTGACGCATATGTTATTGCTAAAGCAGGGATAGAAGTGAACATTTAGCCTTTTTTTGATAAATTTTCTTTGTGGAAACTGTAACTTCAAAGATAACGTTTATTAGAAAAGCTTTTGGAGATGTAATCATCGCAAGGGATGGAGCTAATGTAGCAGCTCGATGCCCAAAGTGCGGAAAGTCTAATAAGAAAAAATTCTCTATTAACATAGAAAACTGGGCATGTCACTGCTGGGTCTGTGGAATAAAGGGAAAAGATCCATATAGAATAATTCTTAAGCACATAGGCCCAGGACTTGCACAAGAATTTAAACTAAGGTTTTCATTTCAAAAGAATAGTTTTGAAAATGAATCTCAAGAAATTATTAAAGACGAAAGAGCATCATTACCTGAAAATATTATTCCTCTATTTGGTAAAAATTATACTAGAGACCCAGATGTAAGGAGTTGCCTAGAATACTTGAAAATGAGAGGAGTAACACGTGAGGATGCTTGGTATTTTAAATTGTGCTCATCGATATCAGGAAAATTTAGAAGACGTATTATTGTTCCATCTTTTGATTTCGAAGGAGAGTTAAATTATTTTTCTGCTAGAGCTATTGATTCTGATGTTTTTCTTAAATACATAAACTCTAAAGCAAAGAAAAAAGATATTATCTTTAATGAAATAAACATAGACTGGTCTCAAGAGGTAACGCTTACAGAAGGGCCATTTGACTTATTTAAATGCAATCAGAATGCTACATGTCTGCTGGGTTCAAAGCTTTCTAAAAACTCCTATCTTTTTAAAAAAATCGTGTCTAATGAGGCACCTATTTTGCTAGCATTAGACAGTGATATGAGAAAAGATGCAAGAAAAATTGCTGATCTATTGGAAAAATATAATGTAGATGTCAGGATGATAGATCTAGGTAAATTTCAAGACGTTGGTGAAATGAATAAGAAGGATTTCTATGTCGCTCGAGAAAAAGCTAGTGCGTGGTCTAGAGAAATGTCCCTAAGGGAAAGGATTGCATCCATTCAAACGGGATCCTTGATCTAGTTTTTTATACCTATAGATGAATGGAGATACACATGGATCTATTGCGAAAACTTGTAAGAGAAGAAATTAGAATGCTAATGAAAGATGATGCACTCTTTGGGCATAACGATTCGCCTGGTATTATGCCTGATTGGGATAGTTTATCTGATAAGTCTTTATCGAGCTCTTGTCCAGTGTGTGGTACTACTCATGACGGTCCATGTCATAATCCATCACTTAACACAAATGACGAAGACGGAAGAAACCTAAGCTACGGCCATTCGAAATCAACAGATCAAGAAGGCAGAATAACTCGAAAACAGCTTTACTACATATCGAAAAAAGCACAAAGCTTGCATGATATTCTTAGAGATGACGACGACCTTCCAGAATGGGTTCAGAGCAAGATAGCGCGTGTGGCTGATAAGATAAATGTTGCGTATGAATATGTTGAATATAGGATTAATAATCCGAAAAAATCTTAAGCTTGTACATTTCTATTTTTTTTGTAATTATTAAGATAGTCTTAAGAGCTTAATATCTAATGAAAATAATACACTTAGCTGATGTTCACTGGCGGGGTCTGTCTAGGCACGAAGAATACAAAGAATCATTTTCTTATTTTTTTCGTCTGGCAAAGGATCTAAACCCTGATATAATCTATGTTGGAGGCGACATAGTCCACAACAAAACCCAGGGTATATCCCCAGAGCTCATAGATTGTCTCTGTTGGTGGTTTAACAGCTTGTCTGAAGTTGCACCCACTCACGTGATTCTAGGCAACCACGACGGCCTGGTGTTTAATAAAGACAGACAGGATGCCATCACACCCATAATCGAAGCTCTAAAAAATCCCAATATTCATCTTTATAAAGATTCTGGTGTATACCCTGTTAAAGATCATGAAGATTTTAACTGGTGTGTTTTTTCTTGTTTTGACGAAGAAGGTTGGAAAAATGTCTTACCCGAAGATGAAAAAATAAATATTGCGCTTTTTCACGGTGCTGTATGGGGATCAAAGACAGACGTAGACTTTAGTATCGACGGCGAAGTAACAGATGATTTTTTTGACGAATTCGATTTTACTTTATTAGGTGATATCCATAAAAAACAATTTCTAAATGATGAAAAAACAATGGCTTATCCGGGATCAAGCATCCAGCAAAATTACGGAGAAGATACTGGAAAGGGATTTTTATTCTGGGATATAAAAGACAAGGATAACTTTGATGTAAAGTTCTTTGAAATACCACATCTGAGACCCTACATTACACTCGACTGGGATGGGTCCGTAGACGACATAATTGACAAAGCTATGGACTACCCAGATGGATCACGATTTAGAATTAGATCGAAATCTCTTCTATACCAATCTGACAGTAAGCGTCTACAATATGATCTTAAGAGAGAGAAAGCGGCAACAGAAGTAGTATTTAAATCAGAGTCTACTTTTGATGTCTCTAAAATACAAACGTCTGCTGGGACATTACAGAGAAATAATCTTAGAGATTCTAAGGTCCACAAGAATTTAATTAGAAGCTTTTATAAAGAAAAAGATATTGAGAAAGAGGTTGTTGAAAAAGTTGATAGCCTTATTGAAAGATATGTATCTCAAATCTCTGATACAGAGAATGTTCTAAGGAATACTAGATGGCAAGTAAATTCTTTGAAATTTGATAATCTTTTTGCTTACGGACAGGATAACATTATTAATTTTGAAAACCTTCCTGGTATTACCGGTATTTTTGGAAAAAATACAAAGGGAAAGTCTTCTATAATTGGTTCACTAATGTACGGACTTTTCAATACAACTGACAGAGGCCCAATTAAGAACTTACATATCATAAATAATAGAAAGAATTCGTGTACTGCTATAGTTGATCTCTGCATAAATGGAGAAAATTTTCAAATTGAAAGGTCTACTGTTAAGCATGAGACTCGAAAGGGAGAAGTATATGCTTCCACGGGTTTAAAGCTCTATAAAGCATCTCAAGATGGAGATCTGGTAGAAGATATAACTGAAGAACAGCGCAGAGAAACTGAAAAGATTCTAAGAAGAATGATTGGAACTGCTGACGACTTTTTAATGACATCGCTAGCATCCCAAGGAGAAATGAATACTTTCATAAAAGAAGGGGCAACTTCTAGAAAGATGATTTTAACTAAGTTTCTTGACTTGGGTGTTTTTGAAAAAATGTATGATACTGCTAAGCTGGAATCTTCTGATCTTAGAAGCAAGTCCAAGCTTTATCCAGATATAGACTGGGATGAAGAAATAGATAACATTCAGTTTGAAGTTGACGAAAGCAAAAATAGTCTCGCATCTATTGAAAAGGAAATAGAGCAAAAACGTCAAACTTTCAGAGATTTAACAATAGAATTGGCAATGTCAGATACGCCAGATATTGTGACACGATTTGAAATAGACACACAAGAAAAAATAATCTCAGACTTGTGTAGTGATGAAAAAGAAGCTGAAGATAAAAGAGATGCTTTTAAAGATCTAATTTCAGAAAATCAAAAAATGATAGATCAAATAAATCTCACTAAGTTTGAGTTTCCTATTAAGGATCTCCGTAAAAAGCGTGATACACAAAAAAATCTTGAAAAATCTCTAGTTGAATTGAGACATGCTTATAATATTCATAAAACTGAGCTAGAGAGACAAGAGACATCTATTACTAAGCTTGATGAAGTGCCCTGCGGGGATAAATTTCCATCATGTAAATTTATTAAAGACTCGCATGCTGATAAATCGAAAATAGAAAATCAAACAACTTTAATGGAAAAGCATTTTTCTCTTTTAGAGGACACAGGCAAAGCTCTTGATATCATACTAAAGGAAAAAATTGATAAAAAAATAGAAAAATATAATTCTATTATTGAGAAAGAATCGAAGCTTGCAATAGTCATATCAAAGCTACAAATAAAGCTAAATAACACTACAAATGATCTTAATTTAATTATTTCAGAAAGAAAAGCTGCACAATTACACTTGTCTGATATGTTACCTCGCCTGGTTGAAGACGCAAGTGCTTGTAAGTCATCATCTGTTAAATCTCATATCCTTACACTTGAGAGTGATATTAAAAAGTTAGACAGGGCTAGGTTGAAAAGAGTTGAAAAAATAGCTGGCCTAAAATCTGAAATCTCTCGAATGAAGAATGATAGAAAGATATTTGACAATATTAAAAAAGACTTACTTGCATATGATCTTCTTATGCAGGCAACGTCTAAGAAAGGAATACCTTTGCAAATAATGATGTCCCAGCTACCACAGATAAACCTTGAAATTTCAAAAATATTACAAGGCGTAACAGGATTTACTGTAGAGCTTGATGCAGACTCAGAGTCTAATTCAATGGATATTTATATTAACTACGGAGATTCACGCAGGATTATAGAATTAGCATCCGGAATGGAGAAGATGATGGCATCTTTAGCCATCAGAGTTGCACTAATAAATATCTCATCACTCACTAAGACAAATATGCTGATTATTGATGAAGGATTTGGCGCATTAGACGAGAATAATATTGAAGCATGCTCTAGGCTTTTAAACTCTCTAAAGAAATGGTTTAAAAATATTCTCGTAATATCTCACGTTGATGCAATCAAAGACTCAGTTGATAATACACTAGAGATTATTAAAAATGAAAAAGACGCAAAAGTTAGACACTTGTAAGAAAAAAAGAAGCAGTAATTTAATTATCATTAATAACAGGGACGGACTTTGTGTTCCTTTGTTTTGTCCAATTTGTGAATTTGTCATGAATACGTCTGATGATTTTGATTTTTACCAAGAGTTCTCCTGTTGCGAAGAGTGCGGCGTAAGGTTTGCCCAATCTAGAAGAAAAGAATGGCTAGAGGGCTGGCGACCAGAAAAAGATGATATAAAAAAGATTAAAAAAGAAATAGGAAATAGATCGCTAGGTTTATTTTTAGAGAACGATGATATTTAGCAATAGGAGAATTTTTTATTATGCTTAATACTAGCGAAGTCAATAGCCTTGGACAAGTTTTAAATGATACCTGGGGAAAAAGTACATGTCAAGAATTTAGAACACCCACAATGTCAATAACGACATCTCTACAGGGAGACTGTCTATCTTGTAATTACACCACTATAGTTCATCTAGCATCAGATAGAAACATTAGAGAGCAAGTTAAGAGATTTGAAGAAGAATCTGTAAAGCTAACTAGTGAATATATGAAACGCGTAAGGAAAGAGTTTAAGAAGCTCTCGGGCAGGGCGCTTAAAGTAAAAGAGATCAATAGCACAGATAGTGTAGAATTAATAACAGCATCTCCTTTCACACCGAGAAAAACAGCATACTACAGAAGATTTACAAATTTTAAAGTCGATTAATGATTAAAAATAAGTCCAGACAGGTATCAGAGATAATAAAGTGTGGAAAAGATCCTCTTTATTTTTTTAATTCATATGCAAAGATTCAGCACCCAGTTAAAGGTCTTATTCCTTTCAATACTTATCAATTTCAAAATACCTGCGTACAGGATTTCATTGATCACAGATTTAATATAATATTAAAGTCTAGACAGCTTGGAATGTCAACACTGTGTGCAGCATACGCAGTATGGCTTGCTCTTTTCCAAAGAGATAAAAATATTCTTATCATCGCGACTAAGCTTAGTGTTGCTCAAAACTTTATTACAAAAGTCAAGACGATGATAAAAAGCTTGCCAAAGTGGCTCGTTTTACCAGAAATAATCACCAATAACAAACAATTGATAGAGTTTAGTCACGGATCGTCAATAAAGGCAATACCCACATCTGATGACGCAGGGCGTTCTGAAGCATTGTCACTTTTAATTGTTGATGAGGCAGCGTTTGTTAAGAATTTTGATGATCTTTGGATGGGCCTATACCCTACTATCTCCACTGGCGGACGAGTAATTATCCTTTCTACGCCCAACGGAGTAGGCGGCCAGTATTTTAAGCTATATACAGATGCTGAAGCAGGAGTTAATGAATTCAATCCAATAAAGATACCTTGGGATTCACATCCAGAAAGAGATGAAGAATGGTTTAACAATACTACAAGAAATCTTTCTGATAGACAGATTTCTCAAGAGTATTTGTGTGACTTTGCTTCTTCTGGTGAGACTTTTTTATCTTCTGGAGATATTGAATGGATAAACAGCATTTCTAGACCGCCACGCGAGAGAACTGGATTTGATAGAAATATATGGATCTGGGAATATCCGCTTTCTGAGCACTCGTATATTATCTCTGCTGACGTTTCTAGGGGAGATTCTAAAGACTATTCTACTTTTCACATCATTGACATTGATGCTGGAGAGTGCGTTGTAGAGTACAAGGGAAAAATTCCCCCAGATAGATTTGCAGAAGTTCTTAATGAATATGGCTTAAAGTATAATAAAGCAATACTATGTCCAGAGAACAATAGTTATGGATATGCAACAATATTAAAACTAAAAGAGCTTCAGTACCCCAGTTTATATTACAAAAAGAGAAAATCGGTTTATATTGTAGATTATACGCCAAGCCACGAATCAGACATAGCAGGTTTTACTACTAGCGGAAAGACAAGAAACTTAATACTTACTAAGCTTGAGGAGACATTGAGAAATAAGCAGGTTTTAATATATTCATCAAGATTTCACGATGAGCTAAAGACTTTTGCATGGAAGGGAAACAAAGCGCAGGCAATGAAAGGTTATAATGATGACTTAGTGATGAGTTTTGCTATAGGCGTTTGGCTGTTTGATACATCTGATGGATACGGAAAAAATTCTAAATTATTAAATGAAGCAATGTTAAAAGCTATGAAAATGACTAGAAATACATACGATGATATGCCAGGAGCGATTACTGAAGGCAGTCCAAATAGCACTACACCCAGAGATCCTAGAGCTGATCCAGATGGAAATAAACGAAAAAACTTATCAAGTGAATGGAACAAGAAAATTCAGCTAATGAAAGAGCATGAATGGTTGTGGAAGTAAGAGGTAATAGATGGCAAAGGATTCACAAGGGTTATTTAGAAGATTAACGCAACTATTTAGAAGCGGCCCAGTCATAAAAAGAAAAGTAAGGGACTTCGAGTCATCGTCGAAATCTACTTCAGCGTTTGAAATTTTTAGAAAGACTCAAAGTCATGTTTATAGCACAGCTATGTCTGCATATGGAACATATGATAGAATGGCTAGGTACAGTGACTTTAGTGAAATGGAGTACACGCCAGAGATAAGCTCAGCTCTAGACATTTACTCTGAAGAGACAGTCGCTGCAGACGAGCAGGGAAAAGTTCTACACATTTATTCTGAAAATCCAACTATTCAAACTCTCTTAGATGATCTTTTTTATGATACGTTAAATGTAGAATTTAATCTTACATCTTGGGTAAGAAACTTATGCAAATATGGGGACTTTTTTCTTTTTAATGACGTGAGCCCTGAATACGGCATCATTAGTGCTTACCCTATGCCAGTTAACGAAGTAGAGAGAGAAGAGGGTTTTGATCCTGCTGATCCGATGGCTGTTAGATTTCGCTGGGTAACTCAGGGAAATCAAGTCCTAGAAAACTGGCAAGTTTGTCATATGAGAATTCTAGGAAATGATGCATTTTTACCATATGGGTCTTCTGTTCTTGAGGCAGCACGAAGAATCTGGAGGCAGCTGATACTAGTTGAAGATGCCATGCTAGTCTACAGAGTAGTCAGATCTCCAGAGAGAAGGGTGTTCTATGTTGATGTTGGAAACGTTCCTCCTGAAGAAGTTCCTAACTATATGGAGCAAGTTCAGGCTACTCTTAAAAAATCTCAAGTGGTTGATAAGGATAGCGGAAGGGTTGATCTTCGGTATAATCCGCTAAGCGTAGATGAAGATTATTACTTGCCAGTTAGAGGCACAGAGTCAGGTACAAGAATCGATACTTTGGCCGGCGGCGCAAATGCAACTGCAATCGAAGATGTCGAATATATTCAGAAAAAACTTTTTGCTGCACTAAAGATTCCTAAGGCCTATTTGGGATATGACGAGGGTCTAGGCGCAAAAGCGACATTATCGCAAGAAGACATTAGATTCTCTAGAACAATAGCTAGAATTCAAAGAACAGTCGTTGCAGAGCTGAACAAGCTAGCAGTTATACATTTATTTTGCAATGGGTTTGAAGGAGAAGATTTATTAGATTTTAATTTGCAGCTTTCTAATCCGTCGACTGTTGCACAGCAGCAAAAGCTTGAGTTATATAGAAGTAGATTTGAAATAGCACAGTCTGCAGCGGGAGTTGAAGGTCTCGTCAGCAGAGATTGGGTTAGAAAGACTCTCTTTAGTATGACAGATAGTGAAATAAGTGACATTGAAAAACAGCGGATAGAAGATAAAAAAGAAGATCTAGAAGTGGAAGCAGTCCGTCTTCCTGGAGCTGAGGGAGACGAATTATCCGCCCAAGGTGCTGCTACACCCGGAGAAGAAGATGTTGAAATTGCAGGAGACAGTAGAAATAATGAGAATCTTCCTCTTATAGCAGAAGATGACGGAGATTTGATAGAGTTTTCAATTGATGATGATGATGCGCCTATTAAAGCTCAAAATAGAGTAGATAGACTTTCTAAGATTTTAGATGAAAAAACTGATGATAACGACGACACTCCGGCAGAAAAAGAAATAGCCAACAAGAAAAGAAGAAGACCTAAAAAGTCTATGAGTGACCATTTAAGGATGGTTTCGCACGACAAGAAAGATGTATCTGACTCCATCTCCCATCCATTTGGAACAAAGTTAAAAAAACAGCAGCGTAGCAGTGAAATGAAAGATTTGATAAATCCTGCTAGAAATTTACATAAAATTCCAACAATTAACGAGGAAGATTTTATGGCAGGATTCTTTGATGAAAAGATAGAATATCAAACTAGGATGACTTCAAGAGTAAGATCTACGTTAAAATCTCTTGAGAGTCAAATAAGTAATAAAAGGAATGTAATCTCTGAAGCTGATGATATCTCAGAGGAGGAAGTTTAGCTCATGTCAAAATCTCACAATAAAAAAAGAAATGTAGGGATTATTTACGAGCTTCTGTTAAGAAATATTTCTTATTGTCTTGTAAATAACGATAAGAAAGAGGCACAGAAGGCTCTGAAAATAGTAGAAAAAAGATTTGATAAGTCAACAGAAATTTATAAAGAATTTAGACTTTTCAATGCACTTGCAAAGTCAACAGTAAGTGATTCAGCAGTTGCTGCTGCTATCCTTACTGAGGCAAAACAGGCAGCAAAGCGATGTAATACTGCCAAGCTCAATAAAGAAAAGTCTCTTTTAATTAAAGATATAAACTACACTCTTAATGATGATAGTTTCTATCACCGTAGAATACCAGAGTACAAGACTTATGCAACTATTCAAACTCTTTTAAACGACTGGCGCCTTGAAGACAGGGCTGATTTTTCCAGAGTTATTCAATACGAATCTGTTGTCGCACAGAGCTTGCTAGAGTCTAAAGTTGAAGATCTTGATATTGAAAAAGAAGCAAATCCTGACGTAGACGGACTAGTTGTAAAAATTATGACAGAAAAGATAAATAAGAAATATCAAAATAGAATGTCTGAAGAACAGAGAGAGCTGATAAGAGAATATGTGTTTTCACTTTCGGGTAATGAAGATAAGATTTTATCAAAGCTTACAAAAACAAAAAGTGATTCGCTTAGTATTCTGGAAAAATTACAGGAAACTACTATCAACAATATTATTCTAGAAAAAATAGAATTTGTAAAGCAGAAGATTAAAAATGAATCTTTTGATGAAATTAATGATGAGTCTATGTCAAGAATTTTAACACTTATTCAATTGAAAAAAGAGATAACGGAGGCCTTGGATGTCTAATTTACCAGTAACATTGCTGACAGAGTGGACCCCTCTTCAGTACACAGTTGAAATGATAAAAGAGTCTAAAAATAGTAACGAAGGGAAGATAGTCTTAAAAGGAGTCTTACAGAGGTGTAATACACTAAATCAGAATGGTCGAATATATCCTCGCTCTATACTTGAAAGAGAGCTAGTAAATTATCAAAAATTCATTAAAGAAAGCAGAGCGCTAGGTGAATGCGATCATCCAGATTCTTCAGTTGTAGAACTTAAAAACGTTTCTCACATAGTAAGAGAGGCACACATGGAAGGAGATGCTATTGTCGGCCTAGTAGAGCTACTGGATACTCCAAGTGGAAAAATACTTCAAAGTCTAATTGAATCAGGAGTAACTCTTGGGATTTCTTCTCGAGGTGTAGGCTCTACGCAAAGACAAGGTGATACGCAGGTTGTGCAAGATGATTTTCAATTAATATGCTTTGATATGGTTAGCGAGCCTTCTACTCCAGGAGCATTTATGCTTAGAGAGGGCAAAGAGATAACAAGGGAAGATCTCAATAAACATTTTAACCAGACAGATAGAATAGATAGAATATTTAATGATATTTTATCTTGGGTGAAATAATGGCTAAGCTTTCGCGAGATGTGATTAAATCAATTGTAAAAGAATGCCTTGTTGAAATTTTGCAGGAAGGCATATCTAGTACTGAGACTTCGCTAATGTCAGAGGGAAGTAGAGTATTAGAGGGGAATAGAACAAAACCTCCTCCGAAAAAAGTGAGCTCGAGTGCTGCCCGAAGGATGGGCTTAGATAAGATAGGGTGGTCCCCTGGTAGCAAAGACGAAAACAGGGATAAGTCTAATGATAATTTTGAAAAAAATATTCAAGAAGCTACCAAGAGTATGACTTCAGACCCAGTTCTTTCATCGATCTTAGCTGACACTGCTATGACTACTTTACAGGAGCAAATTGGCGCAGAGAGCTCTACTCCATCTATACCTGTTTCATCTGCTACTGGCGGAGATAGAGCAGCTTTGGAAGTAGCACGATCATCTCCAGAAGATCTTTTTGGAGAATCGTCTTCTAAGTGGGCACAATTAGCTTTTGCTAATTCCATAAATAAATGAAATATTTGTCAAGTATTTTCTTTAAAATATATGTATGAATGTGTTAAGCGGAGGATTTCATGTCAAAAAAGCTAACAATGAAAACACTTAAGAAGATTATTAGTGAAGAAAAGTCAAAAATGCTAAAAGGAAAGATTGTCGCTACTGATTCTGTAGAAACTGTAGAAGATGCGTGGTCGGGTGGAGATAACCTTGTTAATCACGTAAATTTTCTTAAGAAGCTAGGAATTACTGAGATGAAACTTAGGAAAAAAGCGAACGATATTGCAAAGGCGCGTAAAGCTATTAAATCTCGAATTCTTAAGGATATCTAAAAATGGCAGGGGAAAAGGAGATCATGGTTGAGCCTGATCCGCCCAACCCAACGCCTGGGGATTACGGCGGAAGAACCGTAGCAATTATTCAGGGATCTTTTCCCAATTCTCCTGTTTCAGTTTCAGGAACACCTGGAACGCCTGAGGCTGACGGAGAATCCCAGCTAGACGATGCGAGCCTGGCACAGGAGTATTTTAGTGATATTCTAAAAAGTCCAATATTGTCTGGATTTTGCTTTTCTTCGTTTGACCCCAGATATACACACGCGCCAATTATATCAGAAATGACTGCTGGGGGTCCTATTCCATCTCTCAACATAGGCAATGGCGCCCCTATAGCGGGTGAAGCTCTCGACGGGAGTACCTGGCCAGTGCCGACAGTAATTAGCTCTCCTGCGAATGCTAGCCCAGCAGGCCAGCACAATACAGTGGGTGCTTTGCCCTCTTATCAGCAGTCCTGGACTGGCCCTGTCATCAAGCAGACTTCAAATGGCTTTGGAGCAGGTACTCAAGCTCCGCTTGACCCCGGTGTCACCTCACAAGAATTATCATCACAAGACTTTAGAACACTTAGGCTAGGCAGGTCTTCTATAAATCACGAATCATGGGGTGCAGACAGCGCAGGAAGGCTTGATACCACACCTGATGTAACATAGGGTAGACGAAATGCCTAACGAGAGACAAATAGTCGTTAACCCACTAGCCCCAAGCAGCGCTACCCAAGGGTCTCGCCGAGGAGACATTCTAGCTTCTGCATTTCCTGCATCACCGATCCCTGCTAGTTCTACTACTCTTGCAGGGCAGATGAGCGATGAAGACGTAAGGACTTTTTATCTAGATAACGTTATGAGAGCTACTGCTGGTACTGGCGGATATTATTTTTCCAGCTACACAATGTCTTATGTCGAGTCGTCAACTAGTGCTCCTGTACAAACAAAAGCACTCAATCCAGATGGTGCACCTAACGGCGTGGTAGTTGCTACAACTCTCAACACACAGGGAATGCCCTCATCTGCAAAAGCATCTGATGGATCAATCTGGCCAAGGCCAACCCCTGTGTCATCCCCCTCGGGTGTTAGGAATGTCGTGGGCGCTTCATACATAAATCAGATAACCATAGTTTCAGATGATGTTAATATCGGACAGACATCGACAGGGTATGGCTCCGGTCCAGCATCTCCACAACAGCCTTCAGATACTTCTAACAATGATATTGCAAACCAGTTTATCACTGATTGGCTTAGTCCGCCAGAGTCACCCCCAGCTGATTCGTCTTCTGGCGAAACATCTGAGTCGTAATACATATAAGGTGAAAGGCTTCGCATATGTCAGAATACAGTAGAATACACCAGACAATAGTTGAGATAGTTTCAACAGCGCGGTCATTAGGAAAAAGTAGCACAACTACGCTTAGAGCATCTTTTAGTCAAGACATGCCAACAGCAGATGATTTACTGAGATCCTTTTATCAGGATTCTGTTCTCGATGCCACACATCCAGTGGTATCAGGTGATAGTGGTGGTTTTGGATTTTCATCTTTTACAACAGATTACTATATTGCAGGTGGCGAATTAGCACCTGATATTCGAGCAGACGTTAGATTCGGGGAAGAAGCCGGAGATCCAGCAAGCCCGTTTGTACCTAATCCGCGAATTGACGGAATACCTTTTACAGGAAATATCCCTGATATTAGAGCATCTTTATATGGTTCGGGTCACAATGCAACATCTGAGAACTCTATGCCCTCCGTGACAAGTCTAAAGATTCAGTCTCAGACACTTGTAGGCTATATGACAGCCGGTTCACCGGGCTATCTTACATATGGAGCAGCCTATGAACGGGCTGATGTTCCTCTTTTTCCACCACCACCTATCGTCTATGAGCCTCCGCCTATTGACTGGACGAGCCCGTCAAATCTAGGTCTAGCAGATCAAGCACTGGCTGCAAGTCAGGCAGCAGAGGCAGCTGCAGCAACCGGAGATGAAGAACTTGCAGCAAGCCTAATAGAAAAAGCAGCTGCCCTCTATGCAGAGGCACAATCTCTCGGTCACCAAACAAGTCATGTTATGGTGATGGATGATGGTACAGTCGTCCCGTCTATTCCTGATGAAGGCTGATAAGATTATTTAATTAATTTTTTAAAATATCGAAAGATTACTCGAGTATTTTTTAAGATCGTGCATAAGTATACTATGAAGAGTAACGGAGGTTTTTAACATGGCACTTCAACCACAGACTATCGTAGAACCGGCAAACCCAGCAGACAAGCCAAAAGGGGCGAGAAAAGAAAGCAATCTTCACTCAATCTTTCCAGAATCTCCCATATACAAGGGAGACATGACAGATGCCAACGTCACAGCTGCATATCAAACTGTGATGGACGGCGGTGTAACTGATGGGTATGGATTTCCTAACTTTGTAGCAAGTTTTACAGATCCGAACAATCCCCTTGGAGGAGCTCCAGATATTGCCAAGGTCAAGACTGGTGGCGGCGGACTTCCTGCAACTCCGTATGTGCCTAACCCAACATCTCCCGGAGCTGGCGTGACAACTGCAGGCGCTGTTGCTTCATATCAAGGTTCCATTCCAGCAAGTGCACCGGAATACGGCTCCGGTCTAGGCGGAACAGTTTCACCAAATGTCACCAGCAACGGAATTGAATCGCAGACATTAGGAAATTATCTTCTTGGAAGATCTTACCCAGGATCATCGGGATAGATTTATTAAATGACAAAACCATTATACTATAATCCTGCAGCTGCAACAGGCGATCCTCGTGCAGGAATGGGTTATGGAAAAAGTCAAAAAATTCCTAGTATGGGAACAGGCCTCGGGTCAGAGTTTCCTATGGGATCCTCAGTCACAGGTATCTATACAGAACCAGCTGAGGACACAGGACTTGAAGATGAGGATTTTGGATTTGATCGGGATGAGCTTGATAAGTTTATAAGAATGGTTAACAAGGGATACGTCGATCCAGACCCAGCATTTTGGCCAAGGGCAGATAGAGGGTCTGTAGGAAGCTCTAGTAACAGATGGGATCTTGGCCTTGGAGAGCAGACAATTTCAAGACCAAAGGGTGGAAAGCTACCAGCTGCAACTAACTCAATAGCACCTTTTTCATCAAAAGTTCTTTATCCTAATGGATTTTCAGGTCCGCCGCTTGGAAGCGGAGGGGCCGGTCAAGCTTTTAACACCACAGGTCCTGGAAGAAAAACAGGAACGCAGTACGGATCTTCTAGAGCCCCTCTAGGGTATTTAGAAGATGAAGATATTCACATTTATTCATTTGATGATATTGTTGATTTAGACCCAGCAGAAAGATCACTTTTAAGGCAGAAAATTAGAATTATGCGTCTTTTAAACAAGCTTGATGAAATTGATAGTGAATTCAGTGGTGAAAGTTTGCCTGGAGCAGAATAATTAAAGACTGAAGAGAGTTGATTATGTCGAATACACTTTTTACTGAAGCGATTGCTGAAGCAAAGCTGCTCAAAGAAACAGCAGAGCAGAATGCTAAAAATGCAATTATTGAAGCTGTTACACCTAAAATTAGAAGTTTTATTGAAGAACAGCTATTAAATCAAGATAACAACACAGCTGATAATGCTGACATTTTAAGTGAAGTTGCTACAGACGTTGTAAAAGGCCCAGGGGGAAAAGATGACCTCGTTGAGCTAGGTGAAGACGCTTTAGTTTCTCTTTTAGAAATGTTTAGCGGAGAGGAAATTTCTGCTCATCAGGGTGCAGTAAAAGACGCGCTAAAGGAATCAGTTAGTGTTCTAGATGAGAAAGATAGACAAAAATTATCTATTATTGCTAACAAACTTAACCAAAATGTTGACTTTTTTGAAAATCAACAGATAAATAATGAAGTACAAGCTAAACAGGAGAGCTCCCAAATGCCAAAATCTGAAGTCCTTTATGAGGTAGATTTAGAAGAACTAGCTAGCATGACAAGTAGCATGCTTGATGAAAAGAATCGTCAGAAATCAGGTGGAAACAAGGGCGATGAGTCCAGAAGTCGCCGTGATTATGAAGATTCAGTCGACGAAGGCGATTGGGGCGGTAAGAAAGGTGATGAGTCCAGAAGTCGCCGTGATTATATTGAAGAAGAACAAGAGTACGGCGGAAACAAGGGCGATGAGTCCAGAAGTCGCCGCGACTACACTGAGGAGGGTACCGACGTAGACGTAACGCTTCAGGAGCTTATGAATCAGCTTGGTATTGATCTTCTTAGCGAAGATATTATAGAAATAGATCTTGGAGATGCAGAGTTACCTGATGATGTTCAACTTGCTGCTCGCCTTGTTCCAGATGAGGAAGAAGAGCTCGAGCTTGATGTTGACGTTGATGTCGAAGACGATGAAGTTGAGGACATTGATGTTGAAGAAGAAGAAGAAATTGATCTGGATGAGCTTGTCGATGTTGACGAGGAGTCATTAGTCGCTGAGCTGAGAAGCTTAAGGCGAAAAATTAATGAAGCCAAGGAGCTCACAAAGGTAAAAGGAATTAAAAATGATATGTCTGATAGCTGGGGAGGCAAAGGTGACGGAAAATCTGGCCTCAAGGGTGCGTACGGCGGCACCGGCGGCGGAAAAACAGGCGTTGACGGTTCATATGGCGGAGGAAAAGCTTCGGGAGATGTCTTAAAGGTAACTCTTAATAAGCTTTCTGAGGCTGTGAAAAATGAGAGACGTAGAAATCGAGCTCTCGCAAACAGGCTCAATGAATACAGAAGTGCAGTTGAAACACTTCGTGAGCAACTAACAGATCTCAATCTGTTTAACGCAAAGCTTCTTTACGTAAATAAACTCTTACAGAATAAGGATGTATCTGCTGCGCAGAGAAATTCTGTTGTCGAATCAATTGACAATGCAAAGAGTTTGAGAGAGGTTAAGCTAGTATACAGAACATTGACTGAATCCTTTTCAAAGGATAAGTCAGTTCTTAAGGAATCCTCAGCACATCGAGTTCTAGGATCATCTTCTCGCACAACAGGACGGGCATCTGTCGACTCTGTTACAGGTGAGGTTGATCGTTGGGCAAGACTTGCTGGGATAGATAACACAGAAGCATAAACAACTGCACATAATTTACATTTTTAAGGAGAATTTTAAAAAATGTCAAAATCATTCACACTTAACCAGCTGACTGAAGGTATTCGGGATCGTAATGTTGGAGCTGAGGGAAGACGCCTGACCGAGAAATGGACTCGTACAGGACTTCTTCGTGGGCTCGAAGATCACGGCCGTGAAACCATGTCACGTTTGCTGGAAAACCAGGCTGCTCAGCTTCTTCGTGAGCAAAACAGCCTTTCAACAGGCGGCGGAAATCTCACCTCTTCAGGTGATATCCGCGGCTTCACAAACATTGCATTCCCGATCGTTCGTCGTGTATTCGGTGGCCTTGTCTCCAATGAGCTTGTATCTATTCAGCCAATGAGCCTTCCTTCCGGACTGCTTTTCTATCTGGATTACACCTATGGTACAAACGTTGGTGGTGACGCTGATCTTAAGACAGGCGCTGAGGGATCAGCAGCTGCTGAGACTTATCGTAAGGGTCAATCAATCTACAACCTTCCCACAGGCAAAGGTATCCGATCAGGATCTCTAGCTACGGGTGGTCAGTATGATTTGGTTGGTACAACCTACTCTAAGGTTCACAAGACGATCAGTGGTACTAGCTCTACATCGAGAATGCAACTTGTTGCATCTGGTGCGTGGCAGGGTAACACGGCTCTTCAATCTGGATTAAACTGTGCTCTTACTGGTACAGATGCCAAGCATCTACAGTTCGATCCACAGGTTTTGACTACTATTGAAGACAACCTTAGCACAGCTGGTCAGGCAGCAGCCAACGGAATGTTCCAATTCCTCGTCTTCGATCTTACGAAGTGGTCAGCTGTCTCAGGTCTTGATCTCACGCAGTTCAAGGATTGGTCACTCTTTTCAACTGGCCGCAGTCCGGATAGAGATGCGCTTCCTAGAGGTGGATCTGGAGCTAGTGCATACACCAACATGGCTGACGGTATTGCTGTTCTTAGTGCTTCCTGGCAAGGTGGCAAGAACATTCTTAACCTTCGTCGACTCAATCAGATTGGAATATATGATGGTGATTCAGGGACATTTAAAACAGATCCGTTTGTAACTACAGCAACTACAAATGCCGCATTCCTATGCGTTGTTTCTGGTGGTTACGGTGGACCCACCGCTGCAGCAACAACTTGTGCTGACATCTCTGCTTCTTACGCAGTTGGTGCCAGTCTTAATGTTAACAGCACTGATGGTGATACCCTTACTATCCCAACCTTTGAGTCAGATTTCGGTTCAAGCCCAAGCCCGGCCATTCCAGATATTGATATCAAGATCGAGAGCATAGCTGTAACAGCTCAGACCCGTAAGCTTCGTGCCCGCTGGTCACCTGAGCTCGCACAGGATCTTAACGCCTACCACAGCCTTGACGCTGAGGTTGAGCTTACACAGATCCTCTCTGAGCAGATAGCTCTTGAGATTGACCGAGAAATTCTTGGCGATCTTCTTGCTCAAGCTCGTGGTGCTAACTACTACTGGTCAAGAATGCCCGGTAAGTTTGTTAACAAGGAGACCGGAACTGCTCAGAATAAGGCAAGTACATTAGCTGCTGGACCGACATTCACAGGTACAGTCCGCGAGTGGTATGAGACTCTTACTGAGACCATCATTGATGTTGCTAACCAGATTCATCGCAAGACGCTTCGTGGTTCTGCTAACTTCATTGTTACATCTCCTGAGGTATCTACTATCTTTGAGGCGTCGGTTCTTTACAAGCCTAACTACAGTCTTGATGGACAGGGTCAGGTTGGTAATCCGTTTACTCTAGGAGCTGCTCCGATTGGTACACTAAGCAACCGCTTT
>TARA_R110001583_G_scaffold158239_1_pt1 | contig 26215 bp, 17 predicted proteins | sample TARA_R110001583 | Tara Oceans TARA_R110001583 (sample SAMEA4398432) | marine metagenome | biome: Polar Biome; feature: [MES] marine water layer (ENVO:01000295) within the mesopelagic zone...; material: water (ENVO:00002006), including particulate matter (ENVO:01000060) such... | reverse complement strand
ACAACAAGGCAAAGGGCCACATTTTATTTTTGTAACGCCTGATTATTTTGAAACGCGTCCAAAAGCCTGTATGAATGGCTGGGGGTCAACCTTTTTAACAGTAACACCGGATGGCTCGGCTTTACCTTGTCACAGCGCAAAAATGCTACCTTTAACGTTTCCAAACGTTAAAGAAAAATCAATTAACGACATATGGCAGAAAGATTTTTCTTTTGATTATTTTCGTGGTGATGATTGGATGCCACAACCGTGTAAAGGTTGTGATGAGAAAGAAAAAGACTTCGGTGGGTGTCGTTGTCAGGCCTTTATGATGACTGGCGATATGCATAAAACGGATCCCGTTTGTAGTAAATCTGAAGATCACCATTTAATTCAAAAAGCGATTGCTAAAGCAACTAAACCGTCAAAAGAAGTAGTAAAACGTGTTAACCAAAGTGCAATGAAGCACGCTAAAAAGACTGAGTTAAACATTGCCCGTATAAAAATATGACCTTCTCCTCAGAATTATTAAAACTGACCAAATGACAGAAGATATCTATCGACATAAAAATGGTTTGAAGCATATTAACCTGATCAATAGCGATGGTTTTAGCGCACTTTTTGTCGTTAATACCCCCGTTTTTGATAATAGCGGTGTTGCACATGGCGTTGAACATATGGTTTTTCGTCGCAGCACAGCTTTTCCAACACCAGAAACTTTATTTCAACTGACCTCACTCACTGATGCAAAAATTAATGCCTCAACGTTTGCTGAGACCACTTATTTTCATTGCCAAAGCCAATGTTATCATACCTTTATGTTGGCTATTAATTACTTATTAAATGGCTTGTTTAATCCTATTTTCAATAGTGATGATCTGCGCTGTGAAATACATGACGGTGTTAATAAAGGCGTTATTTATCAAGAATTGATTGGCATAGAACAAGCTCATAACGAAGAGGCTAAGAGTACTCAAAGTCCTCAAGGCCTTAATCAAGATAATTTTTTCTATGGTGGTATTAGCACATCAATTGGTGACTTATCACTTAACGACTTAAGCGCTTTTCATCAACGCTTTTACCAGGCAAGTAATATCACCTTAGTGACCGCCAATGCTGATATTGAACAAATAGCAAACTTAGTTACATTATTACCCAAGCAGCCTAATCAATCTAAACAAATAAAAACAGCTATAGATAAATACGAAAAACAGTCACAAACAAGTGTGAAAGAAAATGTGAAAAATAAGGTTAAAAGCATTGAAGGTGATGAAAAAAATAATGACAATAAAGATAATAAGCACCATCAAAAAAAATATTCTCCGGCAATCAACAAGCTTATCACCGTCTATCATTTGTGGTTGCAAGATACCTACGATCAAAAAATTGATGACTACAAAGAAATTGAAAGTGTAAAAAAAACATTTGTAAACATCACAGACACCTTACCTGTACCTCAGCAAGGTGACTTAATTCCCCCTTTGGTCAACTTATCTAATAAGCTGATAAAAGAAGGTCTAATAAAATACGGTATAAACGGTATTGCTATAAAAAGTACGGGTGTCAACAGTATTAGTATAAAAAAATCACCCAACAAGCCATCACTACCCAGCTTGTTTAGCAAGCTATGCCAAGAAGCTAAAAAACACTTAAATATAAAAAAATCAAAAAGTTATATAAATATCGCGTATGAAAATGATCAGCGTAATGCGTTATGGCTAACAGATATTGATGCTACTGAAGAAATACTCGCGACTATTACTAGCTATATTATTAGTGCGTATCCCAAATTTCTCGCACCTCGCTGTCAAGGTGTTTGCTACGCAACCCAAGCATTAACAATTGAAAACTCAGCTTATCTCGCTATATATAGTGCTTTTGATGTGAACACCGACGAACGATTAAAAGAAATCGCCCTTAGTTTATTAGAATTAAGTCAAGATAAACGCTTTATTAGTATGAGCTTAGCGCTTGCTAAAATTAAATTTTGCCAAGTGAATCACGTTAATAATAGCCAAGTAATTACTCTATCTTCCGCTGATATATCTGCCTATTTACAAGTGCTCGCCAACAGTTCCCATCCTAAAGTATGAGTTCTTTTATGCCAAGGGAGCATGGTTTAACTTGCCAATAAGCCCCTATTATGTCCATAGACAAACACTGTTTAATTAACGACACGATAAAAAATTCAAGACGCCCAAAAAGGATCAAATTCTGGGAGTCTAATATATGAGGTGAATTATGATCTATGCAAATCCGGGAAGCGAAAATTCTGTAGTTACATTTAAATCAAGATATGAAAATTTTATCGGCGGTAAATGGGTTGCTCCGGTAAAAGGAAATTACTTTACCAACACTACCCCTGTAACAGGTGAAGTAATTTGTGATATTCCACGTTCAAGTGCTGAAGACATTGAATTAGCACTTGATGCGGCTCATGCGGCAAAAGCGGCATGGGGCAAAACCTCAGTGCAAGAACGCTCAAACATATTATTAAAAATTGCCGACCGTATTGAAGAAAATCTTGAATTAATCGCTGTAGCAGAAACATGGGATAATGGTAAACCAGTTCGTGAAACATTGAATGCTGATATCCCGTTAGCTGCTGATCATTACCGCTATTATGCTGGCTGTATCCGTGCTCAAGAAGGTACTATTTCAGAAATAGATAACGATACTGTTGCTTATCACTTCCATGAGCCTATTGGTGTTGTGGGTCAAATAATTCCATGGAACTTTCCTATGCTTATGGCAGCATGGAAAATAGCGCCTGCACTTGCTGCGGGTAACTGTATAATTCTTAAGCCTGCAGAGCAAACGCCTGCTAGTATTCTAGTCTTTATGGAATTGATTGCTGATTTATTACCTGATGGTGTATTAAACATTGTTAATGGTTTCGGTAAAGAAGCGGGTGAAGCATTAGCGACAAGTACGCGTATTGGCAAAATTGCTTTTACTGGTTCAACACCTGTTGGCCAACATATATTAAAATGTGCTGCAGAAAACTTAATTCCTTCTACGGTAGAGCTTGGCGGTAAGTCACCAAACATTTTCTTCAGTGATATCACTCAACACGAAGATGACTACCTTGATAAATGTGCTGAAGGTTTTGCTTTAGGTTTCTTTAACCAAGGTGAAGTATGTACCTGCCCTTCTCGTGCACTAGTACAAGAAGATATTTTTGATGAGTTCATGGCAAAAGTACTTGAGAAAACTAAAAACATCGTTCGCGGTAACCCGCTTGATGTTAACACCATGGTTGGCGCACAAGCTTCGCAAGCTCAATATGAAAAAATTAAAGATTATCTACAAATAGGTAAAGATGAAGGCGCCACAGTACTTTCTGGTGGCGACGCTGAAAAATTAGACGGCCCACTAGGTAGTGGTTACTACATCCAACCAACAATTTTAAAAGGCAATAACTCAATGCGAGTTTTCCAAGAAGAAATTTTTGGTCCGGTAATCTCTGTTACTACGTTTAAAGATGAAGCAGAAGCTTTAGCAATCGCTAACGATACAGCGTTTGGTTTAGGAGCAGGTGTTTGGACACGTGATGCTAACCTTGCTCACCGTATGGGTCGTGGTATTGAATCAGGTCGTGTATGGACTAACTGTTACCATTTATACCCTGCTCATGCTGCATTTGGTGGTTATAAAAAATCAGGTATTGGCCGTGAAACGCATAAAATGATGCTTGATCATTACCAACAAACTAAGTGCTTATTAGTGAGCTATAGCACTAGCCCATTAGGTTTCTTTTAAATAGCAAAATAGCCCTTTACCTTCCTTGAAGGGCTAAAACAATTATTTTCGGAGTCTAATATAGAATGAACATAGTTACTGTATTAAGACTCCATTTTTACTTTTTTTGCCTATTTTTTTGTCTTTGCCTAAAACCTGCCTTTGCTTTCCAAGATTCAAACTCGTTTAAAAATACTGAAGTCACTGCCATCCCTGCGGATATATCGGCCATTTTCCCTAGTGCTACACGTATTGGAACGCCTGATCCTAAATTAGCCACAATCCCTGTTTACCAGCTAAGTCAATTACTAGGCTATGTTTTTGAGTCTGATGATTTCACTGATTTTATTGGCTTTTCAGGTCAAACCATTAATATTTTAATTGGTATTGATATCAATGGCGTATTTGCCGGTTTTAAAGTACTTAATCATCATGAGCCTATTTTTTTACATGGGCTTGGCGAGCAGCCAATGTTTGAGTTTATCGACCAGTATGAAGGGCATTCTATTAAAGAGCGCTATATTATTAATGCTCAAGACAAGAGTACTCCTGGCATTACTAACTTTGATGGCATAACGAGAGCCACTGTATCAGTAATGGTAATTAACGATACAATTATTGCCTCAGCCTTACAAGTCGCTAGAGCCAAGTTAGAAGGCTTCGCCGCTGCCGCAACAGTAAAAATTGACACTGACTTTTTCAAAGAGCTGAGCTTCAAACAACTAGTAGAACAAGGCCATATATCACACTGGCAAATAAGTACTGAGCAAAGCTTAACTATTGCTACCGACGTATCTAATGAATTAATAAGCGTTATTGAGGACTTAACTCAAGACGCAGAGACTGAGGGTAATAACTTTATTGAGTTGTACTTTGCCTTTGTTAACATCCCTATTATCGGTAAAAACCTGTTAGGAGAAGCTGAATACAAGCGGCTAATAACGAGCCTAAAACCCGGTGAACATGCGCTCATGGTGTTTAATCGTGGAACTTATTCTTACATCAGTGAAGATTTCATTCCCCAAACGGTACCTGCCCACTTAAGTATGATTCAAGGCGAGTTTCCAGTAGACATTCGTGATATTGATTTTTATAGCTACTATGATCCATCGTTCAATGTAGAAATCCCCGACTTTACCCAACAAAACATATTCAGAATAAAATCTCAGTCAGGCTTTGAAATAAGTCAGTCTTTCGATGTATCACTCGCAATAAACTATAGCCAGTCGTTCTTGAGTACACAACAATACAAATTTACCACCGCTCTAGTTTTACCCGAAAAGTTATTTTATACACCTGACGTTGTAATAGAAAAGAAACAAGCTTTATGGGTAAGGATATGGCTAGGTAGAATTGACGAAATAGTAGTACTTTCACTCTACCTAATTATTTTATCCTTATTGTTTATCAAACAAAAGCAACTGGCTCGTCATGTGAATGCTACCCATAGAATACGCTTCACTATGCTAATATTTACTATTTTTTACCTCGGTTATTACAGCCAAGGTCAACTTTCTGTTGTTAATATTTACACCTTATTGTTGTCGATAGTTAATGGCTTTAGACTTGAAGTGTTTTTATTAGACCCTATCATTTTCATCTTGTGGGTATTTGTATTCATAAGTCTGTTTATTTTCGGACGCGGCCTATTTTGCGGTTGGTTATGCCCTTTTGGTGCCCTGCAAGAAATAATGGGCTTGTTAGCAAATAAACTGAGTATCAGACAAATAAAAATTTCGCCTACCCATCATAAATACGCACAGAAAATTAAGTACATTATTTTATTCGTCCTAGTTGGCACCTCATTTTATTCTCTTTCTTTAGCTGAAAAGCTTGCCGAAGTAGAGCCATTTAAAACGAGTCTCACCTTGAACTTTGTTCGCTATTGGCCTTTTGTACTCTATGCTGTGCTTTTATTATTATTAAGTTTAAAAATACACAAATTCTATTGTCGTTACCTTTGCCCGTTAGGTGCAGGATTAGCCATTATTGGTCGTTTCCCTTTACTAAAATGGTTAACAAGACGAAAAGAATGTGGCAGCCCTTGTCAATTATGTCGTAACAAAAAATGTGATATTGATGCTATCAATCAAGATGGCTCAATTGATTACGGTGAATGTATTCAGTGTTTAGAGTGCTTAGTTACCATTGAAAGCCCTAAATTATGTGTTGTTAACAAATACAGTAATCGGCCGATTAAAATAAAAAAGGTAGAATAATATCAGTCAGATAAAGAGTACAGTCTAATTTTAATCACTCAGAATTAGTCTAAAAAAGTTAAAATAGTCAGAGGTAGCTTTGACCTTTTTTGTTGATTTTTTTTTACAGTGGACTTTCAGCCTAAAAGACCATTAAACTGACCTTCCTTGCCAATGGTAAATTTTTCTAATTAATTTACTTACGCATGTAAAAAATTTAACCTTATTAGGCAGACTCATGACAAATATAAAAACAATAGTCGCTGTTAGTAAATCAATTGATGCGTTAAAAGCCAGTAAAGAACTACAGCAACAGTTAAATCATCCAGATATTGATTTTGTCCTTTTTTACTGCTCTGCAGTCTATCAGTTAGATGAATTAGCCGCAGCAATGACACAGTGTTTTGAAAATATTGATGTTGTCGGCTGCACCACAGCAGGTGAATTTACCCATGAAGGCTGTGAACAAAAGTCGATTGTTGCCATAGGATTTTCAGGTAAATATTTTACTATTAGTGCCAAATCGGTAGAGTCTATGGGAGAATTTGATATTGTTGATGCACAAACCACTATGAATGAACTCACTGAACAGTGCTGTTTAAAAGAATTTGCACCAATACAAGACAATAGTTTTCTACTAACCTTGCTCGATGGCTTATCAACAAAAGAAGAACAATTCTTACAAACCTTACATTCGGCAACCTCCGGTATTCCACATTTTGGCGGCTCAGCGGGTGATGATGTTAATTTGACCAATACGCACGTTTTTTACCAACATAAATTTCATCAGCAGGCCGCCATCATCATTTTGATCAATACAAAATGCGCATTTGAAGTATTTAATTGCAACCATATTAAATGCCCTACCGAGAAATTAGTAGTCACTGAAGCCGATGTAGAAAATAGAACGGTATACGAGCTCAACGCGATGCCTGCGGCAATTGAGTATGCAAAATTACTCAACATAAATATAAATGATTTAACGCCCGAAGTGTTTTCACTTCACCCACTTGCCGTAAAAGTAGGTGGGCAATACTATATTCGTTCAATACAAAAGGTGAATATAGACGATTCAAGTTTAACTTTTTATTGTGCTATTGATGTGGGTATTGTGCTCACTGCAGTTGATATGGATGATATGTTTAAGTCATTAAATGATAAGCTAGAAAGCATTACACAACGCATTGGCGGATCTGAGCTAGTTCTTGCTTGCGACTGTTTTTTACGTCGTATTGAAATTGAGCAAAAAGAATTAGGTGAACAAGCTAAAGCCTTGTATGCCAAATATAATATCGCAGGTTTCAACAGCTATGGTGAGCATATTAATGGCATTCACTTAAACCAAACGTTTGCCGGCGTTTTTATTTCAGAGAATGAAACCAATGAGGGGTACGTTAATGAATGACATCGCCAATGAAGACTCATTAGTTGATCAATTAGCACAATTTAAAGCGGAGAATGCTAAATTAAAAAAAATAAATCATGCATTAATGGAGCGTGTAGAAAATCACGGTAATCATTTTGCCCCTTACGATGCCTTTGAACACTCGGTAAACTTAACGGTACAGGTAAGAGAGAAAACCCAAGAACTAAAAAATACGTTAGCAAAATTAGAACGTACTAACCGCGCATTAACACAAGCAAATTCGAACGCTAATCTATTTAAACAGCGTTTTATTGATGCGATTGAAAGCATCTCTGAAGCATTTGTTTTACTTGATTCTGATGGCAGAATCATTTTACAAAACAGTACTTTTTCATCTTTTTGGGAAGGTTTAGGTCTTTCTACAGATGTCGGAGTGAACCTTAAAGATTTAAAAGACAGAGCCAAAACCCGTGGTATTATTCGCCATGTTCATCCTGGTGATTCTCATAATAGTAACCCGGTCTATAAATTATCAAATGGTCGATGGTTTCAATTAAACGAGCGCCGAACTATGGAAGGTGGCTGGGTAATGCTTTATAGCGACATTACGGCATTAAAAAATGCCGAGAATGTCCGATACGAAGAAGGCATGGCCAATAAGTCTTACTTACTGCAAAGTTTAGTTAATAACCTTTCTCAAGGGGTGGTGTTAATTAGCAGTCAGAAACAAATTGAAGTGTGGAATAATCGCTTTGCACAAATCAGTCAGCTATCCCCTATTCTACTCAATGAAAAACCCTATTTTTCTAATCTCAGCAATTTAACTGAACTTGATCTAGAGCCAAAAAAAGAACACGCTTATTATGTACAAATTTTATCAAATGGTACGGTTGTTGAAATAAGAGATCATCACTTAAAAAATGGTAAATTAATTAAAACCTATACGGATATTACTGAACGACATCGCTATGCTGAGTCATTGAAAAAGAGTGAACGTTGGTTGCGCTTAATTACCGATAACGTGCCCGCTATGATTGCTTACGTAGGAGCTGATCTTAAATTTCAATTTACTAACCAAGTTTACTTAAACTGGTATGGTCATTCTGCATCAGAACTTTATGGATTAGAAGATCACCAAAACCGGACTAATTTTGATTTTGGTCAAGTAAAGCGATACGTAAGTAAAGCACTCGCTGGCGAAAGTGTTAGTTTTGAAACTGAAGAAAAAAATCTAGCCGGTGACCTTTGTTATTTATTAAAATCCTATGTACCCAATATTGATATTGAAGGTCAAGTACTCGGTTTCTTTGTGCTAATAAGAGATGTTACCGCCCGAAGGAAAAATGCCTTAGCTCTACAAAAAGCATATGATTTACTCGAGGTTCGAGTAGAGGAGCGCACTTCTCAATTGCAAACAGAAATCGAAGGTCATCGACAAGCACAAGTGAGTCTAGTTAGCGCAATCAAAGAAGCAGACCAAGCTAATATGTCCAAAACCAAATTTCTTGCTGCTGTTAGCCATGATTTATTACAGCCATTAAATGCTGCGCAATTATTTAACAGCTCTATCGCTGAACAAGTACTTAATACAGATTTAGCGCCTATTGTGAACTCTGTCGATGCCTCGCTCAGTGATTTGGAAAACTTAATTTGTACCTTAGTTGATATTTCTAAGCTTGATGCTGGTGTTGTTCAAGCAGATAAATCAACCTTTAAACTGGCTGACTTACTTGATAACTTAGCCAATGAATACCAACAACAGGCAAGTCAATACGAGGTTACCTTACATTACGTCCCTACCGATATAATAGTACATAGTGATAGTGTTTTATTAGCGCGCGTATTACGTAATTTTCTGTCTAATGCCTTTAGATACACAGAAAATGGCAAGGTATTACTCGGCTGTAGAAGGCAAGGTGACACTATTTCTATTGAAGTATGGGACAATGGTGTTGGAATAGCTAAAGAGAAAATCAACGAAATATTTCAAGAATTTAAACGGCTAAAATCGTCTAAAGTGGCCTTTAGAAATGGCTTAGGCTTAGGCTTAGCTATTGTAGATAAAATATCTAAAGTCCTAAATCATCCGATTAAAGTTGATTCAATTCAAGGCAAAGGGTCGATGTTTTCAATTCAAGTACCTATAGGAAAAATAGACCAGATCGCTGCACTGAATTCTCTTCCTTCCAACGTATTACAGAATACTATTTTAGCGCAACGCACTATTTGGGTTATCGATAATGATGCCAATATATGTGATGGTATGGCGCATTTACTTGGCGGGTGGGATTGTACTGTTATAACAGCAATCAGCCTTGAAGACCTTAAACAACAAGTAGAAATCTATCAAGATCATGCTGATATTTTAATTGTCGATTATCATTTAGATGACAATGAAACAGGTTTTTCTGCTGCAAACATTATCAATAAAGGACGAACAGTATCAATACCAACATTAATGATCACCGCAAACTATAGTAAATCACTGAAAAACGAAGTGGCACAGACAGGGGTTTTACTGCTAAATAAACCCGTTAAACCAATGAAGCTAAAAACAACCATGTTACATTTATTACGATAAATATCACTAATGGTATTTAGTATCCTATTAGCGATATTAGTCGTAAAGACCTCCTACCTTAGTAGGATTTATTTATAGCGAAATATAATTAACACATTGTTTTATATGAAATTACCATTTACCTTCTTTGTATACCAAAGTATGAGGGATATACCATTACTTAGTTATTCACGTTACATTATACCAAATTAACTAATCAACTGATCCATTAGTCAATTTGGTACTCCAATTGATATCACGAGTGAATTTATAACTAAGGAAGAATAATGAGTCGCATTATTACACTAACTGCACTAACTAGTTTGTTGTGTGCATTACCCGTATTGGCTGATGATATTGAAAAAATTAATGTTTTTGGGCAAACGCCCCTATCCAATAATATCTCTGAAGAAAAAACGATTATTGGTAGTGCACAATATATCAGTGTGAAAGACATCACCCGTGCTCAAGCAACCTCGCTCGCTGATCACATGCGAAATCAACTGGTTAGTGTAAATATCAGTGATGTGCAAAACAACCCTTTCCAACCTGATGTTCAATACCGTGGTTTTACGGCTTCGCCTTTATTAGGTTTACCACAGGGAATTTCTGTTTATTTAAACGGGGTAAGGTTTAATGAACCTTTTGGTGATACCGTTAATTGGGATCTAATTCCTTTAGCAGCGCTAGACAGTGTTGCCTTATATTCAGGCTCTAACCCCGCTTTTGGGCAAAACACCTTAGGTGGTGCCTTATCACTTAAAACTAAAAATGGTTTTAACTATACTGATAACGAAGCAGACGTTCGCTTTGGTAGCTTCGGACAACAACAATACACCATACAATCAGGTGGTAATAACGGTAACTGGGGCTATTACTTTATTGGTAATCGCTATCAAGAAGACGGTTGGCGTGACTTCTCTAAGAGTGAATTAAAACAAGCATTAGCTTCATTTAGTTATCAAAACGATAATAATTATGTAGAGCTATTACTTGCGGCTAATGATAACGAAATGACAGGAAATGGCGCAGCACCTGAAGAGCTAATTGCCATTGAAGGTCGCGAAACAGTTTATACTCACCCAGATCAAACCAATAACGATTATAAAACCATTAGCATATCAAGTGATTCAATTTTAACTGAACAATTCTCTTTACAAGCCAATGCCTATTATCGCCAAAATAAAATCAATTCAATCAATGGTGATGACAGCGATTATGAAGAGTGTGACTTTGGTGCTGGTGAAACCCTTTGTGAAGAAGATGAAGAAGACGGCTCGTTATCTCTGGTTAATTTTGTTGGTTATGATGAAGGCACGCTATTTAGTGATATTTCTACGATTGATGCCGATGAAGTTGACGGCACACTCAATGACGGTGCTACTGATAATACAAGCTATGGTTTTGCTACCCAGCTGATCCATTTAACAAGCTTTGACAGTTATGAACAAGAAGTGATTTTTGGTCTAGGGATGGATAAAGCCGATATTGCCTTTAGAAGTAATACCCAATTTGGCATTCTACATAATAATTCGGCTGATGATGATCGCTCAGTATCCGCAACAGGATTTTTTGATGGCGAATCTCAAGTACGCTTAGATGTAACTACTGAGCAACAATACATTTTTGCCTCTTACTCCATGGCATTTGAACAAGGGTTTACGCTAAATATTGCTGGCCGTTACAATAACAGTCATATCATTATGAATGACCTTATCGATGACGGTGAAGGTTCACTTGATGGTGATCATAAGTTTAATCGCTTTAACCCTGCTGTCGGCGTAGATTACCAAATTAATAATGAATTCACCGCGAAACTTAGCTATAGCGAATCATCACGTGTGCCAAGTCCTGCTGAGTTAAGTTGCGCTGATGAAGACGATCCGTGTAAATTACCCAACGGTTTTGTTGCCGATCCACCGCTTGAACAAGTTGTCGCTAAAACAGTTGAAGCATCCTTACAATATAATGCTGATTCGGTATCGGCCGTAGCCACCGTATTTTCAACTAAAACCATTGATGACATTATTTTTCAACAAGCGGGCTCAACGTCCTCTGAAGGGTATTTTGTCAATATTGATAAAATACTCCGCCAAGGGATCGAGTTAGCTTATTCAGTCGCATTTAATGACGTCACCGTTGGCTCAAGTTATAATTACTTAAAAGCGACCTTCGAATCACCTTTTGTCTCTTTTAGTCCAATGAATCCACTGGGGGCAAATCGTCAAGTTAGCCCTGGTGATGTTATTCCGGGTCAACCACAACATCAATTTAAGCTCCATGCCGATTGGCAAATCAACCAAAAAATGAGTATTGGCACCGAGTTATTATATGCGTCTGACTCTTATTATCGGGGTGATGAAGCCAACGAAAATAAGAAAATATCAGCGTACTCACTAGTTAATGCCTATTTATCTTATCAAATGACTGAGCGATTTAGACTATCTGCAAAAGTGGATAACCTCTTTGATCATCAATACGATACTTTTGGCACTTATGGTGAAGCTGATGAAGTATTAGCAGATTTTTATCCTGATATTGAATCGCCTTATTTTGTTGGCCCTGCTAGACCTCGCTCTATTAGTGTTAGTGTTAACTATCAATTCTAAACAAGCAATGATAGTGCTCTTGCACACTCACTAAAAGACGAGCTTAGTCATACTAAAGGATGAAAGCATTGTTGCAGTAGTCCGAATAGGATCAGGGCATGTGTTTTTTTTCATATAAGATAAAATTTATGTATCAACAATCTTATCCTGCCTATCTTTCTTGTCTAGCCTTAGCGCTAACTAGCTTTTCTGGGGTAGCGCTTGCAGATGATAATAGGAAAATGGAGCAAAACAATTCATCCAACACTGAAATCATTGTAGTCACCGGCAGTCGATTAGCGTCTGACTTGTTGAATTTAGCAGGAAATGTCGACCGTATCTCAACCGAAGATATCGATAGGGTTAGCGCCGTTCATCCGAGCGATATTCTTAATCGTGCTACCGGTGTTCATATTCAAACAAATAATGGTATGGAGTCACTCCCTTCATTACGCTCCCCCGTTTTAACGGGACCTGGAGCCGCTGGCGCTTTTTTATTCCTTGAAAATGGCATTGCAACCCGAGCCGCAGGTTTTGCCAATAATAATGCATTATCCGAACTAAACCTTGCTCAAGCACATGAAATAGAAGTGATCAGAGGGCCAGCGAGTGCTGTTTATGGTTCTAATGCCGTACATGGCGTGATTAACGTATTAACTAAAGCGCCTAGTGATGAAGGGGAAGTATCATTGATTTTCGGCCCTAATAACAGCTATCAACTTCAAGGCACTGTAGGTCGAGAAATGGGCGAACAGGGTCTCAGCGGTAATTTTCAAGCAATCGAAGATGACGGTTATCGAGATGATAGTGGCTTTACCTCATTTAAAGTCAATGGCAGACATGATTACAAACAAGGTGCTGATAAAATTAGCACGCTGATTTCAGGCTTTGTACTCGACCAAGAAACCGCCGGATTTATTTCTTCTAGTGACAACGGCAGTGATTGTTATCGCTCTGATTATACTGACGAAAATTTATATCAAGATCGCAATGCTATGGAAAAAAATTGTAATGATGATGCCTATCGTAAGTGGTCGTCATTACGTATTGCTACAAATTGGCAACGCATATTAAGTTTGGATACTCATCTCAGTATCACCCCCTATTTTCGCGTCAATCAAATGGAGTTTCGTCAACATTACTTACCGTCAAAAGCGATAGAAGAAAATAGTCATTATAGTATTGGGGTAACCAGTAACTATTATTGGCAAATAGACTCTAGTATCGCTGTAGTGATGGGTATTGATGCTGAATGGACTGAAGGAGCACTAACTCAAACACAGCAAAAGCCAGACGCCTTTAGCTTTGGCAAGGCACGACAACAAGGAACACACTATGATTACAAAGTTGAAGCATCAACAATAGCGCCCTATATTCAAGGTGACTGGGATGTGAATGACGCTTTGAAATTAACCGGCAGTGTTCGCTTTGATGCCACCGAGTATCATTACAATAACTTAGTTGTTGATGGCACCACTAAAGCAGATGGCAGTAGTTGTGTTAACAACTCAGGCGACACTGTACCTTGTTTATATCTTCGCCCAGGTGATAATGATGATCAGTTCAATAATACTAGTATCAAGCTAGGTTTTAATTATCAATTGGCTAGCGATACCGCGTTATTTGGCGCATGGTCTCAAGGATTTAGAGCACCACAAACGACAGACTTATATCGTTTACAAAAACAGCAATTGGTAGGTGAAATTGACTCAGAAGAAATTAATAGTACCGAGCTAGGTCTGCGGGGTGTAAGTAACAAACTTCATTATGAAGCCGTTATTTATACTATGACTAAAAATAACGTTTTCTTTCGTGATGCACAGGGGTTAAATGTAACTGATGGTAAAACGTCACACCAGGGAGTGGAGTTAGGAATAAACTATGATCTGAGCGACAGCATAAATTTGGCTATTAATTACAGCTATGGCCAGCATGAATATGAATTTGACCGCCCAAGTAGTGGTGTTGTCAAAGGTAACGAAATTGATACCGCACCAAAAAATCTGGCCAATACTCGATTACGCTGGTTGCCAACAGCAAAGACTAGCCTTGAATTAGAATGGTTACATATGGGCGATTACTTCCTAGATCCAGCCAATAAACATGAGTATGAAGGACATGATTTGTGGCAACTTCGCGGTGCTATTAACATAAATAGCCATGTGAATTTACTTGCCCGTATTGAAAACCTAACAAATGAAAAATATGCGAGTCGTGCAGATTATGCATTTGGCTCTTACCGCTACTTTGGTGGCCAACCGCGCGCCGTTCATGTTGGTGTTAATGTTAACTTTTAATGCTCGCTATTTAATTCTAGCCAAGTGATTAATAAATTAGTTTGATTGGTATCAAATGTAAGAAAGGTAGTAAGTATGAATAAGTGGTCTATTAGCATAATATTATGTTTTTTATTATCTTTTAATGTCGATGCTCAACCTGAAGTACGTGTTGGTGTTTTAAAGTACGGTACGGTTAACTGGGAAATTGATGTGATAAAGCACTATCAGTTAGATAAAAAGTATAACTTCAATTTACAGGTAATGCAGTTAAGTAATAAAAATGCCTCTGCGGTGGCACTGCAAAGTAAAGCGGTTGATATTATTCTAAGTGATTGGTTATGGGTAAATCGCCAACGTTTTAATGATAAAAACTATACCCTATTTCCCACATCGATTGCCTCGGGGGGGTTGTATATTAATGGCGACTCCACCGCAAAATCATTAACCGATCTTAATAAAGCTAAAATTGGTATTGCTGGCGGCGCCGTAGATAAAAATTGGTTATTATTACAGGCCTATGCGCAAAAAGAATATCAGCTAAACATTAAAGAAAATGCTGAAATAGTATTCGCAACACCACCATTATTAAATCGTTTAATGCAACGCAGCGATGTAGATGCTGCCATCAACTTTTGGCATTATAATGCCCGATTAAGTGCCAATGGCTACCGGTTACTAGTGAGTGTGCCACAAATGCTAGCAGCGTTAGGCATAACTAATAAAGTTCCCTTGTTAGGCTGGGTATTTGATCAAGAATGGGCCGCTAAGCATAACCAAAAGCTAACCGGTTTTCTAAAAGCGTCCCATGAAGCCCAAATGTTATTACTTTTTTGTGATGAAGAGTGGCAGCGCATACAACCGTTAACAAAAGCAGAAAATGACCAGGTTTTTAATGCGTTAAAAAAAGAGTATAGAACAAGGTTACTGCATAAATTTGGTCCTGAAGAAATGAAAGCAACTAAACAAGTATTTACTATTTTAGCGCAACAAGGCGGGCGAAAATTAGTAGGAAAAGCAACAGCGTTAGCAAAGGGAACCTTTTGGCAAACAAATGATATTAACCTAGCTTTACCCTATAAACAGGCTGATTATTCAGTAAACCGTCAAGCAACATGTGCGCTTAAATAGGATTGTATATCATTAAAAAACATTCTAATGAGCAAGCGCTAGCAAGCCGTTTATTGTCTCTCTTTATGTCACCTCTCTATGGCCGATTATTAATGTTAATAATCTTAGCTAGCACGTGGCAAGGTATCGCTTGGTTAGTTAACAGCTCTGATTTTCCGTCTTTAGTCATTGTGATGGAAAGCTTTGTTTATCATTTTTTTCAAGGGGATATGTTAGTTAACCTTGGCATAACATTAACTCGTGTATTAATCAGCTTTATCATCGCCATGATATTAGGTGTGTTTATTGGTATTTTAATGGGTACTAGCAAACGCATTAACCAATTATCAGACACCTTATTAATAATCGCCCTGAATATCCCCGCCCTAGTCACTATTTTACTGTGTTACATCTGGTTTGGCTTGGTTGAGTCTGCCGCAATAACGGCGGTAGTTATTAATAAAATACCCACTGTTGTCGTGATGATAAGAGAAGGTGCCCGTGTGGTAGATGAGGATTTATTAAATGTTGCTAAAGTATACAAATTATCATTAAGTAAAACGTTTTTTAAGGTATTCTTACCGCAACTATACCCTTACATAATGGCTTCAGCACGCGCAGGTTTATCATTAATATGGAAAATAGTTTTGGTGGTTGAACTGCTTGGACGCAGTGACGGGGTTGGGTTTGCACTAAACACATTATTCCAATTTTTTGATATCGCAGGTATTCTTGCTTACACCTTTGCTTTTATTTCAATTGTGTTAGTTATTGAAAACCTAATTTTTAGGCCATTAGATAAGTTAATTGCTAGAGGTGTTCACCATGATCGCGCTTGATATTGCCATTAAAGACAAGTGCTACGCTAATAACGCTTCGGTGGTATTAAAGGATATACAATTTAGCGTTAAACCCGCCGAGTTCATTGCTATTATTGGACCTTCTGGCTCGGGTAAAACCACGTTACTTAATATGCTTTCGGGACTTGAAGATGCCACAGCACAAAAGCTGTTATGTAACTCAAAGCCACTCAATGATTGTAAAGAAAATCAACTGGGTTACGTTTTTCAACAACCCAGGTTAATGCCTTGGTTAACGGTTAACGAAAATATACAGCTAGTGTTACCGACAGCACAAAATAAAAAAATTGAAACCTTATTAGCGCAAGTCGGCTTAGCGGATAAAGGCGACTATTACCCCAAGCAATTATCCGGTGGCATGCAACGACGAGTGGCTATTGCTAGAGCTTTTGCGGTTAACCCTGAGCTAATTTTACTTGATGAGCCTTTCAACTCTCTTGATGCGCCAACGGCTGCTAAACTAAGATTACTACTGGTAAATTTATGTAAAAGCTGTGGTAGCACCGTTATATTTGTTACTCATGACTTAAGTGAAGCTATTTATTTAGCTGACCGTATTATTTTTATGAGTAATACGCCCAGTTCTATCATTCATCAAGTTGATGTTGACTTACCTAAACCGAGAAAAGAGTCCGGCAGTAATGAACTTATCTGGCAAGCAAAACTAATGAAGCAGTACCCTCTCATACTCTCTGGAAGTATTAAACCAGTTAACCTCTAGTGGTATTTGTACCATTTAAATAGATCATTTAGTTGGTTAATTTGATTGGTATAACCTCTCATCCTTTTTTTATTTTTTCCTACTTAAGTACCAAGCAATTGGTGTAAGACTAAGTGATGTTTTATTTCAGTATCATTACCAATACCCCTTAGTCATAGAGTTTTTTATTATTGGTGTAATTACAATAAAACACATAAAAAATAAAGGAAACAAAACATGACTACCAAATTTAAAATAGCAGCAATCGCCCTTGCCTGTACTACAGCGTTTAATGCAAGTGCCGCTGTTGAGTTGTATAATAACGATGAAGGAATGACATTCACTGCCGATGGTCTAATCAATATATTTTACTCTAGCAGTGATACTGACATGACTAGTGCTGCTGGCGTAGAGACAAACAGCAAACAAGCACGTGTACGTACAGGTTTCTTACCAAGCTACATTGGCTTAAATTCTAGTAACCAAGTAGGTGATTATAAAGTAGCTACGCGTTCTTCATTTTGGGTTACTCTTAGTGATACAGACATTAGTCGTGGTGCAGAGGGTTTAGGTACGCGAACAGGAATTGATGTTCGTCAATTTTATGCCACAGTAAGCGGCGATTTTGGTGAAGTATTATTGGGTAAAGATTTTGGTCTATTTAACCGCTCTAATATCTTTGGCGATGAACTATTATTAGGTTATGGTCAAACATCTAATACTGTCGGTTTAATTGATGGCGGCAATGTATCTTTTGGTAATATCGCAACTGGTTACACTTATGCTTTTCCAAAAGCACAAATCACCTATAGATCACCTGATATGAGCGGCTTTAAATTAGCGGTTGGTATTATGGATCCTAATAAATTATCTGCAACTTCAGACGAAGATCTGCCTCGTTTTGAAGCTGAATTAACCTATAACACTACTTTTGATGACGGTTCATTAAAAGGTTGGGTTAACGGTATGTCACAATCAAGTGAATCAGCCGCTGGTGTTGATCAAGATCAATCAGGTGTTGGCTACGGTGTTAACGTTAAATTTTCAGGGGTATCACTAACAGCTTCTGGTTTTAGCGCTGAAGGTGTAGGCGACTTTGCACTTGCAGGTTTAGATCAGATTGTATCGAATGATACAAATGAAACTGATGGCTACCTAGTACAAGCATCTTATACAATGGGTGATAACCGTTTTGTAGTATCTTACGGTCAATCTACCGTAGATGACACTACAAAAGAGACAGAAAGTAGCAATACCAATATCTCTTATTTCAGAACAGTGATTCCTGGAGTTACTCTTGTAGCTGAGCTAAATAAAACTGAAATAGATAATAATGATGCGACTGATCTAACAGCAGAAGAGAATAACGTATTCTCAATTGGTGCTGTTGTAACATTCTAAATTTGTAACTTTATAAAATATCAAAAGGAGCAGAGATTTTTTCTGCTCCTTAAAATATTACAAATAAAAAACAGGATATTTTAACAAGTAAATTTTATAATTGTATATTTTATAACTTAAAGATGAGAACCTTACTACTAAGGGATGATTAAAGAGTTATATTCACTCTGCTAAAATATTAAAATGGATTTATTTCAATAGGCAATACCATGTATAAAATTTTAGTCGCTGATGATCACCCTCTGTTTAGAGATGCCGTAATAAGTGTTATTTCTCAAACGTTTCCTGAGTCTGAAATTTTTGAATCCAAAGACATTGAATCAACCCTTGCTGTTGCAAAGGAAACTAATGATATCGATCTTATTCTGTTAGATTTGAACATGCCTGGCATGTCAGGCCTTGCCGGTTTGCTTGATTTACGTAATCATTATCCAACCATACCCGTCGTTATTATTTCCGCAGAAACTGAAAAACAAGTTATCTTACAAACTATTGCTTATGGTGCTGTTGGCTTTATTGCTAAATCGTCTGCAAAAAGTGTTATCGGTGACGCACTTAAAAGTATATTTGAAGGGAATGTTTATTTACCCGCGGATATTATTCGTTCACAAACCACATTTAACACAACTAAAGAATTTGAAGTATTACCCGAAAAAATGTTTTTATTAACACGTCGAGAATTAATGGTGTTACAGCATTTAACGAAAGGTGAAGCCAATAAACAAATTGCGTTTAACTTAAATATTTCTGAAACGACAGTAAAATCCCATGTCTCGTCTATTTTAAAAAAACTAGGCGCGTCCAATCGTGTGAAAGTTGTTGTCGGCTGCAGTGATATAGATTTTAATCAATATTTAAAGCGCTAATATTTAGGCCAAGTGGTCAATCAAAAATAAAAATAACAAAGTACTAATCAATAAGTGCTAATGAAAAATGATAAAAAAGAAATAATGTTAACAATAATCGTTATTTCTTTTTTACCACAATAAATCAATTGTAACTATTTTTTCACAGATACGTTCAACCGATTACCTGCCATATACTCAAATATATTTAGGGCCTATTTTATGTAAAAACAACCCACTGACTCCCTATAGCCAATTCCATAATCTTTATAACCAATCATTCCATTCGTCCTAAAGAATTTACTTCTAATATCAGCTGACCTAAATCAATAATTCCATCAATAATACGTTAAAACTACAGCTTTAAATAATAGATCAATTTATGCTTTTTAGGCGTTAAAATTGGTACTTTTTTCTCAAGCCTTGTACAATATGCGGCATTATTTACACAGTTACGGAAGGTTTATGCTAACAGCAAACAACATCACTCAGCAATTTGGCGCTAAGCCTTTATTTGAAAACATCTCACAAAAATTTGGCGGCGGAAATCGTTACGGTTTAATCGGCGCTAATGGTTGTGGTAAATCTACCTTTATGAAAATTTTAGGTAGTGATTTAGAACAAACTTCTGGCAATGTTAGCCTTGATACGGGTGAGCGTTTAGGCAAATTACGTCAAGATCAGTTTGCCTTTGAAGAGTTTAATGTCATTGATACTGTCATCATGGGACATACCGAGTTATGGGCCGTAAAAGAAGAGCGTGACCGTATTTATGCTTTACCTGAGATGAGTGAAGCTGATGGGATGAAAGTAGGCGATTTAGAGTCTGAATACGCTGAAATGGACGGTTATTCTGCAGAGAGTCGCGCGGGTGAGCTATTAATGGGTGTTGGTATCCCTCTGGAGCAACACTACGGTTTAATGACCGAAATAGCGCCTGGCTTTAAATTACGTATTCTACTGGCTCAAGCTTTATTTTCAGATCCCGATATTTTATTACTAGATGAGCCAACCAACAACTTGGACATTCATACGATTCAATGGCTAGAAGACACCTTGAATCAACGTGATTCAACCATGATCATCATCTCGCATGATAGACATTTTTTAAACAGTGTTTGTACGCACATGGCTGATTTAGATTACGGCGAACTCCGTGTATTCCCTGGCAACTACGATGAATACATGCTGGCAGCAACACAAGCACGAGCACGTTTACTTTCTGATAATGCAAAGAAAAAAGCACAAATAGGTGAATTACAAGCCTTCGTTGCACGTTTCTCTGCCAATGCGTCAAAAGCAAAACAAGCCACCTCTCGTGCTAAGCGAATCGACAAAATTCAGCTAGATGAAGTTAAAGCCTCTAGCCGTAGCAATCCGTTTATTCGTTTTGAGCAAGAAAAGAAATTATTCCGTAATGCGCTAGTGATTGAAAAACTCAATAAAAGCTTTGATGACACCCTTATATTAAAAGACATTTCAGCCTTAATTGAAGTTGGTGAACGTATCGCTATTATTGGTGAAAACGGTATTGGTAAAACAACTCTATTACGTTCATTAATGAATGAAGTGGGTTATGAAGCCAGCTCTGGCGACGTTACTTGGTCTGAAAATGTTAATATTGGCTATTATGCACAGGATCATGAATACGAATTTGAAACTGACATGACATTATTTGAATGGATGAGCCAATGGCGCCAACCAACTGATGATGAACAAGCCGTTCGCAGCTACTTAGGTCGTTTACTGTTTTCTGCTGATGATATTAAAAAATCAGTTCATGTACTTTCTGGTGGTGAAAAAGGCCGGATGTTATTTGGTAAGCTAATGATGCAGCAGCCGAATATTTTAGTACTTGATGAGCCAACCAACCACATGGACATGGAATCAATTGAATCGTTAAACATGGCACTTGAAAGTTACGAAGGTACCTTGTTGTTTGTCAGCCATGACCGAGAATTTGTTTCAACCATCGCGACACGCATCATCGAATTAACCCAAGACGGTTATACTGATTTTGCTGGCACTTACGATGAGTATTTAGCCAGTAAAGCATAACCCGATCACGCCGAGCGCGAAGTACGAACTGATGATTCCGTTCATACATCGCGTTCAGTGTGAACGGAACTCTTTGGTCTAACCCCGTCGGTCCTGAGCCTGTCGAAGGGTCGATAGACTAATTACATTCACAACTTCTAAGGATTTAAATGTTAAGTTATCGTCACGCTTTTCATGCCGGCAATTTTGCCGATGTACTAAAGCATAGTGTCTTATCACTTGTTTTAGATTATATGACCCGTAAAGAAAAAGGATTTTGCTATATAGATAGTCATTCCGGTGCAGGTATGTATCAATTGGCTGATGAATATGCGCAAAAAACTGGCGAATATAAAGACGGTATTGAGAAAATAATTAACGATGACGAAGCACCAGAGTCACTTGAATGCTATTTATCATTAATAAAAAGCCTTAACCTTAACAGTGAGCTTGAAGTTTATCCTGGCTCTCCTGGGATAGCTAAAGCTTTTGTTCGTCGCCAAGACAGCAGCCATTTATTTGAATTGCATCCTACTGATATTCAACACTTAGAAGATTTTTGTGATCGCTGGCGTAAAGTGTTCGTTAAGCAGTCTGATGGCTATCAAGGTGTGCTGGGATTATTGCCGCCGCCAAGTCGTCGTGGTGTGGTACTTATCGATCCGCCTTACGAGCTTAAAGAAGATTATCAAAAAGCGGTAAAAACAATTATTAAAGCCTATGCAAAGTTTTCTACCGGTACTTATATCCTTTGGTACCCTGTTGTTAAACGGGTTTTAATTGATGAAATGAGTGAATCCTTCACAACCAGTTCAGTCAAAAACCTATTACAGGTAGAGTTTTGCTTAGAAGAAGATACGGATGAATATGGTATGACCGGGACAGGATTATTTATCGTTAACCCGCCATGGCAACTGTCTCAACAGCTTGAAGAAATATTGCCTTATCTGAAAACAAAATTAGGCAGTGATGAAAGTCACTATTCACTTACGCAGTTAATCACTGAGTAAGTGCTCCGATTCAGATTTAAATCATAAAAGTAGCCGACGTAATAGCTATTTTTATGATGATTTCTTATCCTAAAAATGACCGTATTAAAAGATAATATTCAGCGCTAAAATTTAATTAGATAGCTAATATCTAATTAAATTTTATTTCATAGATGATTTCCTTCGCCATTGATCCACCAAAATCTGATGTCATTCCAACGTCAATCATACAGAATCCACACGATTTTGCTGCGGAAGAAATAGTGACTTTTGAAGCAATATTATCTGGCGTTATAGTGGTAATGATAGATCTAAAATTATTCTTCTTAGCGGAATAGATCAACGCTGACACTAATTTTTTACCAATACCTTTGCCACAATTATTTGTATCTACTGCAATTTGCCATAGTAAAACACTCTCTTTTGTACTTCTTCCAAACAAGTATCCTGCAATGCAATTATCGACTAATGCGATAAAAAACAGTTCAGGATCAAAATGTGCTGCTTGCCATAAAGTGTAATCAGTGTGATGGTCAATACCACTTGAAGAGCGCATTAATTTTAGGACTTTGCTTGCATACTCTTCTTTAAAGGGAACTATTTGAATAGTATTCATTTCTTCTGCCTGTTTTCTAATATATAGGCCCACCTTACATCAAATAGGCAGGATTAGACTGTAATATCAATCTTACTAACTATGTGATCATTTCTACTAGTTATTAAAATAAATGTCTTGTAATTGGCCATTTTTCCTCCGTATAAAGTAGATCACCTAATTAATGAAACGGGTATAACGAGGGATATCTAAACAAAATCACTGTCTTGTTCAAATCGTATTACACTCTGATCACAAACACGTTGTTCAGAAACACTTTCATCATAAAATGGCTTATCAATAATCAGATTTTTTTTCTAGCAATTGATTCAACTTATCAATTTTCTCTTCAAGTAATAGTATATCTTCTTTAGTCGCTATAACTTGCTTAGGCTTGCCTTCTTCTTCGTGCATAACTTGCATGGCATCAACAATAATACCAATAAATAAATTAAGCACAGCGAAACTAGTAATAATAATAAAGGGGACGAAGAAAACCCAAGACAGAGGAAATAACTCCATCGTGGGCCGCACTATGCCCATAGACCAACTCTCTAATGTCATTACCTGAAATAAGGTATAAGCAGAAGAGCCAATACTGCCAAACCACTCCTGCATATTAGCGTCACTATGAGATCCAAATATTTTTGTGGTAAGCACCGCTGACACGTAAAATATAATACTTAATACGCCAACTACTGAAGCCATGCCGGGTAAAGAATGGCCTAGTGCACCAATAACACGGCGCATTTGCGGAACCACAGAAAGTAAACGCAATACCCTTAATATTCTAAAGGCGCGAAGTACTGATAATGCCCCGCTTGCTGGAGCCCAAGAAATAGCGACAATGATGAAGTCGAACCAATTCCAACCTGAGCGGAAGAAATCACTACGATAGACAAATAGTTTTAACAGTAACTCTATAGTGAACATCACGAGTATTGTGGTATCAATAATATAAAGAAGCGCTGCATTATTTTTACCAAATTGACTTGTTTCCAAACCAAGAGTAATGGCATTAAAGAGAATAAGAAAAATAAGAAAGTTCTGAAATTGCTTACTCTCTACAAATAATTGTAATTTAGAACTTTGTTTACTTGTGGTAGACAATGTGATGACCAATATTAATATAAACCAACAGTTAAAATATGGGCAAGCGAACGAAATTCAAGAGAATAACGACTAATAATTTGGGATAAACCTATTTTATCTGAAGGGGCATGATTGAGCATGAAACCATGTCAACTTCGATATTTTAAATATAAAATGTATTCCTTCCCCGTGCTTAACTTAACTCGTTTTTACGTGATGAAACTCGGGGGATTTCAATATAAAAAGATCTTCTACATAAAACTGCTCAGCACTACTTGCTTGCCACCAATGTTGCCACGATTCATCAAGATCTACGTTATCTATTAAGGCGTTTAAAGGTAAAGGGGCTACAAGACTGCCCATTGACATTTGAGCACCATAAGGTGAACGACTTTTTATCATCTGCGGGACAAGTTTAGTCGGATCATCCAAGCCCATACTACCTACTAATTCAAAGAAACTAGCCAGTGTATTGTGATGAAAATTTTTCACTCGCTCACTTTTCACATTAACATCTATTGCTTTAGCTCTAGCGGGATCTTGCGTTGCAACACCGGTTGGACAGAGGTTGGTATTACAGTGTCTTGATTGAATACAACCAATGGCCATCATCATCGTTCTGGCCGCATTAACACTATCTGCGCCAGCCGCTATTTTGGCCAGTAAATCAAAACTTGAAGCGGTTTTACCTGCGGCTATAATTGTGATCTTATCTCTAAGTCCGACACCAACCAAGGCATTATTGACTATGCTTATTCCCTCTAAACAGATTAACCCTAAGCGGTTTGAAAATTCAACAGGCGCTGCACCTGTACCCCCTTCAGCGCCATCTACGGTAATAAAGTCAGGCGTAATACCCGTTTCTAACATCGCTTTACAAATACTTAAAAATTCTGCGGGATTACCAACACATAATTTAAAACCAACAGGTTTACCACCACTTAAACGGCGTAACTGCTCGATAAATGTTAACAAGTCTTTAGGCGACGTACATTCTGGATTAACCGCTGGTGAGATACAATCATGGTCTTTCGAAATATTCCTAATGCGGGCGATTTCGTCGGTAATTTTCGCCTTAGGCAGTACACCGCCATGTCCAGGCTTAGCCCCTTGGGATAATTTTATTTCTATCATTTTTATTTGCGGTAATTTAGCCGTTTTTTCAAATGTAGTTGGGTTAAAGCGCCCGTGATCATCGCGACAGCCAAATAGTCCGGTACCCAGTTGCCAAACTAAATCGCCACCGTGCTTTAGGTGATATGGGCTTGCCCCCCCTTCACCGGTATTATGGAAACAACCTGCTTTTTTTGCGCCTAAGTTAAACGCCTCTATGGCATTAGTGCTTAATGAGCCAAAACTCATCGCTGAAATATTTAAATAAGAGGCCGAATAAGGTTGCTCGCAACTATGCTCGCCAATGAGCACACGTTTAGCGCTTTCTTTAATATGAACAGGTGATAATGAATGCCATAAACTTAAGTAATTATCTTCAATGAGGTTACGTTGTGTGCCAAAAGCAATAGTATCGCGCTCATTTTTAGCACGACGATAAACTAACGTCCGTTGCTCTCTATTAAAGGGTAACTCTTCGGTGTTATTAGCAATAAAATATTGCTGAATTTCAACACGAAAAGACTCAAGAAAATAACGCAGGTAAGCCACCACAGGGTATAAGCGATTTAAACTGTGTCGGCTATAAAAAATGTCATAAAGTCCAACAATGCTATAAAGTAATGTTGCGATTAATAAAAAGATACTAAAGGTACTATGACTATGCAGGTAATAGTATCCTGCTGAAAAATTACCTAAACAGACAATTAACCAAAGCGTTTTTTGCATAATGGTCATAAAAAATCCTTATAAAATTATTAATGAAAA
>TARA_R110001583_G_scaffold10019_8_pt1 | contig 26243 bp, 23 predicted proteins | sample TARA_R110001583 | Tara Oceans TARA_R110001583 (sample SAMEA4398432) | marine metagenome | biome: Polar Biome; feature: [MES] marine water layer (ENVO:01000295) within the mesopelagic zone...; material: water (ENVO:00002006), including particulate matter (ENVO:01000060) such as...... | reverse complement strand
ATTTACATTCCAGGTAAATTACTCAACATTGTGGCTAACTAATATGAACTTATCATCAAGGCAGAGTGTAAGCCCAAGGCTCACCAAACAAAGGAGTCGGGTTTTTTTAGTTATATTCCTCACCAGCTTGTTAGGAGCTTGTGGCTTTCACCTGCGTGGTGATTATTTACTTAGTGAAGAATTACAAACACTCTATGTTAGTTCAAGTGATGTTCATGGTGAATTAACCCGTTTAGTGAAGCAACATCTTTCTCGTAATCAGGTAAAGGTGCTTAAATATAAAAATGCGCAAACACCTGAACTACGTATTATCTCAGATAAACTTGATAGAAGAACATTATCCGTATTTCAAAATGGTCAAGTCGCTGAATATGAGCTAATTTACGCCGTGCATTATCAATTGCGTTTTAACTCTGACAGTGAAGATCAAAATGAAGAACCACAAGATTTTCGCTTTGAGCTAAACCGTGATTATCAAGATGATCCTAATTTAGCACTGGCAAAGTCTCGTGAATTATCATTATTGTTAAGTGAAATGAGGCAATCTGCTGCCGATAAAATCTTGCGAGATATGGCAAGAATTCAACGGTAATAGACCTCCTTGCATTAATCTAAATAAGGCATTTATGAAAATTTACCATAACCAACTACAACAAACATTAACGCAGGGATTCAAACCTGTGTGGTTGGTTTTTGGCGATGAGCCTTGGCAGAAAAATGACAGTTTAGCAAAAATTAAAAGCCACGCTCAGCAACAAGGTTTTAGTGAAATAATCCGCTTTAGTAGTGACAATAAATTTGACTGGCAACAACTCATTGATGAGTATCAATCAATGAGTTTATTTGCTAGTCAACGCATTATTGAAGTTGAATTCACTACCATAAAAATAGGTGAAAGCGGTAATAAAGCCTTATTAGCATTAAGTGAAATTATCGAAAAAAACGCATCACTGCAAGATGTTATTTTTATTTTTCATGGCGGCAAACTCGACGGCCCAAGCGCTAATAGAAAGTGGTTTAAAACATTAAGCCAGTATGGATGCTACCTGCCTATATACGACATTGACATTACAGGGTTACCAAGATGGTTACAAAACCAAGCAAGCAACCTTAGCGTTAACTTAGCGCCAGAGTTATCCTTATTATTGATAGAATTATTTGAAGGAAACTTACCTGCCTTAGAGCAAGAGTTGCAAAAGCTTTCGTTGTTGTTCCCTAATAATCAAGAGTTTCCGAGTAATCAACAGATCAATTTGAGTGATGCTGAGCAATTAGTCATCAAACAAGCTAAATTCAATCCTTTTCAAATTATTGACGCTTTATTACTGGGTAATTGTAAAAAATGTGTCGTGATGTTGGATCAATTACAGCAAGAAGGCACAGCTGTTGGGCAAATAATTTGGGTATTTCACAAAGAAGTTAATCAATTATACGCCATGCTAGATAAATTAGCACAAGGCAAACCACTCAATGATTTATATAAAGAGTATCGCATTTGGGATAAACGCAAGCCCTTATACCAACACGCTCTTACCCATATCAGTTTGAAAAATGCAAAGCGTGCTATGTCACGACTTGCCGATATTGATTTGATCAGTAAAACCAGCAGTGAATTTAATGCCTTTATATTATTGGCTGACCTTTGCATAACACTTTATGATGGTGAAACCATGCAGCACTTTTCACTGAACTATGAGTACACTTAGCTATAAATACAGCTCATTTTGTATATAGTTAACGTTGCATACACTTAACTTTGAGAGCAGTTAATGATGAGAACAGATAGCCGTGAATAACATTGGAATTTTAGGGGGGACTTTTAATCCCGTTCACCTTGGCCATACTTTACCCGCTAAAGCTGTAGCCGCGCATCTATCGTTAGATGTAATATTATTAATTCCTGCCAGTATTCCTCCTCATAAAGCCACACCTAATGTCAGCGCGAAACATCGAGCAACCATGGTTAAATTAGCTTGTGATGCTGAGCCTTTACTTAAGTGTGATGAACGAGAATTAACCCGTGATGGCTATTCGTTTACCGTTGACACCCTAAAAGATCTATCACAATTATATCCCGGTGATCGTTTATACTTTATCATGGGATTAGACTCTTTATTAACCTTTACCAGCTGGCATAAGTATCAAGAAATTTTATCTCTTTGTCATTTAGTGGTTAACACTCGTCCAAATTATCAGTTAAGCAATCTAAACCAAGCAACTAAATCATTACTCAATAAGCATCAAGTTAATGATAAAAAGGCATTGAACGGCATGAATTCAGGGGGGATTTTATTACTTCCTAGTAGCTTACCTAACTATGATAAACAGTTAAATATCAACCTATCTTCTAGTGACGTGCGACAACGTTTAATTAATAAACAAGACTGCCACTCCATACTTGCCCCAAAAGTATTCGCTTTTATCAACAAAAATAAGCTTTATCGTTAACGACACCGTTAAAAAGTGTTATTATTATCCACTTATACTTAATTAATTGTAGTTCATGTTTTAATAAGACAATTTAATACGACAATGTTAATACGACTAAGACAATTTAAGACGACAATGTTAATACGACAATTATCGGCGACTTATTCCCGAACTAAACAATAAACCTGACACTAGGAAGAACACCTTGCAAACTGAAGAACTTAAGAAATTTGTTATTGAAAAACTTGAAGATATGAAAGGTAGAGATATCATTTCTCTTCATATTAGCGCCAAAGCTAGTTTTGCTGACTATATGGTTATCTGCTCAGGTAACTCCAACCGTCATGTGAAATCTATTGCTCAATCTGTTGCAGTAGAATGTCGTGCTGCCGGCGTTGAACCGCGTGGAATGGAAGGCAACGATGTAGGCGAATGGGCTTTAGTCGATTTGGGCGATATTATTGTTCATGTCATGACAGATGAGCAACGCGATAAGTATAATTTAGAACAGTTATGGGCAGAAGACTAGTTATCACTGGTTAAAAGGCAACTATAGCAGCGTTGGTCTCACTCGCAATAGCGGACTATTCCTCTATCAACCGCCTTGCTCTAGTCACTTTTTCCTGCGTGATAACCTTTAATATTATATTATTACGGGCTTTATGTGACTTGAATGATTAATTTATGAAACTAACTTTATATGCCGTCGGTACTAAAATGCCTACTTGGGTTGTTCAAGGCTTTGGTGAATATGCCCGTCGCTTTCCTCATGATTTGTTATTCGAGTTAGTCGAAATTTCAGCAGGAAAGCGTGGTAAAAATGCAGATATCACGCGTATTTTAGAAAAAGAAGGTGAGCAATTACTCAATGCTATTCCCAAAGGAAGTAGAATTGTCACCTTAGAAGTGGAAGGCAAACCTTGGGATACACCACAACTTGCAAAACAACTTGAGCGTTGGCAGTTTGACGGCCGAGATGTGGCTTTACTGGTTGGTGGCCCAGAAGGCTTGTCACCTGCTTGCATTAAGGCCAGTGAGCAAAAGTGGTCTTTATCATCACTAACTTTACCACACCCTATGGTTAGAATTCTCATTGCTGAAAGCCTATATCGCGCTTGGAGTGTCAATAACAACCACCCATATCATAGAGAATAACTAGTGGCTGCTCGTCGCATTATTATCCGTAATCCCCGTTGTTGCAAGTGTGCTGAAGCAAACTTATTTGCGACTATCAAGCCTTTGCAGAAAGGGGTTAACTAATGGCTGCTCGTCGCATTATTATCCGTAATCACAGCGCAGAGGCAAATTTATTTGCTCGCCGTACTTTTATCACCTTCGCTGGTGTACTAGTACTCTTGCTCGTATTATTTAGTAACATTTATTCGCTACAAGTCGAGTCTTTTGAGAAATATCAAACTCGCTCTAATGCAAATAGAATAAAATTATTACCTGTAGCGCCAAATCGTGGCCTAATTTATGATCGAAACGGGGTAATTCTTGCCGATAATAAACCAGTCTACAGCTTAGCGGTTATCCCTGAACAAACTGACAACCTAAACGCTAGCATCGACAAAATAAGTGAATTACTCGACATAAGTACAGAAAGACAAGCAAAGTTTTTCAAATCTGTCAAACGTAAACGCCGTTTCAAACAAATTGAATTACACCCTCGCTTAAGCGAACAACAAGTGGCACTTTTTTCGGTCAATCAGCATAAATTCCCCGGTATTTTTGTCGATGCACGTTTAAAGCGTTACTATCCTTTTGGAAAATTAACAACGCATAACTTAGGCTATGTTGCACGAATAAACCCAAAAGATGCCAATAAACTTGAGCTTGACGGAAACTCTGAAAACTATGCCGCAACCCATGATATTGGAAAATTAGGCATTGAAAAATATTACGAAGATATTTTACATGGCAGTATAGGCCATCAAGAAGTTGAAATTAACAGCCAAGGCAGGATTATTCGAACCTTGGACTATACTCCTCCTACACCTGGTAAAGATTTAACCTTAACTTTAGATATTGAATTGCAGATGATTGCTAAACGCTCACTTTCAGGAAAACGTGGCGCAGTGGTGGCAATGGATCCTCGTACCGGTGGCGTTTTAGCTATGTATTCCAATCCAAGTTATGATGGTAATTTATTTGTTCATGGCATCAGCAATAAAAATTACAACAAATTGCGCAACTCAAAAGACGCTCCTTTTATCAATCGCAGCGTCCGAGGTTATCCCCCTGCCTCAACAGTTAAGCCATTCTTAGCCATAACGGGCTTAGAAGAGCAAGTTATCACACCTGAAACTAAAATTTGGGATCCCGGTTGGTATCAACTTGAAGGATTGCCCAATAAATATCGGGATTGGAAAAAGTGGGGCCATGGCTGGGTCGATTTAAACAAAGCCATAGAGCAGTCTTGTAATATTTATTTTTTCAATTTAGCTTTTAAGCTCGGTATTACCAAAATTAGCACTATGATGGAACGTTTTGGTTTTGGCGATTACACTGGCATTGATATTCATGAAGAAAGTAAGGCCATTATGCCTAGCGTTTCATGGAAGCGCGCTCGTTATAATAAATCTTGGTATACTGGAGAAACCCTATCTGTTGGTATCGGTCAAAGCTATTGGACCGTTACGCCTTTACAGTTAACTCAAGCATTAACCACCTTAGTTAATCACGGTAAACGCAAAGTGCCACACCTACTGAAATCGACCAAAGAACCAAGCACCAACCAAAATAGTCAAAATGGTAAAGAGGAAGTCATTTATGAAGAAAAAGCACCTTTAGTGTTAAAACAAAAAGAACATTGGGATATAGTACTTAATGCAATGCACAATACGGTGCAAAAATTTGGTGCAACCGCATATACCCCTTTTAAAGGTTCAAAATATGATGCTGCGGGTAAAACAGGCTCAGCGCAAGTTGCTAAGATTAAACAAGATGAAAAATATGATGCCAAAACAACCCAAGAAAACCAACGGGATAATGCTATGTTTATCGCCTTTGCTCCTTTTAATGCACCTGAAATTGTTGTTGCTGTAGCTATAGAAAATGTTGCTAAAGGTGGTGGTGGCACTAATGCTGGCCCTGTAGCAAGACAAATGATGGATCAATACTTTGGTAACAGGGTGATACCCTCTAGTCTTCAACACTCAACAAATAAAACATATAAAACAAACGTTGTTGCTCAATTGCCTAGGCATTCCCTGCACAATAATTCCCAGCACAAAAGCTCTCAACAAAGAGTTGAGGCACAATAATGCGCAGCACTGGCCAAGAACATCAACAATTTCGTAGCCTGTGGCAAAAGTTACATATCGATTTGCCATTATTATTAGGCATATTGTTGCTAATGGCACTGGGTTTATTTATTGTCTATAGCGCAGGCGGTCAAAGCATGAACATTGTCTACCGCCAAGCAGTTCGATTAGGCATAGCTTTAGTTATCATGTTAGTTATTGCTCAAATTCCACCGCTATCCTATCGAAAATGGGCTGTACCTGTTTTTGTTTTAGGTATTTTAATGTTAGTTGCTGTATTGCTATTTGGTCATGTGGGTAAAGGTGCACAGCGTTGGTTAGATTTAGGTTTTATGAAGTTTCAACCTTCTGAGGTGATGAAATTAATTGTGCCTATTATGATTGCTTGGTTTATTAGCCAAGATAGCTTACCCGTGAAACTATCTACAATTGTTATCGCTTTTATTTTAGTGCTCATACCGACACTATTAATTGCTAAACAGCCCGACTTAGGCACGTCATTGTTGATTGCCAGTTCAGGTATTTTTGTTATATTTCTTGCCGGCGCTAGTTGGAAGTTAATTGCTATATGTGCAGGGCTAGCTTCAGCATTCGCACCTGTGTTATGGATGTTTTTGATGAAAGATTATCAAAGACAGCGCATAATGACTTTTTTAAACCCTGAACAAGATCCTCTTGGCTCAGGTTATCATATTATTCAATCTAAAATCGCCATTGGATCTGGTGGTATATACGGTAAAGGGTGGTTACAAGGAACGCAATCACAACTTGAGTTTTTGCCTGAGCCGCACACTGACTTTATTTTTGCCGTTTTTAGTGAAGAATTTGGCTTAATTGGCGTAGGCATATTGCTTATGGTGTACCTGTTTATTGTCATGCGCGGCTTATGGATTGCAACAAATGCTCAACATGCTTTTACTAAATTATTAGCGGGAAGTATAACTCTAACCTTCTTTGTTTATGTGTTTGTAAATATTGGTATGGTGTCAGGCTTATTACCCGTGGTTGGCGTACCACTGCCTTTAGTTAGTTATGGCGGCACTTCAATGGTTACATTACTGGCAGGGTTTGGCATGCTAATGGCCGTTAGTACGCATCGAAAATTTCATACTTAAGCATTCAATGACTAAATCAATTTTTATATTAGCTTTTTTAATATTGATAAATGCCTGCAGCACGGGGCGTTATCAAGATACACATGATAGCACCCCAAACAGGTTGCCAAACCAAAGTGAGCTAAAAGATGCCATTGCGCGTGCTGAACCATATAGTCGTGGGGGGAACAGAAATTATCAAGTACGCGGCCTCAACTACAAAGTATTAAGTAGTGCACAAGCATTTGAACAAACTGGCATAGCCTCTTGGTATGGACAAAAATTCCATGGTCATTTAACGTCCAATGGTGAAATTTATGATATGTATGCCATGAGTGCTGCACATAAAAACTTACCCTTGCCTACTTATTTAAAAGTAACCAACCTTGCAAATAATAAATCAGTTATTGTTCGCGTTAATGATCGCGGCCCGTTTCACCAAAACCGTATTGTTGATTTATCCTACAGCGCAGCTTATAAACTGGATATGTTAAAAACAGGCACCGCTAAGGTGAAAATCACCGCTATTACCAAGTTTGAAGGAGAAGCTAAAAAAGCTAGTTCACACGTTCCAAGCAACAAAGTAAAGAATCATGCACTTGAGCAAGCCTTAGCACAATCCTTAACCCAACCCTTAAGGCAAGACTTGGTTCAAGAAAAGTATTACATTCAAGTTTTTGCGACTAGCAAACCTACATTGGCAAAAAAAACGGCTAAAGCACTAGCTAAGCAGTATTCTCAAACAGTGAATTATCCTGAAGAAAATGGCATTTACCGTATTCAAATAGGTCCTATTATAAATACCACAACCCTGAATAAATTGTTGGAGGAGTTAAAGCAAGGGAATTACCCAAGTGCATACTTAGTAGACTTATAACTTAATAGACTTATAAAAGTAGACTTATTAATAGTAAGCTTATATACACGTATTTAAGAAGAAATTGATTGAGTTGTACTTAACACAAGCCTAAGTTAAGTTAAGTTAAGTAAGGTTATCGACGTTAATTTTTACAATTAACTTCGTATCAGCCATAGCCAAGTAAAATAGAAGTGATATACTTTCTGACACTTTCATATTTATCAATCATTCTACTCATCCTATTATTAAGAAATTATGTCTTTAAAATTATTCTTACAGTCAAAGAAAACAACACGTAAACTGCTCAAAGCCATCACCACCTCTTTATTTGGCACAGCCTTAGCTATTTCACCGATAAGTTATGCATTAACCATTATCCCTGATGCGCCACAAATTAATGCTAAAGGCTATATTTTAATTGATTTCACCACAGGAAAGGTTATTGCTGAAACGAATGCAGACATGCAATTAGCGCCGGCAAGTTTAACTAAAATGATGACCAGTTACATCATTGGTAAAGAGTTAGAAAACGGAAATATTTCCAACGATGACAAGGTAATGATTAGCGAAAAGGCTTGGGCAAAAAACTTCCCTGAATCATCAAAAATGTTTATTGAGGTTGGCACTGAAGTGTCAGTTAGCCTGTTAAACCAAGGTATTATCGTTGCCTCAGGTAATGATGCTTGTGTTGCAATGGCTGAACATATCGCAGGCAGCGAAAGTGCCTTTGCCGATTTAATGAATGCTCACGCTGAACAATTAGGCATGTCTAGCTCATTTTTTGAAAATAGTCATGGCTTAGATAGTTCATCACATATGACAACACCTCGTGACATGGCAACCTTAGCAAGTGCTATTATTCGTGAAGTTCCTAACGAATATGCTATTTACAAACAGAAGTCCTTTACCTATAACAACATTAAGCAATATAACCGTAATTCATTATTATGGGATAAAAGCTTGAATGTTGATGGCATGAAAACGGGTCATACATCTAATGCTGGCTATAGTTTAGTCACCTCAGCTACTAAAGGCGATATGCGCCTTGTTACCGTTGTAATGGGGACAGAAAGCGAGCGAGCCCGTAAAGTAGAAAGTAAAAAATTACTAAACTATGGCTTCCGTTTCTTCGAAACATATACTCCTTATAAAGCAGGTGAAAAATTTGCAACTAACCGCATTTGGATGGGAGATAAAAAAGAAGTGGATTTAGGTATATTATTAAATACCCCGATTACTATTCCACGCGGTCAACGTAAAAACTTGAAGGCTACTTTTGAGTTAGACAAGCAATTAACTGCGCCGATAACAAAAGGTACCGTGGTTGGTAAGTTATTCTTACAGCTTGAAGGTGAAGATATTGCACAATACCCCCTAGTTACGTTACAGGAAGTCAATGAAGGTAGTTTCTTTTCAAGAATTATAGATTACATCAAACTGTTCTTTGCACAGTTTTTTGAATAAAGAGGTTTGAATAAATCAAATCAAGCTACAAACGAGAATATCAAATCACTTGTAGCTTTTTTATATGCTGAACCACCTCAAGATGCAGGAATTAGCTGAGGGTTAAAAATTTTATACGTACTCTAAGATAAAACAACACGCTGAGTACCCAGCACCAAAAGAGCACAATACCGTTTTGTCGCCAGAGTTCAAACCGTCATTATGCTTGTGTAATGCAATAATACAACCTGCTGAACTAGTATTAGCATACTCATCTAAAATAATCGGCGCTTCCTCAGGTGTAGGATCACGCCCCAACACTTTCTTGCCAATAAAGTTATTCATATTAATATTGGCTTGATGTAAGTAAAGGCGCTTAATATCTTCTGGCGCTAAATTAACCTTATCCAACTGCGAAGCAATTAAATTAGACACCATAGGTAATACTTCTTTAAATACTTTACGTCCTTGTTGAATGAAATATTTATCGACATCATCGGATGTTTCTGGACTACATTGATTCATATAGCCAATATTACTGCGAATATTATTAGAAAATTGCGTAATAGGCTGTTCAGCTATGATTTTAAATTGGTGCTCGCCCGTCGCTGTAGATTCATCTTCAATGATAGACGCGGTAGCTACATCACCAAAAATAAAATGACTGTCTCTGTCTCGATAATTAATTTGCGGTGTCAATATTTCAGGATTAATCACTAACACTGTTTTCGCCGTACCACTGCGAATAGCATTTGCCGCATTGATGATACCAAACGTTGCAGCAGAGCATGCCACTAGCATATCAAAGCCCCAACCAGAACAACCAAGTGCTTGCTGTATTTCAATAGCCATAGCAGGGTAAGAGCGTTGAGTATAAGCGCAAGCAACAATAACAAGGTCAATATCCGCAGCCGTTTTATTCGCTGCTGCTAGCGCTTGTTTTGCCGCAGCAACACCTATTTCTGCTTGTAGAGATATAGTGTCATTTGGGCGCTCAACAAATGTTGGCCTCATCACATCAACATTTAAGATGTCATTTTTTGACATGACATAGCGACTTTTAATACCAGAGGCTTTTTCAATGAAGGCACTACTTGAATGTGATAACGCAGCGACTTCACCGCTTGCAATCGCTTGCTCATTATTGCCGTTAAACTGATCAACATAGGCATTAAAACAAGCAACTAACTCATCATTTGAAATCCTTTCAGGGGGAGTAAACAACCCAGTACCACTAATTACAACAGACATAAACTTTCTCTAAAAACACAAATAAGGTATGACCACTAGTGTATTTTATTTAATAGGTTTTGTCGATTGTTAGGGTAATTGCTAGAATCTTTGCTAAGGTACTTGCTAGGACTTTTGTTAGGTTATCGTTTTGTTCTCACCGCTCTCACCAATAATTAAGCATAATTTAAAAATGAAGTAGTTACTCTTCAAAGTAGGTTCCCCACCCGTCATAATCCACATTACAGTTTTGAGCTAATTCAAACATTTTCTTTGTTTCGTCTCGAAGCAACTCAGCATTTAACATTTGTTCAGTTACAATATCAAAGGCAAACACTTTATCACCATTTTCAAGCTCAGCTTCTTCAGGCTCTTCTATCTCAAAGCCTAATTTGAATGCAGCAATAGCTGCCTTCTCGAGCAATTCAAAGTTTTCACTGGCAAAATGATGTTCTATAGTGTGATAAACTTCTTCATTAGTTCCATCTTCGAGTAACTCACCAACAAGCGCATCTGTGTGATCAAACCACTGTTGTAATTCTTCATTAATCATTTTATTTACCTTTTGCTATTTCTTCATCAAGTTGACTAATTTTCGCTTTCATTAAAGCGTGTGCTTGGTCTGCAATATTCCGCGCGCTAACGTTGTTATCTTCTGTTATATAAATAGGATCTAAAAGCTCAATAATAATTTTACCGTTATTCCAGCGCCCCAATTTAATGGTACCCTCTTGATTACTAGCACAAATAGGCACAATAGGTACCTTTGCTTTTATAGCAGTACGAAAGGCGCCTGTTTTAAAAGGCAAAAGCCCGCGCCCTTTACTTCGAGTTCCTTCGGGAAACATCCATACGGAAAGCTTATTTTTGGTAATTTTATTTACCGTAACACTCATTGTACTCATGGCCTTACTGGTGTTTTTACGATCAATTAATATATTGCCTGTTAACCAATACATTTGGCCAAAAATAGGAATCCACCTCAAACTTTTTTTGCCTACCGTTACCGTGCCTGGTTGCACAGCATTAGCCACCGTAAAAACATCATAATTACTTTGATGATTAACAACATAGATCACCGGACCTATATTTTTAACCGAATCAGAAACTCTTACCTCAACATCAAGGCCAAGAAGCTTAGTCACCTTCCCTAAATATCTAGAAGTATGATACACATTGTCTCGATGAAAAGGCCTTAACAAGCAATAAAAACATGAAACAATACAAATAAACAGAAAAACAAAAGACATCAAAATAAAACGGAAAAGAGTTAACAACAGATAAATCCCTAATAAAATTTAAGACAGTGAGTATAGCAAATTAGCGATACGCAATAAAACAATTACTATCACTTTGATTTTAAGTTTATACCTAAAGCACTTCAAGCTGTGAACCCTGTAGTTTCAGGTGGTTTAAATATAGTAATCAATAATTTAATTTTTCAACTAAGAATAATTTTATTTTCTAACGAGGAGACTTTGAAAGGATATATTGCTGGGCATCACTTGATAAGTAAGATTTAGATAAATAGCGCTTTCCTGTATTTTTTCCTACATTAAAATGCAAGACATACCCTAAACTGGTTTCTTCAATAGAGGTTATGTCTTGCCATAAAATTCTCCCCTGATGATAGAAAGACTCACTAAGTACCCCCTGTTCGTCAACTGTTAGTGTTACTTCACTACCTGAAGCCTTACTCAGCATTTGTCTTAAAACCCACCATGGTTTGTTATAGTACAAACTTAGAGCTTCCAATATCCCTAAAGCTACAACAAACCAAGCAGCATATGCACTTACTGGGGTAAATAATAGAAGAATTAAACCGAACAACATCAAAACACCTGATTTAAAAAAAGCTTTTGAAGAAAGCTCTAGTGTGGTTGATTCGCTAAAACATTCATTAAAATGCGCTTTATCTAAAGTAAATTTACTCGTAAAAGAAATTGGTGAATTCATAAAGGGAATGGTAAATAGTTGGAAAAAATTTATTTTAACAGAAACATCTAGGTAAAGTCATTAACGCATCATGATCATGGTTAAACACATATTAAGGTGTTCAACAAGCGAACATAGTTGATCAAAATCATCTGTAGATATCGTTTTATTAGTTTTTGATTTTTTGTTATCACAAAAATACTGAACACAAAGAACACCTATAGCTTTATTGCCGATTTTAACCGGGATAACAGCTAATGTGCCATTATGAATAAACTCGACTAGTTCTTTAGTCATCAAGTCTCGCCATTGCCTGTGAGTATAGTCATTGATCAGTGCCGGTATTTTAGACGTTAGTACACGCCCAATAACATTATCACTTTGCCTTAGATGAAAAACTATTCTGGTTGTGTCATATTCCGCCTGATCATTAAAAACAAAGCGAGATTTTACTTGTGACTTATCATCAGACATCATTAAAAAACTACAACGAGAAAATTCGAAGGTGGTAACGCAGTCAACCAAAGCTGATTGTAAGTACTCATTGATATCTCGACTTGATTTCATCAAATTAGTCAGCTTCATAAATGCTGATAACAAAGATTTTTCTTTAGTAATTTGGGTAATGGGCTCAAAGCATTTTTTTTGCCCAAAGTTGCTAGCTGTTGGCAGCACCTTTATTAAATCTACTAACACATCTGCACCATATGACTTCAGTAGAACGGTAGCCTGCTCACGAGTGTGTTCAATACGAACTTTTAATTGCTTAACTGATATTTGCATTATCTTAGCAATATCTTCTAATAAATTATTGAAATCTTCTTCGTTATCATCAGGCTGAGCAATACTTGCACTCAGTTTATGAGCAAAGAAAATAGTCTTTACTTCGTTGGTTCGATTCTCAGGTTCGTCTAAGGTTTTCAATAACAGATCGCTTAAATTCCAAGTTTTCGCTAAACCTCGGCTTAATACGTTGAAAGTTGTGCCAATTTCTTGCTCACAATACGCTTTAAATCCAGGACTTTCTATATCAACAGCTTGAGCCAACTTATCTGCATATTCACCACCACCACTCCAAAAAGCAGTTTCACCAATTCCGTATAATAATGCAGCTAAATACACTTCTTCTTGTATTTCTTCACTATAATTAGGCACCATCATTTTTGCTAACATCCCCGCATAAAATGAGTTAGCCATCAACTGCATTAATTTTTTATAAACGCGAAAATCTATGCTTTTGCTAGCTAATAAACTATCAACTAGCTTTGCTGTTAAACAAACATTTTTAACTGTTTGAATACCAAGAACCACTGTTGCACGAGAAACTGTAGTTATTTTATTTACCCCCTTGTGACTAACATTATTAGCAACTTTTAGAAGACAAGAAGATAACGCCTGATCATGCAAAATAGCCTGACTAAGTTTTGGCAAAGAAGATTTATCATCATTAGAAAATTTATCAAGCATTTTTGCGGTAGATGTGATCGCCGGAAGCTCGGTATTAGTAATAAGCTCTATCCATTGCTCTGGTGTTTTTAGCATTTTATTGCTCATGAAATAACTTATTTATAATAGTAATTTATACGCTTAACTATGCACCCAATTCGCTAATTTGTCGAAGCCAATTTACTCGAAGCCAAGTTACTATGCACAAATTCAAAAATTAAAAGCTGCTGCGGTCAATAAATGGTTGGGATTGTTTATTTTTTGCCAAACCATTTTGCATTGCTATACGTTGATTTTTTCTCCCTAACAAACGTAGCTGGGTGATACGCTCCCAAAAAAGTGCTGCTCGCGTATCTTTTTTCCAAGTTTTCTTAAATAAGTATTTAGTAGCCGCAATAGCATCAGGGCTTTGCTGACATATTTTTATTGCTAGGGCTTGTGCCTCTATTAATGGCGTTTCGCTAACTTTTGACACTAAACCATATTGCTGTGCCTCAATACCAGAAAAAAAGCGGCCCGTCATCGTTAGTTCTTGGGCTATATCAACACGAGTTAATCTAGATAACGTTGCCATGCCGCTCATATCAGGAATTAACCCCCACTTCATTTCTAGAATAGATAAGTTAGCATCTGGCGTTGCTATACGGTAATCACACGCTAAAATAATTTGCATGCCCGCACCAAAACAATTGCCATGAACAACCACAATTACCGGAATGGGTAAATCGCGCCAAACATGCGCTACACGCTGAAACATATTATCTTTTCGCCAAGGAAGTTTTACAAAAAACTTAGCAATCATAGCTGGATTTTTGGCTACATAATTAAAATCTAATCCTGCACAAAATGAAGCACCCGCTCCTTGCAAAATAACACAACGTATTGATCGGTCTTTTTTAATTTTTTTTGCCACTTGTACCAAATCAACAATCATTTGCTTGTCTAGGCCGTTATGTTTATCCGGTCTATTTAAAGTGACATAAGCAATTTTTTGATCAAGTTTAAAATTCACTCTGGAACTAGTCATAATTATATTATCTTTAAAACGATGAAAGTATTGAGTGTGACACAGACTAACTGGTAGTACCACTCACCTTGTCAATTTAACTTATACATTTTGCTTATCAGGTAATTTTCAGATCAAAAACAATAGCAAACTAATCATTCATACTGCTTTTACACTGCAAATGGATACTTGATAGCTTCATGACATTGATACCCTTCTACGATAAAATCATCCATCGTGACCCAGGTTTCTAAATCTTTTAGTGATTTAATATCAGGATTTATGATCAACTTAGGCAAAGGTAAAGGTTCACGTTTAAGCTGAACATCCCTCATCAAGGACAATTGATCCTCATAAATGTGCGCATTCACAATTTTATGATAGGCAATTCCCGGCTTTAACCCGGTAATTTGTGCCATTATCGCCAAAAAGAAAAAAACTTGAATTTGATTAAAATTCAAACCCAATGGAACATCACAAGATCGCTGAAAGCTGGTTAAATAAAGCGTTCCGTCTAAAACAGAAAAATTATGCGTATGCATACAAGGTCTTAAGCACCCCATATGAAACTCACCTGGATTGTAAAAGGTCAAAATTTCAGCACGATCGTCTATGCCTTGACTTAAGTTATCAACAATTTTTTGTAATTGATCAAGCGTACCGCCATCAGGCTTGGCCCAAGATCTTCCTTGAACGCCGTAAACTCTCCCCATATCATCCTCACCTTTACGGTAAGTATTGTTTAACCAAGCATCGTTTAAATTGGCATTTGCATCCCATGTTTTCGTCCCTAATTTTCGAAAGTCGGCCGCATTATCATACCCCCGAATATAGCCAATAAATTCAGCAATAGCTGATTTAAAAAAACTTTTTCGCGTGGTGATCATCGGAAATTCATTTTCCGCCACATTATATTCTAAATCAGCATTAATAACGGTTAAACAACGTTTACCTGTACGGCTATTTTCAACCCAACAGCCTTGTTCAACGATTCGTTGACATAAATCTAAATAAGCGCGCATTATGTTTTTCCTTTAATTTTTACTTTTACTTTACTTTTAACCGTTTTACTATTTGTTATCGCTGACTTTTCTTGGCTTAAATAGCCTAAATAAATAATTAACATACCAGCTAAAATCATGGGAACACTTAATATTTGCCCTTTAGAAATAAAAGAGAAGTATAAACCTAAATGAGCATCAGGCTCTCTAAAGAACTCGATTATGGTTCTAAATACGCCATAACCAATTAAGAAAATACCCGAGGCCAAACCTAGGTTTCTTGGTTTACGAGTAACTACAGTTAAAATAACAAATAAAACCACACCTTCAAGGAAAAATTCATACAACTGCGATGGGTGGCGCGGTAGCTGTAATGAATCAGTTGGAAATACCATAGCCCAAGGCACATCAGTTTGCCTTCCCCACAGTTCAGCATTAATAAAGTTACCCAAACGCCCCATACCTAAGCCGATAGGTACTAGTGGTACAACAAAATCGCCAACAGTTAAAAATGATTTATTAGTTTTTCGAGCGAAAATATAAACAGCCGCAATAACGCCAAGCAAACCACCATGAAATGACATGCCGCCAGCCCATATTTTGAAAAGATAAAGTGGTTCAGCTAAGAAATAGTCAAATTGATAAAAAAGCACGTAACCGACTCGACCACCGAGTATAACGCCAAGAAATCCATAAAATAATAAATCACTGACTTGATCTCGTGTCCACTCACCACCACTTTTATCAGCCGCTTTATTGGCAATAAACATAGCGCCTAAAAAACCAATGAGGTACATCATGCCGTACCAACGTAATGCGACTGGCCCTATACTAAAAATAATAGGGTCTATAACGGGAAATTGTAAAAATTGTTCTGTCATTTTTTATCCAAATAAAGCTTCGCTTATATAAATAGCGAAGAAAAAAGTTAAGCAAAAATCATTTTTATTGCCACTAAAATAAGAAATATGGCAAAGCATTTTTTTAAGGTTTGTACCGGTAATTTTGCAGCAAATTTAACACCAACAGGCGCAAACAAAGAAGACGTTAACACCACACCTAATAAAGCAGGTAAATATACATACCCTAAACTCCACACTGGCAATAATTCATTATCAAGCCCTGAAATGATATACCCTAATGAACCAAACAAAGCCACCATTACACCACACACTGTTGCAATACCAATACAGTGCCTAAGCGGCATACCAAAATAAGTTAATACTGGCACTAAAATAGCTCCACCTGCCATACCCATTAAACTAGCAATCACACCCGTAATTAAACTAATAAATTGCAGTTTGATCCTTGATGGCATTTCTCTAGATCGCTGCGAACGGATGGAAACAAGCATATACGAAGCAAGTACAATAACCGCACTTGCAAAAAAGTTAGTTAATGTTTGCGCAGATAAATGGTCTGCAATAAAAGCCCCTAGCAACGCGCCAAAAGCCACTATGAACATTAACGGCTTAGTTATATCCCAAGGAATATTCATATTTTTATGATGAGCAAAAGCGGCACTAGATGAAGTTATAACAATCGCCGATAGCGATGTTGCCAGCGCCATTGGCATGACTACGTCATTACTAATACCTAATTGAGGTAATAAGTAAACTAACGCTGGTACAACAATTAAACCACCACCAATACCTAACAAACCTGCTAAAAAACCAGCAAATGCACCAAGAAATAGACAACTAATAAAAATTAAAAACATTACATTCCAGCACGAATAAAACCGCCCAAGCCTAATTGTTCAAGTTGTTCGTTTAAGTAACTATGCACTTGCTTGGCTGTGGTAAGTTTTAAGGTATGAGACAAAATAAGTTTTGTCCTTTTAAAATCTACATGGCGAATAACCCATTTTATTCGTGCTATATTATGCCCATTCATGCTGAGTTTATCAAAGCCCATTGCTAATAATAATAATGCACCTGCTGGCTCACCTGCCAATTCGCCACATAAACTTAATGGCACTAAGTATTTCGCAGACTGTTTTGCAATAGAATTTAATGCCCTAAGTACTGCGGGATGATAAGCATCATGCAAACTAGCCACTTGCGCATTATTACGATCAACCGCCAACAAGTATTGAGTTAAATCGTTACTACCCACTGAGAAAAAGTCTACCCGCTGAGCTAACTCTTCTAATTGAAAAATAACCGAGGGTACTTCTAGCATTATGCCTATTTTAGGGCGAGGGAGCTGCTCGTTCTTTACCTCGATTTTTACTTCGCTCTTCACTTCAAAGTACGCTTGATTTATTAAGCGAATTGATTCATCAACTTCGTTGACATTAGAAATCATTGGTAGCATGATTTCTAAATTATTATGATGCTGATTCGCTCGGATCATAGCGCGAACTTGCACTAAAAAAATTTCAGGGTGATCTAACGTTATTCGAATACCGCGCCAGCCTAGAAAAGGGTTGTCTTCGGTAATAGGAAAATAAGGTAAAGATTTATCCCCACCTACATCTAACGTACGCATGGTTACCGATTTTTGTGGAAACTCTGCTAATATTTTTTCATATAATTTGGTTTGCTCCTGTTCCGATGGAAAACAATGGCGATCCATAAAAGGGATTTCAGTTCGATATAAACCAATACCTAAACCCTCTAAATTTTCAGGGCATTCGAAGCCTGCAGATAAACCAGCATTTAATTGTAACTCTATCACTCGGCCATCTTTCGTAATAGTTGGTAAATGAATTTCTTGCTGAATTTTATTCGTTAACTCACTTTCTTGGGCAATTAAATATTGATACTCACGTTTTAAGGCTTCATCAGGGTTAATAAACAGCTCACCCGTGTAACCATCAACAATCGCTTGTTGTCGATCAAATTGAGCGATAGGAATATTGGTTATTCCCATAATAGCAGGCACTTCAAGCGCATGCGCTAATATAGCCGCATGAGAGTTAGCCGAGCCCGACAAAGAAACAATAGCCTTTAAGCCTTTATGTTGATATTCCGCTAGCATAGATGCAGTAACGTCTTCAGCGAGCAAAATAAAAGCTTTGGGAAGTTTTAACTTATGTGTTTTTTGTTGTAGGTTGAGTAATACTCTATTACCTAAATCACGAATATCACTGGCGCGTTCTTTTAAATAACTATCATCTATCGCTTCAAATTGAATAACATAATGTTCTATAACAAGTTTCAGTGCACTTTCAGCTTTCCATCCCTGATTGATTTTTATTACAACTTCTTGACGAATATCTGCTTGCTCTAACAACTGTATATAAACATCAAAAATAGCTAAGTTATCATCAGTAATAAGTTCACTAAGTTTTTGGCTTAATTGTTCAAAATCAGCCAGTGTTTTATTTACTGCTTGTTCAAAACGTTGAATTTGTTTGTTTTGCTGAGCTAGGCTAACTTTTTGTAATGCCTGTGTTGATAATTCAACTTTTGGTTGATATACAACAATTTGACTCAAGGCAATGCCCGGAGAACCCGCAATACCAAATAATTGCTTTACCCCTTTACTTTTTTCTTCTTGAGTAAATAAATTTTTTACCTCAGCATTAGCTAAGGCATTAGCCAGTTGCGCAGCTAAAGTAACTAAAAAAGCTTCTTCATTTTCAGTAAAGTTTCTAGCGTGTTTTTGCTGAATAGAAAGAATACCCAAAACCTTACGTTGATGAATAATGGGTGTTCCCAAAAAAGCATTAAAATCATCTTCTTCAACCTCAGGAGCATGAACAAAATGTTGATGACTGCGCGCATTGGCAATATTTAGTGGCTCTTCTCGCTGACCTACTAAGCCAACTAAACCTTCAGAAAAACCTATGGTTGTTTGTCCAAAAGACTTTTGTGCTAAGCCGTCAGAGGCCATTAATATAAAATGTTGTTGTGAATAGTCAGCTAAATAAACAGAGCAACAGTCTGTTTTTAATGAATTTTTGATTTGGCTAACCATACGCTCTAATGCTATTTGCAATTGCGTTTCTTGACTAAACTCAAGAACAATACGGCGTAGCGTGGTTAACATAATATCCTTTTTTCAATTAACTTTGGTATACAGTAAAAATAAAATGACCCACAATAAAGTAGGTCATTATAAATAAATCATAGTAATAATTAAGCTGAATGCTTATGTCGATTAGGCCGCCTGTCTGGGCGTTTTTCACATGAAAAAGCTAAAGCCTGAGAGGCAAACTCTTTCATCACCTTACGATAAACATCGCGCTTAAATGACACAACTTGTCGTACTGGATACCAGTAACTCACCCAACGCCAATCATCAAACTCAGGATGAGAGCAGCTAAGTAAATCAACTGATGATTCAGGTGCGGTTAGTTTTAATAAAAACCACTTTTGTTTTTGCCCAATACAAACAGGTTTACTGTCGTGTCTTATATAACGTTTTGGCAATTTGTACCTTAGCCAATGTTTGGTTGAAGCAACAATTTTCACATGTTCAGGTTTCAAACCTACTTCTTCATGTAACTCACGAAACATGGTTTGCTCTGCAGTTTCTTCTCCATCAACACCACCTTGTGGATATTGCCATGAATGTTGCCCAAACCGTCTTGCCCAAAATACTTGTCCCCTGTCATTAATTATTACTATGCCGACGTTGGCTCGGTAGCCTTCGGCATCGATCACAGGAACTCCTGAAAAACTAAAAAACCTTGTGTAGATTCAACCACAATAACGGCAACTGAGCAAATGATTACTTTGATTTTTTAAGTAATTCAGCCGATAATAGCACTTTATTTTAAGCGTCTTTGGTGATAAGAACAGAATGAAAACCCCCTCTTGTGAACAAGAGTTACTTGAAAGAGTGCATAGCTTAGCAGGATTAACCCTAGCCAATGTAGCCCGTGATGCTGAAATAGAAATACCCTTAGACTTAAAGCGTAATAAAGGCTGGGTAGGCTTACTGCTTGAGCATGTACTAGGTGCAAGCGCCAGTTCCAGACCTGAGCCTGACTTTCCTGCACTGGGTATTGAATTAAAAACGCTACCAATTAATAGCCAAGGCAAGCCACTAGAAACCACCTTTGTTTGTGTAGCGCCGTTAGTCGGTTTAGTTGGCGTTAATTGGCAAAACTGTTGGCTTAAACAAAAACTTTCAAAAGTTTTGTGGGTACCTATTATCTGCGACACACCTAGTGATAAAAACATCCCATTAAGCGATCGTAGAATTGGTAGTGCTTTTATTTGGTCGCCATCGGTAGAAGAAGAACAATTATTAGCGATGGACTGGCAAGAGTTAACCGATATGATTGTGTTAGGTGAAGTTGAAAAAATTCATGGTAAACATGGACAGGTTTTGCAACTTAGGCCAAAAGCAGCAAACAGCAAGGCCAAAACCCAAGCCTTTGATAAAAATGGCAAACCCTTTATGACGCTACCGCGCGGTTTTTATTTAAAAACGCCTTTCACTCAAGCGTTATTAAATAAAAACTTGCGTATAAATTAGCGTTGAAGGTAAACAGATTCCTGTCTACTCATTATAAACTGATATTGTTTGCTCCATTCTTGCGCTCTGTCCTGCGGCAAGTAATTGCATATGGGTATTCGCGGCTTCTAGACAAACAAACTCTTGTTCACCATTAGGGTGAATATCAGCCATATTATTGGCTAACTCAATACCTGGATTCCAAAAAACCCACTGCTTAGTGTTTTTTGCTTTAAGCTCAATAGTTCGCCGCCACTGATCATCAACTATATTAACACCATGATTAGTGTGATAAATACGATCTACAGGCCCTACACCATTTTCAAGTGATTGTGGCTCACATAATTGCCCTGTTAATTTGTCATCAAAAGTAGCCTCTTCTAATTCCGCTACCTTTATAGCGTTAGGTGAACTAACAGAAAAATAACTATGCAAAGCGCCCGTATAATAGGCGTCAGTATCACTTACGTTTTTCATTTGTAGAACTTGTTTAAATGAACGACCAAAAAACAACACCTGTTTTAATTGACAAGAGAATGGCCATAAGTCGTGCATATTTTCCCCTTGCCAACCCAAACAAACCTCAACACCTTGCTCACTAATATCAATATTATCTACTTGCCATAGTTGTTTGCGAGCAAAACCATGATTGCCCGCTTTATTTTCATAATCATTTGAATGAGAGCCAAACCATGGCCAACACAAAGGTATGCCACCACGTATAGCCTTCCCTTGCTCAAAACTAGATGTTTTTGATAGCCAAAAAACTTCTTTTTCATCACAGGGCTGCCAACTAAGCACTTGCCCACCATATAAGCTAATTTTTGCTTTAGCTTTAGCATGTTCAATCACTAGCGCAGTTATGTCTTGTGACAATTTAACTTGATGAACCTGACCAAATTCATTTTTAGCTAACAGCATTATTCAAATTCCATAGGGTATTTAGTTATGTTATGTCGTATTTTAAAAAAATAACAAGGTGTTTTAAAGCTTAAAAGCTTTTACCTACAGATAAAAATACAGTGCTGTTACCATCAGAAGCAAAACCAACACCAAAAACAGCAGGCCCAAAATCAGTATCAGTACCCAAATACAGACTGCCTGACTTAACAACATCACCTATGCTCACCGATTCATTAAGTTTCCACACATTACCCGCTTCCAAACTTGTTCCTAAATAAAGAGGCAAGCTTGTTTTTCCAAACAACTCACGACCTAAATCATATTGATATACTACCGCAACAAACCCCTTATGAGAGCCAATTAACGCATCTTTTTGGTAACCAGAAAGATTCAAAAAACCACCAAGTTCCGTAACATGAACAGAGAAATCAGCATCATTACTAACGGTTGCAAAAGAGGCTATCCCAACAAAAGCATGGTGTCTAATATGAAAAGCACCTCGCCAATCAAATTGTATTTCAAGTGAGGTATCTTTTGGGTCAATGCCTTCAAGTTCTTGATAGCGATCATTTCGCCAAAACAGGTTAATAGAAGCTTTATTACCTTGAGTTGGAAAATTGATACTATTTAAACTGTCATAATCAAAAGATAAGTAACTACCAACAGAATCATAATCAAGCGATGTCCCCGTACCATCTTCAAAAACAATTCCTCCTTTTTCACCGAGAAAACCAACTTCTATTGCGCCATCATTTAGGTAATTAAACCCTATGCCCACATTAGCTAAAAAGTACTTATTAATGAGCTCAGACCTATCCTTAGTTGACGCCCATTTATCTTGAGCATATTGAACTCTTGCTCTAACAAAGTAGTGCTGACCTTCTTCTAATGGTTGGTAAAACTCACTTGCTAACATAGACTCCCAACCTAGCTTTACTTCATTGATCCACATACCGCCATAGGGAGTAATTTCATTTTGAATATAAGCAAAATCTAAATCAACAATCGAGCCATTGGTAAGGTCACTTTCAAGGTTAAAGCCAAAGTGTAGATAATTAGGTCCCCACGATTTAGCACGCGTTGTTACTATCAATGTTCGACCTTGTGCTAAGTCAACAAACTCAGCATCTACATGCTCAAACTCATCAATGGCATAAACACGGGCAATAGCTAAGTGTAATTGTTCTTTACTGACAATATCACCAACTTTTAGTGCAAGTTTTTCTTTTATAACCGCGGTGCTTACAGATGAGTTATTTTGATATTCAATACCAACAATTGGTTGGATAAACGGAGTAAACCACGTTAGGCTTTGCTGCTTTTTTTGTTGCAGATAGCTAGCGTATTGTTGCTCAGTTACGCTTAGTTTTTTTAATTCTTGCTCGGCATGTAAAGCGGCTTGCTTCCCTAGTTCTAGTGCTTTTTCCATTATTGAAAAATCAGTTGTGCTTAAGTCGTCAATATCGGGACGAATTAATATATCCCTAGTAGAGATATATCTTTTTTGAGCAAGTGTGGTGTTATTGGTTAAAATTGTTGATAACTGATTAAATACGTCAAAAGTACTATTAATATTTTTCTTTGATAATAAAGGCGAGCCGATGTCTACCGCTATAACAATATCGGCGCCCATTGCTTTTACCACATCAATAGGCATGTTATTGGCAAGACCGCCGTCAACTAACAATTTCCCATCAATATTTACCGGATTGACTACACCTGGAACCGTTGCTGATGCGCGCATCGCTTTAGTAATACTACCTTTACTAATTACCACAGTTTTTGCTGTCGCTAAGTCAGAAGCAATAGCACGATAAGGGATGGCTAAATGATCAAAATTCTCAAATTTTGCAACAACATCAGTCGACAACTTCAGTAAGCTAGCTGCTGACTGACCTAACAATAAACCACTAGGCGACTTTAATTGCCCACCATTAATACCTAAACGTAAAGGTATATTATATAAATCCCTAAGTTCTTTATTTTCAAATGATAAAAATTTTCGAGGAATGAAATCAGAATAACTATCATCCCAAGGTAAGTTCAGCATTATTTTTTCAATTTCATCTGCGCTATAGCCCAACGCATATAGGCCGCCTACATAAGCACCAATACTTGTACCAACTACATAATCAATAGGGATATTGTTTTTTTCAATAATCTTAAGCACACCAATATGAGCTGCACCTTTAGCGCCACCACCACTAAGTACCAAACCTATTTTCGGACGTGATTCAGCATATAACAAAGCACTTGTAAGCATGCCAAAGAAAAAGGTAAGAAAAGAAAATAAACGCATAAAATCAAAAATTTAAATAAAATAATTATTGTGCTACAAATATTACCGTTTTATTTTACTGTATTCACCTTTAATTACGATTTGTTACCTTTCATCTAAATTTAAACACAAAAAAAAGCTAAAACTTACTTTTATAATTATTAACCTAATTTTAAAAAAACTTAAGTAAGCATTGACTTAACATCTGCACATCGAGCTTTAAAGTCATCAGTGTTCATAAAGTCTACCTCAGGTAAAATACCTTTTTTCACATAACTATTTAATAACACTTCCTTGGTCGATTCATTTTTAAATATATTGTGATAGATAGCCCCTGCTCGAATGAAATCTAGGTAATGAATTTCTTTTGGCAAAATAGTTAAATCATCCCAACTTTCGGCGAGTAAGGTTAACTCATCCGAAAAGCCCCATTCACGCGTTATTGTTCCACCGATTTTACCTGATAATTTAACAATAGCTTGTTGTAAAAATGTCGGGTTAGCAAAAACATCAGGATGTTGCTCTGCTTCAGTTAAAATAGGTAACACGCCAATATTATGGACTAAAGATGCTAATGTAATTGTGTCTAAACTTAATGGTGCGTGCTTATTATTTTCAAGATAGACACTCATTAAACTAATGGCTACTGACGCTATATTTACTGTTTTTTCCCATGCTTTTTTCATATACATAGAAACAATATCATTTTTTGAAACAAACACTTGTTTAAGTGCCATAGCGGTTGCAATACTTTTTATTTGACGTAAACCAATGCGAGTTACTGCTTGAGATACACTTTCAACCTTAATCGCTCTACCTAGCAATGCACTATTAGCAACTTTAATCATACCTAAAGACAAGGCAGGATCATGCCCAATAATATCAGCCATATGACTCAAATTAATATCGGGATCATCACCAGCTTGTCTTACTTTTAGTGCAACTTCCGGCAGCGTTGGTAAAACTAAAGCGCCTTGTTTTATTTTTTCTATTAAAATCGTACATAAGGCATTTTCAGCAGCCATAGAATTCCCCTTTTTTTTATTTATATTACGTTAAAGTAGCACAATTTTTACTAACACCGAGGGATTTTTAAATGTTTTTCAATGTTATACAAAAACTTAAATTTTACGTTTTTTTCATACAAGTCGTTAGTCCCTGCGAAAAATAAAAATGTCCCTTTATCAGTCACTTTATCATTTGCTCAATAATATTTTTTATCGCTGTTTTTTATCACTGTTATAGATTGCCCATATCGACACTTTTTCCTATAATGCGCCCTAATCCTCTTTGTTCACCAAAACAACTTAATAGATAATTTTATGTTAAAACCCGAATTACTTTCACCTGCTGGTAGTCTAAAAAATATGCGGTACGCCTTTGCGTATGGCGCTGATGCTGTTTATGCAGGACAACCACGCTACTCTCTTAGGGTTCGTAACAATGAATTTTCTTTAGAAAACATAAAAATAGGCATAGATGAAGCACATGCTTTAGGAAAAAAATTCTATTTAGTAAACAACATTGCTCCCCACAACGGTAAATTAAAAACTTTTTTAAAAGACATTGATCCTGTTATTGCGATGAAACCAGATGCTTTAATTATGTCTGACCCTGGCTTAATCATGCTGGTACGTGAGAATTACCCTGAAATGTCTATTCATTTATCAGTACAAGCCAATGCGGTAAACTGGGCCACGGTTAAATTTTGGCATCAACAAGGGGTTGAACGGGTTATTTTGTCACGCGAGCTTTCGCTTGATGAAATTGAAGATATTCGCATGCATTGCCCAGAAATGGAGCTTGAAGTATTTGTTCATGGCGCGTTATGTATGGCTTATTCTGGTCGTTGCTTGCTCTCTGGTTATATTAACAAACGAGATCCAAACCAAGGTACTTGCACTAACTCGTGTCGTTGGAAATATGACATCCATGAG
>TARA_R110001583_G_scaffold1583_3_pt1 | contig 26267 bp, 26 predicted proteins | sample TARA_R110001583 | Tara Oceans TARA_R110001583 (sample SAMEA4398432) | marine metagenome | biome: Polar Biome; feature: [MES] marine water layer (ENVO:01000295) within the mesopelagic zone...; material: water (ENVO:00002006), including particulate matter (ENVO:01000060) such as...... | reverse complement strand
AGAAGTTGATGGTGAGTGTTTAATTACTGCTGACCATGGTAATGCAGAACAAATGATCGATCCAGAAACTGGTGGCGTGCACACTGCACACACTAATTTACCAGTACCCTTTATCTATTTTGGTCGCCCAGCAACAATGCAAAAAGGTGGACGTTTATGCGATATCGCACCAACAATGCTTAGCTTAATGGGCATGGAAATCCCAACAGAAATGACGGGAACTCCTTTAATTTCATTAAAATAGACAGATCCCGCAGTATTTAGTTATTTTACTCAACTTCTTTTGCTAAAGTAGGTAAAGTTTCTAAATACTGTATTCAAAAAAGTAGAATCGTCAATGAATAGCAAAATCATTTCTAAAAAACAGTCTCAAAAGCTATCTATAAAACATAGTGTGCCAACACTATTGCTAAATTGTCTCGTTTTAGTTTCTCTCATGTCCCTGCCAACAGGAGACTTATTAGCGGCCAACAATCTATCAACGCTGCAAAAACAAATAAAAGAGAGCAAAAGTAGTAAAAGTGCTCAAAGTAAACAGCAACAGGCATTAGAAGATGATATTGCCAAATCTGAACAAGAAACAGCGGCTGCCAGCTTTAAATTACAAGAAACAGAAGAAGCGCTTTTACTAGAAGCACAACGCTTTGATGATTTACAAAATGAAATTGAACAATTAAATACCGATAAAATTAAACAACAGAAATTACTTGAGCAACAGCTCATTAGTGCCTATATGGCCGGACAAAATGATCTTATCAAGCTGTTACTTAATCAAGAAGATTTAAGCAAGATTATTCGTGCAAAAAGTTATTATGATTATCTCAATAAAGCACGCTTAGCAAGCATTGAACAATTACATGCAACCCAACAACGTATCGAAGCCAATAAATCAGACCAAGAAAGCTCATTACTGAGTTTAAAAGCAATGCGTGACACATTAGCTGACAGCAAAAATCAATTGGTTAAACAAAAAGATAAACGCACCAAAGCATTACGAGAATTACAACAAGATATCAACTATCAATCAGCCCGTTTAGCTCAACTGGGTGACGCAGAGAAAAACCTTAAAGAACAACTTAGAAAGCAAAAAGAAGCTCGAGCAGAAAAAGAGTTAGCAGCAGCAAAAGCAAAAGCAACGAAAAAAATTCAACCTAAAAGTGATACACAAACTCACTCTAAAATAGCGAGCCTCAAAGGAAAATTAGAGTGGCCTATCAAAGCAAAAGTACTTGCACGCTTTGGCAGTAAACGTAGTGATCAAGTCAAATGGAAAGGCATCTCCATAGCAGCGAATGAAGGTGAAAAAGTACGCGCAGTCGCCACCGGCCGAGTATTATTTGCAGGCTACTTTAAAGGTTATGGCATGGTCATCGCGCTTGATCACAGTGACGACTACATCACTTTATATGGTTATAACCAAACTCTGCTTCAAAAAACAGGTGACACAGTTTTTCAAGGAGATGCCATTGCACTGGCCGGACACAGTGGCGGGCAAGATAAAAATAGCCTTTATTTCGAACTTAGCCATAAGGGGAAAGCTGAAGATCCTATTAAATGGTTAGCGCCTCACCAATACTAACCAGGGCACCTTATTAATGAATTTTCGACTAGCAAGCTCACTGCTTACTTTTCTATTTGTTTTGCAAAGCAGTATAAGTTTTGCAAAACAACCGATACAAATTGCGATTGTGATTGATGATCTTGGTAATAATCATCATGACCTACAAGCATTAACGCTTCATCCCGCCATTACCTTTGCAGTATTACCCTATACGCCCTATGCAAAAAAAATAGCTAAACTTGCTCAAGAACAAAATCGAGAATTATTATTACACATGCCAATGCAAGCAAAATCCCATAATGAGAAATTAGGCAAAGGGGCTCTCATGCTTGATATGCAAGAAGATGCATTTAAATCGAAATTGATTCAAGCCTTACATTATTTTCCTGGCGCGACAGCCATTAACAACCACATGGGTAGCGCGTTAACAGAGCATATACAACCAATGATGTGGACAATGGATATCCTTGATAAGCAAGGTTTGTATTTTTTAGATAGCCGCACCAGTGCACAAACAATTGCACAAAGTACAGCTCAAATATCTGGCGTTCCAGCTTTACGCCGGCATATATTTCTGGACAACATTAAAACCCAGGAAGCAATGGCAGCACAACTGCAAAAGGCACTTGCGTTAGGTGAAAACAATCATTTCGTTGTTATTATTGCTCACCCTTACCCTGAAACACTGCAATTCCTCAGCGAGAATATGACACAGCAAAACCAACACTTTGAATTAGTCCCATTACAACAACTATTGCGTCCGAGTGACCGCTTAGCAATCGCTCAAAAACGCAGTGAATGGCAGCAGGCTAATAATATTATTATCGACCAAACCAAACAAACACAATAAGAGAAGACTTTATCATGCGCTTATCTGTTTTTATCCCTGAAAGCTCCCCACAGTTATTTATCGATCTGCAAAAACTTTATCAAGGTTATTTATGCGAGCAGGACCTTAGTATTGAAGTATTAACAAAAAGGATTGATAATCCACAAAGCCTGTTTTTTGTCACCTTATTCAATGCACGACACTTAGGGGCAATTGAGGTAGTTGTTGATAATAACAGCGCACATTTGAGTGACTTGTGTGTGCGAGATATCACTAGGCGTCGTGGTGTTGGAAAGAACTTGTTACGAGAAGTAGAGAAATATCTTATCGGCAAAAACATCAAAACAGTAATACTGCCTTTAGCAAATATCAAAGATGATGAACAAGCAGGAGTGACATTATTTATGCAAACCTGTGGATATCAACTGATTAATGCTAACTTCATGAAAAAACTATAAAGATAATAAATACAGACTAAAAATAAAAAACACATCGAAATGTGTTTTTTATTTTAGTTTATCGCTTTCACTTAATTAAATGAGCGGATTGCTATTATTATCGTCCAGCTAATGGAAAATCTCCCATCATCAGACTCAATACTATTTGCATCACATTACTCTTGTGATTGTTTTTATCGACTTCAAAACCAACATACCCTTGCACACCTGAGCGCCAATAAATTTGTGCCAATTTGTTATCAAGTACCATCACTAAAAAAGAACCTTTTTCATAACGTTTGTCAGTCACGCCACTTTTAATCACATTGGGTAATAAACCAAATTTTTCTTGAATCGCTTGGTTAGCCAAGTTGTCTTCTAGTGAAAATAAATATCCGATAGTCACATCGGCTTTGAGTGGATCAGCTTGGTACTGGTAACCTTTCTTGCCTAAATAACGAATAACTTCATTTCGGATATAGGATTGAACATCTTTTTGCTCTTCAACACTATCAACAGAGAGCACCAGGCTATATTCATCACTCCAAGTAAAACTCGTAAATGCAGGTAACACTTCCGATGGTTTAGCACTGCTCACCACCATCATTTTAGGTTCACTATCACTATCATTTTCTTCTACTTCTTTAACCGATGAACTACACCCGCTAAGCACAAAAATTGACGTCATAATACTAAGCATTAATAGCATTTTTTTCATTTTAATCTCCGATTTATACCAAACGAATTAATAAAGTGATCAAAGTTTGCGCAGGAAAAATTAACACTAACAAGGCGGGAGTTGCAGGAGATAGTTATTCTCACTTCAAGACTCGCAACAAAGGTAGGGTTGATATTAACAAGCAAGGCTGATCACCTTTTTAGTTCATTTGGTATTACTATTCAATTATATATATTGTTCAGTTACAGATTCTTCAGTTACAAATGATGCTGCTTTTTGCATTGTCTCAATGCCCGCACCAGGAAGATGTCCATTTTCACTTAAATGACGACGCCAAGCTCGTGCCCCGGGTAGCCCTTGAAATAAACCTAACATATGGCGACCAATGTGATTTAAATAGGATCCATCACTAAGTTGTTGCTCAATGTAAGGATACATTTTTTCTAATACCTGAAAACGAGTTAACGCAATTTCTGTCGAGTTGAACAGACGTTGGTCAACTTCACTTAATAAATACGGATTAGCATAAATTTCACGCCCTAACATCACACCATCTAAATGTTTTAAATGCTCTTCACACTCATCTAAGGTTTTGATACCACCATTAATCGCAATAGTGAGCTGTGGAAAATCTTTTTTAAGTTGGTAAACACGCTCATAATCCAAGGGCGGAATATCTCTATTCTGCTTCGGACTTAATCCACTCAACCACGCCTTGCGTGCATGAACAATAAAGGTATCACAGCCTTTATTATGTACCTTTTCAATAAAGTCACATAAAAACTCATAGGAATCTAAGTCATCAATACCAATACGTGTTTTAACAGAAACAGGCAAGCCCGAGGCATCTTGCATCGCTTTGATAGCATCGCCCACTAACTCCCCTTCCGCCATTAAACAAGCACCAAAACGACCATTTTGAACACGGTCAGAAGGACAACCAACATTAAGATTTATCTCATCGTAACCACGCTCTTTGCCCGCTAAAGCAGATTTCGCTAAATCAACCGCTGCAAATCCGCCTAACTGCAAACAAACCGGATGCTCACTATCACCCTTCTGCAAATAGTCTCCTTTGCCATATAAAATAGCCCCCGTGGTGACCATTTCTGTATACAACAAAGTATTTTTACTCATCACACGATGAAAATGGCGGCAGTGTCTATCAGTCCAATCAAGCATAGGTGCAATGGAAAAGCGGTTTGTAGGGAAGTTTTGCATAAAAAGGCTAATCTCAAAATAATCAATAAAAAAACAAAACCCATGAAAATACATATAATACGCTTGTACTTTCGATGGTATTTCAGAATAGTAATTCTATCAGAAAAAAGAAGGAAAAAAGCGATTTATGAAATGAATATAAACGTAAAGATAACTATAAAGAAGAGTCTAAAATAATAGAGCCTAAAAAAGTGAAGTAGTGTTAATTGCTTGCCGCTAAAGCATATTAATACGTTGAATATTTGCATTTCTCTTTATGTTTGTCGGTATAGCATCAGCTGTCACGTGCAATTTCCCCATCAGAAAGCGGTGTCTTACTCATAAACGGTTTAATAATTCTTTTACAATTATAAAAATTGACATTTTTTGTCAAATTCATTAGTTTTCAACTCATCTAGGACTATTGTTATTTGCTGTAACTTAGTATTATTTAGATTCATGCTATGATTTACTCACTGATATTGGTTTAGCGATGACTATCAGATAAAATTTAGAGCATGTTTTTCAATTTCTTTTTTTCCTTAAGATGCAACCTATCAACGGAGCTTTACTGAAATGTACTATTTTTGGGTACCATTTTTACCCATGTTGGGGATTATTATTCCCTTACTCACCAATAAATTCAGTCGAAGCACCTGCGCACTGTCCACTGCGTTACTGCCGGCTTTAGCACTTTGCTTCATTTTTCTTGATTTACCCGCGGTATTTTCCGGACAGTCTTTTCATCAGAGCATAGATTGGATTCCACAGTTAGGTTTGGCATTATCCTTTCGCTTAGATGGCTTATCTGCATTATTCAGTTTATTGATTTTGGGCATTGGTTTATTGGTCATTTTATATGCTCGGTACTACTTGTCTGCAAAAGACCATATGGGGCGTTTTTACTGCTACTTAATTATGTTTATGACAGCAATGCTCGGCATTGTCATGTCAAACAACATGCTACAACTTTGGTTTTACTGGGAGTTAACCAGTATTAGTTCGTTCTTGTTGATTGGTTTTTGGTCACACAATAGCGATGCGCGTAAAGGCGCCAGAATGGCGCTTACCGTCACAGGTGCTGGCGGTTTAGCGTTATTGGCAGGGATAATATTATTAGGCCAAGTCGTGGGCAGTTACCAACTAGACGTGGTACTAAATAGCGGTGAATTGGTAAAACAACATCCTTATTACTTAGCTATTTTAAGTCTCTTTTTAATTGGCGCATTTACTAAATCCGCGCAATTTCCATTCCACTTTTGGTTACCCCACGCGATGGCAGCACCTACGCCAGTGAGTGCCTATTTGCACTCAGCGACCATGGTAAAAGCGGGTATTTTTTTATTGGCTCGTTTTTATCCGGTATTAGCGGGTACGGAAGTGTGGTTTGTAGTGGTGTCACTAACCGGTTTATTCACCTTGTTACTGGGGGCTTACACCGCATTATTTAAACATGATTTAAAAGGTCTATTAGCCTATTCGACCATTAGTCACCTTGGTTTGATTGTCTTGTTACTTGGCTTAAATACCGAATTAGCTGCGATTGCAGCGATATTTCACATCATGAATCATGCCATTTTTAAAGCATCATTATTTATGGCAGCTGGTATTATTGACCATGAATCAGGTTCGCGAGATATGCGCCAACTCAATGGTTTATGGAAATACATGCCTATCACCGCCACCTTAGCAATGGTGGCATCGGCATCGATGGCCGGCGTGCCTCTACTGAATGGCTTTTTATCTAAAGAAATGTTTTTTGCTGAAACCTTAGAGCAAAGTATTTTAGGTTCAATGTCTTGGTTAATTCCGGTATTAGCAACCATTGCGGGTGCTTTTGCTGTCGCTTACTCACTGCGTTTTATTCATGATGTATTCTTTAACGGTGAGCCCAAGGGGTTAACCAAAACACCACACGAGCCACCGCGTTATATGCGCGTTCCCGTAGAAATTTTAGTCGCGATTTGTTTACTAGTAGGTATTTTTCCTCAAGCCACTGTTGGCCCGTTGCTAGAAAGCGCGTCATTGGCGGTGCTAAATCACTCTCTACCGGAGTATAGCCTGTCCCTCTGGCACGGATTTAACATTCCATTAATGATGAGTGGCTTGGCTATTGCAGGTGGTTTAGCCATTTACCTAAATCGTAAACATTTATTCAAATTTTCTGGGATGTTCCCAGTTATTGATGCAAAAGCTGAATTTGAAGGTTTTATTCAGATCTGCGTGAAGTGGGCACAAATAGTAACAGAAAAGCTAGAGACCGGCTCCTTACAGCGTTATGCTTTTTGTTTGTGTTTCTTCGCCTTATTGCTAATTGCCCCTCCCTTGTTAGAGCTCGATAGTACAAGAGGGAGTCTACCAGGCACTCCCATAAATGGTGCGGTCATTGTCGCTGCCATTTTATTAATAGCAGGCTCGATGGCAACAGTAATTTGGAGCCATTACCGTTTGATTGCTTTATTAATGTTATCGTTAGTAGGTTTAGTTGTATCGATAACTTTTGCTTATTTCTCGGCACCCGACTTGGCTCTTACCCAACTATCAGTAGAAATTGTAACGGTGGTTTTGCTATTACTCGCGCTCTATTTCTTCCCTCAACATACTCCAACCAGTAAAAGTCGTCCTAGTCACTTTGTTCGCGACTTAGCGGTCGCCTCTCTCATTGGTTGTATTATTGGTAGCATTTGTTTTGCCTTAATGACCAGTCCTTTGAATAGTATCTCTGAGTTCTTCATCGCAAATGCTAAAACAGGCGGCGGCGGTACTAACGTGGTTAACGTTATTTTGGTCGATTTCCGTGGCTTTGATACCTTTGGTGAAATTACCGTACTTGGTATTGCGGCATTAGGTATTTATAAATTAATTGCTGGCATGCGTTTATCTATGCGCACTAAAGATCACGATGGCCGTCTATGGGCTAAAGAGAAATATCCTGTATTACTCTCGGTGGTATCGCAAAGCTTGTTGCCACTGTTTTTACTTATTTCCGCTTACATCTTTATGCGTGGGCATAACTTACCTGGTGGTGGTTTTATTGCTGGTTTGATTACCTCTATTGCGTTAATTCAACAATACCTTGCACACGGTGTTGATTGGATGGCTAAACGCGTGAGTGTTAGTTACCGCTACCTAATCGCCATTGGATTAGTGACGGCTGGATTAACTGGCTTAGGTAGCTGGGTGTTTGGCCGACCGTTTTTAACCTCTTGGTTTGAATATGTGTCATTACCATGGATAGGTAAATTTGAACTCACCAGTGCATTGGTATTTGACCTTGGTGTTTACTTCACGGTAATCGGCGCAACACTGCTTATATTAGCGAGCCTAGGTAAGTTAACCACTAAAGAACGAATCAAAGAAGGAGAAAGGTAATGGAATTAGTCTACGCCGTGTGTGTCGGCTTCATGAGTGCCTGTGGCATCTTTTTAATGTTACGTGGCCATACATTTACCTTAGTGATTGGGCTTACTTTATTGTCTTACGCTGTGAACCTATTTTTATTTGCCAGTGGTGGATTGACCATAGGAGCACCAGCTGTACTTGATGGTAGAGAAAATTATGCAGATCCATTACCGCAAGCCTTAGTGCTTACGGCGATTGTTATTGGCTTTGCAATGACTGCCTTTGCGGTAATTTTGGCAATGCGTGGGCGTTCGGACTTAGGTAATGACCATGTCGATGGTACCGAACCTTTTGACCGCTTAGCTGCGGAGGAAAAATCATAATGAGTTTGATTGATCATTTAGTTATTTTTCCGATTTTAATACCCTTTTTTGTGGCTGTTGCTCTACTTTTTCCAAGTTTAAGTAACTCGTTAGCCAAACAGCGGATATTAACCATTGCTGCCAATATTTTAATGGTTGTTGTTGCATTTGTATTGTTATTAAAAGTTAAAGACCAAGGTATTCAAGTCTATGCCCTTGGTGATTGGTCAGCTCCTTTTGGCATTGTATTAGTCGCCGATGCATTCTCTGCACTGATGGTCTGCTTAACCGCCATTTTAGGTTTAGCCGTCATTATGTATGCCAGTGCTGGCGAAGATAAAAGTGGCGCATTTTTTCATCCACTCATAATGTTCCAATTGATGGGAATTAACGGTGCATTTTTAACGGGTGATGCATTTAATCTGTTTGTATTTTTCGAAGTATTACTGATTGCCTCCTACGCATTAATGATGCACGGAGGGGGTAAACACCGAATACAAGCCAATATCCATTATGTATTTCTTAACTTAATTGGTTCGTCGCTGTTTTTGTTTGCCTTAGGCACCTTATACGGCACATTAGGCACACTTAATTTTGCCGATATGGCGGATAGAATTCCATTACTCTCGAGTAACGAATTACTGATCACCAAATCAGGAGCATTATTATTATTGGCTGTTTTTGGCTTGAAAGCCGCAATGCTTCCGGTACATTTCTGGCTACCAAAAGCTTATGCGAGTACCAGTGCGCCAGTCGCTGCGCTATTTGCAATTATGACCAAAGTGGGTATTTATAGTATTTGGCGAGTGCATGGTGTTATGTTTGGTGACCAAGCAGGTGAACTCGCGAATATCGCCTTACCATGGTTATGGCCGATTGCTTTATTAACCATTGCTGTTGGTACTATTTCGGTATTGGCTAGCCAAAGTTTGCGAGTGCTGTGTAGTAACTTAGTGATTGTATCTGTAGGTACTTTACTAGTGACCATTAGTTTGAATACGGTGCAGGCGAGTACTGCCGGTATTTATTATTTACTGCATAGTACAGTCGCTTGTGCTGCTATGTTTTTGCTTGCGGGGTTAATTCAGCAGCTACGCGGTAAAGCAGAAGACCGATTTGTAACCGCTAGAGCAATGCCGCAGGCAGGTATTTTGGGCTTTATCTTTGCCTTACTAGCGATAGCTTTAATTGGGATGCCACCCTTGTCAGGTTTTGTAGGCAAAGCATTAATTTTACAATCAGTGACCAAAGCAAGCCAAGCAATTTGGGTTTGGCCACTAATATTAGGAGCAGGACTGATTACTTTAATTGCCTTATCACGGGCAGGTACATCATTGTTCTGGCGAACCACTGGCGAAAACACCGGTGCACTAAAAGGCCATCCTATTCAGTATTTAGCCATTGGCTTATTGGTTTCAATACTGCCTTTGATGGTGATTTTTGGAGGAGTCGTCAGCGATTATGCGCAATTGGCAGCTGAGCAACTTAATGCAGGTTTAAGCCTTCAACAACTTAATGAGGTAGCTAAGTAATGGATAAATTACGAAAATTCATTTGGTTCCCCACGCCTTACCACAGCATATTATTATGGTTAGTGTGGCAAATTTTGCATGATTTTAGCCGTGGTCACATGGTCCTTGGCGCAGTATTTGCCATTGTTATCCCTTGGATTGTTGCGCCACTTAGTGAGGAAGAACCAGTAGCAAAAAAGCCAATCAAAGTGTTGCAGTATATGTTTCGTTTACTGTTTGACATTGTGGCATCTAATTACGATGTAGCGAAGCGCGTACTGCAAAGCAACCGTAGTTTAAAACCGGCTTTTATTGCAGTGCCTTTAGATATTAATGAGCCTTTACCACTTACCATTTTCACCAGCAGCGTTTCATTAACACCAGGCACCGTGAGCGTAGAATTGTCTGATGATAGGTTATGGCTATATGTACACGTGCTACATCTTGAAGATGAACAGCAATTAATTCATCTTATTAAACATCGCTACGAAGCACCTTTGAAGGAGATTTTTGGATGTTAAGTTACGCCATACTGTTTGCTTGCGCCTTAATTTGTTGTGCTTTAGCCTTAAATGCTTGGCGCTTGATTATTGGCCCTACGACGCCTGATAGAATTATTGCTGTTGATACCATGTACATTAACAGTATTGCACTCATCATATTGTTAGGACTTTACCAAGGCTCAGCGAGTTATTACGAAGGTGCATTATTGATTGCACTGCTTGGTTTTGTAAGTACTTCGGCTTTTTGTAAGTACTTATTGCGTGGCGATATTATCGAGTAAGGAAGTTATATGACTGTATTTTTAGAAATAATAATAAGTATTTTATTGGTAGTGGGTAGCATTGTTATGCTAATTGGCTCTATTGGTTTAGCCAAATTCCCTGATTACTTTACTCGCTTGCACGCGCCAACCAAAGCCAGCACCTTAGGGGTAGCCTGCATCCTGATCGCTTCGATGATATTTTTCAGCATTGAACTTGGCCATGTGAATTTCAAGGAAGCATTGATTAGCATGTTTTTGTTGATCACCGCGCCAGTAGCCGCTCATATGCTAGGTAAAGCAGGCTTACACTATAAAGTTAAAATGAAAGATAATACCCTAAACCCACATTTAGCTAAAAAGGCTTACTTACAAAAAGGCCCAGATGATGAGTAGCACTAAATGAAAAATGTAAGTATTTAGAAAGAGAACAATAAAGTTACAGAGGAAGTTATGAGTACATTTCTAACTTACTATTTAATATTGCAAGACACTCGTAGTTTTAAGATCTTCTAATTTAAAAATATATTGAAGGGGCTGTTTTGTATTAATTAACAATCTAATAAACGTTATACCTGAGGAAAATTGACTATCGATTTATAAGTTTGTAAACCACTTTAAACAGATATTATGTTATTAAAATTAGAGTAAAACCAACCAATTCAACCCTCATCAGGAGGACAACTTCCTGTAAACCTACCTATCTGCGCATTACAAATGTAACCAGTTTCGGTATTTAAGATATAAGTAATGTTTGAGCAATGATAATAGTAATAATCAAAATAATGCAACTCTCCGCTTAAGGCTTTAATTTCAGTTGGATCACCTTCACTAAATAATAAAAATTCTAATGTTTGCCCTATTGGAACAGCTTCAGTAGTAGCACACGTCAACATATCACTTTCCAATTTATTCGGGTCTGGCTTAAGAGCTATGTTCGAATGAACAGTGCTCGAAATGGCAACTCCTGATACAAAAATTAAGATCAACAATCTAATGAAAAATAATCGAATCAAATTAAAACACCTTATATTATTTACTTAAAACATATAACCATCAACCTGTTTTTAATATTAAAAGCATTATTGTTGATTCTTGAAGTCATAGGTCAATGCGCAATTACTGCTGACGAATTCAATATCAGGCTGAGGCCCAGGCCTTGGAGGCGTTAGCAACCTTTGTTCCTTACGAACAAAATGAGCTTCACAACCACCATCAAAAACCACCGTATAATTCAATATATCGATACGTTCAAGTGTATCTGCCACTCTATCATGCTGCTGAACAAAGCCGACTAAGGAGTCCAGATCTCGAAGTTTGAGTGAAGTAGGCGATAACGCACTTTTAGCGCTCATTGAAAAGATAAACAGGCTAATAATAAGGATCACTTTACTAATTTTAGTCTTCATTATTTAGAATTCCTTTTATGGTTTATAACAAGAATAACTAAGCTTACTAACATATGCATATGACATTACTTGCAAACAGAGAGTTATTCTCAATGTCATCGCTATAGCCGCTAAATGATAATGAGAGATAAAGTCAGTGAGTATGCTATTGTCCAGCAAATTAAGCTTTTAACTACCCTTCAATTAAACTCATTATCTAACCGTATCCACCATGAGTAAAATTATTTTAAATATTATCAGAGGATATAATGGATAACTCAATCACTACATTTATAAGAACGTATTTTTCAAGAGCACTTACCTTCATCTTTTTTGGCTTAGCCTTTTTTATTGTTATTTCATTATTTATTAACATAGTAGATGGAATTCTCGACAAATCAGCACTGACAGAAATCATGTTAAAGAGCATTAATACAGGCATTATTGCCTTGGCTGTTTTTGAATTAGCATTGATTATTAATAAAGAATACTCTGAGCCAGTTGAAGAGAATGATAAAAATGCGATTGATACTTTAAGAGGGACTTTACCTCGATTTATTGGCACAGTTTGTGTTGCTTTATCATTAGAGGGCTTGATCATGGTGATTAAATATAGCCAATTAGATTTAGCAGGTAATTTATATTATCCCGTTGCAATCATAACCAGTACAGCGTTACTTCTCACCGCTCTTGGGCTATTTATATTTTTGACAGAGAAACGTTCTTAAACAACTAGGCCCAGGGTTCTATCCCGAGGGCCTTTCTTTTTGCTTACCCTATTAACGCTTGATGTGAGCCGATATATACCCGTTACCAATCAAAATGCTTTATTCAGTCGCTAGCTCGAATAGCAAGGCAAGGCGTAATACGAGGGTAATGGCTATCCCTTAGTGAGTATTACAACGTAGGATTGCTTTTCGAGCTAGCGACCCAAGGGGCAAGTTGTGAGATGACTATTTTCGTTGTCAGAAAAGCTTGATTGAACCCGTTAGATCTTCACTTCTCTTCCTATAAACTATTCACCTCACAGCTTGCTGAGTTTTGCATCTTGAATGGTAACGGGTATATAAACTTAACAATACTCAGTGCACGTAAAATATCTCACAATTACTAAACCACTTCACAGTAACAAAACTATAAACTATCGAGATAAGCGAATAGCTCATTTTTGGTCGGTAATGCTGTCATAGCACCTTTTTGAGTTGTCGCTAACGCCCCACAACAATTTGCCCATTGTATCGCTTTGCGAATATTTGCAATTTCAGTCCAATGATTGCAACTTGCAAGGTAGGTAATTAATCCACCGACAAAGGCATCACCAGCCCCCGTTGTATCAATAGGTTGTACTGCTTTTCCGGTAATCATTTGTTGTTCACCTTGGGTGATCAGCAATGCCCCTTTTGCGCCTTGGGTAATAATTTGTATATGATTATTGAGTGGCGCTATGGCTTCTAAACCTGCTTCTAATGTTTCTGTGTCGGTTAAAAAAAGCAATTCATCATCTGAAAACTTAATCACATCGGCCATTGCAATAGCTTTTAATACAATAGGCTTTATTTCACTTGGGTCAGCCCAAACTTCATCTCGTAAGTTTGGATCAAAACAAACAAAACCACCTGCCTGTTTCATTTTTTGTATCGCTTGGAAAGTGCTGCTACGGCTTGGTTCATTCGCCAATGCAATAGAGCAAACATGTAACCATTGTTTTGCTTTAAAAGCAGGAATATCGCTAGGTTGCATAAACTGATCGGCACTTGGCTTAACCATAAAAGTAAAGCTACGCTCTCCGTTTTCATCTAAGTCAACCACCACGGTAGAGGTTCTTTGTGCTTCATCAAGCAACATAAAATCCGTATTTACACCTTCTTTGTTAAGTGTTTTCTTCATAAAGCGACCAAGCGGATCTTGACCCACTCGACCAAAAATAGCACTGTCACCACCTAGGCGAGAAACAGCGACGGCTACATTTGCGGGTGCACCGCCGGGACATTTCAAATAACTATTTTCACCATCAGGAATCAAGTCAACAACAGCATCTCCAGTAAGCCAAATTTTATTCATAATAGTTCCTTAAATAGAAAAACCAGTAACAAGAGCTACTGGTTTGCTGATTGATTAAGCCGTTGTTTTTTGCGCGCTTCCTGCATTATTGTTAACTTTCATATTTTCTCGTTTTGCAAGCATTAAGGTTAGTATAAATGCAGTCGCAAAGGAGATAACCATACCAATAACGTAAGGTGATACATCGCCAGAGCGGATAGAGATAATACCCGGTAGACCCGCAGCACCAAGTGCACTTGCTTTAACATTGAAAAGAGTAATGAAGGCACTTGAGGTTGCAGCGGCAACAATTGCAGCAATAAATGGGTAGCGAAGTTTCAAGTTAACACCAAACATAGCCGGCTCTGTAATACCAAGGAGTGCTGTGATACCAGATGGGATAGCAATACTTTTGGTTTTAACATTCTGAGTTGTGAAACCAACCGCAAGCGCCGCACCACCTTGTGCAATATTTGACATGGCAGCGATTGGGAAGATAAACGTACCGCCAGTAACTGCGATATCAGCAAGTAGTTGAATCTCAATGGCGATGAAGCTGTGATGCATACCAGTAATGACAAAAGGAGCATAGAGAAGACCAAACAGTGCACCACCAATGAAACCAGCCGAATCGTATAACCAGTTTAGACCGTCGCCCAGTAAGAAACCGATATCACGAGTGAAGGGACCAACAATCGTGAAGGTAATGATACCAGTGATTAAGATAGCGAGCATTGGGGTGAGTAAATTATCCAATACAGAAGGTATGAATTTTCGTAGACCATTCTCTATTTTAGCAAGAATATAAGTTGCCACTAGTACCGGAAGGACGGAGCCTTGGTAGCCCACTTTTTGGATTTCAAAGCCGAGAATATTCCAGACTGGAATCTCGCCTGAAACCACTGCGCCACCAAATCCCCAGCCGTTCAGCAAGTCAGGGTGAACCATCAACATACCAAGAGCCGCGCCTAAGAATGGGTTACCACCGAACTTTTTACTTGCCGAAAAGGCTAAAAGAATAGGTAAATAAACAAAAGGTGCATTTGCAAAAGTATTAATCATGCTTGCTAAATCAGCAAGGTCAGGATTGGCATCCACCAGCGATTGCCCATCGAGAAACAAACCAGGTGCGACTAACACATTGAAGATACCCATTAATAAACCACCAGCAACAATAGCGGGGATAATCGGTACAAATATATCAGATAAATCTTTTACCGCTTTTTGCACTATGTTTTGTTTTTCAGCACCGGCAGAAGCAACATCTTTGGTGCTCATTTCTTCTATACCAGTGAGTTTAGCTATTTCTGCATAAACCTGATTCACAATGCCTGAACCAAAAATGATTTGGTATTGGCCAGCAATCTTAAATTGTCCCTTTACCCCATCAAGATCCTCAATACCTTTTTCATCAATGAGCGATTCATCATTTACAGCAAGACGTAATCGGGTTGCACAATGTGCCAGTGCACTTAAATTGCTTTTACCACCAAGCTTTTCTAAAAGCTGGCTTGCGACTTTGGGATAATTCATAACTTACTCCATGTGTGTATTTACATTAATTAGCTCACCACCAAAACTGGGAACGTTTGCAAAAAGGATTTTTTAATAAATACACACATTAATCAAGCGAGATATAGCTTATGCGTGATTAAGATCTCTTTTATAGTTTGAAAAACACACGATATAAATATATTTACCGTTCAAAATGCCACTTTTTTGTTATTATGACTGCAATAATTCCCAATAATAGAGAAAATACCTTATGGCTGGCTTGCACGATGTGGCGGCGTTATCCGGAGTTTCTAAATCGACAGTTTCTCGCGTGATAAATAATGAATATGGCGTTAAAGCCAGTACCAAAGAGAAGGTACAAAAAGCCATTGATGCATGTGGTTATGTTGCGAATCAAGTAGCCCGGGATCTCAAATCCAATAAAACCCACCTGATTGGAGTGATTGTGCCGCGTATTGCTTCAAACGCCACCTCTAAGGGCTTAGATGGCCTCAGCCCAGTCATCGAAGCTGCCGATAAACATGTTTTATTGGCGAATAGTCAGCAGGATAATGCAAAAGAAATTGAGTATATTAAGCGTTTTAATCAAAAGCGTGTTGAAGGCATTCTTTTATATGCAACACATTTAGATACAGCATTGGTTGATGCAATTAAACAATCTGATGCACCGATTGTATTAATTGGTCAGGATGGTTCTCTCTTTAATATCCCTAGTATTATTTACGATGATATCAGTGTGGGTTTTAGTGCAGGTCAACGATTAGTCGATGCAGGGGCTAAAAACATTGGTTTTATTGGTGTTGATAGTCAAGATGTCGCCGTTGACCAATGTCGTTATCAGGGATTGGAACAGTATCTACAACATATAAATCAACACCCCCCGCTGTTTCATAGCCGAGGAGAATTTACTAGCCAGTCCGGTTATGCTCAAGCAAAACAATTATTAATTGATTGGCCACAATTAGATGGTTTATTTTGCGCGACAGATAGAATTGCCATTGGTGCAATGAAAGCTATTTCAGAATCAAAGAAAGTAACAGGTAAAGATATAAAAGTATTAGGTGTTGGTAATGACGAACTCTCGGAAGTGTGCACACCTAGCCTTTCAACCTTTAATTACTCCTTTGATTTAACAGGAAAAAAGGCAGCACAAATGTTGTTAGATTTGATCACCAATAAACATATCGAAGTGAGTAAAATGGTGATTGGTTTCGAAAATGTTGTACGTGAAAGCTGTTAAGTTTTAGTTATCTAATATTGCTTATTGTTTGCTAAACACTTGCTATTCATTTTCTAGGAGAAGCAAACAATCAGCAGAAAAAAGTAAGCTTGAGAGATCATAGTCATAAACGCTTGAAAATGAGATCAAGATCTCTATTATCTCGAAGAATTACCCTTATTCGTTGCAAATAACCGTCATTTCACATAGCTTAGTTGCAAACGTTCCCAAAAACATTACCATAACTTAATCGTAGGTGCTTATGCCATTGTTATCAATTCTTAAAGAGTGTGGTGGAATCCAAAACATTACACGTATTCTTAGTCCTGATACGCGTATTATTATTGAGATAAAAGATGCTCAGCTATTGTCAGGGCAAACAAGCCAGCAAGATTACAACCCTACATTAAAACAAGTCACCTACAGCAAACAAATCATTGCTGATCCATCTCAACAAGCAGATGCCCTGCTTGAAGTGGGTAAGCTAATATCCGCACAACAAAGGCAAGTATTAGGCGCGCATATAGCACCGGTTGACTGTGAACATCGCCCAAGTTGGCATGTATCACCACCACAAGGTTTATTAAATGATCCAAATGGTTTCATTTATCATAATGGTCAATATCACCTTTTTTATCAGTGGTATCCTTTTGCTTGTAACCATAAAGATAAATATTGGGCGCATTTGACCAGTAATGATCTAGTACATTGGCAGTGGCAACCTGTGGCTTTGACTCCCTCTGATTGGTTTGATAGTCATGGTGTTTTCTCTGGTCATGCATTGAGCCAAGGCAATGAATTATTGCTCTTCTACACGGGTAACGTTCGCATTGGTAAAGAGCGAGAAAGGCATACGACTCAATGTTTAGCCACATCAACCGATGGTATTAATTTTACCAAGCATGGCCCTGTCATCTCTCAACTGCCACCAGGCGTTACCCCCCATTGTCGAGACCCTAAAATTATTCGTCATAACAATAAATGGTTAATGTTATTAGGTGCTCAACGTGAAGATGAGATAGGACGCTTAGCCATCTATCAATCTCAAGATCTTAAAAGCTGGAACTTCCTTGCATTATGCGGTGATGAACTTGGCGAATTTGGTTATATGTGGGAATGTCCTGATTTCTTTACCTTAGATAAACAAGACTTTATTGTTATTGGCCCGCAGGGAATTAAATCAGCAAGTCAATATCATACCGTGCCACATCATAATGGTATTGTGAAAGCCAAGCTCGATGAAACAGGCAAAGCGCAACTTTCAGATTTTCAGCATTTAGATCATGGCTTTGATTTTTATGCACCACAAACGCTACAGACACCAGATGGTCGCCGTGTAATGAGCGCTTGGATGGGGTTGCCGGATGAGATTAATCATCCTAGTGCGGATAACGGGTGGGTTCATCAATTAACCACCCTGCGCGAGCTATCCTTCGTCAATGGCAAGCTACTACAAAAGCCACTAAAAGAGTTACAAAAACTGCGTCGTGAGAAAATATCACTTGCTGACGAAGTAACTTGCCATGATTTAACAAGTAAATCCTTTGAATTAAAAGTAGAGATGCTGTTAGGTAGTTCATTGCGCCTGCATCAATCCGAATTCGGACATTGTGAAATTCGATTAGAGCCATCAAGCAACACATTAATATTAGATAGAAGCCAAACCTTAATGCGTGAGGGGGACTGTGTACGTGAAATTCATATTGATGGTAGCCAACCAGTACAACTGCATATTCTATCGGATAACTCTTCGCTTGAAATCTTTATTAATGATGGTGAAGCGGTGATGACAGCGCGCATATTTACCGATAAAAATGCAACAACCTTAAGCTATTCGCAGGACGTTAAAATTCAAGACTGCTGGTTATATCCAAGCAAAGGCGATCCTTCATAGATAATACGATACAAACAGCTTTAAACTTGAACCGACAGCAAGGAGAAAAAATTGCCTAATGATAGCGCGCGTAATATTGAAGGAATTCCTGTTAGCTTAACCAGTCGTTTAACTGGCCTCGTGACGGCTATTAGTTACGTGTTATATGCTCAAATCATCATTGCGCTAGTAGCAATCATATTGGGTTTCTTTGAGTCGCAATTATTATCAGCCTTTGAACAGGGACAATATGCCTCATTAGAAGCAGCTTTTGCAGAGGGTGAGTTGGTCATTACTTTATTGCAATTAACAGGCATTGCTTCATTGATTGCTTTTATCGTTTCAGCGGTTTTAATCTTGAAATGGATATATCAAGCTAATGCTAATGCACGTCAACTTGGCGCGTTGAATATGAGCTATACACCAACTTGGTCGATTGCATATTTTTTCATTCCCATCTTTAATATCTGGAAACCTTATCTAGCGATGAAAGAAATCTGGATGGCAAGTAAAAACCCTTTGGATTGGAAAAATGCAAAAACTAATTTTATTTTGCCACTTTGGTGGGCTGTATGGTTGGCCTCTAATCTATTAAACCAGTCCGTATTTAGATTATCAGCTGACGCCGTTACTCTCTCTGAATTAACTAAATTGAATATGCTATCTCAGTTTTCTAACCTGTTAGATATCCCACTCGCTTTGGTAACACTGGCACTGATAAAAGCTATTTATCGGATGCAACATGAGAATCTATAACAAAACTAATCTTGTTCTCTGGTTAAGGCTTTAATTTCACTAGAGTCACCTTCGCTGAATAATAAAATTGCTATTGACAACATTGTTCCGTACCAATGCTTGAACATTGGAAAAAGGCCTCCTCTGACCATAATTTATAAGAGCCTTTTTTACAAAAAACTAATTTAATGACGGAGCATTTATATCGTATTTAGTAAATTTACACTCTTTTGTAACATAGAGGGTTGACGTGATACTAATATCTGCTCTTCCCTAACAGAATAAAGTACCTCGCCTTGCTTTTGGATAACTTCAATATCATCTACACCTTGTAAATAATAAAATTAGCGGGTTTGCCGACTTCAATCCCATATTGATGAGAAATGTTTAAGGTTTTTGCTCCGTTTGTTGTAATAAGGTCGAGTGCGGTTTTTAAATCTGCGTAACCCAACATATGACATGAGTGCAATCCAGAATCTAACACACGCAGTAATTTTCCATTACCAACGGGTTTAGTATTTTTTTTGTTGTTTAATAAGGTGTCTTGTTAATAAATGTTCACTAACCATTACTGCTTGATAATTTTGAAATTATCCCAAGCTTGAGACGTTGGCATTACTTCTAAACTGTTGATATTGATATGCGCCGGCTGCTCTGCAATCCAAAAAATAATATTAGCGATATCTTCTGGTTGTAAGGCTTTAGCATTATTATAAATTTGATTGTATTTCTCTTGATCCCCTTTAAACCTAACCAAGCTGAATTCACTCTCTGATAAACCTGGCTCTAGACTGGTTACTCTGATGCCAGTGCCTGCAAAATCACTGCGTAAATTTCTTGAAAATTGCGCAACAAAGGCTTTACTAGCACCATAAACATGGCTTCCTGGGTAGGCCCAATTAGCGGCAATACTTGCTAAGTTGATAATGGTGGCGGATGCTTGCTCGCGTAAAAGAGGTAATAGACAATGTGTTACATTAACGAGTCCAGTCACATTGGTATCTATCATCGTATGCCAATCAGCGAGTGAGGCTTTATCAGCAGGTTCAGTCCCTAAAGCAAGACCTGCATTGTTTACAAGAATCGCCACCTGTTTAAAGTCTTCAGGTAATGCGCTTACTAGTGCTTGCACTGCTTTATCATCTCGCACGTCTAAGGTATAAGAAAAAACCTTGGTTAATGGCATCAGTTCCGCTTTTAAAGCCTCTAGACGATCCGCTCTTCGTCCGGTAATAATTAAAGGGTAACCCTGCGATGCAAACTTTTTTGCCGTTGCTAATCCGAAGCCAGAAGTGGCGCCAGTAATCAATACAGTGGGATGTTGAGTATCTGTCATATTTTCATTCCTTATTATCGCGCTAGGTTCATTTGATGATTGAAATCATATGCTGGGAATAATAGCTTAGTTAGAGCCAGAATATATTTTCTGTGGTATCAGTTTAAAAAAATTAAAAGTAACCCTCTGATATAAAATAAATTAATTAGCTAAAATATAAAAGGGGAAATTAAAAAAGAATAATTATTTTAAAGGGGGCTTGGTTTAAAAGGAATTAATTTAAAGAGACAGGTTGAAAAAGAGAGTGCTATAAAAGGGCTTAATAAAAAGCCCCTAATGCAAAAGTGACTGAGATTTAATTTAGGTATTCTTTAAAAACGGCATCCAATGTCGTGACAATAAAATCAGCTTCTTCTTTGCTCAAAGTTAAGACAGGGCATAAGCATAAGGTATTATTATAAAGCGTAAATGAACGATTCGTTCTGCCTATAATAAGTCCTTTTTTCATACACAGGCCTGCAATTTTCATGGTTATTTCTTCAGGTACTGGCATTTTAGTCAATCTATCACTGACCAATTCAATACCAAGTAACAATCCCTTACCACGTACATCTCCAATAACAGGGTGGCGTTGCTTAAGAAGCTGTAATTGTTCAAGCAAGTAATCTCCCATTTTTGCACTGTTTTCAACTAAATTTTCACGCTCTAATATTTTCAGGTTAGCCAAAGCAGCTGCAGGGCCAGCTGTACAACCAGCATAGGTACTCACATCTCTAAAATAAGCATCTCGATCGCTACTTTCAGCAATAAACTCATCAAAAATTTCTTCCGTCGTCACAGTACAAGATATTGCAGCATAACTTGAAGCGATACCTTTTGCCAGAGTGACAATATCAGGCTTAATACCGTAATGCTGATAACCAAACCATTTACCCGTACGGCCCATACCACAGACCACTTCATCGATATGAATCAACACATTATGTTTTTTACAGATAGCCATTACTGCAGGCCAATAACCTTCAGGAGGAGTGATTACCCCACCACCAGCGGTTATAGGTTCGAATACGACCGCACCAACGGTATCAGGCCCTTCACGTAAGATGACTTTTTCAAGCTCTTGAGCTGCTAATAAACCATAATTATCAACATCACCAAATTGGCTTCGATATTCACAACAATGTGGAAACTCGACAAAACCAGGAACAAAAGGACCATAATGTTTACGACGTTCTTCTTGACCTGTCGCACTTAAGGCGGCTAATGTTGTACCGTGATAATCACGTTCGCGATATAATATTTTATGTTTTTTACCGCCATACTTTTGATGTGCAATTTGACGAACTATTTTAAACGCTTTTTCATTGGCTTCTGAACCAGAACTTGCATAATAAACACGACTCATGCCTGGCATTTTTTCTAATAGTTTTTCAGCAAATTCGGCAGCAGGCACAGTGCCTGCCGTGCTTGCAAAAAAGTTTAACTCCATCACTTGGTCACGAATAGCATCTGCGATTTCAGCGCGTCCATAACCGACGTTAACACACCACACGCCACCTGAAGAGGCATCTAAATAATTATTTCCTTTAGCATCCCAAACTCGTGACCCCTGACCTTTAACCATCACTAAAGGATCTTGGTTTTTTAACACACTATGTTGACTTAGGTGGTGCCAAACATGTTGACGGTCTTTTTCTATTGCGTTAGAAGTGCTTGCTGGTATTGGTAACTCCATAATGCTCATAATACTCTCCTGAGATAAGTGATAGTGTTGATGAGCTAACACTATCTTAAGAGAGTGTCTTTCCTTTAGCACCAGCATTTATAATCAATGGAGCCAATACGATAAGGTAATAATCAAAAGGGTGATCACCCTTGCTACTTGCAAGCAATGCTTTGTATATTAGGCAATTTATTATTGGAATCAGCACTTATGGGGATTTTTAGATTAAATATTTTCCTACCAGGTTGAATTTATGAGGAGTGCTCATTCCACATAAATAAGCAAAAACGCAGTAGAAATAGCAAGAAATATCGCCCTTCGATTTCGTGGCGCTATCGTTGTCTTTAATTGGCACTACCCTCCATTCCTATTGCTATCATATGGTATTGCTACCAACAATTCACCGATCAATATGACCACCTAAAATACTCCTCTTACAGTAAGGTTAAATGGGAATGGCATTACATATTGAGAAAGAAGGCATCTAATGGAACAAATTTGGTTAGTTATTCCCGTAGTTATTTTTGCTGGCATAGTGCGAGGCTTTAGCGGATTTGGATTTGCAGCCATTGCAGTAGTCGGGCTCAATTTTTTTTTATTGCCACAACAAAGCGTGATTTTAGTGCTCTCTTTAGACTTAATTTGTAGCCTAAATCTTTGGCGAGCAGCACTGAAACAAGCGGATTTTCATACCTTAAAAAGATTAATTGTTGGCTCGCTACTAGGCATTCCAATAGGTTACTGTTTTCTATTGTTAATACCTGCTGAGATTATTAAAATCATGATATGCCTAATTATTCTCGGCTTATGCTTTTTATTACTCTCAACTTTTAGACCTTTTAATGCAGATAAAGTAGCCACTAAAATAGGCTTTGGATTAGCCTCTGGAGCAGGCACAGCAAGTGCTTCGGTTGGTGGGCCGATGATTGTCTATTATATGTTATCAAGTAGCCTCAGCACCAGCACACAACGAGCTACAATGATATTGTTCTTTATCGTCAGTGAATTATTAGCTTTATCAACCTTAGTTATCGGTGGTGTAGCCGACAGTACTTTACCTCAAGCCTTTTTAGTATTAATCATCCCGACACTGATTGCTGTACAAATAGGTCAGTTTTTATTTCATCGCAAACCACCTCAATCGTTAAAAAGTTTTGCATTACCAGTGATGATTTCAATGGCCTTGTTAGGATTAATTAATTCAACACTAATGATTATTTAGAACTAGATTCATTTTTACCAAATAATCGATTTTTTATAATAAATGGCAAGTATTCTGGTTAATTGTGAGTGTATTATTCACCACTTGTCTGTTACTTTCTAAATTTAATTGAAATTTAAGATGCCACACATCCAACCTAGGCGACTATAGTAAGTTATGCTTGGATACAACAGGGTGTTGATAAGCCGATAGAAACAACAGGTAGCCCAACCCGATTGAATATTGTAGGAGGAAAGGAAATGAATGAGTATGCTAGAAATAATAAATATTTTGCGACAGCCAAAGAGTTTCGACAGAGGATTGATAATTTTTTTGATGACACATTAGCGCAAATTGGCAATACTTTAACAAGTATAATTAATGAAAATTTTCAACCCTTCATTTTCCATCTTGGAGCATGATGGGCATTATATATTTTATCGTTGCCTAAACAGAATTGAGGTTATTTACACTTGTTTTTACCAATCAACGTAATTAAGTCTCTTGCTGCTTGTTGAGGTGATTCAGCATGGCAAATAGCTGATACTAAAGCAATGCCATCAACCCCCGTTGCTATTACCTGGCTGATGTTTTTTGTATTAATGCCCCCTATTGCAACAATAGGAAAAGTACTTTGCATTACGGCTTTTCTAAGCCCCTCTAATCCCCATTCTTTTTTAATATTGATTTTTGTCGGGGTAGAAAAAATAGCGCTAAGCCCAATATAATCGATGGGTAATAATTCTGCATCATGGAGTTGTTGTTCATTTTCAATCGATAAACCTAGCGTTTTTTCATTACCAATTAATCGACGGGCAGTTTTTGCATCCATATCAGACTGACCAAGATGAACACCATCAGCATCAATCGCCAAGGCAACATCTACCCGATCATTAATAATTAATGGGACACCAGTTCCTTTCAAGATAGTTTTGACTGCCAGTGCTCTTTCAATAAAATCGCGTACATCACTGCCTTTTTCTCGAAGCTGTACCATGGTAACACCACCAGCAACCGCTTCTTTCATCACATGCTTTAGCATTGCTATATTTTGTTTATCGTCGGTGACTAAATATAAAAGATATGGGTTCATATTAAGGCTCGTTGTTATTAAAATTTATGCACTTATGATTTGAATCTAAGGTCTTTTAAGTGCTGGCATAAATAAAGGTTACGATATTTTTAAGCGTGCTCTTAGTGTTGCTTCATCTAATTGGTACAAAGCATCTAAAATATTAAGTTGTAAGCTACCTGGGCCTTTTGATTGCTCAGCGGCTATTTCACCCGCGATACCAAATACTGCGGCAGCGGCTAACCCTGTTTCTTCGCCAATAGCAGCAAAAGCACCAGTTAGTGCACTTAATGAACATCCCATCCCCGTTACATGTGGCATCATTTCATGGCCATTTTTAAGCTTAATTAGACTATGAGATGTGATTACATAATCTGTTACCCCCGAGATCACGACACTACATTGATATGTTTCAACTAAATATTTCGCGGCATCAACAGCAACATCACTACTATCAAGGGAATCAACACCTTTGCTCAGCCCTTTTTCGCCTGCTAAGGCTATGATTTCAGAGGCGTTACCACGGATGATTAACTTATTAGCTTGTTGAGCGATGTTATGTGAGGTTTCAGTTCTTAATTTACTTGCACCACAGCCAACCGGATCTAAAACAACAATTTTGTTATTAAGGTTTGCCTGTTCTACCGCAAATTCCATACGTGGGATCCATTGGCTATCTAACGTGCCAATATTAATTACTAATGCACCAGAAAATGACATCATTTCTGCCAGCTCTTGGCGAGAATGCGCCATAATTGGTGATGCGCCAATGGCCAGTAATGCGTTGGCGGTATTATTCATTACTACGTAGTTAGTGATATTAACCACCAGCGGTTTTTGAGTACGTAACTTATGTAATGCGGTGATGATTGTTTCAATGTCTGACGCTAAATTAGTCTTCATATTTAATCCTTTTAACTAATATTTAAGTTGATGTCTAAGCCCTGCTGCCAAAAAGCAGTTTCCATACGTGTTGCAGTTTTAAACACTTTAAGTAGATCTTGCCCGCGAGCACTGTTTAAATCGATATCAGCTAGTAATGAATCAATGTGCTTGGTGCCTTGCTTAACACTCTGCTGAAACTCTTCACCACTATAGAGTGAAATCCAACTTTCAAAGGGGTTATTAATCCGGTTAGTATTTTCATCACTGCCGAGGTTGTGACCTATTTCTGCATAACCAATAGAACAGGGTGCTAATGCGGCATATAGGTCAACAATGTCACCCTGCATGCCAGCATCAAGCACGTAGCGAGTGTAAGCAACGGTACCAAAGTCTTCATCCTCAGCTTCCAAATCAGATTCAGCCAAACCCCAGTCAGCGCAATAACTAACATGGTGCGCGATTTCAACATCTAATAATGCATGCACACTAGGTAACGCTTGGCGCATATCTTTTAATGTACGCGCTTTATAGATAACCAAGGCATGAGCACGTGCATATTGTTTTAAAAACAAAAAATCTTGTTTGAGATAATGTAAGAAACAAGGTTGAGCTAATGTGCCTTTTGCTAACTGCTGTACAAAGCTATGTTTTGTATA
>TARA_R110001583_G_scaffold195511_1_pt1 | contig 26328 bp, 25 predicted proteins | sample TARA_R110001583 | Tara Oceans TARA_R110001583 (sample SAMEA4398432) | marine metagenome | biome: Polar Biome; feature: [MES] marine water layer (ENVO:01000295) within the mesopelagic zone...; material: water (ENVO:00002006), including particulate matter (ENVO:01000060) such... | reverse complement strand
TCACGCTGCGTATTCATTAATGCTTGAATGCGGGAAACAATCTAATAGTAATACGTAAAAATAACGAAGACACTGCAAGCCTATAGCTTGCATGGATCGACATCTAAAAATGCCCCTCCGGTATAACAAGATCGAAGACATAAGCAAGGCTTTGATTTTATTGAATTTCTTTTGAAAATAGAAATAAATCTTATTACGCAAAAATGAGAAATGCCTTCAATACGTCAGCATTGCTGGCATTTCACAATTTTATTACTACCTTTCATTTCATTTTAGCGGAAAAATGACCTTAATTTCGACAGCGATTGAGCAATGAATGATCTGGCCTTAGATTGGCGATCTTCAAAGTATTCTTTCTTTTGCTCGAAATCCGCCTCCTTCCCTGCCAACACTTGTTTCCCATTCCAGTCACCGCACCACAGTATATTATTTCGCTTAATTACGTAGTGTGAACGGCATCTAAACGACCAGTTACCAATGGATGGGTGAAGTGAAACAGTTGCGCCGTCAAAAGTTAGCTTCCAGTCTGTAGGTGTCAGTGGTGTAACAACTTCCTCGCCGCAACCGCAGCAACATTTATGAACGGCTGTACCATACTCAACAGAGACGTACAGCATTCCTTGCTGAACATCTTCTGGTATGAACTCAACAAATTTATGCTGCATCATCATTTTCATCACCGAGCAACATATTTACATCCAGCGTATAGGTCGTGTTGTGTTCGTGGATATGGTCATGGTAAAAACCAGACCATTTTTTCCATTTGATCACAGCATGAGATGCATTAAATGCATTGAGCTCCGCTATCTGTATATTTGAAGAGTAATCGTCATTTACACCATCATCCATCGAAACTAGCTTTTCAAGATGATCTGCTTTATCAGATGTGCATAAAGTTGTTCGCAAAATACCATTCAGTTTGTCATCGACTAATTGAATGCCTAAACCTACATCAATAAACGGTATAGCCATTGATTTCAAATAGTTAAATATCGCCTTTTTAGCTGAGCCGTTATCCACACTAACAAAAACAAAGTGCATATCATCGAACAAGGTAAGGTTGTTTTCATCAATAAAGGTGTCATGAGCAAAAATACCTCTTCGCATTTGACCATATTTAATTTTGTAAAATTCCACCTTGGATTTGCATTGTTTTAGCTCTTCCAACGATACCGCACCGGGTGATCGAAACGCATTGTGTTGGCAATAATCATCTCCATCAAAAAGATGTATCTCTTTGACTGGTGTTTTGGCAACCAAATCTAGAATATAAGCTCCTGTCCCTCCCAATCCGATGATTCCAATTTTCTGATTCACCATTTTAGCGGAAACAGCAGATATGCCAGCGCGACTTGAGTTTGTATCTACATATTTAAATACTTCACTGTCATTCGCCGCCTCAACTGGCCTGAAAGTCTTGGCCGTAACTGAGTGGTCAACTGCTTTTGCTGGGTTGGATATGATGGCTATGTATTGGGTAAATTTATGATAATAGTCGTCATATCCATTAGGTGGTTTGTTTGAAAATGACCTATCTACCTGAATACCATTAGCCAACAGTTTTGGCTGTTCCGTGTGCTTAATTTGCTGAATATCAGTACCGTCGAGGTTACATGGCTGTTCTCCAGTAAAGTACATCACGTGACATGATGGCTTGCAGGCTACATTGCCATTTAAAGTTAAGTTTGACACTAATGTGCCAAACTTAACTTCCTTCTGGTTGTTCACATAAGGGACATTGCTTATCAATGCATGCCCATTGCGAATTTCAAGTTCGTAACCTTCATTCTGAATACGTTTCAAGTCAGGACTAAGATTTATCAGTTGCTGTGACATTAAAAATCACCCCCGATTTAATCCGTACTTCATCTCCCAGTACTAAAGAGCCTTCACGCTTATCGGCTCCTTTCATGAAGGTCATAGTATATATTCGGCTTCCATTATCGATGAACTCATCAAATGCGAGTTTGACTACATCAACGAAAGATAGAAACTTTTCAGTTACTGTTTTGGGTCGACCATTTACGATGATCTGAAACTCTTTGTCACGCCCGTGACCAACATGGTTAGAATCGTTATTAGACATAGCTAATTTCCTTCAAATAAAAATTTAATAAGGGTGCCAATTAAGGGGGAGGCACCGTTTCCCATTACAATGACTTACTCACGAAGACATCGAGCGCCAATGAGAGCAAACTTGCTCCCAACGCCCAAAGCGGAATCGTGGGTAGGAAATCACATGTACCGACTTAGGGTTGTTCATGTGTAATCCTCCAAATTAAGTTGGGGAGGAAACTCATCTTGTAATGTGAAACGACAAAAGCTATGCTTTTACAACATCGTACAGAATGATGTAACGGCATGACTTCGAGGCGCGAATCCTCCAACGTACTGCCTGAAAAAGGTATCTGGTAAATACTTTATTTCACGTTTCACAGAAAATAGGCAATGGATATAATCCACTGCCTATTTTTCTTTTCTAACCCCCTTAAATGCTGTTTTGTCTGACGTTTTAACATCCATAAAACGCCCCGTGTTTGCATCTCGTTTTACCCAATGCCCACTAGATGTTTGGGTTTGGGAACGCTCTCGGACTGCACCATGCCGTCTGTTGTCTCCTGATTTACCATTTGTAGCCATAAGGCCTCCCATTAGTTTTACTGTTGTTATAAATCAAAAACCGTATCCGCAAGATGCGGTTCTTTTGTTTCACAACCAGAATTTATTTTTAGGCTTAATCATTCATAAACTAAACTTAAATAATCCCAGCAATTTTAATGCTAAGTTAATTGAATTGTTTTAGAAAGACTTTTATTTCTATCATGGTTTATTTTAATTTTATTTATTTTATTACCGTATAGGTTAATTTTTTTAAAAACAAAATTCTTGTCATATCTTTAGATTATGGTAATCTACTCCATTAGGTGGCTTTAGGTAATTATTGGTGAGACATGATTATTTCCTTCTCAAGTAGTGAGATGAGGGATTTGTGCAATTGCAAATCTCAAATGAACAACAAATTCGACTCAGATATAACCCAAAAATTGATGCGAAGATTACTCCAGCTAGCAGCTGCGAATAATCTTGGTGTTTTTTCTCCAGAAGGAAGTCCACCGTTAAGGTGTAAGCCCGTTGATGGTTGTTCAAATCTATTTAAAGTTTCTGTTTATAAGGACTTACATTTATTGTTTTCGCATAGTGCAAATGTTGATGATGAGAATGTTTGGACAAACATTAAAGAAATAAGAATCGAAAAAATAAAGGAGCTAGTTGGATGAAACAAATTGGAAACGAATTTCAACCAGACTACTACTATCACCCCGGAGTCTTTCTAGAGGAAGAGCTAGAAAATATAGGAATGTCGCAGGCTGAATTATCTAAACGAACCGGTATAACAACTAAGACAATTAACTTCATTATCAAAGGAAGTGCTTCTATTTCCTCAGAGACTGCTATCAATCTAGAAGTCGTACTTGGCAAGCCAGCGTCATATTGGTTGAATTTAGATTCACAATATCAGATTGCGATTGCTACCGAAGAAAAGGATAAGCTTTTAAATAATGAGTTAAATGTTCTAAATGAAATTGAGCTGAAAGAGCTAATCAGTGCGAAATGGATTAAATGGTTTAAAGATGATTTACAGCAATTAAAGGAACTTTATCGATTTTTTGGAGTTTCAAGTTTTAAGCAAATCGAACAGGTATGGTCACAACTGAAGGTTAGCTATAGAACTTCTACTCAATTTAAACAAAGTGATTTACACATTTATGCTTGGTTACGACAAGGCGAGATTTGTGCTAAAAAAATTAGCTGCAAACCCTTCAGCCAGAAAAAATTCAAAGAAACTTTGAATGAGTGCAGGAAACTGACAACAAAAGGGTTCAATGAGATGAAGGATGAGCTTCAATCTTTGTGCGCATCTTCAGGTGTTGCAGTTGTATTTATACCTGAGATAAAGAATGTCAGCACTAGTGGTGCAGCAAGATGGATTGAAAAAGAAAAAGCGCTTATTCAGTTAAGTCTTAGAGGTAAAAAAGATGATAAATTTTGGTTCAATTTTTACCACGAAGCTGGGCATATACTGCTGCATGGAAGAAAAGAACAGTTCATAGACAATAACGGAAAGGAAAATCCTTTAGCTGAAGGAAATTACCAGACTGAGGAAAATCGGTTCAAAGAGAAAGAAGCTGATGAATTTGCAGCAAACTTTCTTATACCCAAAAAAGAATTTGTTAAATTTGTTGAAATTGCTGATTTTACAGACAAGAACATAATAGATTTTGCACGTTTGCAAGGTATTGCGCCAGGGATAGTAGTAGGGCAATTGCAGAGTCGGGGATATATTGATTGGTCAAAGGGTAACCCGCATAAAAAAACTTATGCATTTGACTGACTTAAATAAAAAGCACTCAGTGTTACTCACTCAATAGTTCTGAGTGCTTTTTGATCCTAGGAATTTAGTTTCCGACTAATTTGCTAATGTTGAAAGTTAAGACAAAAAAGCTAGGAATTTAAGAACGTAGAGAATTTATGTATCCGTACATTTAAAACGAAGACAACATAAACGCCCTGATTTTATTGTATTTATTTTGAATAATCGAAACCAAAAAACTATTAACAACGGCTAAGTATATTCTACAAATATCTGCGACTTAAAAAGTGGACGGGCTAAATGGTAATCATATTTCTCAAAGTCGAGTTCATCAAAGAATATCTGACCAAACGCTAAATCATTTTCTTGAATATTTTCAAAGTGAGCTTTTATAAAAGCCAATTTTAATTGCTCAATTTTACTGATCCTCCGGATCGTTGATGACATGAAAACGCACTTCGCATTCATGTGGTGGGGCCCATTCCACGCAGTATCGAGCCATCGCGTTGACATACAGGGGCTCGCAAGCAAAACAACGCTCAATGAAGGTTTGCATCTGGCGGCTCACTCAGTCGTCCTCGTCATTGTCCAGGTTGAGCGGGATGAGGATAAACCTATTCAAGCGCCTAGGCGCGCAGAACATGCAATACAAAGCCAGAGATTCAGCTTGCAATGGCTGGACCACCACAGCGCTCTCGACAAGATCGTAGGATGCTGTCACCGACACACAGTTGTCCCCCACATAAATGGGCGCATCGCACTTCCAACACAAACAGAAAGTTTCTTCGCCATTCATCTGTCATTCCTCGTTTATATACATACAACAAAGGATAGTGAAATGAGTCTAAAACGGAAGGAACTTTTTGGGCAAAAAACGCGCAGGTGACGAAAAAATGTTCTTTCATATTTTATCTGTGCTATGCTTGCGTTGAGATGTAACAATATGATTTATAGATATTTATTGTTATATTATGTCAAACTTCTTTACCTTCAATTAGACAACTCTATTGCAATTTCGATCCATATGGTGTGCTACAGTTTAGACGATGCGGGCATGGCCTTATGTGTATTAGCCTTATGGTCTAGTGCCCGTATTAATGAACTGCGATTATTGACCGACTCAACTGAACTTCCCCTAGTCTGATAGACAAACATCATCCATTTTGTAGTACGACTACATAGTTCAAATGTGCCACGTGGCACATATCAGTTATTTAAAGTATTTTGCATGCATTGCTTTTAATAGTGCTTTGTCTACAGTAATGCAATCATTGCTGACAAGTACAGCGTCAACGCGACAATGCGGACATAAAGCAGTTTTGTCTTGATCTATATATTCTGTGATCTCATCACCACTAAATATTTTTTGGCAGTAAAAACATCCACATACTGCTTCATTTTTGATAATGCTTTTGTTATTAGTACATTTCTTGTGTATCGCTTCTAGTTTCAAATTTACTTTTTTTTCAATCATTTTTCTTGCTGTTACATAATCAATATTGATATGTTCGGCACAGCGGTATGTATTCCATTGGGTAATGGCATTGTCATCAGAATCAATGTTTACAGTTAAAACGGTGCTAGCGTTATCGTCGCATAAATCACATTTATCTTTCATTATTCAATCTCTCTTAACCACGAGAACAAACTGCACTTAACTAACTTTTCCGATTAAGAAAAATCACCTGTTTTAATGCGATATAGCATGTCTAATACGGCGTCAGGGTTAGAATCCAAAAGCGAAGCCGGTGATTTATTTTCAAGTGGTAGTTTGGGATGACTCAGCCACTCTAAAGCTGCCTCAGGATATTTAAATACCTTCAGTAGTTCGACTTTGATTACTTGATGACTTACGAGTAGTTCTTCCAACGTCACTAACGCTTTGCGAGCGGCTTCATCGTTTAGATATTCCATGATTCTTTCCTTATTTGAATTTTACGTTTTAGTGGGAATTCAATGATATTGGGCTCTTACTGTCTTTTAGCTCGATTGGAGAAATACCGTGTCGCAACGCAGCTAAATCAAATATATTTATCTCAACCTGCCTTCCTGCTCCAAGACAGATGTAGGTACTGCCGGATTTAGTTATGAATCTATTTCCGTCTCTTGTTGAAATGAAATTAGTGCAGACATAATCACCGGCAGAAAATCGGCCGGTTTGGTCTTCTACAACATCTCCCCACAAAATTGACCTTAGATATCTTGGATATTTATGATCGCCTTCATTGATCAGATCGACCAGAAACCAACTGTTTATAATAGTTTTAATAGTGCACCTCGTTTTCCAAAATTTGTTAACTATGGCGATTTTTTAGGAGCAGTACTATTGCCGCACACATGTTCTTCACAAGGTATGACTCCGCTTTAGATGTAGTTACTTATCCACTTTTTTATCGGTTATTGCAGCGATTGTGCTTAACACTGCTTGAGCCGCCTGAGGTGACGTTTCCATGTAATAATCATCGCTAAATTTTGTAATAGTCATGCCATTTTTGGTCAATATTGTGCAAGCAAATATGTTTTCCAATTCCATTTGCTCTTTCAGAAAGGATTCTAGATCTTCTTTTTTGATTTCCATTTTTGGCCCCAATGTATGAGTGATTTGACAGTCGAGACAAGCTAGCTTCCCATTGGGACGTAGCTTATGTTTTTCTACTACTTTCATTCCGGGTTAATTTTCCGGCTTGAACAAGTAAATTTTTGGTTCTTGGTAATTCATTTAGTTTTCGCCGCAAATGGCCATGATCGGCAACTTCTTTGCCTATGGCCTCTATTGATAAGTTATCAATGTTATTTAAGGTGGAAATCGCTTGATACAGGCGCTCATCTTCTTTTGGCCAGTTGACACTGGCTCGATAAGGAGCTTTTTTACAAGGTAGAATAGATTCTAAAAGGCTCCGTGAATGATTGTATAAATAAAAAAATGCTTGATTGCAGTGCTCTTTTAGCTCTTTACGTCGCCAATCTGGGTGTCGAATTTTGGCAATATTTAACCCTTCTACTGCTTCTTGAATTTTACGGTACTTGCGTAACATCTTGCGCCATTCAACAAGTCCAGCGGTGCCGGATATAACTTGTTCGACATATCCGACACCGACGCCCAGTTGAGTAGCAATGTCTAATCTATGACGTCCTAATAAAGCCAGCGACACAACGCGATGCTTTGTGCTGAGCGGATAACTATTACCGTTACTTGCATGGTCGATATTGTGGTATTCGGCGATTCGGCGGACATAACACCTACTCTTATTTACCGTATGAGCAATCTTTTCCATACTGATACCAAGCTTTAATAGCTCAAGTGTCCGCTGGTCTATATGTAACTTTTCTTCGTTCAATAGCTTGGGGCACTCACGTTTTACATATTTACACGTGAGGTAAGCGTTGGCGTCACCATTAAAAAGCCAATAACCAAGTAACAAGTGTTTAGCTGGATGGCACGGATAGTGAGTTTTATTGCGTAACAATGGACCAATAAAACTAAAGCAGCTAAGGGATGCAGGGAATCCTAGCTGCCCAATAAATGGAAGGGAATCGTAGTACTCGGATATTGCCAACAGCATATGCTTGATCTTCAGATTGCCTTGATTTGTTATAAACGCTTTCTTATGAAGAGCGACGTGATAGGCATTTTGATAATCAATTTTTTTATTAGCCTGCTGTGAAATACTCAGTACATTCGCAGAATATGCAGCAAACTGAGTTTGAATTTGTGATGCGGGTTCAAATAGTATCTGCTTTGGTGGGTTTAGTAACTTTCTGTCATATCCTTCATCTCCAGCTCTAAGTGCATGAAGTAAACAACCATGTTCATCACAAGCTTCCACTCCTGGGATTTGGTGTTTGAGCCGAAAGTAACCAAAACCAAACACGATGCGATCCGCACGAACACACCCTGGACAAAATTTATGTCCATTATAAAAACTAAATTTTGTATGGGGAATACCCGCAATAGACAGGGGATTACCATTTTTATTACTAAGCATCGCATTTGCTAGTCGCTCATTAGGATCGCAGCCCAAAAACCTAAACAATGAAAATAATGTGTTATTAACTAACAGTGATTTTGCAGAAAAGTGGGTATTATCTGCTATTGAACTAATATGGCTGGGAAGGTACGGGTGTATTCTTACTCTCTTTTTCCCAATTAATTGCTCAAACATGTCTTTTTCATCGTAGTAACCGCCGATGGCATTCCAACGCGCCAGCCAACTTAATACTGTTTCGTCTGACTTAATTCGATGTCGTATAGGGATATGCATGGCTTAGATCTCAAGCTTTTCTCTCAGCCAATAGAAAACTATTAACCAATAAACGGGATTAACTAAACTCCGCCGAGTATGCTTGCCTGAATAAAGCTGCCACAGTACATTGGGATACTTTCCATTGTTTTCTTTGAATAAATGTTTCTTTAGCGGTTCTCCAATGGATAAATACATCTGTTCAGTTAATGACTGATAAATCATCCTATCTTTAAACTTTGCCAACTCAGGCAATGCAAGTAGGGCTCTTGCCTGCTTTCTCAAGCTATCCGGGTTGATCTTGCTCAGAGCTAATAGTTGCTCTAGCTCGCCAATGAACCGGCTCCAGTTCAGCAAGTCAAGATGTTGGGGGCCACATACCTGAACTATCGTAAGATAATTATCTGGCAGTGCTAAGCGATCAATTGTCTTCAATAAATCATGTGTATAAAGTGGCTCACAATGCTTTAAGCAGTGAGTAACTGACGGGAGTTGATGACTTCGATGCCAAAAGCAATAACCAAATTTGGTGCGTTCTTCATTGGCACACAACGGACACAACTTCCAGTTGGTAGAAAAAGCAAGGTTGCTGCCTTCCAAATTGGCACGAGGCATTCGTACATTCAACACCTCTAAATCAGATGTAAACTCTTGGCACAAGCTCCAAAGTCTTGCATTTGTGTGATTTAAAAGGAGGGTATCGTACCCATCCTCACTTACTGCTAGTTGACTTAATATTGATTCAATACTTGGTCCGGCGATACGTTGCGCTTTTAAATGCTGCTTAGGCAAATTCCAATAGCCCAAACAATTATCGAATGGCATATGCCCAAACCCACAACGCAAATTGTGGCGCATCCATGCGCTTAAAAGGTGTTCATCTGGCGCAATGGATAATTTAATATTAAGCATATGGTTAGACTTCGTTTTCATATACTTGACCGGCCTTAACCGTCATTGACCGTTGTTTTAGTTTCTGACGAAGCTTTTCTAATTTTTGTTTTTGGGGCTCTGTCAATGAACAGGATTGCTCTATTTCATCAACGCTCATCAAAATATCTGTTGCCGCCGAACCTGTGAAATTTTCGTTATCAACGAAGTGATTTAAGCGCTTAATTGCTGCCTCCACTTCATTTTTATCGAACAATTGAGCAATAGTAAGCAAATCTTGAAATTGACCAATGCGTTTTGTTCTTAGTGCCGATAGGGCTGTTTTTATTAACTTAAATCGACGCCTAAATACATCATTCAACTGAGTCAAAGTTAATGTTTCTTTTCCAGTACGAATAGCGTCTATTTGTGCTTCTTGCCACAGTGTGAAAAGCACATATGGAATACCGCAACTTAACTTATATAACTCTTCATCCCATCGTTCCGAATATTCAATAGGCTCATTGATAACCTGGAAGTGAAATAAGGAGTTAACAAGATTCGTCCAATCCCTCCCCAACTTTGCTAACTTTGAGGTTGTCGGTTGCGCCGCTAAGTTTGGTACCCGCATATAAGGGAGAACTTCAATGGGTTCACCGGCTCGACGGCCATGGCGGAACTTCGTCATAAGTAACGTCAAGCAATCAGGGGTACCAATTTTCAAAAATGGCACATTGAGTTCGTTGGACATAGAATCAAATAGCTGACGCATCTTGGCTTTGTCATCTTTAGGCGCAACTTCGATATTTTGGAACTCGTCGATCACAATTATGCCGATGTGATATTTGATACATAAGCTTTTAAAAAACTTTTCCATTGAGCCAATATCAGCACTTCGGTCTAATTTAGGTTGGACTTTTTCCAAGTAATTCGTTTGTTCAATTCCTTCGAGGGCTTTATCTATAGCGGCGAATAAATTTTTAAGGAGTGTTCCGCGTCTCCCGTCATGCGGCATTTCAGCGTGTATTTGTACGATTTGAATTTCATCAAAATCATCTCGTGTATGGACAAGCGTCTTAGGTAATAGCATTTTAAGCACCCAGTCTTTTAATGCTGTTTTTCCTACGCCGCTCATACCCGTTAAAATTAGATGTTCACATGTTGTATCTTCATTGAATGACGGGAGCTTCCCACTTCTTTTTAACTCACTAATGTCACAATCTGCTTCAGCGACATCATAGTGAAACTCGGTCACATAAGGCTCACATGGGTTTCTTTGCTCATACCCAACCACTATTAGGTTGTAGATGGCATTATAAAAATCCACAAAAATTTTGGTGGGTACTCGAATTTTTCTTGTCTGTTTTGCTAACGCTATTCGGTCATTCTTGCTGAGGTTTTCTAGCGATGGGAGCTTTGGCATGTTATTTATTAACGCCGACAGCCTTCCTGCCTCAATATAATTTGGCAAAGCGCATATTAATGGATTTGTTTGGTGCTCAACTAGCGCTGGAACACGGTATCTGGCTAAATTTGATTTATTTTTCATCATGAAATTCCCATATAGAAGTCGTCGTCTTCGTCACTGCCACAGCCTTCATCAATTAGGTCATAGACATGTTCAACGCAATCTTGGTTGGTTGTATTGGTTAAAGGTAATAGCTCAGGAAATTCGCTATCAGGAAACACCATCTGGCTTTGAACAGCCTTTGCCATCCGATTCATTTGTTGTATACGGTCGAAAATTGATTCAACCTCACGATTTTGTTTTATCGTTGCAATGTCCGGCATGGATGCATTTACTTTGTGTGACTTGGCATAACTGAGGTAGTCTTCAAGAAATTGTTGCATGGTAGCAATACTGTTTTTTTCCTCTATCCTGTAAGGCTCGTAAGCCGAATTTTCAGCGGCCCTTTGCGCGTATATTTCATTCACACTTAGGTTAGAAAAACGTCGGTCCCGATTATCCAACGTGGCTAATTTCAGACCGTCAGGCGTGCAAATGTAAATGACATCAAGCAACCCACGGAAATAACGGCAAGGAAATGTTGGATAGGTTTTTTTGTCGTGTTTGTCTTGAATACTTTCTGCAAAGGTCCAGTTGCAGTTATATCTCAGTTGAATACCTTTTAAATAAATGCAATCTTGGCGCACCGAGACTTCACCTTTTTCAAATAAACGAAGATAAACTTCTTCTTCAGTTAATTCGGTAAAGCCGCCAGGGCGATATCTAAGGCCCCACGTTAAGCATTTATTGGGAATTGGCGGTACACCATCTCTGACCATCACTTGGTTTAAAGGGTAATCGCCAGACAATCGCTGATTGTTATAATGACGAATATAAACAGTTGCGATAATATAAAGTTCATTGATGGTTAAGCAGGCGTTCTTCCTAGCAATTTGCTTATTTATATCCAACAAACTTTTGGTTTGATGAGCCTTACTCATACCTTTAAAAAATGAACTAAAGGCATGAAACATCGATTCAATCAGCCCTTTATCATCTCCTCTACCTGCACGCGCAAACTTAATCGTGATCGGTAAGTCGGAAACAGCACCTTCGCTCAATGTATTATTAAATTCTGCGTTATCAACCAATAAACTTTGAGGTGCGCCCTCTATCGGCCAGTCCTTGGGGTCTATTGGGCTACCTATTTCTTTAAGGAAATTAGCCTTATTGCGAATAGAATTAAATAGCGCTTCTTTTGCGGTTGCATAACTCGGGTTTTCCGTCGTGATATATAGACCTGAAATTGCCCAAGACCATGTATCTCTTACGAAATACAATGTTGCTTTACCAAGTTTCGTACTTCTCGTTTCATCGAAAATTGAAACGACCTCCTCGTCGAACGGAGTCTCGTCGAGTGTGTACATTTGACCAGGTGCTGTTACATGGAGAAATGCATCCCCTTTACGACCTACCTTATTTGCTGCGTACTCAGTCGCATTTTTTCTGCTTTTGTCCCGGTTAGGCAGTGAACCGCCATGTTTTATTTTCAACCAATGTTTAAATTGCTCTTCAGTTGGCATTTCATCCGCTGGTAATAACTTTACTTCGTGTAATTCACCAGTTTGTCGTCGATCATATGCTGAAAGCCTAGATTTTGACTTGTAGTAGAATTTTTTGTGCATGAGATCAACCACCTTTTTTAGAGAAGGTCCGTCCTTTTTTTTATATTGATTCTCTGCCCACTCAAACGCTCCAATATCGCGTTCATCAGGTAATTTCCCTTGAGGTATTGCCGGTGGTCTCCCCATTTTTACGGTGTATTTACGAGGCTTAATTTCCCTATTTGCGTCCTTGCCTTGTGGTAAGCCCAATCCCCATTTACGACAGCCGTTACGCAAGAAAGAATAGAAAGTGTTATAGATATAATCTCTACCTTTGCCGGCCGCTTTGGCAGTGTCTGCAAATAATTGATCACCCCGGGAATTTCGAATTACAGCGTCTAGGTCTGTTATAAGAGAAATAATGTCTTTGTAACGACGCTCTGCCTTGTTTTTAAAGCTCGTAGGTATAGTGTCTTCATCCATTAAAATTCGAGGGTCGAGCACAAAATGCAGAATCTCAACTTCTTCATCATCAATTTTTTCCATTAACTCAAAATAAGGTACACATACTGGGAACCTTGCTTTGGTATCCAAATTGATCATGAAAACTTGGTTTAAACCGGCATCAACTAACACCACCAAGTAATCTTCTACTACCTCTAGGTCACCAACTTTAACGGTTTCATCACCATGCTGATTTGGGCTAATGACCATTTGGTTTTTAAACTGATGGCGTAAACTAGCGAAGTTTTTTGATACGTGCGTCATTTGGCATTACCTCCAAATCTGATGCTGGAAGTTCTAGGGCTAGCGGTTGGTGCCAATCAAAATTAATCAAACCAATCCAAATAGAGTGATAAAAAAACTGCGCAGCCCTTTGAAATGGAAGCCCCGTTAGCTCAGCTGAGCGCTCTAAAATATGAGCTGTGCGATCATGGCAATGCTCAGAAAGTTCACCAAAAAAGTTGGAGAGCCATGTCTTAAATGCACCAAAGAGAAATTTGTCTAGCTGGCGGTGATAAAATAAAAACTCCAAGTTTTGGCAGCGAACGGTTTTAAGATCATCAGAGCTGATTGTTTCAAACTTAATGTCATTGATCTCACACCAGCCCTCTTGGAGGGCCAGCTTTTCTTGCGTGCGATAATCATCAAGCCATGATGCCTGTTTAACTGCATAGCCGGTTTTAGTACCATCTCTACGAATACACAAAAAATCTATTGTTTGAATAATTGGCGTTTTAGAGTCGATATATGCCGGATGTTTTACATCCAATTCATGTGCAATAGCTGTTGTTTCATCTAAGGGCAGTCCAAATTGCTCGTATACTTCGATTACAGATTTATCCCAAGACAATTGTACGTACATCAACATTTCGTTCATTGAAAGCAAATGAACTGCGCGATAGGGATCACTAAAATGCGGTACTTTGACCTTGATGCCAGATGAGCGCACATCTTGGCACCGCCAAAATGGTTGATAATAACCAGATGCAATACTTGCGATATGATCGTCATACCACTTTTGCTGACGCTTATTCGTCACTTCTTTTAAATTCCTAGCCATTTTGGTTACCCCGGAGGGAAAGGGATAAGAAAAAAATCACCTTAAATTTAAGTTTCATTCATACATCCAGAGTTCGTGTTAATGCATTAAGCATGGGACAAAATATTTATTTTGCAAGGCCGTCAAAAATGTTAAGTGCCTGATTTTATTCATTTATTTAGTGTTATATTATGTCTACCAAAAGCTAAATAATTGAAATTCATTAACTAATTAATTTAACAACCACATAACTAAGGGGGATTTTTTCTTTAAACCGGACAAAAATATTTTAATATAGATAAAAAGTTGCAGGTTTTATCACCATAAAAATGGTTGGAGACGTAAGTTTTGAGAGAGTTTAGGGAGGAGTTACGGGATAAATACTTGATTGCAGCTTTTTGGAAAGAGTTTTATCGCGTGACCGAAGATGACCATCGTTTAATACGGTTGATGATCAAAAGTCGATTAGGAGGATTTGAGGAAGCAGCGGATGTCAGCAATATCGTTTCTGGCTGTATAGCTGATATTGAGGGCATATTAGCATCCCAATTTAATGCCAAGCCTGGTGAAAGAAGAAACAACAAAGAAAGAGCCAGAAAATTAGCAGAGTTCAGTGAAAACCCTGATTACGTGTCTATATATGTTTTTGAAGCTACACGTTCTTTTTGCAGAAAGAAGCGTTATTACTGGACCCATGGTAAAAATAAAGCAAAAGAAGAGATTGGTGAAAATCACAAGGAAATAAAAGCCGGAAGAGCGGCTAGAGAGCATGGTAAAGGAGACACAAACCAAGTTCATAAATGGATTGAATCACTGGCGACAGCCGGTTTTGGTGCAAGTAGCATGAAGCCCGACACAATTGAGGAAATTGAGGTGTTTTTACGGAAAACAGGCCTGAATGATAATAAAATTAGAGTTTTCTGGGACCGATTTGAAGGGTTAACTTTTGTTGAGATGGCAGAACGAGACTCAAACAAGAACGCCACACCGGATAAATATCGGAAAAGATATAGGCGATTAATGGAAAGGCTCGAATCAAAGTATGAAAAATTTAAAGAGTTAATGATGGCTGATTTTAAGTAACTAACTTCTAGTAGCTCATACTCAATCTGAGCGCTAAAAGTTTAAAGAACTCGACAAAACCTGAGGTTGACCTCCTTCCCGCTCAAGTAGTGAAGGAGGCCAGCCTTCACTTGTTATCTAAAATACAAATAGAAATTCACTGCTATTAACAGGAGGCACAGTGTTTTCAAACAGTCTATATAAAACCGTTTCAAAATAAGTTTGTCTTCGTGCTTTATAAGCTCCGTTTTTAAAGTTAGGCACTCCGTCTGCTCTCTCAAAATTTCAATTTTTGCTTCTATTTCTTGTCTTTTAAGCTTTGCGTTTTGCATATCACAGCTCCCCTTTTTTCTGAATTTTACCTAAGTGTCCTGAACACAGGCTTAGGTTTTGGCATCTACCTGCCATAGGTTGAGTACAAAAATGGCATTGCTGTATTGGGGGCATAGTTTTAGCCAAAGATAAAAGATATCTTCCCAGCTTTTCTTCAATTAATCGTTTTGACCTTATTAAAATCCAACCCAATACTGCCACTCTAACAGTTGGACAATCAGGTATGTCTCGATCTAAATTTTCTAACGTTTTTAGAGGTTTAGCTAACTCCTTCCCATTCAAAAACTTTGTTAGGTTTGGAGATGCCTTATATTGATAAGGTTCAATCAAAGGCATTCCCTCATCTTCAAATAGCCATATGCTTTGAACTTCAACAAGTAAATGTCCACCATCAGCTGCACACGAAATTAATATTGGGATATCTATAGTTTGCTCGACATTATTCTTATCCAGTAAAACGGGAAATTTGCCCAAGACCGTTTTTACTTCTCCTGTTTCCGATTTTACTATGTCCTGAAACCAAGCAGGTGGCTCATCAGTGATTGCTAATAAAACCATCTCAGCATTACCCACAAAAACCGCATTTACTTTATTCATATAAACCTCTTATTGATAATTAATGACCAAATAGTTCTTATATATACATTTTGTGGGGTTTATTTTTCATGAGTTAATTTTTAATTTATTTTTAATCATTAAAAAACAATTAGATACGGATTAATATTTTTATTATTTGTGTTATATTTTGTGTATTATATTCCTAAATATTCCAATGCTATTATGCCAAGAAAACCATCAGGACTTAGACCAGGAGCCAGAATAAAAAAAATTAGAAAACTAAATAATTTTACTCAAAGTCAACTTGCGGACTTGGTAAAGTTAGATGGGTACTTTAAAAATGGGAATTACATAACTGAAAGTAAACTGATTGATGTTGAAGAAGGACTGTACGATGCATCAGGTCATGTTTATACCGTTATCGCGAATAGTTTGAATCGCAGTGGTAAGATTAGAGTAGATTCCAAATATATTCGGGATGGCGATTTGTCGAATATATCCTCGTTTCCGCTTAGGCTTTGGGAATTACGAACCAGAAAGAAGATGTCACAGAGTGATATAGTCGAACTTGCAAATGGAAAAGTTTCACAGCCTCAAATTGCAAAATTTGAAAATGGAAAAAAGTTCCCTTCCCAAGAAAGTAAACAAATTATAGCTGATGCGTTAGGGGTTCATTTGTACTTGTTAACACATCAAAAAGAAGATGGGGAGCATTCACCATCAGATATGGAAGTAAGTGTAATAAATGTAACAAACTCAGGTGTATTGAAACTGTCAGAACATTTGACCTTTGATCTTCCTATTCAACTGAAAAAATTGTTTCGAACGCTCCCACAGAGAGAGCTTGAACTATTGATAAACAGTTTGCATGGGATGGAGTGTCACAACGACGGATGTACGATTAAGCTGGAATGCAGCATTACTCTCCCCGAAAATTTTTCCTTATTTGATGACAATTAATCCTTTGACATATAGAGGAGTCATAGAACAGTAGATTCACGACTTGAATGACCTGTCAGATAAGGTAATACCCCTTAACTGCATCATGCCAGATTAAGTCGAGACCAATGTAACTAAGTTCTTGTAAAACAGTAATTATTGATTCTTCAGCCTTGCTTTATGCAGTGCATGTCATTCTCTTGTTTATCCCTCAATTTTCCCATATTCTCCATAAGGCCATTTTAGAGAATGATAATGACTGACCAAATTTTGACCTTAAAAGAGGTTGCTGAGTACCTAAAGTTAACTGAAAAAACAGCTTACAGGCTAGCAGCAGAAAAGAAGCTTCCTGGCTTTAAAGTTGGTGGTAGTTGGCGGTTTAAAAAGGCCGATCTTGAAAAATGGATAGAAGAGCAAAAGGCACAATAAGGATTGTAAGCATGGATCAACATACAACACCTGAAGACCAAGCTCGGTTAATTATAGATCGAAAGTTAGTAGAAGCTGGTTGGACTGTCCAAGACAAAAAACGCATTAACCTTTACGATGGTAAACAAGGCGTTCATGGTATTGCCATTCGTGAAATGGATACGTCAACAGGACCAGCTGATTACATGTTGTTTATTGATGGTAAGGCTTGTGGTGTCGTCGAAGCAAAGAAAGATGGAGTTTCGCTAGGTGGAGTTGCAGAGCAAAGCAGCCGCTATAGTTTATCAAAGTCTGCATTCACTCAACGATGGATGGATGAGCTCCCCTTCACCTATGAAGCGACAAGTGAAGAAATTCGCTTTTGTGATTACCGTGATCCCAAAGCTCGTAGCCGTAATGTTTTTCATTTTCACAAACCAGAAACACTCAAAAAATGGCTTGAAGAAGAAAATACCCTTCGCGCACGTATGCATGATCTCCCAGAGTTAAATACTGACGGCTTACGTGATTGCCAAATAGAAGCAATTGCTGGCATTGAAGACTCGCTAAAGAAGAACAAGTCTCGTGCTTTACTGCAAATGGCGACAGGTTCGGGCAAAACATTTACAGCAGTTACCCAAATATACAGACTGGCTAAATACGCAAAAGCTAAAAGAGTGTTGTTCCTGGTTGATCGAGGTAACTTAGCCCGCCAAGCTAAAAAAGAATTTGAACAATATGATACTCCCTTAGATGGACGTAAGTTTACATCTCACTACAACGTTAACTTACTTGGTACAACAGGCGTTGCTGATACCACTAAAGTCACCATTTCAACTATTCAACGTTTGTACTCTCAGTTATCTGGAACGGAGCTAGATGACGATGCCGATGAACGTTCAGGTTATGAAATAGAATCTAATACCGAATCGAAACCACCACGTACTGTCAGTTATAACAGTGAAATCCCAATCGAAACATTCGACCTAATAATTATTGATGAATGTCACCGTTCAATATACAACTTATGGCGACAAGTGATTGAATATTTTGATGCATTTCTTATTGGCTTGACAGCAACACCGACAAAGAAAACCATCGGTTTTTTCAATCAAAACTTAGTGTCTGAATACACTCATGAAGATGCAGTAATCGATAAAGTAAATGTTGGTTACGACATCTATCGCATCAAGACAGAAAAATCAGAGAAAGGTGATTTAATTGAAGCTGGCACCGCCGTTCAAGTACGTGATCGATTAACCAAAAAGAAACGCCAAGAAATTCTCGATAAAGACGAAAAATACAGTAAGACTCAGCTTGATCGTAGCGTTATTGCGCCAAATCAAATTTTAACAGTGTTAACTGCATTCAAAGACCGTTGTCTGCCAGATTGTTTTAGTGAACGCACTTGGGTTCCCAAAACCCTCATCTTTGCTAAAGATGATGACCATGCCGACCGCATTGTTGATAAAGTACGAGAAGTCTTCAATGAAGGTAATAGTTTTTGTAAAAAAATCACCTATCGCGTTGGCAAAAAAGCCGCTGAAGATACCATTAAAGAGTTTAAAATAAGCCCTCACCTACGTATAGCAGTTACGGTTGACATGATCGCTACGGGCACTGACATTAAGCCACTAGAATGCATTATTTTCATGCGAGATGTGCGCAGCCAATCCTACTATGAACAAATGAAGGGGCGGGGTACACGCGTTATCGATGTCGATTCACTGCACTTAGTTACACCTGACGCTATAGCAAAAACAAAGTTTGTTTTAGTCGATGCCGTAGGCGTAACCGAAACCGATAAAACCGAAAGCCAAGCGATGGAGCAAAAGCCATCTATTTCAACTGAAAAACTGATGGAACAAATTGCCCGAGGTGACAGAGCAACTGAGACATTGCGTAGTTTAGGTAATCGTTTAATAAGGTTAGATTTAAAGCTTGATGATAAACAACGGGCAGAACTAAGTGAACTAATGGGTAAGCCTATAGCATTAGTCGCTGGTGAGTTAATCCATGCCACGAACGAAGAATATTTAGAACAACAAGCCAAAATTGAATTTGGCACTGATGCACCAACCCAAGAGCAACGTGACCAAGTATATAAACCCTTGGCTAATGAAGCCGTAAAACCATTTCATAACCCAAATGTACGAGAAACTATCGAAAAGGTTAGACGGAATACCGACCAAATTATTGATGAAAGTGCTGATGAGCTCATTGACGCCAGTTTTGATGAAGAAAAAGCACAACACATCATTCAAAGTTTTAAACAATTTATTGATGATAATAAAGACGAATTGACCGCAATTGAGTTAATTTACAGTAAGCCTTATCAGCAGCGGCATTTAAGTTACGAGCAAATAGAAGCTTTAGCTGAAAACATTCAAGCTCCTCCGTATAATCTCGCCCCAATTGAAGTATGGAAAGCCTACAAGCAACTTGAAACAGCCAAAGTAAAAGGTATGCCGCCTGCAAAACTACTAACCAATATCGTTAGCCTAATCAATTATGCAACAGGTTTAAAAAATGTATTAGAACCATTCCCCAAAGTGGTTGAGCGGCGTTTTGATGCGTGGATAACTCAGCAACAGCAGGCAGGTGTAGATTATGATAACGCACAGCTTGAATGGCTGGCGCTCATAAAAGAACAAATTGCCCGGAATGCAGAAATGATGATAGAAGACTTTGATTATGCCCCATTTAACCAACAAGGTGGGGTGCTCAAAGCAAAGCAGTTATTTGGTGACAAGCTAGATAATGTAGTAAATGAATTAAATGGTTATTTGATAGCTTAATTATGAAAAGTGAAAGTATGGAAAATGATAGTGGGTTTGAGGGTAATTGGGCTTCTGCCACACTGGGGGAAATTATTGCTGGTAATGGTGTTTTCACTGATGGAGACTGGGTTGAAAGTAAAGATCAAGACGAAAATGGAGATGTACGCTTAATCCAGTTGGCTGATATCGGTGATGGAGTGTATAAAGATAAATCAGCTCGCTTTATGAATACTGAATCAGCTGAAGACCTACATTGCACTTATATTGAAAAAGGTGACGTTTTGGTTGCCAGAATGCCAGATCCTCTTGGACGTGCATGTATCTTTCCTGGTGACCAAAAAAAATCAGTAACCGTGGTTGATGTTTGTATATTAAGACCGGCGATTAAAGGAATTGATAATAAATGGTTAATGTATTGGATTAACTCTCCTGTATTTAGAAATAAAATCGCTGACCTACAAAGTGGAACTACTAGAAGACGAATTTCAAGAAAAAATCTAGCCTCAATAAAGTTTCCTTTACCACCAAGTAAGTTACAAGTAACTATACGTGAAAAAATAGAGGAATTATTTTCCCATATCGATGCGGGTGTTGAAGGGCTAAAACAAGCTAAAGCAAAATTACAACAGTATCGCCAATCGGTTTTAAAAGATGCAGTAACAGGCAAGTTAACCGAGCAGTGGCGTGAGCGACATGCCGATAAACTCGAACCTGCTGATCAATTACTTGCACGAATTCTCGAAGAACGGCGTGCTAATTGGGAAGCAGAGCAACTCAAAATATTTGAAGAAAAAGGCAAACTACCTAAAGACGACAAGTGGAAAGAGAAATATAAAGAACCTCCTATAGCAGATATCAGCCTATTACCGGAAATTCCTGTTGCATGGGTTTGGTCAACAATTACTGAGTTGGGTGAGCTTAACAGAGGAAAATCAAAACATAGGCCTCGAAATGATCCAAGTCTTTATGGAGGTGACTATCCCTTTGTACAAACGGGTGATGTGCGTGCAGCAGATGGCCTTCTTACTACTTATAAGCAAACTTATTCTGAGAAAGGCCTTGCTCAAAGTCGATTATGGCCAGAGGGAACAATGTGTATAACTATTGCGGCTAATATTGCTGAAACTGCAATATTAGGGTTAGAGGCATGTTTTCCAGATAGCGTTGTCGGCTTTATACCTCAAAACGAAGACGTGTCTGTTGAATACATAGAGTTCTTTTTTAGGACTGCGAAGGAAGACCTAGATCGGTACGCACCTGCAACGGCACAAAAAAATATAAATTTAGCAATATTAGAAACGGTTTCTGTTCCATTTATGTCAGTAGCTGAGCAACGTGAATTAGTTTTGCAAGTAACCGAGAAGCTTGACGCAACAAAAAGAGCCGAGTCAACGATCGATGCAAAAATGAAAAATTCAGCCTCGCTCAAGTCGTCAATTTTAGCAAAAGCGTTTGCCGGTGATCTTGTGCCAAATAATAGTAATGAAAGTGCGCAAGAGTTATTAGAAAAAATAAAAGCTGAGAAAGATCAGCTAATTGCTGATAAACCTAAGGGTAATTCAAAAGGGAAATCAAAAGTGAATTCTGAACGTAAACCATTATTAGCCGCACTGAATGAGAAAACTAAGGCGATTTCTCCCGATGAACTTATGCAAGAAGCTGGGTTTACATCGGCTGATATAGATGACTTTTATTTAGAACTTGCATCAATAGCTGAAAAGATTGAACAGGTTTCACCAGATAAGAAAAAGTTAATAAATTGGCCTTATGAAAAAGAGTCAAATGTAAAAATCAAACTGAAGGAATAGTTGTGAGAATAGATTGGCTAAGATTAGAGAGCTTTAAAAACCTAACAGACTTTGAAGTGGATTTCTCGTTAGAGACAGAGCGGCAGATTGTTATTGGCAGAAATGGTGTTGGTAAATCCAATATCTTAGAAGCCATTGCATGGATTTTTAGAGACCTTGATTTAGCCGAAGAATCAGATTTTGAGTATGCCATTAGATATCGGTGCCGTGGCAGTTACTTAAAAGTAATATCCAAAGGGGAATCATCTAAAAAGCTCAAGAGGAAAGGGGTTCGAAAAGAAAACGTACAGCGCTTTCATCGTGACTATTGGATTATTGAAGATGCGTCTTTAATAGAAGGTAAAACAGAGGAAGAGATTGAAGCGTTTTTTGTTGAATTAAAAGAAAGTGATTTTAATAAACGTAACCAACCAATTAAGAATGAAGATGGCGAGTTTGAATTTACAGGACAGCGTCTACTGCCAGATTATGTGTTTGGCTACTATTCGGGAATATCAGCGCGTTTTAATCAAGCTTTTGAAGACCATGAACGTGACTACTATGAAGCTCAAAAAAATGGTGAAGAAGTCGCACTGAGAACCATGTTCTTAGCCAAACCACATCATAGCCAATTTTCTCTCCTGTCCTTCTTCGCTCAAAAAGATGAAAAAGCAGAAAAATTCCTCGAAGAGGAGTTTGATATTGAACACTTATCTTCAGTGTTATTTAAATTACAAGAGCCTTATTGGAGCTCAACTGCTAAAAAAATTGCATTAAGTAGTAATAACAAAGACCGGCGATTTTGGGGAGCGGGTGGCAAAGTCGCCCCATTTTTAGAATCACTTTTTGAAAACTCCTTTTTCCCAATGGGCGGAACAGAACGTAAAGAAATTTCATTTAAGCAAACCAAAACCATAGAAACACGATACTGCTTTTTAAATGGCAAAGACGGCATTAAAAAATTAGCTGGTAATCTTAAAGCAAAAGACTTCTTTTCCAGAATGGAAAGCACCATCTTCAGTAACCTTTTGAGCTTAGATGGGGAAGGTTTACATATTCGGGTTAAATTAAAAGATGTAGAGACGCCAATCACCTTTAAAGAAATGAGCGAAGGCGAACAACAACTTATAACTATTATCGGTTTAATGCGCTTTACTCAACAAAATGAAAGCTTGTTTCTACTTGATGAGCCAGATACTCACTTAAATCCTGCATGGTGTTTAGACCTTCTAAAAAACCTGAAAGAATATGGGGTTGATCCAAAGCAAAGCCAAATACTGATCACAACTCACAATCCGCTGACGTTTGCGGGTTTAGACAAGCATGAAGTAGTAATTGTCGACAGAAATTCAGATGGTTCTATTTATAGTTATCACCCAACCAATGCACCTAAAGGAATGGGTTTTCAAGCAATTCTTACTAGTGATTTTTTCAAGCTTAGATCTACTTTAGACCGTGAAACGCTTCAGTTTCTTGATGAAAAACGTGAGTTAGGCATTAAGGAGAATAAATCTGACGATGATAGAAAAAGACTTACTGTATTGAATGCACAACTAGGTCGGTTAGACTTCTCACACGCAGCCCGAGATCCACTGTATATAGAATACATAAGAGCAATGACAGAAGCGCAAAAGGACAATCCTGCAATTGCAGATGCAACGCCAGATCATGAATCCTGGGAAGTTAGAAAGCGGATTGCAGCAAATATAGCAAATAAATTGGCAAGCAAGGAGTCTAGCCAATGAGATATATAGATAAGAACCAATTACCTAGATTAATAGATTTAACTGATATTAATAATGCAAAAGCCGAAATTGCTGGTTTACGGGATGATGAACGTAGTGGTTTCATTGACGCCAATGGGAGTCGTTGGTCGGTTTTAAAATCTGAGTTTTGGGCTCTTGGCAATATGAAGTGTTGGTACTCTGAAGCTGTAATACAAAGGCAAGAAGGACATATTGAGCATTATCGGCCGAAGAAAAAGCCACATGGTTTGAATGGTGTGGCTCATCCAGGTTATTGGTGGAGGGCTTTTGACTGGACCAATTATCGTGTTTCTCACCCTACATCTAATGTAAGAATTAAAGATTACCTCACTGGAATAACGGTAGGGAAAGGGGCTTATTTTCCTCTAAAGGAAGGGGATGTTCGGGCTTTAAACGAGGCCAGTGAAAATTTAGAGAATCCTGTTTTGCTGGACCCTACTGTGAAAGGTGATTGTCGTTTAATTTGCTTTGATACAAATGATGGTAAACCCTTACCAACATTTACAAAAGAACAAAACGGGTGGAAAAATCAAAGAGCCGTGGATTCAATATCTTATTATCACTTGGATGAAGGTACATGGAATTATTTACGTAAAGATCTTATGGATGACGTTAATAAATTATGCGAAAGATTGATTCAAGCAGAAAGTAAAGATGTTCCTGATCGGGAGCGTTGTGATGAGTTAACAGATGAACTGATTGGTTACATCGATGAGCATCAACCATTTACAGCCGCTTGCGTGCAAGTAATTAAAGAAAATGGCTTATTAGAAGTAGTAACCTAGAGACTAAAAATGAATAATGTGAGCACAACTGAAATAGTAAACCGCGTTTGGAATTACGCCCACGTACTACGTGATGAAGGTGTTGGCTACGGCGATTATGTAGAACAACTCACTTATCTAATTTTCTTAAAAATGACAGCTGAGCGCTTAGCTGGTGGTCAAGAAGGCGAAAGCCTAGCGACGGAGCAATGGGCTAAATTAGTTAAGTTGGATGGTTCAGACCTTGAAAAAGAGTATCGCCATACTTTGGAAGTGCTTGGTGTACAAAAAGGTACGCTGGGTACTATTTTCCGTAAAGCGCAGAATAAAATTCAAGACCCTGCCAAACTTGAACGCTTAATTGACATGATTAACAAAGAGGCATGGTCAACGTTAAGTATTGATGTAAAAGGAGCAATATACGAAGGCCTTTTACAAAAAGGTGCGGAAAGTGAAAAGAAAGGCGCTGGTCAATACTTTACCCCTCGCCCAATTATTCAAGCAATTGTTGATGTAATGCAGCCCCAACCTATGCAGGTTATTGCCGATCCAGCATGTGGAACGGGTGGTTTTTTAACAGTGGCACATGACTATATTATGCATAATAAAGAACGACCGCTTTCTAAAAAAGAAGCTCGTTTTTTAAAACATGAAGCATTTAGAGGCAATGATATATCTGATTCTGTTGCTCGATTGTGTGCGATGAATTTATATCTTCATGGGATAGGGACAGAAGAGTGTCCAATATCAACTTCAGATGCTCTAGCAAAAGAAGTTGGCGAAAATAAAGTAGATATGGTTTTAGCCAATCCACCATTCGGAAAGAAAAGCTCTGTTACTATTATTAGTGAAAAGACCGGAAAATTAGAAAAAGAAAAACTGACTTATGAGCGTGATGATTTTTGGGCTGATTCGTCTAATAAACAACTAAACTTTGTTCAACACATTGGCAATATGTTGAAAGTTGAGGGAAAGGTAGGTGGAAAGGCAGCTGTCGTTTTACCCGATAATGTATTGTTTGAAGGTGGCGCAGGTGAAACTGTACGTAAAGAGCTACTTACTCGTTTTAATCTTCATACGATTTTACGACTTCCAACAGGGATATTTTACGCTCAAGGTGTTAAAGCGAATGTCTTGTTCTTTGATGCTAAACCCGCTTCAAAGAGGGCATGGACAGAAAATGTTTGGATTTATGATTTTAGAACCAATGTTCATATGACGCTTAAAACCAAGAAATTAGCACGCTCAGATTTCGATGAGTTTGTAGAATTATTTTCAGCCTCAGACATCAAAAAACGCATTTCAAACTGGCAAGAAGAAGAGCTTGAAGAAGATGGTGGCCCAGGCCCTGATGGACGCTGGCGCAAGTTCAGCTACGATGAAATAATTGCACGTGATAAAACTAACCTCGATATTTCTTGGTTAAAAGATAATTCTCTAGAAGATACTGAAAACCTTCAGCCCCCGGCAGTAATAGCCAGTGAAATTGTAGAACTACTTACAGCGGCCTTGGAAGAGTTCAAAAGCGTAGAAGAAGCGCTTATTGAAGATGATGAAGAATAGACCAACCTAGATCTATTTTTAGTAAAAAAGAGACAAACATAACTTTGTCTCTTTTTTAGACATATTGTCTCTAATTTAAATGTATCGATACATATGGTTGAAATTTAATGGCGCTGGGATGAGTTTGTAAAACGAAGACATTCCATAAGTATGAAAAACCTTTTAAATCAAAGGGTAAATCTTAAAATATGAATATATTGTCTTCGTTCTTGTTACCTCTGTCTTCGATCTAGTTTCGTATTACTACTAAGCATTTTGCCCTGCTACCCAACCACTGCTCCAAGCCCACTG
>TARA_R110001583_G_scaffold100043_2_pt1 | contig 26366 bp, 16 predicted proteins | sample TARA_R110001583 | Tara Oceans TARA_R110001583 (sample SAMEA4398432) | marine metagenome | biome: Polar Biome; feature: [MES] marine water layer (ENVO:01000295) within the mesopelagic zone...; material: water (ENVO:00002006), including particulate matter (ENVO:01000060) such... | reverse complement strand
AAAGAAATTTCAATGCCTGTGCATTTTAGCGACAGTTTTAATGCCGAAGGCAAAATAACTAACCAAATGATTTATTATAGTTTCAGATTGCTAGATGCTAAATAACTAGCAGGATTTAAAAATTTGTTGATACTAAATAGTTAGGTGAAATAGACTTTGTAAAGCTAACTTTCACTAGTGAGAGTTGGCTTTATTTTAAACACAACACATAAATATCAACTAAGATTATGCTTTTAGTTATAGTGATTTCAACATGCTGTTGCGAAAAAATCTAAAGCGTAAACCATTATATAAAAATAAGCATCTCTTGAGCATATATTAAAAAAACGGGAACGCCGAAAACCGAATAAAGTAGGCATTATCTAAAATTTCAAAATAATGAATTTAATTGTCCTTTATCCTCAACCTACAGATGTAGAAAAATTCAAAGCAGACTATACAGCTCACGTTAAATTACTTCATCAGAAAACAGGAATACCTATTGATGTAAAACCCTACACTATTACCAAATTTTTACCAAGTCTAGAAGGAAATACTCCATATTATCAAATGTTTACAATGCCTTTTGATTCGCTAGAAGCATTAAATGAAACGATGTCATCATCCGGAATGCAAGAAGTTGCAGCAGATGCTAATCGGATTTCAACAGGAGGCGCACCAACAATTTTAATTGGCGAATTAACTTAAAAAATATAAACACATGAAAAAACTAACTAATCTTCCAAATCAATTAATCTTACTAGTAATGCTTTTAACATTGTCTTTTGCAATTCAAAGTTGTGAACAAAAGGAAAAAGAATCAACGAAAGAAACTGGAAAAGAAACAATTGTCGAAATAGAAAAACCTGAATATTTTTTACTTAGACCAGAAGTCGAAAAAGCTTATGGATATTCACACGCTGTAAAAATAGGGAACGACATTAAAATTTCAGGAGCTGTAAGTATGGATAATGAAGGAAATCCAACTGCAATAGGAGATTTAGGTGAACAAATGAAAAATTGTTATGCGGATTTAGAAAAAATATTAAAGCACTATGGTTGTACATTTGATGATGTAATCGTGGAAAATATTTTCACTACTAATATGCCAGCATTTCTCGAAAACGCTGCGTACCGAAATTCGATTTATAATAAACAATTTCCGACAGGCTCTTGGCTTGGAGTAAAGGAATTAGCGCTACCAGAATTTATGATAGAAATTGAACTAGAAGTACATAAAGCTGAATAAAAAATAACTAAAGGCAAACACCTATGCTATGGCTTGGTCTGTGCCCATTTGGAAAATCTACCGATTTTCCAAAGCCAGTTTTTATCTGGAGGGGTTCGTGACTAGACACCACAGATCATAGCATAAACGTTGTACACCATTAAAAATGGTCACCTATTTCAGTATAATACACCTTGTTACTTCCCGATACAAAAATTAGCAAAAATATTACCAAGTAAATCTTCAGTTGTTACTTCACCAGTAATTTCACCTAAATGGAATAAAGCCTGACGAATATCAATAGCAAATAAGTCAGTGCTAATATGGTTGTTTATTCCTTTTTGGACTTCTTTTATTGAATTATAAGCGTTGTTTAAAGCTTCAAAATGACGTGAGTTACTTACTATAGTTTCATTATTACTTAAAGCTCCTTTATTTGCTAATTGAGTTAGGGTTGTAGTTAGTTTATGAATACCTGTTTTTTGTTTGGCGGATAATATGATAAGATTTGAGAATTGAGATTTAAGATTAGAAATTTTTTCTTCTGAAAGTAAATCGGCTTTGTTGATGATAGTTAGTATCTTTTTTGAAGGATATTTTTCGGTTAATTCAGAAATTTTTATTGAAAGCGCATCAACTTTTGAACTGTCTATTAAATGTAATACGAGTTGGGCTTTTTCTATATTTTCAAAGGTTTTTTTTATTCCAATGTTTTCAACAAAATCTTCAGTAGCTCTAATTCCAGCAGTATCAATAAACCGATAAGAAACACCAGCAATAGAAATTTCATCTTCAATAGCATCTCTAGTTGTTCCTTCAATATGACTTACAATTGCCTTTTCTTCGTTTAACAAAGTGTTTAACAGCGTAGATTTCCCTACATTTGGTTCTCCAACTATTGCTACGGGAATGCCATTTTTAAGCACATTTCCTAAAGCAAACGAATCTATCAATCGTTTTAAAGTAATACTTATTTTATGCACTAAATTGTTGAATTCTGTTCTATCTGCAAATTCAACATCTTCTTCTGCAAAATCCAATTCTAACTCAATTAAACTAGCGAAATTTAATAATTGCTGACGTAAATTTTGAATTTCATTACTAAAACCACCTCGCATTTGTTGCAATGCAACTTGATGTGAAGCAGCTGAATTTGAAGAGATTAAATCTGCAACAGCTTCAGCCTGACTTAAATCCATTTTTCCATTTAAAAAAGCACGTAATGTAAACTCACCTGGATCAGCATTTCGTACGCCGTTTTTGATAAATAATTGTGAAATTTCTTGTTGAATATATACGGAACCGTGGCAATTAATTTCAACAACATTTTCACCTGTATAAGAGTTTGGGTTTTTAAAAATAGCTACCAATACCTCATCAATAATACGGTTGTTGTCTATAATATTTCCTAAATGAATTGTATGAGATTTAACAGTAGTTAAATCCTTATTTCCAAATTTAGATTTAAAATGATTGTTAACAATTGCAATAGCATTTTCACCAGATAATCGAATTACGGCAATAGCTCCAACACCTGAAGATGTTGCCAATGCAATAATGGTATCGTTTTTAATTGAATTCATGAATGCAAAAATAAGGAAATTTTATAGAGTTTAGCAGTGTGTTATCTGTTACTTAATTCGTATTAACTTAAAAACCTGAGTTTTAAATAATATTTAAATTAACTAATTGAAAATCAACAAACAAAATGTTAATGTTTATGAATATGTCACCTCGAGATCTTCAACTATCGCTGAGGACGGGCTAAAGTAAAGAAGTCAATTTATGATGAAAAACACAAGGTCTCGACTGTGCTCGACCAGACAATAATGGTCTTTACCAAAATAGCGTACGAAAGTTTATATCTAACTCACGTTAATAGAAAAGTAATTTTAATTATAAATAGCTTGTTTTATAAAATCTTCAAAATCTTCGTAAAACTCCTCAAATTGATGCATTGCTTCATTAAAGAACACATAAGCACCTTGCCAAGTATTTTTATTATGAATGTTAAATTCGCCATTATATTTCACATAAATTCTATGAATAATTTTCCCGTTATCTAGAAGGTAGAGCTCATCAAAAATAACATCTGGTAAATAATCTTCGGTTAAATTGCTTTTTAATTCTAAAATTTGATCAAAAATAAGTTCATTTTTTGTTTTGTCAAACGATTCAATATCCAAACAAACCAATGCTTGTTTTTTATCAGCGACAAATTTAAAACTGAAATCTTTTATTTTGGTATTGTATAACAGCCATTTTCTGGGAAATGATTTGCCATAACTAGTCCAAAATTCTTTTCTAAGTTTTGCAGATTCTTCTTTACTAAACATTTATCCGTGAATAGTTTCGTTAGTTCCTAAGTTTTTCATCAATTCAGCTTCGTATTCCAACAAAGAATTCCATTTTTCATCTACTTCTTTTCGTTCTCCAAATTTTCTTGCAAATTTTAAAAACAAAGTGTAATGGTTAGCTTCTGAGACCATTAAATCTCTATAAAATTTAGCTAAATCTTGGTCTTCAATATTTTCTGAAAGCAATCTAAACCGCTCACAACTTCTAGCTTCTATCAATGCCGCATATAGCAGCCTATGAACTAATTGTGTTGATCGACTTCCTCCTTTAGGGAAAAATTTTAATAAATCATGTACATATAAATCTTTACGATCCCTACCCAATTTAATGTTACGCTTTAACAAGCGTTCATGTACCATATTAAAATGGCTCATTTCTTCTTTTACTATGGAAACCATTTCAGTTACCAAATCAGAATATTCTGGAAAACTCATAATTAAAGAGTTGGCCGTTGATGCTGCTTTTAATTCACAATGTGCGTGATCTATTAAAATTTCAGCAATATTTTTTTCTGCAATATTTACCCAACGTGGGTCGGTTGGAAGTTTTAAGCCAAGCATTATGTATCAAATTTAAATTTAAGTTCTTCTAAACTGATTTCTGAACCAACGAAAGTAATAATATCACCTAATCTCATTCTTGTATATCCATGAGAAACTAGTAATTGTCCTTTTCTTCGAATTGATAATACCAATACATCTGATGGTAATCTTAAATCTCGTAAGCGCATTCCGTGAATGTCATTGTTTCTAATTTCAACATCCATTGAATCTTGACCTTCATCCATTCCTAATAATAGTGAAGTTGCATTTGGAGATCTTACAAAGTGATCTAATAAACTTACCATTGCTGTTGCAGGTTCAATAATTAAGGCTCCAAGTTTATGAAACTTATCAAAATTCTCACGTTTATTCAATCGAACAATAACATCTTTAACACCAATTTTTTCATAAATAAGTTCAGCAAGTTTGTAATTATCCTCGTCAGAAAGCATTAAAATAATAGCTTCTGTTTTTTCTAATTCTAAATGTTTAATTCCTGTAAAGCTTATTGATTTTAATTCAACAACTTCAATATCCTGAATTTCATTTCCATTTTTATTGTCGGGGTTTATAATACGAGCGTCCCATTTATGCTTTTTTAATTGATTTGCTAACGCAACCGATTGATTTTCAAGACCAAATATTACGGCATCTCTAGTGCCTTCAAATTGGGCTATATTTGCTCGTAAATGACTTTCTTTTACAAAATTTAGACTCCATTTAAATAATGGTGGTCCAACTAATTGATTCAGTACAATAATGGCAATTATAATGGTTTCAAATTGATGACCCCAAGTTGGAAATTCATTAGAAATAATTGTAGCCAACCCAAGTGCTACACCTGCTTGGGTTAAATAAGGCATCCAAGCAATAAATGTGTATTTTTTTGGATCGTTTGCAGCATAAACACCAAATATACCTCCAAAAAACATTGTTAATAATCGTAAGAAAAAAAGTGCTACTGCAATTCCAAATACACTTATAAGTGTTTGTATTGAGAGAGAAGCTCCAGTTAGAGTAAAAAATATAATATAAATTAAAGGACTTATATCATCAAGTACTTCAGAAAATTCAATTCTATGTTTACTATAATTAGTTAATGCAAAACTACCAATAATACAAATTAATAGGGGTTCTAGAGCAAATTCATGGTGGAATATTTCAACTGATTTTAATTTAAGATAATGTGATATTGCATAAACACTATACCCTATTAATAAAATTATAAAACCTTTAATTTTAATATCAAATTTGGTTGTAAAGGGTATCTGTAATATTTTTCCTAATAAAAATCCAATACCAAACGATGCTGCTAATTCAAAAAATAGGATGATAAAAAATAGAAAACCTGTTTCTTCATTATTAATTAGAGCTTTTGCAATAGATAAGCAAATAGCAAATAATATGATAACCAAAACATCTTTTACAACAGTTACACCCATTACCGTTTTTGTAAAAGGCCCATTTGCTCTCATTTCATTAATAACAGCAATAGCAGATGATGGAGATCTGGCAACAAAAATTGTTGCAAATAATATTGAAATTCCAATTTTATGTGCTGAAGGTAAACCTGCCATAAAAGGTATTTGATCAGCTATAAAGTAAATAACAATAGCACTCATTATAAATGTTATTGTAAGCTGTCCAATGGTCATCCATTTTATACTATTTAGTCTACTTCGTAAATCGTTTAAATACAGTTCTGAACCTGCAGAGAAAGCAATAATAGCCAATGCAATTTCATTTAAAAAATTTAGTTTTTCTAATGCATTAGGTGTAATAAAATTTAAAACTGAAGATCCTGCAATTATTCCCGTAATTATAAGTCCTGTAATTAAGGGGAATTTAATTTTCTGAAAAACTTTTGCAATTTCATTTGAAGCAATTGCAACAAGTAAAAATCCAACCAAAAAAGTGACTAATAGTTTAATATCCAAATTGAAAAATTTAATTAGTTAAAGATACTCAATGAAGGTTAATATCAAAATTTAAAAATCTAAATCAAAAGTTTTTTTCAACAATGCTAGTGCTTTGTTTTTTTCTTTTAATTTTTCATACTTTTCCAGTGGAGTATAGGCGAATTTTTTTGTTACTTCTTCATTAACATTAATTACAATAGTTGTTTTATAATTGTTGAGGTTTTCGCGTAAATATTTTAATAAAGGTCCTTTAGCTCTTTCTAACTGATCTTTCATTAAGCTATTTGGAAGTTCTAAATGTATTTCATTATTTTTTAGTGTAGGTTTATTTGCATTCATAATTGAAGCTACACTTTTTTTACCTTGTTCAATTAGTTTTTGATTGTATTTTTTCCAAAGTAAAACTACTTTGTCTTCAGTAAATGCATCAGTTGGCAACCCTTCAACTTCTTCATATTCAACTTCAATAACTTCAATCTCTTTTTTACGATTTACACTTGTAAGAGAAAGGGATGAAGGTCTTCTAGCTATATTTTTTAATACGGGTTTAACTATTTCTTTTTGAGGTTTTAATTCAATTTTTTCAGCAAGTAAAGAAGCCTTTTTAATAGGTTCTAATTTTGGAATAAATAGTGATTTTGAAACAACTCCAGTATTAAAATGAAGTGATGCAATTATGTAGGGTTTATTGTTTTTTTTTTCTCCATCAAAAGTGATAGAGGCTAATTGCATTAAAGTAAGTTCAACTAAAAGTCGCTGGTTTTTACTTGTTTTGTATTTTAAATCACAATTGTTAGCCATTTCAATAGCTTGAATTAGAAATCGCAAGTCACTTTTTTCTGATTGGACCAAATATTTCTTTTTTGCATTGTCACCAACTTCTAACAAATCAATGGTAATTTTATCTTTGGCAACAAGTAAATCTCTAAAATGAGAAGCTAAACCATTGATAAAATGATGTCCTTCAAAACCTTTTCCTAAAATAGTATTAAAATGGATGAGTACTTCAGGAATATTATTGGCTAAAATTAAATCGGTTGTTTTAAAGTATTCATCATAATCCAGTACATTTAAATTTTCCGTTACAGCTTTACGTGTTAACTCTTTTCCAGAGAAACTTACAACTCTATCAAAAATTGAAAGTGCATCACGCATTGCGCCATCCGCTTTTTGAGCTATAATATGTAAAGCATCATCTTCCGCAATAATATTTTCTTGAAGTGCTATTTTTTCTAAATATTTTTTTGCATCTAAAACTCCAATTCTTTTGAAATCAAAAATTTGACAACGCGAAAGGATGGTAGGTATTATTTTATGCTTCTCGGTAGTTGCTAAAATAAAAATAGCATGAGCAGGCGGTTCTTCTAATGTTTTTAAAAAAGCATTAAATGCAGCTGCTGATAACATATGCACCTCATCAATAATATAAACTTTATATTTTCCTGTTTGAGGCGGTATTCTAACTTGATCAGTTAAACTTCTAATATCATCAACCGAATTGTTTGAAGCAGCATCTAATTCAAAAATATTAAACGCAAAATCTTCATCACTAACGGAATCAGGATTTTCTAAGCTTTGTTGATTTATTTTTTTTGCTAAAATTCGTGCACATGTAGTTTTTCCAACACCACGGGGACCTGTAAATAACAATGCCTGTGCTAAATGGTTACTTTTTATAGCATTATCAAGCGTGTTTGTAATCGCTTTTTGCCCAACAACATCCTCAAAAACTTGAGGTCGGTATTTACGAGCTGATACTATAAAATGTTCCATTAATTGTTTTTTTGTTGTTGTGCGAAAGTATTAAAAGTTACTGTGATTTACTATTTTATTTCATAAATTTTATTGTACAACTGTTGATACTTTTTAAGTATCTCAGTTCGTTTCGGTTTCATTGTAGGAGTTAATAATTCATTATCAATTCCCCAAACATCAGGAGTCAATTCAAAACGTTTTATTTTTTCCCACTTAGCAAAATTTTCATTTCCTTTATCAATTTCCTTTTGAATTCTATCAATAACGTGTGGGTTTTCAATTAAATCTTGATTATTTCCTGGAATTGGTTCGTGATGTATGCGTGCCCATTCTCTTAAAAACTCATAATGTGGTTGAATAATTGCTGCAGGCATTTTTTGACCTTCTCCAATTACTAAAATTTGTTCAATAAAACGTGATTGTTTCATTTCATTTTCAAGTAGGGCAGGAGCAATATATTTTCCGCCAGAAGTTTTGAATATTTCTTTTTTTCTACCTGTAATTTTTAAAAAACCTTCAGCATCAAATTCACCTTTATCTCCTGTGTGAAAAAATTCACCACTCATTACACTTGCAGTTTTTTCAGGATCTTTATAATAACCTTGCATAACATTAGGCCCTTTAACTAAAATTTCTCCATCTTCAGCAATTTTAACTGTTACATTATCTATAGTTTTTCCTATTGTTCCAATTTTAAAATGACCACCTTCAATCATATTAACGGATACTACAGGTGAAGTTTCCGTTAATCCATAACCTTCCATTACTGGCATTTTTGCAGCTGTAAATACTCTTGTTAAACGAGGTTGTAGTGCTGCACTTCCTGAAACCATTGTTTCTAAATTACCACCTAATGCTGCACGCCATTTACTAAAAATCAATTTATTTGCCAACGCCAATTTTTTCTCATACCACCAACCATTTTTACCATACGGCTCGTATTTTAAACCTAAATCTACGGCCCAAAAGAATAACATTCTTTTAATACCTTTTAATTCTAATCCTTTATTAATAATTCCGTCGTACACTTTTTCAAGTAATCTTGGAACAACGGTCATAAATTGAGGTTGAACTTCTTTTAAATTTTCACCAATTTTCTCTAAACTTTCAGCAAAATATATTGAGCATCCAGAGTATTGATATAAATAATGCAGCATTCTTTCAAATATATGACACACAGGAAGAAAACTTAATGCCTTGAAATTTCCCTTTTCTAAAGGCAAACAAGGTAAACAATCAATTACGTTTGAAACAACATTTTTATGTGAAAGCATAACACCTTTAGGTCTTCCAGTTGTGCCAGAAGTATAAATAATTGTTGCTAAATCTTCAGATTTCACAGCATCTTTTAATTTTTCAACTTCATCTTGTAAACTTTCATCTTCTCCAAGTTTAATAACTTCATTCCAGTTTTTACATCCTTCAATTTCATCAAATGAATAAATATCTTTTAAAGTAGAAACATTGTCTTTAATTGCATCTGCTTTATCATATAACTCTTTATCTGAAAGAAAACAATGCGTTATTTCAGCATGGTTAAAAATGTATTCGTAATCTTCTTTTGAAATGGTTGGATAAATAGGAATATTAATTGCGCCAATTTGTAAAATTCCAAAATCTAATAAATTCCATTCGGTTCTATTATTTGTAGAAATAATACCAATTTTATCACCAGGTTTAATGCCTAATTTTAGCAAGCCTCTACTAATTGCATTCCCTTTATTAATAAAATCTTGTGATGAAGTAGAAATCCATTCACCATTTTGTTTTTTTGTAAAAGCTTTTTCTAAATTGTATTTTTCGAATTGAAAGTAAGCAAAATCGAATAATCTTGTTATTTGTCTAGGCATTATCTATTTATTTGATTATATACTTGGCAAAGTATAAAAATAAATAGAATTTCACAAGGAAGTAAGTCGCATTAATTTTAAGCTTCAATTTTAGATGTTTAATTGTGTAAGTTACTGTTTTTTAGCGACATAGATGTTAGTTTTGTTTTTAATGTTGGTGTAAGCAAGCCATTTTCTACATTCCAAATATCCGCAGTTAATTCTAAATCCTTAATTTTCCCTCAATTATCAAATAAAAAATTAACGAAAACGATTTCTTTAAGTATTGGTTTACGCTTTTTTAGTAGAAATTATAGCAGTATAAGAGAAATTTTCAATGCCTAATTTTTTACACCTTACATTCAATTAAGAATTTAAAAATGAGGTTGAATGAAAATATCCTATTATATATCCGTTGTGCATTTAGGTTATAGTTACTTTAAGATTATTAATATTTTTGTTGAATTCAAATTTATTCAAGTATTGAATTACTGTTAAAGCTGTTATTTTAGTTAAAAATTATAGTTTTAAATTGCGGATATAATGAACAGAAGCTTGTGATAAATCAAAATTTCCAATCACACCATTTACTGAATTATCAGCGTGTAATTTATAGCCATAGTAATGCATAGATTGACTAGCGCTGATGGAATTAAGAATTTCTTAGGTTTTAAGCCAGAATATTATAGAATTTAGCCTTCATTAAGTGAAAGATATTCATTTTTCAGCTGTTGTAGTCCCAAGTTAACAAGGTCACTTGAAGGAATAGTTAAATTTGAAATATCTGAATCAGCTATAGGTTTGTTATTTTGAAGGTATATCGTTCTTTTGTATAATGTACCTTTATTAAGTTGATTGGGGAGAATTTCTTGTATTTTTATACAAACCAACTCATTTTTATTATAATAAAATATTTTCGACTTGATAAAGTTATTATACAAGTGATTTTTATACTTAACTCTTACAATTGCTTTATTTTTTAAAACAATATTTTTTTCTGATTCATTTGTTGCTATAATTCTTTTGTCACCTTTTATTTTTAATTGATCTACATTTAAATCATTGGAGTCTTTAGCTTTAAAATCAATTGCAGAAATATAAGAGTCAATAAAATGAACTCTTTGCATAACAGTATTTGATATTTGAGTTTCACTTTTGACAATACTAGTATCTATCGCTGTAAGCGATGAAGTTGAATTGCAAGAAATTATTGATGCAATAATAAAAAGATAAATGAATCTATAGATAACGTTCTTTAATTAGGCTTAAGTGGCAAATATATAATTTAAAGTTCAGACAATTAATGACTTATATCATTTTTAGTGTATTATTAAAATTTAGACAAATATTTTTTAGTATTATAAAAATTTTAACGTAAAAGTTGAATAATAGTAATTAAATAAAACACAGAATAGTCTTAAATGTCTGTGGTTTAATTATTTATATACTTGTATATTCCATTTGAATTCAAAAAATAACCATTTGCAAAATTATTATTACAATTGATTGATTATTTCAAAAGTGAATTACTAAAATTCTTATATTTGTTATAGTCCCTAGTATATTTTTAATAATATCCCCATATTAAGTTATTTTTTTTTAGTGTATAATTATAGCCCCATTATAATTAGATAATATCATACATTTTAGATTGTTAAACTATATGTATCATAGTTTCTGAATGCATGTGAACATTGTATCCCCAATGCAATGATTAAGATATACCCATACTAAAGTTATTTATTAGCACCCCTAAGTTTAATTTACATATTTCAATTATTAATAAACTACCAAGTTTATTGAGAAACTGACTTAATTAGTTACTAAACATATATCTGTGTCTAATCTAAATTGAAAGACCATGAAAAAAATTACTATTCTACTAAAAGTTATATTTCTAACTCTATTTTTATTAAGTTCCACAACCTTTTATGCGCAAATAAATTTTGATGGTGATAATTGTGAACCACATTCATTAACCGGGACAAATCATGTTGCAGATGTAGATACTGGCGGTAATATTCCGGGAACTTCAGATATCGAAAATTTTTGGTTAGATCAAAAAAACGGAAACCTTTACCTCTCATTTGATAGAGGAGCTAGCGGTACTTCCAGTTTTATATTTTATTTTAATACTGATTGTGATAGTGCAAACAATGATACTGCTAGGGATGGGGCTGATTGGGCAGCATTTTTTACGTTGTCAGGAAATGGGTCAATTTCGGACAATATTCTTTATGAATATAATGGTACAACATATGTTAATTCTGGTGAAACATTTACTGCTATGGTTGGAGAATCCATTTGTGGAGACGGTACCACCGAAGGGCAATTTTTTGAGATGGAAATTTCAATAGACGCCATTGGTTTCGATGTTTGCGATTGTGGGGTAATAGATTTAACCGTGGGTAATTCTCTTGCTGGAGGATTTGGTTCTTCTGTAAAAGATCTTTTTGATCCAACAGGATTTACAATAGAAATTAACTATGCTACAGCTAGTAATGGTGGGCCTATTTGTGCGGGAAGTGATGTGTTATTATCATCTTCTTTTTCATCAGGAGCATCAGGAGCAACACCTGTAAGTTACAGTTGGAGTAGTGATGGATCAGCAACTTATGATAATTCATCAAATCAGAATCCAATAGCAAGTGGTGCTGTGGATGGTGAGATTTTTACTGTAGAGATTACAGATAATAGCACCTGTATACATACTGCAGAAACTACAGTAACGGTTAATAGTTTACCAACGGTTACACCTGGTTTATATGATTCAGTTTGTGTGGATGCAGATGACGTTGTATTGATAGGAGATCCTATAGGCGGAATTTGGTCTGGAACAGGAGTTAGTGGAAGTCAGCAAAACGGTTATGTTTTTGATCCATCTCAAGGAACCCAAACATTGACCTATACTTATACTGATGGAAATACTTGTTCAAATACAACAACAGCAAATGTGACGATCAATGCATTGCCAACAGCAACGATTAGTTATGGGACTTCATCCTATTGTGCAGTAGGCACAGCCACTGTAACACAAACAGGTCAATCAGGAGGAACCTACAGTTCAACAGCTGGTTTGGTTATTGACGGATCAACAGGAGAGATAGATTTGGTAGCAAGTACGGTAGGAATCTATACCGTTACTTACAGTTTTACAGATAGTAATACTTGTTCAAATACAACAACAGCAAATGTGACGATCAATGCATTGCCAAGTGCACCGATAAGTACAGGCGATATCACGGAATGTGAAACGAGTCCAATCCAAACGTTGGATGCTAATGATGCGTTGAGTTCCAGCACAGGTATCACGTGGTATGATGCAGCTACAGGAGGAACAGTAGTTTCAAGTCCAACACGAAACACAGTTGGAACAATAACCTATTATGCAGAATATAATAATGGTACGTGTACAAGTTTGACAAGAACAGCGGTAAAACTGACCATAACAGGCGCACCATCTGTTAGTGTAATAGCTGTTATACCGAATGCAAGTGAACCAAACACAGATGGTTTATTTAGATTGAATTTAACAAGTGGATTTTGTATTCCTACGACTGTTACTTATAGCGTAACTGGAACAGCAGCTAATGGTGTAGATTATCAAACTATTTCTAACACAATTATAATTCCAGTAAATTCAACAAGTGTTGATATCCCAGTTACTGTTATTGATGATAATATTATAGAAGAATTAGAAAGTGTTATAATTACCTTGTTGGGAACGGATAATGCTGTTATAATTACTTCTGTTTCTATAGATAAAACAGCTACCATAACAATCAAGGACAATGATTTTACAAGTGGAACCGATGGATTAAGTATCGACAATGTAACGGTAGATGAGTCTGCTGGCACTGCAATTTTCACGGTAACCTTGATAGGAACGGTACAAGATGCCTTTACGGTAGACTATGCCACTTCGGATATTTCAGGACAGGCCGTCGCAGGAGTAGATTATGATGTTGCTAGTGGCTTTTTAAACTTTGGAGGAGCCAATTCAAACATCCAGACCATTACGGTAAACATTACCGATGATAGCATAATTGAACCAACCGAGATGTTCGAGGTGAACTTATCGAACTTATCGACAAGTTTAACCGCAATTAATGATAGTCAAGGAATCGGAACCATTGAGGACAATGATGGCGGAGCTGAAAACGGACTATCGATTAGTAATATCACAGTCAATGAGGATACTGATACAGCAACGCTGACAGTTACCCTAACCGGGGATGTACAAGGTGGATTCAGTGTAGGTTATGACACTGCAGACAATACGGCTGTACAACCAACAGATTACACGACAACATCAGGTACGTTGAATTTTAGTGGAACAACAGGAGAATCTTTTCCTATAACAGTCCCTATTATAGATGATGATTTAATAGAACCGACAGAGAGTGTATTTGTTAACCTCAGCAATTTATCAACCAATTTGATAGGTTATATAGGAGGAGACAGTCAGGGAGAGATTACTATAATTGATCCAGATATGGAATTGTTGGATGATGAGGATATAACTATTGATGTTCTTCCAGTTGATATTAATATTTTACAAAATGACTCCTTTGGGTCAGACGATACCATTGAAAGTATAATATTGACAGAACCATCCAATGGTACAGTTTCAATAGATTCAAATAATGTAGTGACATACACTCCTAATAGTGGTTATTTTGGTATTGACATATTTAATTATACCATTACAGTAACAAACAGCGATGGAAGTATGAATTCTGAAACAGCAACTGTTTCAATAACTGTATTTGTATCACCAGTTGCAGAAGATGATTTAGCAGAAACAGAAGCCAACATCCCTGTAGATATTGATATCTTGGAAAATGACAGTGATGCAGATGGAACTATTGATCCTGGTTCAGTAACGATTATTGATTTTCCTACTAATGGAACTGTTGACGTAAATACTGATGGAAGTGTTACCTACACACCAGATGTTGATTTTATTGGTGATGATTTCTTCACTTATCAGGTTTGTGACAATGATGGATTATGTGATACGGCAGAAGTAACTGTAATTGTTGCAGGTGTTTTAGGAGTTGAACTTATTATTCCTGATGGATTTTCACCAAATGATGATGGGGTGCATGATGAATTTGATGTTGAGGGATTAGCCAATTTATATTCAGATTATAAAATGGTAATTTACAATAGATGGGGTGTTGTGGTTTATGAATATCAGCATAACGGCAATCCTTTATCTGAACCTATCTGGTGGGATGGATATTCAAGAGGTAGAATGACATTAGGTAACAGGCAAGCTCCTGTAGGAACTTATTTCTATACATTATATTTTAATAAGGATGATAGTAAACCACGATCAGGATATTTATACTTGAATAGATAAATCATATAAAAGTTATGAAACATTTAAACAACAAGTTCATGAAAAGAGTCACAAAAATATTAGGTATACTCACTATATTGTCTATAAACTTAATTTATAGTCAACAAGACCCACAATACACCCAATATATGTATAATATGAATATTGTAAATCCAGCATATGCCGGCTCACAAGGAACATTGAATATAGGTTTACTACATAGAACACAATGGGTTGGGTTAGATGGAGCGCCAAAAACTACAGTTTTAGCTTTAGATGCTCCTGTTAGAAAAAACATAGGAGTAGGGCTGTCGGTATTTTCAGATAAAATAGGACCCGTTAAGGAACAAAATTTATTTGCAGATATTTCGTACACCATTCAAACTTCAGATTTTGGGAATTTAGCTTTTGGAATTAAAGCAGGGTTTACTTTTTTAGATGCCCTTTTAAGTACACTTGATTTAGGAGACAATATTGCTGATGATGTTTTTAGAGATGATATAAAAGATACCTATGCTAATTTTGGTGCAGGTGCTTTTTATTACACTGATAGGTTTTATATGGGATTGTCTATGCCAAATATATTAAACCAATATCATCTTAAGAAAAAAGGAGGAATTATTAGTTCAGCAGCTGAAAAGATGCACTATTTTATAACAAGTGGATATGTATTTGATTTAAATGATAATTTAAAGTTAAAACCTTCAGTACTATTAAAAGGAGTTGAAGGAGCACCACTTTCAATTGATTTTTCAGGAAATGTATTAATCAATAATAAATTAGAATTTGGATTGTCTTGGAGATTTGACGACTCAATTAGTGCTTTAATGAATATTGAAGTAGCTCCTATGGTTAGAATAGGTTATTCATATGATTATACCACAACTAATCTAGGAGATTTTAATTCAGGATCACATGAAATTATTTTATTGTTTACAATTAGTAATTCCAGAAATGGGATATCACCAAGATTCTTCTAATATGGATTTAAAAAATTAAAATGATGAAAAAAATTACCATAATATTATTGCTGTTTTGTGTTTATTTTAGCAATGCACAAAACCAAGAGTCTTCAAGTTATATTGTTAAAAATATAGCAGGAAATAACGCATTGTCAAATTTTGGAACTACTTTTTATGGTGAAGATAAACTCGTGTTTTCTTCCCCTGCCAAGAGACATTACATTATTAGTAATGTATGGAAAGGAAACGATCAGCCGTTTTTAGATTTGTATGTAGGAACCATAACTGAGGGGGGAGATTTAAAGGATGTGGAAAAATTTTCGAATCTAGTGAATACAAAATTTCACGAAGCTGATGTAACTTTCTCAAAAGATAAGAAAACGGTTTATTTTACCCGAAGTAATTATTTTGAAGGAAAATACAGAAAAGACTCATTGGGAATTAATAGATTAAAAATATTTAAAGCGACCCAAGATGCGAATGGAAATTGGTCTAAAATTTCAAATATGCCATTTAACAATGATCATTATTCTGTAGGACATCCAAGCTTAAGCGAAGACCAAAAAACACTTTATTTTATTTCTGATATGCCAGGTACATTAGGAAAAACTGATATTTTTAAAGTAGCGGTTAATGATGATAGTACTTACGGAGAACCTATTAATTTAGGACCTGAAATTAACACTACTGAAAAAGAAATGTTTCCATATATTTCTGGAAATGATAAATTGTATTTTTCATCTGAAGGTAGAGGAGGGCTAGGTATGTTGGATGTTTTTATGAGTAAACTAGAAAATAATATGGTTCTTTCAACGTTACATTTAGATGAGCCAATTAATAGTGAGCGAGATGATTTGGGCTTCATAATTAATAATGAAACATTAGAAGGTTATTTTACATCTAACAGACATGGTGGAAATGGTGATGACGATATGTATTATTTTAAAGAAATTGTACCTATAGTGTGCAACCAATCTGTAAAAGGATTGGTGAAAGATAATGAAACAGGACTACTTTTACCTGGAACTTTAGTAACATTATATAAAAACAATGTGAAAATAGACAGTCTTACTTTAGCTGTTGGAGAAAATGCAACTTTTGAGTTTCCTTTAGAATGTGAATCCTCATATAAATTTGTAGGAAGTAAAGTAAACTATCTGGATACTTCAGTTTCACTTAATACAACTGATGAGAATGAAAAAGTACACGAAATTGTTTTGTCACTTAATCCTGATGAAGAATTTATTGTAGTTGGTAACAGGGTTTTATTAAATTTAAATACTATTTATTTTGATTTTGATAAGTCATTTATAAGATTCGATGCAGCACTTGAATTGAATAAAGCTATTGAAATCTTGAAAAAATATCCAAATATAATAGTTGAATTTGGAGCACATTGCGATTCTAGGGGGCCAGATTCATATAATGATAAACTTTCTACCAGAAGGGCAAATTCAACTGTTGATTATATGACAAAAAGAGGTATTTCAAAAGAAAAGTTAACAGGGAAAGGTTACGGAGAGAGAGTTTTAGTGAACAAATGTGCAAATGGTGTAAAATGTACTGAGGACGAACATCAATTGAACAGACGTACTGAATTTGTAATATTGAATCCTGAGGTAATAAAAACGAATTAATAAAATAGAATAAGAGTAAAAATATTGGCAGTCGTAAAATAATATAATTTGATTATACTACCGTTGTGGGGACGACAATTTCTCAAGTTATTATTAGCGGCTGCCTCTTTTTTTACTAACTCAAAAGTCAATACACTCACAAACCGCAAAAATGTTTCAGTATTGTTATCATTTTGTCTGTCCTTCAAAATATAGAAAGGTAGTTTTTGATAAGTCAATCGATAAGATTTTGGATATAATTTGATTGGAAATAGAAAAACAATATGATATTCATTTTTTAGAGATTGAGGCAGATAAGATTCGTATCACATTTTTTACTTCAATCAATTCCAATGCAAATTTTAACTCAGATTATAAAATTGTTTAGGAGCAAACAGCAAGAGAAAATTTAGTAAAACATCAAGAATTAAAAAAAGATTATTGAAAGGCCCTTTTTGGTTAAGTTGATACTTTTTTAGCTAATTCTCTATCCGAAACAAAATATAAAATACCACCTTTAATAAGGTTGTTTAATTATGAATATCGTTTTTTATATCATGTTTTTTTTCAAAAAAAGCAATAAATTGACGTTTAAACACTGTTAAACTAAACTATCTTCATTTTGTTTGTGCTTAAAATTAACCTAAATATCTTCAAAATTAACTTAAAATAATACAACTATTTTTTTTGAAGAGCAATTTAATACTGTAGCCTTAGATTTCAAACGTTTTAGTAAAAAAGGAACTTATATAAGTCCAATTAGTCTTAATTAATGAGGGTTTAGGGCTTATTAGCAGTAAATTTGTAGTGATAATAAAAGCTAATTTTTTTAAGTTTTATAACAAAAAGTAATGAAAGTAATAGATTTTAAAAGCGGTATTTGGAATAACGCGGTGAACGTAAGAGACTTTGTAATTAACAATGTAACTCCTTACCATGGAACTCATGAATTTTTGGTTGGTTCAAGTAAAAAAACGCAAAAATTATGGGATGTTTGTAAGCAAGCAACGCTTGAAGAAAGAAATAACAATGGAGTACGTTCAGTAGATACAGAAACTGTTTCTACAGTTAGTGCTTTTGAAGCAGGATATATAGATAGAGAAAATGAAGTAATTGTAGGTTTACAAACTGATGAATTATTAAAGAGAACCATGAAACCTTTTGGAGGTTTTAAAGTAGTTCAAAAAGCATTATCTGAACACGGTGTTAAACCAAACGATGCTTTAACTGAGCTGTTTTCAAAATATGTAAAAACGCATAATGATGGTGTTTTTGATGCTTATACTTCTGAAATTAAAAAATTCCGTTCTTTAGGATATTTAACAGGTTTACCAGATAACTATGCTCGTGGTAGAATAATTGGTGATTACCGTCGTGTGGCATTGTATGGAATTAATTTTTTAATTGAATCTAAAAAAGCTGATTTAGAAAATATTACAGGACCAATGAGTGATGCTGTAATTCGTTTACGAGAAGAAGTAGCTGAACAATTAAGATCATTAAAAGAAATGATTGAGCTAGGAAATACTTATGGTTTGGACTTGTCTCGCCCAGCTGAAAATGCTCAGGAAGCTGTACAATGGACTTATATGGGGTATTTAGCTGCTGTAAAAGAACAAGATGGTGCAGCAATGTCTTTAGGAAATGTTTCTACATTTTTAGATGTTTATATTGAAAACGACCTTCAAAAAGGGCTAATATCTCAAGAAGAAGCTCAAGAATTTATTGATCAGTTTGTAATGAAATTACGTATGGTACGTCACTTACGTATGGCTGCTTACGATGAGATTTTTGCAGGAGATCCAACTTGGGTTACTGAAGCAATTGGAGGAATGTTTTCTGATGGAAGAACAAAAGTAACTAAAACATCTTTCCGTTTTTTACATACTTTATATAACTTAGGGCCATCACCAGAACCAAATATTACAATTCTTTGGTCATATAGTTTGCCACAAAATTTTAAAGATTATTGTGCTAAAGTTTCAATTGACACTTCTTCAATTCAATTTGAAAATGATAACTTAATGCGTGAAAACCGAGGATCTGATGATTATGGGATTGCTTGTTGCGTATCTTATCAAGAATTAGGAAAATCTATACAATTTTTTGGAGCTCGTACAAACTTAGCAAAAACATTATTGTTAGCTGTAAATGGTGGTCGTTGTGAGTTTACTGGAACACAAATGGTGAACGGCATTCCTGAATATACTGATGAGTATTTAGATTATGATAAAGTAATGGCTAACTTTAAAGTAGCGATGAAAGAAGTGGCTCGTGTTTATAACGATTCTATGAACATTATTCACTATATGCACGATAAATACTATTATGAAAAAGCTCAAATGGCTTTAATTGATACCAATCCAGGTATTAATATTGCTTACGGTATTGCAGGTTTATCTATTGTTGCCGATTCACTTTCAGCTATAAAATTTGCGAAGGTAAAACCAATTAGAAATGAAGAAGGTTTAACCGTTGATTTTAAAATTGAAGGAGAATTTCCAATGTATGGAAATGATGATGATAAAGTGGATATGATTGCTAGCAAAGCTGTAGCGGATTTTAATGATGAATTGAAACAATTGGCAGTTTACAAAAATGCTACAGCAACAATGTCTGTATTAACTATTACATCAAATGTTGCTTATGGTAAAAAAACTGGATCAACACCTGATGGTAGAGCACAAGGTATTGCTTTTGCACCTGGAGCGAACCCTATGCACGGTAGAGATTCTAACGGAGCAATAGCTTCTTTAAATTCAGTTGCAAAAATTAATTATGAAGATTCTCAAGATGGTATTTCAAATACATTTTCAATTGTGCCTAAATCATTAGGAGCAAATGAAGAAGAAAGAATCGATAATTTAGCAACTACCCTAGACGGTTATTTTTCAAGAAATGCACAACATTTAAATGTAAACGTATTAAATAAAGAAGCGTTGTTAGACGCTATGGAGCATCCAGAAGAATATCCACAGTTAACAATTCGTGTTTCTGGTTATGCTGTTAACTTTGTTCGTTTAACTAAAGAACAACAAATTGAAGTGATTACTCGTTCGTTCCACGAATCAATGTAATTTATTACAATTCAATATTAACTCAATAAACATCTAATAAGGTAATTTGCTTTATTAGATGTTTAATTTAAATAAAAGCTTATCAAAACTACAGAGAATATATTAAGAGTTCATTCAATAGAATCCTTTGGCACCCATGATGGTCCGGGAATTCGCTTAGTTATATTCTTGCAAGGTTGCAAGTTGAAGTGTTTATATTGTCATAATCCTGATACTATTGAAACCTCAGGAGGTATGGAGTATAAAACTGAAGATTTGGTAGATATTGCTTTAAAAATGAAACCTTATTTTGGTAAAAAAGGAGGTATTACTGTTTCTGGAGGTGAGCCATTGCTGCAATCTAAAGAATTACTTCCATTTTTTAAAAGATTAAAAGAAGAAGGTATTCATACAAATATTGATACCAATGGTAGAATTTTAAACAATTTCACCAAAGAATTAATAGATAACTATGCCGATTTGGTGATGTTGGATATTAAGCATATGACCGAAAAAGGTTATGAAGCATTAACAGGAATACGAAATAAAGAAACCACTTTTAATTTTGCGGCACATCGAGAAGCTTCGGGTAAAAATATGTGGTTGCGTTATGTGTTAATTCCTGAAATTACCAATAAACCAGAGTTGTTACACGCATTGGGTAAACATTTCAAAGACTACAAAACTATTGAAAAAATAGAGATTCAACCGTATCATAAATTAGGAATCCATAAATGGGAAGCTTTAGGTTGGGAGTATGAATTAAAAGATGCACGTGAAAATACTGAAGCTGAAATAGAGGCTGCTTCTACTATTTTATCGAAATATTTCAAAGAAGTAAAAATTAATTAAAATTTCATCACATACTGTTACAATGTGATTATTAATAAATTATGAATCAAAAATTAAAAAATCGTTGGTTAATTGCGTTATCGGCAATTGGAATCCATATTTCTATAGGATCTGTATATGCATATTCAGTAATGACCAATCCAGTAAAAGATATTTTTAATGTTGAAGGAAGTGAAATTAAGTGGGCATTTAAATTCGCTATTTTGTTTTTAGGATTAACAACTACATTTTTAGGTAGATGGGTTGAAAAAGTTGGTCCAAAAGTAAGTGGAACAACTGCAGCTATTTTATATGGAATTGGTATAATTGGTTCAGGATTGGCAGTGCAAATGGGGTCTATATGGTTGTTCTATTTATTTTATGGAGTTATTGGTGGCGTAGGTTTAGGTTTGGGTTATATTACACCGGTAAGTACATTGGTAAAATGGTTTCCAGACAAACGTGGATTAGCTACAGGAATGGCAATTATGGGATTTGGATTTTCAGCTTTAATATTTGGACCAGTAATGCAGGAATTGTTTGAAACTGTTGGAGTAGCAACTACTTTTTATATATTGGGAAGTATCTATTTGGTACTTATATTAGTGTCTTCACAATATTTAGAAGCTCCACCTGAAGGTTACATTCCAAGAGGATATGAGCCTGGAGTTGGAAAACAACTAAAAGCAGATATGTCAAATATTGAAGCCAAAGAAGCTTTAAAAACTTCAAGATTTTATTATTTGTGGTTAATGATGTTTATTAATATTGCAGGTGGTATTACAATTATTGCTTCAGCAAGTCCAATGATGCAAGAAAAATTAGACTATACTCCAATTGAAGCAGCTGCAATTGTTGGTTTTATTGGTATTTTTAATGGATTGGGAAGAATATTTTGGTCTAGTTTATCTGACTTTTTAGGAAGAGCAAATATGTATATTTTATTTTTTGTATTTCAAATTGTAGCTTTTTATTTCCTTCCAAAAATAGATTCTGAATGGATGTTTTTAGCAGTATTATTTACAGTAATAACAATGTACGGTGCCGGATATGCTATTTTACCTGCTTTTGTTGGTGATTTATTTGGAACAAAAGAATTAGGAATTATAAATGGAATGGTATTATCTTCTTGGGCGGTTGCCGGTGTTGTTGGCCCAACAATTTATGACGTTGTTAAAGAGCGTACAGGATCATTAGATAGTACTTTAGCAGTGTTTTCAGGGCTGTTTGTAATTGCATTAGTTATTTCATTTTTAATGAAAAATTTATTTATAAAAGCACATAAATCTGTAGTGAAAGAATCAAAATTAGCTGCAGCAGCCTAGTCTCATACTAAAATCATTAAAAAATATAAAATCCTCTTTTAATTTTGAAAAGGGGATTTTTTTTGTACTATCTTCTCCTTGTAAATTTAGTTTTTAGGTTAGTTTTCAAAAGGTTATTTTAATATATTATTATTTAAAAATCCTTTGTATATTTAATAAATTCTAAAAATTTGTTTTATGATGTTTAAAAATTATTTTAAAATTTATGCTTTAGCCTTATTATCTGTGTCTTTAATGACAATTTCATGTAAAGATAATTCAAATAATCAAGGAGAAGAGAATACGGTTTTTTCTATTGATTTTGAAAAATATGAACTTTCTAATGGACTAGATGTAGTTTTGCACCAGGATAAAAGTGACCCAATAGTTTCTTTAGCTATACAATATGGGGTTGGTTCCAATAGAGAAAAAACGGGCCGTACAGGTTTTGCACATTTATTTGAGCATATGTTGTTTCAGGAATCTGAAAATGTACCACAGGATCAGTTTTTTAAAAAAATTCAGGATGCTGGTGGAACTTTAAATGGAGGAACTTGGAAAGATGGAACTATTTATTATGAAGTTGTTCCAAATAATGCTCTTGAAACTGTGCTATGGTTAGAAAGTGACCGTATGGGATATTTAATAAATACAGTTACAGAGTCGGCTTTTTACAACCAACAGGAAGTAGTTCAAAATGAAAAAAGACAACGAGTAGATAACAATCCTTACGGTCATACAGGTTGGGTTTTAGATAAAAACATTTATCCTGAAGGACATCCATATAACTGGCAAGTAATAGGAGAATTAGAGGATCTTCAAAATGCAACTGTTGAAGATGTAAAAGAGTTTTATGATAAATTTTATGGTCCAAACAATGCAACTTTAGTACTGGCAGGTGACTTTGAAACTGATGAAGCAAAAGCACTTGTTGAAAAATACTTTGGTGAAATAAAAAGGAGACAGGAAGTAACTCCAATGAAACCACAGCCCGTGACTATTTCAGAAACAAAGCGTTTTTATCACGAAGATAATTTTGCGAATACAGCTCAGCTTCATATGGTTTGGCCAACCTTACAACAATATACAGATGATGCGTATGCCTTAGATTTCTTATCAGAAATTTTATCAAGTGGTAAAAAAGCACCGCTTTATAACGTTCTTGTAAAAGAAAAAGAATTAACTTCTAGAACTACAGCTTACAATAATTCGCGAGAATTGGCTGGAGAATTCCATATTATTATAACTGCAAATAATGGTAAAAGTTTAAAAGATATTGAACAAGGTATTTTTGAGGCATTTACATTGTTTGAAACTAAAGGAATAACAGATAAAGATGTTGAACGTATTAAAGCGGGATTAGAAACTGGTTTTTATAATGGAATTAGTAGTGTTTTAGGAAAATCTTTTCAATTAGCACAATACAATGTATTTGCAGGAACTCCAGAATTTATTGAACAAGATATAGAAAATATTAAAAAAGTAACTAAAGAAGATGTGTTACGTGTTTATAATACCTATTTAAAAGACAAGCCTTTTGTTATGACAAGTTTTGTTCCAAAAGGACAATTAGAATTAATAACAGATAATTCAGTAAAAGCTGAAGTTGTAGAGGAGGAAATTAAAGATAACGTAACTAAAACTGTAGAAGAAGTTAACGATGTTGTTGAAAAAACACCTTCAAATTTCGACAGATCTGTAGAACCTTCACAAGGTGAAACTCCTAAATTAAGTATTCCACAAAGCTGGACTGCAACATTGAGTAATGGAATTAAGGTATTTGGAATTGAACAAAATGAAATTCCAACTGTTAATTTTAGCTTAGTTATAGAAGGTGGTCATTTATTAGATGATAAAAATAAAAATGGTGTAGCAAATTTAATGACTGATATTATGATGGAAGGTACCGCTACTAAAACCCCATTAGAATTAGAGGAAGAAATAGAAATGTTAGGTGCTTCAATTAACATGTATACAAGCAATGAATCCATTGTAATTAGAGGGAATACATTAGTTAGAAACTTTGCTGAAACAATTACTTTAGTAGAAGAAATTTTGTTAGAACCACGTTGGGATGAAGAAGAATTTGCACGTATTAAAACGAGTACAATAAATCAGATTAAACGATCAGATGCAAATCCAAATGCAGTTGCAAGACGGGTTTATAATAAGGTTTTATATGGTGAAGATCATATTTTTAGTTATCCTACAAGTGGTACAGTTGCATCTGTTGAAGCCATTACCATTGATGATTTAAAGAATTTTTATAATAAAAACTTTTCTCCTTCTATAAGTACTTTTCATATAGTAGGGAAAATTAATAAAAATGAAAGTTTAAAAAACCTAACTAACTTAGCAGAGCGTTGGAAAGCAAAAAGCGTAACAATTCCAACATATCCAATTGCAAATAACAGAGATAAGTCATCCTTATATTTTGTTGATATACCAAATGCCAAACAATCAGTTATTAATATTGGTTACATTGCACTTCCAAGAACTGATAAGGAGTATTATTCGGCTGAAGTTATGAATTATAAACTAGGAGGTTCTTTTTCAGGAAATGTAAACTTAATTTTACGAGAAGAAAAAGGATATACTTATGGCGCTAGAACTAACTTTAGCGGTTCAAAAACACCAGGGACTTTTACAGCATCTTCTAGTGTTAGAACAAATACAACTGGAGAATCTGTACAAATTTTTAAAGATCAGATAGCAAAGTATAAAGAAGGTATTAGCGAAGAAGATTTACAATTCACTAAAAATTCATTGATAAAATCAAACGCTCGTCGTTTTGAAACACAATTTTCTTTATTAGGAATGCTGCAAGAAATGAGTACTTATAATTTACCTGCAAATTATATTGAAGGTGAAGAGGCTATTATTAATAATATGACATTAGAAAACCATAAAGAATTGTCTAATAAATATTTAGATGAATCTAAAATGATGTATTTAGTTGTTGGTGACGCTGCAACTCAATTTTCCCAGTTTAAGGATATGGGATTTGATGAAGTTAAATTAATAACTAAAGAGGGAGAAGAAGTTGAATTAGTAAAAGTTAAACAGTAACATTAATTTTATATTATTTATTAAAAAAGGGATCCAATAGGATCCCTTTTTGTGTATATTATAAAGCAATAAAATAATTTACTTGATTTTATCTAACCATTTTTTAGCATTTACAAATGCTTCAGCCCACGGTGAAACTTCATCGTTTCTATGTGCTGGGTAAAAAGGCCAGTTCCATTGAAAAATAGAACGTTCAATATGCGGCATCATAACTAAATGTCTACCATCTTTTGAACTCATCATTGCGGTATTGTAATCTGAACCATTTGGATTTGCAGGATACGCATCATAACCATATTTAGCTACAATATTGTATGCTGATTCTTCCATCGGTAAGTTAAATTTTCCTTCACCATGTGAAATCCAAACACCTAAAGTACTTCCAGCTAAACTTGAAAGCATTACAGAATTATTTTCTTGAATTGTTACCGAAGTAAAATTACTTTCGTGTTTATGAGAATCATTATGTAACATTTTTCCGTGAACTTTGTGCTCAGGATTAATGACTTCTAATTCCATAAATAACTGACAACCGTTGCAAATACCAACAGATAAAGTGTCTTTTCTTTTG
>TARA_R110001583_G_scaffold2296_17_pt1 | contig 26372 bp, 28 predicted proteins | sample TARA_R110001583 | Tara Oceans TARA_R110001583 (sample SAMEA4398432) | marine metagenome | biome: Polar Biome; feature: [MES] marine water layer (ENVO:01000295) within the mesopelagic zone...; material: water (ENVO:00002006), including particulate matter (ENVO:01000060) such as...... | reverse complement strand
TACCGCAAAACTCCCGCGAGGGGGAGGAGTCCATACATCTCCTTCATCGCCAGGTTGAGTTAACTGTTGTTCACACAGAGACTGTTTCATTAGCCATTCCTTATCTATTTACACGAACTTACCACTAATAGTGCCTAAGTCTTGGTAACGAACACAGAAAGAGTCGCCTTTGTTAACCTGAACGGCTGCTGTGATAGCACCTATCATGACAAAAGAACCTGCAGGTAACTCTTCGCCGCGTTCAGCAAGCATATTCGCCAGCATAGCAACTGAAGAGGCAGGATGACCCAGTACCGCAGCACCTGCGCCAACTTCGACCACTTTGCCATTTACTTCCATTACCACACCTAAATTTTTCAAATCTAAATCGGCAACATCAGCCATACGTCCACCCGTGATAAAACGAGCAGAGGATGAGTTATCAGCGATGACACTTTTAAGATCAAATTTAAAATCCTTATAGCGAGAATCGATGACTTCAACCGCTGGAATGACAAAATCTGTGGCACGTAATACATCGCCAATATGGATTCCAGGGCCTTTTAACGCCGTTTTGGTCACAAAAGCAAGTTCAGCTTCAATTTTTGGATGGATCAACTCATCATGTTTTATGTCACCGCCATCAGGCACTGAAAAATAATCCGCTAAGAAGCCATAACATGGATGTTCAACACCCATTTGTGACATTTTAGCCCATGACGTTAAGCCCATTTTCATACCCACGATTTTATTACCGCGAGCTTCTTTACGACGACGAATTTCCCATTGAATATCGAAGGCATCTTCGTAAGTCATTTCTGGATAATCATTGGTTATTTTTGTGATTTCATAGGCTTGTAATTCAGCATTTTCACAATGTTCTGCTAATTCTTCAATCTGAGTTTTTGTAAGCTTACCCATTATAGTAATCCTTTTTCTTTTGCCATGGTCAATGCCAGGTCTTCAATCATATCTTCTTGACCACCAACAGTTCCGCGGCGCCCCAATTCAACCAATAGATCGCGAGCAGTAATACCATATTTGGCGCTAGCACGTTGTGCAAATAACAGGAACGAACTATAAACACCGGCATAGCCAAGGGTTAATGAATCACGATCAACTCGAATAGGTTGATCCATTATTGGCACCACCAAATCTTCGGCAACATCCATAATTTTGTACAAGTCCATACCGTGCTTAGCACCCATGCGATCTAATACAGCAACAAATACTTCTAACGGCGTATTCCCTGCACCTGCACCTAAACCTGCAACTGAGCCATCAATACGAATAGCGCCTGCGTCAACTGCCGCAAGCGAGTTGGCTATTGCCATGCCCATGTTATGGTGACCGTGAAAACCAATTTCGGTGTTAGGGTTTAGCTCTGCACGTAATAAACCAATTTTTTGGCTGACTTCGTCAGGTAACATATAACCCGCAGAATCGGTGCAATAAATACAATTAGCACCATACGATTCCATCAATCTAGCCTGCTCTACAATCTTTTCAGGACTGGCCATGTGAGCCATCATCAAAAAGCCGACTGTATCCATGCCCAGTTTCGCCGCAAGCCCAATATGTTGTTCAGAAACATCCGCTTCACTACAATGGGTTGCAACTCGAATAGTATTAACACCTAAATCTTTTGCCATGCGCAAATGATCAACCGTCCCTATTCCAGGTATTAATAATGCTGAAACTTTGGCATTTTTCATTCTAGGGATTACTGCACTTAAATACTCTTCATCAGAGTGAGCAGGAAAACCATAATTAACCGACGTACCGCCTAAACCATCACCATGGGTGACTTCAATTAATGGCATACCAGCTTCATCTAAACCGGTAGCGATACCCACCATTTGATCTAGTGATATTTGATGGCGCTTAGCATGCATACCATCGCGTAAACTCATATCATGGAGTATTACTTTTTTGTCTTTTAAGTTCATTATTCAGTCCTCCTCTTAACCACGAACGGGTAATGTAATCGCGCCTTTATTTGCTTCTTCAGCAAACATTTCAGCGGTACGTAGCCCTGCAGCTGTCATAATATCTAAATTACCTGAGTACTTCGGCAGGTAATCTCCTAAGCCTTCAACTTCTAAAAATACAGAGACACGATTGCCGTCGAATACAGGGCCGTTAACCAGCTTGTAGCCCGGTACGTATTTCTGTACTTCTTTAACCATGTTGTGAATGGCTTCTGTAATGGCTGCCTGATCTGGCGTGTCTTTGGTCAAGCAGTGAACAGTGTCACGCATCATCAATGGCGGCTCAGCTGGGTTGATAATAATAATGGCTTTACCTTTATCTGCGCCGCCCACTTCTTCAACCGCCCTAGCTGTAGTACGGGTGAATTCATCAATATTCTTACGCGTGCCAGGTCCGGCAGAACGAGAAGATACTGTAGCGATAATTTCGCCGTACTCAACAGCTTGTACACTGGATACAGCGGCTACCATAGGAATGGTTGCCTGACCGCCACATGTCACCATGTTGACGTTCATTTTCAAGTCTTTAGCATGCTGAACCAAGTTAACGGGTGGCACACAAAAAGGACCAATAGCCGCAGGTGTTAAATCGATCATGATCACACCCAGCTCATTCAATTTGCGGCTATTTTCAGCGTGCACATAAGCAGAGGTTGCGTCGAAGGCGATACGAATATCATCTTCAATGATGTGAGGCAAAAGACCATCAACACCTTCTGCAGTGGTTTTTATACCCATCTCTTGAGCGCGTTTCAAACCGTCTGAATTTGGGTCAATACCGACCATCCAAGCAGGCTCAACCCAGTCTGAACGGAACATTTTCATCAGCAAGTCAGTGCCTATGTTACCCGGCCCAATAATTACCGCTTTAAGTTTTTTACTCATTTTATTTTCCTTTCACTAAGATACGATTAAACAAAACGCACAGATGCAGAACCCATTCCTCCAATACTTACACGCATGTGATCGCCTGCTTTAACTGGCTCTAATGGCACAAGAGAACCCGATAAGATGACTTCACCCGCTTTCAAAGGGATACCAAATTCACCTAGCGTATTAGCTAACCATGTTACGCAATTCACTGGGCTTCCCAATGCCGCAGCACCTGCGCCAGTTGAAATGATCGAACCATTTTTTTCAACCACCATGCCACAGGTAGTCAGATCAATTTTACGTGGGCTAATCGCTTTATCACCTAAGATAAAGAGACCACAAGAAGCATTATCAGCGACAGTGTCTTGAATTTTTATTTCCCAGTTTTCAATGCGTGAATCGACAACTTCAAAACAGGGAATAACACAATCAGTCGCGGCGAGCACGTCGGCATTAGTCACACCGGGTCCCATAAGATCTTTTTTCAATATAAAAGCAATCTCACCTTCTGCTTTAGGTTGTATTAACAGCTTGCTGATTGGCATTTCTTCACCTTCGCTGTATGCCATGCTATCGGTTAAATAGCCAAAATCAGGTTGATACACATTCAACATGTTTTGTACTGCTTTAGACGTGACACCTATTTTCTTGCCGATGATGCGTTCGCCTGATTGAACACGACGCTCAACCATACGCAAAGACACGTGGTAGGCATCATCAATAGTGAAGTCTTCAAAGCGTTCAGTGAAAGGGCGTAAGGTCTGACGTTTTCTCATTGCATCAAAAAGCTCATCACCACATTGGATAATTTGTTCTTTTTTCATAACTATTTTCTCGACTAGTTGTCTAGATGGAAAGGGTTTATTAACATTAACGCTGTGTATCCATGGGCGTGTTGCGATACACCCATTTCAACCACAATGAAAAAGCTACATTTTTATACAAACATTCTTAAGTTCGGTGTAGAACTCTAGGCCATGTGTGCCACCTTCCCTGCCGATACCTGATTCCTTAGCGCCACCAAAAGCGGTACGTAAATCGCGTAAGAACCAACTATTAACCCAGGCAATACCCACTTCCATCGCTTCTGCTACACGCGTTGCACGAGATAGGTTTTCTGTCCAAATAGTAGCCGATAGGCCATATTTGGTATCATTTGCCAAGGCAATAACCTCTTCTTCTGTATCGAAAGGGCGAATATGACAGCAGGGCCCGAATATTTCTTCATTAACCACCCGTGCATCGTCCGGCAAACCGGTCCAGATAGTGGGTTCAACCCATGCGCCATCGTTAAGTTCAGCACCCATTTCAGGTACACCGCCACCAATTTCTATTGTTGCGCCTTCTTCAGCTGCCAAACGATAATAGGAAAGCACTTTCTCTTTATGTTTCTGACTGACTAAAGGACCAAAATCAACGTTCGGATCTTCTGGACGACCCAATTTCAGTTTTCCCACTTCTTCTTTCATACGGCGCAAAAACTCTTCAAAAATGGGCCGTTCTACGTAAACTCGCTCAGTCCCGAGACAAACCTGACCACAGTTGACAAATGCTGAACGCATAGTGCCTTCAATGGCTTTGTCCATATCACAATCGGCAAATACTAGGCTCGGATTTTTACCGCCACATTCAAGCGATATGTTACGTAAGCCGACAGATGCTGCACGCATGATGATCTCGCCGGTACGAGTCTCACCGGTGAAAGTGATCGCATTAACGTCTGGGTTATCAGTTAGTAAAGATCCTGCTGAATTGGGACCGAAGCCGTGTACAACGTTATAAACACCTTTAGGCACACCACACTCATTCATTACCTCACCCAGTAGGGTCGCGGTTGCAGGAGTTTCTTCAGAAGGTTTAACTACAACCGTGTTGCCACAGGCCAATGCAGGTCCTACTTTCCAGGTCATTAGCAGTAATGGTAAATTCCATGGACTAATCACTGCGATCACCCCTTTAGGTGATCTATGACCGTAATTTAGTGCCGACTTACCATCAGGCGTATCGAGCTTGAATGTTTCCGTTGGGTGATTAGCCAACGTGTCGGAAAATGCTTTAAAATTAGCTGCACCACGGGGAATGTCGATGTGTGATGCAATTTTATGCGGCTTACCAGTATCTTTACATTCAGCATCGAGAAACTCGTCAAAACGCTCGTTTATACGATTAGCTACTTTGTCTAGCAGTTTAATCCTCTCTGCCTGGGTCATTAGACCCCAAGGGCCTTTCATTGCAGCTTTTGCTGCAGCAACAGCTGATGCCACTTCGGGTTCGCCGGCTTCATGAACCATGCCTAACAGGCTATTATCAACTGGGTTACGGTTCTCGAAGGTCTTATTGTTGACAGACCTTACAAACTCACCATTAATAAAGTTCTTAAATTCTTTCATTTTTAATACTCATTTCCATTGTAATATTAGATAGTTACAGACGATTCTTATATAGCATCGATCACTACCAACGCTATATAAGCGACCATAATTAGGTCAGTACAGACAAGAACCGCTCATTTAAAACACGGTCATGGTAGAAGATCGCCTTACCTAATTGATCAGCTGTCCATGTAACTGTTGGATGATCAGGGTAGTGATAGTCACCACCACAAAATACTTCAGTACGATTACCTGATTTATCAAAAAAGTAGATAGTTTGACCATGAGTTAAACCATGGCGAGTTGGCCCTATATCGAGAGAAACATCTTCCATGGAGATAAGATCTGCTGCACGTAACACGTCTTCCCATGTGTCGAGATAAAAAGAAGAATGATGAAATTTACCCGGTTCAGAATGTTCGATAAATGCGACATCATGCGCTTTTTGGCTACAGGTCAGGAACTGAGCAATACGGAAACCGTTCTCATCAACAGTTTCTTCAGCCAGATCAAAACCTAGCACTTTCTGGAACAATTCCAACGTACCAGCAATGTTTGGCCCATAAAGTAAACAATGATCAAAACGCGTTGCCTTCATACCAGTTAAGTTGCGGGGCCAAGCGTCTGGATTAACGTTAGCAATACCCCATTTACCGGTCTGCTCTTTCTCGGCATAGATTTCAAACATGTGGCCGGTCGGCGAATCAAAACGAATACGACGACCACAACCGTCCAATTCACCGGCTGGAATCTCTTCGACGTTACAACCGAAATCAACCAGCTCTGCATGTAACTTTTCCAAAATTTCGTTGTTCAGCACTTTGTAGCCAACAAAATCCATGCCTGCCTCATCAGCTAGACGCAGTACAACAGAAAATTTGTCAACTTCAGTCCACCCTTTCAGGTATACACGACCCTGACTGTCTGTATCAACTTCGATTAAACCCAATAGATCACGATAATGTTCCAGTGCTTCTTTCATATCTAATACACGAATTTGGATATGTCCTGGACGCATGACACCTTTTTTCATATTTTTATCCTCAAGTCATTTTTCAACTTTTATAGTTTTATGAACAGCCGTTTACTAATGGGCTAAATCTTCATTGCTATTCCTGATCGTACTCAATCAGCAAATCTCCGCGTGGAAGAACTCTGCAAGCCAGAGCATAGTTCTGCTTTTCTTCTGCTTCTGATATATGCGTACGACTCATACGTTTTGTCTCATAACTACCCGTAATGATGCGTACTTTGCAGACACCACAACCTCCACCTCTACAACCGACATTAATGCAGCTGATGTTTTGGCGTTCCATACCAATTAACAACACCTGGTCCTCAGCACAGTAAAAAACCTGCTTCCGATTTACGACCTCTATTCGGTGAAGCTGTTTTTTTGTCATTGAACCGCTCCATTCAGGTTTATTTAGCGTTATTGCTACAGTCACTAAAGCAACCGTTGTGCCAGCATCCAAAAATCAAATAAAAAAACAAATCAAACCATTGATTTTAAACAGTAAAAGTTTTTGTTTTTGTTATTTTATGATGTTAAATTATTATTGTAATGTACTTGTAAAAATAAAAATTTCACCAAATAATTAATTAATGAAAGAGTACAATTGATGATTTGATTAGGTGTGATAACACCGTTTAACAATAGTCAACGAAGGTTTAGAGGCAAGACATTGATTGAGGAGAGTGGTTATTCAGAAGAACCGCTCCTACTTTCTCTAATAACACCATCTATGTAGTGTCCTTATCAAAGTCATAATGCGGTGCTTTATGAGTGATTAACCTAAAAACCCACAATCATTACAATTGTGGGTTTTATTTTTATTAATGAAAGCTAAAAAATTTACATTAAATACGCTTAAATAATGCTGATCTGTTTTGTTCTTTTTCACCGTCAGCAGCGGTTATAAAACGCTCCATGTGAATGTCGCGTTCGAATACTCGTCCTTGCATTAAAGCGTTTATAGCAGCATCAATCATCAGCGGAGGACCACAAAGATAGGCTTTATTACCATTGAAACGACCATTAAAATGGGCTAAAGCGGCTTCATGAACAAAACCTGTGAAACCCTGCCAATCATCACCTTCTTCTGGGGCATTTAACGCTGGCACATAAGTAAAGTTATCAAACTCTTTATCTAATTGTTCAAAGATATCTTTATTATAAAGTTCTGAAACACTACGAGCTCCCTGAAAAAGGGTTATTAGTCGGCCGTCTTTTTCTTCAAGCATGTCTAATATCATCGACTGTGGGCTAGAAAGACCAGAGCCACCTGCAATGAAAATTGCGCCTTTTTCATCGGATTTACGCACAAAAAACTGACCATAGGGTCCACTAATATCTATTATATCCCCAACCTTTAACTGTTCATGCAGATAAGCGGTACCGGCACCATTAGGTACTTGGCGTACATGTAACTCAAGTATCTGAGAGTCAGAGGGTTTATTGGCAATGGAAAAGGCTCTACTTCCTTCCACGCCTGGAATATTAAGATTTACATACTGGCCCGCTTGGAATTCAATACCTTTATCAAGGCTAAATTGGATACCCTTTATCGTCGGTGACAAGTCTTTTATTTCAGTAACCGTACCAATAAAATCCTGTATTGCATAGCCCATAAAGTCATCATCAACATCTATATCAGCTTCAATAACCATGTCTGATTCTGGTGTACAACAACAAGCTAACACTTTACCTTCTTCACGCTCAACATCCATTAACGCAAAGGGTGATGCATTACCTAAATCACCTTCACCTTCTAGAACTTGTACCTTACAAGTAGCACAAGTACCATGACCGCAAGCAAATGGAATCCATACACCTTGGCGTAAAGCCGCGTCAAGAATTGTTTGTCCTTCTTCAACCTCAATTATATCGCCGGTTGGTTCAATTGTAACTTCGTAACTCATGATTTTATACCTTTTACTTATTAAACACCTGCTCCAGCATAGCCACTTAGTTCTGGCGTTTTGAAACGAATCAGAGCTTTATGGTCGATACCTTGAGATTCAAGCGTAGCATTCATTTGAGGTTTAAATGGTTCATTATTTAATAACCATTCAGCTGTATCCCAATTGATCTGGTAAAATTCTGGATGCTGACCAAAAGCTTCTGGTAAGATATTATCCATCACAGCAGCAAATGTTGATGAGGGAAGTAAAGGATATGCTTTAGCAGCACAAAACATACGGTGTTCATCCCAACCAAAATAAACAAGCTGATTACCACCAAAGTTTTCAACACGATCCATGCGTTCACCTTTATAATTCGGTTTTAAAGCACAAACTGGCATAATTATTCTCCACTTTATGGGCCACAATCGGTGGCCCAGATTATTAGTTAAATTAAGTTTTTTATCTAGAAGTTAGGCTGTGCCTTTCCATTTATTCCAGCGCTGTTCGTCTGGTGAGCCTTTGTGATCCATATTGTCTACACCAACATTTATTTTGTAGAATTCACTTAGAACATCAGTCATTTCTGGACCACCACAGTTACCTTGCAATATCTGATGTACTGGTAACCAGGCCTGAACATATTTTTCAGGCTCATCGTCGAAGATGTCTTTACACCCATCTGAACAGGTATGGTAACGTTCACCTTCATACATCGAATCACGCATCGAATTCTGGTTTGGATTGTCCATTTCGGTAAACAACATAGGAACCTGACAGACTTGACAAAGTTGCGGTAGGCCTGTGGTATAAAAACGTTCGCCTTTGGCTTCTTTCTCTTTGGCTAACTCCCACAATGGGCGATAATACTTATCAAACGTGTCAGGGTATTGAGCGGATAACCAATCTAGCTCTTCATCGGTAGGGATAAAGGTATGAAAGCCAGTTGCATGTCCGTGAGTATAGAATGTCCACCAGGCTTGGTGTGATATATGCTCTTTTTCTTTCTCGATAACATCAGAGTACTTAGGTAGACGGACGCCATAACGAGCCAAATCTTTAAATAACGACCCACCGGCATCTTCGAAGTAAACTTCCCAAGCTTCTTTCCAAGACATCACCTTATTTGGCAGCATATAATCCATCATCATCGCAACAACAGTTAACAGGCGAGTACCACGCCAGAACCATTTATCGATCCATTTTTGTACGATAGGAAGGTTGTCTTCATGTTGTTCTAACATGAATTTAATCACTTCTAAACCTAGCGTCATATGACGGGCTTCATCTGACTGTGCTGAGAAACCAAAGGTCACTGTAGCCATATCACCGTTATGCGCAGCACCAGACATGAAAGGAACAAATAACAAGTTAGTGAGTACATATTCAAATGAGAAACCGATTGCAACCATGAATTCAAACGGCCCAGCAGAACGTGCATCAGTAAAGAATGAACGCGGTACAGACAAGTACCAAACGCGATCATGCTGATGACTGAATTCTTGCATACCATCGAAGAATTTATTGTAGTGGCTCATCGCATGGACTTGTGTTTGTACATGGCGTAATTCATCAAGTGCTTGCATTTGACAGGCAACACGAGCACCAACACCACCACATTGGCGTCCAACATGGGCAAAGCCTTGGTAAGCCTGATATTCCAAGGGTGTTACAGCAGTAATAAATAGCTTAACGGCGTTAACATAACGCGGATCAGAAACATTCAAATGTCCATTGTTTTGAGAGAAAGCATCAAAAATAGCGTAAAGCTTTTTCTCTTTTTCAGCCTGATATTTCCAGTACGTATCCATGGTTAAACGAAACGGGTCTTCCCATTTATCCCAGTCGGTAATTTTGATCCCTTCAAACTCTTCAAAAGGGAACGCTTCTTTTCTGTCTTCATAAGAAAAATCCCAATCTAAATCGCGGGTCAACAGACGATATTTGTCTTTAATATTTAACTTTTTAGCAGCCATGTTGTTTTCTCCTATTGTTTCCACTCGAGGGTGAAAAGATCATCATCTTCATCGACGTTACCACCAAGGGTGATTAAGTTGAGGTGCAATTCTTGAATATTCCAATCACGGCCCATTTTCTCTTCCACGACTTCGCGGTCCACTAGAAGCTTATGTTCTCTTTCAATACGAATCATTGCTGGCTGATGGATAATGGTACAATCTTCATTCACTTCTTCGATCGCCTCGACAATATAGCGAGACTCATCATTATCTTGTAATACGATATAAACTTTTGACATTATTTTAATCCTCTATAACTCGACTATTTGAAAAGGCCAGCTTTATTTAAACGTTTAGTTAACGTGCCAATAGCTAATTCTAGTGCGCCTTCACCAACCATTTCAGCCGCCAATGGAGCTAAAGCGATGGTCGCCTTGTCTTTCCATACATGAATCCATTCTTCTAATTTAGCCTTGTTTTCTTCAGACTCTGCTGCTGCTATTTTCACGACACTATCAACCCAACGGCTGGTATCTTTATGCCAGTTTCGAGTGAATTCTGTCAGCATGCCAACATCTTGCGCATTGTTTTCTTGTAACCAATCGTCAAATTGATGGAAAACAAGATCGGCTACCAAGGTATCTAACACTACATCTTGGGCAACAAAAGATTCAAACCAATCCTCAACGCAAATATTCGCTTCACAGTAAGCTCGAACACCTTGCCAAGCAGCATCTTCCATCCAATGGTGTTTCGCTTTCGTTAAGGTTTCACCACTATTTCCATCTAAAATAAGACCAATGCGAGAAAGGTATTGGGCATTACCTAAACGATCCATGCCGTTGTACAATAATGCCTGTGTAATTGCAGTACCGTAGCCGTATGAACTTCCGTATATGTTATTTAAATTAGCTGCTTGTTCAACATGACGAAATGGTATTACTAAGCGAACCAGTTTTTCTTTAACGTCTTCTGAAAGAAATCGTGCTAAATCACGCTTTTCAAAAAAGGCAAAATTGCTCTCGGCAGTCTCTTGTTGTTTGGCTCTGGCCTGAACATAACTTCCGTAATAGAACTGACGAGGATCCTTAAATGCATACCAATCTTTCATCACGATTGCTGTACGACCTGTGTCGTTAAGCTCAAACTCAGGTTGCCATATAGGGCGATAGTGAAAATTAACTTCTGAAGCAACATCATAAGTAGCTTCTTGATAACGTGTTGCAGGCTTATCACCAAAACGGCGTTCGATATGAGCAAACGTGTTTCTAATTGGTTCTAATATTGCTGTTTTTATTTCAACGGACATATACTTACCCCTTCTCAGCGTATTTATTTTAGTTTAATCAGCATTTTTTTCTTGAACATGCTGTTCTTTGCGGTTTTTTGCCATCAGTGTATCTTCACCGTAACGCCATTTTTCCAACTCAATATCGTTAGCATCCTGTTGCTCTTGTGTCATAGATACCACATCGTTAGCTTGACAAAATTGTTCAAAAGCCTTTTTTGGCAAAACCAGTTCAACGAATAGGCTCGGATCACTAATGGCAAAATCAAACTCAACAAAACGTGAATTTTCAGCACTACGTACCCGAACATATTTGATCATTTGTTTGAAAGTTGGTTTTTCGTTTTTTACAGTACGGGTATGTTGTTGAATATCCCCCATAATGATCTCCTGTTATTTATGTTTGAACATCCCTGATGTAGCAACGGTTGTGCCAGCAAACAAAAAACTTAAAAGACAAAAGTAAAAACATCGCGTAAGCTGTTGTTTAACTGGAGTTATAAATACAAAATTTAATTTAAAACAGGGGGAGGTAAAGGCTACTTAAGCCAGAATCGTTCATTAAAGTGGGTGATGAAATAATTAAATTTTGATTGAGAAAGTGATCTTATGATTGATTTTTAAATTATCATTAGGTGGAAAAATACACTTTTTTAGTTGTATTTTTAATACTGGTTCATCACAATGGAATAATATTACAATTAATAACAGCGTCTAAAAATAATAATAATGACTAAAAAATCAATGACCCTACCAGATACTCAAGACCTACTTGATAAAATCCATTTTGATAACAAAGAGGGGAAAATATGGCTAGATGAGCAACGCATGTTGCTTATCCATTCATTCGTGATGGGCCTGTTACGCAAAGAGCTAATAGAAACACTAGGTATTGAACGGGCCAAAGGTTTTCTAACTCGTTTTGGTTACCACAGCGGAATGCGGGATGCTGAATTTGCGAAAAAGCTACGCCCTGATATGTCTGACGAAGATGCATTTATGGTAGGACCTCAATTGCATGCTATTGAAGGGATGGTCAAAGCTATCCCAACTGCAATGAATTTTGATATTGAAAAAGGTGAATTCTACGCTGAGTTCGATTGGTACAATTCTCATGAAGTGGATGCTCACATTGCTAATTATGGTACTTCGTCAGCTCCTGTCTGTTGGACCTTATGTGGCTATGCTAGCGGTTTTAGTACCTATTTTATGAAGCGTCAGATTATTTATAAAGAAACTCAGTGCGCCGGAGCCGGAGCCGAACACTGCAAAATTGTAGGTAAACCAACTGAGGAATGGGAAGATTCAACCGAAACAGAAAAGTACTTGTTACCCGATCCCATCATAGAAGAATTATTAGCATTACAACACGAGGTTACTGAACTCAAAGACCAGTTTCGCAGCGTCGAATCTGAACAAGATGTACTACTCAACAGTGTAGGTCATTCCGGCGCTTTCAAAAATACCTGCCACCTCATTAAAAAAGCAGCAAAAAGCAAGGTAACTGTTTTACTACAAGGAGAGACTGGCGTTGGTAAAGAAGCTGTTGCTAAAGGGCTTCACACTAATAGCAACCGACTGAATCAACCTTTTATTGCTGTTAACTGTGCCTGTATACCCCTTGAGCTAATAGAAGCTGAATTATTTGGCGTTGAAAAAGGTGCTTATACTGGCGCAACCCAATCACGTGAAGGCAAGTTTGAGCGTGCAAATAATGGCACCATTTTTCTAGATGAAGTGATTGAATTATCGCCACGAGCCCAGGCTTCTCTATTAAGAGTATTGCAAGAAGGAGAAGTAGAACGGGTTGGTGATAACCGCACAAGACAGATAGACGTTCGGGTTGTTGCTGCAACTAATGAGAACCTTGAGATTGCCGTTAAAGAAGGTCGTTTTCGTGCAGATTTATTTTATCGCTTAAATGTATATCCGATCCACGTCCCTCCCTTGAGAGATCGTACAGAAGATATTCCATTACTTTGTGAACACTTCCTAAAAAAACACACTATCATGTATGGCAAAAAAGATTCAGGGATTACCGATAAAGCAATGCAAGCACTTTTACAATATAAATGGCCTGGCAACATTAGAGAGCTCGAAAATATGATAGAACGAGGCGTTATCCTAACCGATAATAATCAAGCTATCAGCTTGTCGAGTTTATTTCCATCGCTCTCAGAGCCTAGCCACCCACTGAACGTTATCAACAATCTAGGACATCTTTGTCAAAAAGCACCACTTTGTGAACGAAGAGAAATGCCAGATGTAGAGAAAATGCTTGGCGAAAACTTTAGCCTTGAGGCATTAGAAAAACAGTTAATTAATAAAGCGATGGACCAATCAAATGGTAATATATCCAAAGCAGCTCGGAAACTGGGACTTACCCGCCCAGCTCTCGCTTATCGCTTAAAGAAAACACAAGAAAACGTGTAAGGTTCAAAGGGGTTTAAAGCAATTTTGAGCAGGTAAGAGCCTTCATAATCAATTTGAATTAAGTTACCGTAAAGGTCATTGAGAAGACTCAGCTATTCGATACAGTAGAATAGCTGAGTATTAATACTCCAAGTAAGTTTCCCTTCCTTATCTGAAATATATCCCAAAAAACTTGATTGAATTTCATACTAAAATTGGCTCGATTTCGCTGCACATTATAGCAAACTATATATAACTCAACGTTTATTGATGCGTTGGTTGAAGCCATCGAATGATCCATAATCGATTTTTTATCTGCTAAAGTAACTTCCTTCTAAATAACTAATATATAAAAGGGATTTAAAACAGGTGATTACAGGGAGAAACAGGTTAGTTGTAGATCAAATAAATCAATTATTTGGTAAACGTTAATAGGCGCTAATAAAATGAAACGTTTTTTCTGATTACTCAGCTAAAGGCTCAATAGAAAGTATTTTAATATCGTAAACGAGGGTTTTTCCTGCCATTGGGTGGTTAAAGTCTAAGTAGACTTTGTCGCCATCAATGCGAGCAACTTCGACGATCATTTCTTTTCCATCAGATGAATTTATGCCAATAAACTCACCCATTTTACGTGCGGATTCAGGAAGGTCGCAGAGAGGATATTCACGAAAGTGTTCTTCACTGCTAGGACCGTAGGCATTTTCTGGTGCCAGTACTATAGACTTTGTTTCATTGACTTGCATGGCGCTTATTTCTGCTTCTAGCGAGGGCATGATATCACCTTTTCCGCTACGAAATACCATAGGTTCTTTGCCAATATTATTTTCTATTTCGTCACCGTCTTTTATGGATAGAGTGAATTCAAAGGAGAAAAGTCGCGAAGTCTCTTGTGCTGTCTGGTTCGAATTGCTGTCTTTATCGTTGTTGCCCATATTTAATACCTTTCTGGAGCCAAAATAAGCAAACATCCTATCATTTAAGTTGTATAAATCCAGTATAATATTTACATAATTATAGTTTGAGTTACCCGTTTAATTAATTTGAGGGAAAATGGAATACCTTAAATATCTGTCATTATGGTTGCCAAAGTGCCAGCTCAGTGTTGGAACTATAAGTACAACACATACTTCAAATGACATTTTCAATTAATTAGGTGTCGACGTGTGGTTAATCTTGTTCCTAAATGAGAATATTCTCATTTAGGAACAAATTATCAATAAGATGAAATGTAACGGTGCAGAATGTTTGATGTTAACAATCACCACGTGAGATTGACCTTTTATAATCATCATACAAAATGAGCATAAATTCTATGGCGCAATGTGCCCCTGAGCGCCATAGAGTTATAAAATTCATCTCCATTTTTTGATGAGATAAATGCCCCTTTATTTATATATTTCCTTTAAGTATTCACTTTAAACCAATACTAGATACTTATTACTGAAAAATGTTAAGTAATAAAAAAGCGAGCTATAAATTTCTGCATAGTTCGCTTTATTAAATAGCTCTGTCAATTATCTAGTCACAATTTTAATTACTTGTTTTCAAACATTTGTCATGAGTGAATTAAGTCTGTGAAACAGCCTCTGAAAAATCAATAGTTTGAAAGTATGACTTTATAATAGAGTTTATGAAACTTTAATATAATAGATCTTAAAATGTCACTTTGCGAGATGAGCTTAACGAATGTATTACTTTTGTTACTTGCTAAGTGATGCCATCTCTAATTCTTGAAATATGAAGTATTAAAGAGCTTCCTAGATTTACTGTCCCAGATTATACGCACAATTCTGAAAACACACGCAATTCAGTTATTGATAACCACCTATAATTGTCTGAAAATATAATTTCACTAAAAATGATTAACACTTAATCTTTATCTGACAAATACAGATATATGACTATTTTTCAACAATTGCTTAATTGCAGACTTTGCATCTGCATTGTCCTGTTAAATTAGTTTTTTAAGTGTTTTTCATTTAAGAAGGGGAAGAGGGTAGCACCTATATAAAGTGTGTTGCGCAGAATAAGGTAGCTAATACTATCGATAAATGGATTTTAAATTAATGACTTACGATGAATGCTATCAGAAGGAGTATAAACGGGCTCCAAGCATTTTAGGGAATTAAAACTGTTAATAGTTTTTAATTAAACGCTCTTTGGAGATTAGTACAAAGAGCCATCTTACAAATTTAATAAAATGCGCCAAGCATCCGATTTTACCAAAAATAAACAATAATCCGAGATAGTGTCATACATACAGCCTGTAAAATAGACCTGAGTTAATTAATCAGGAAGTTTTATGACATACAGCCAAAGGCTTAATAAGCACAGAATAAATATTATTATTCTTCAGCATTTACGATTTAATTGTGCAGAAATACACTATCTATTACTCAAGAGATATGGATTATCAATTTCTTACAAAGCACTATTAAGGTATCTCAAAACTATTACAATCGTTGAACTACTTCCTGTTTTGTCAAAAAAAGAGTTGGATAATATTTATTCTAGCCATAAATATTTTCTACGTGATCGAAGGAAGACTCATCATAAACAGTCAAAATTATTTTCGTTAAAAAATTCAATTTTAAGAAAATTCTCTACAACTAAAAATATCAGAATTGTATGGCTATGGCTTATAAATCAAAAAAAACTATCTGTAGCATATTCTACTGTTAGGCGCTTTATCTTAACAAACGGAGGGCCTGTTTCAGCTAAGAAAACAAAATTTTTAAAATTTAGAAAGAAATTAATAATGCTGTTTAAAAAACTAGGAAGTTACCACAAGACGCATCAATACTTCATCTTAATCACAAATATAAAAATCAGTTATTCAACTGTGCGAAGAATCATCAAAAGTGACAAAAATCATGAATTATAAAGCTGAAATGCAACCAGTCCTTCAACCTATTAGAAAAAAAATATGGTTAGAGCTCAAAAGAGCACATAAAGATAAAAGAATTGGATCTATTACCACTGTATCAGCCTATACATCTAGTTTAACTATGTTTACTAGTTTTTTGCTCGACAATGATTTTTTAATCAACGGAATTGACGATACAAAAGCATCTTTTAACACGCTTTTAAAATTTGCAGATCGAGAGTTAGTGATTGATTATTTAAAAGACAAAATGAAAAGAGAATATTCACCACAAAGCATTCAGTTAGATATTCAAGCGCTAAATTTTTGGTTTAATGAGCGTCAATGTCCTAAACACATAAAAACATTAGATAAGGTGGATAAACCTGACCATCAATTAGGTGAAAGCTTGAGTTTAACTAATTTATTTAAAACAGTAGCAAATCTTGATGAATCTTCATTAGTTAAATATTTAGATCATAACAGTACCAAACATTTATCAAAAACCTATACTAAAAATCAAATAGAAATAATAATGCGGCACGTAACTCCTAGAAATGCCTTTGCAATCAAGTTGTGCTGGCTAACAGGAATTAGAGTACATGAACTATTTAGCCTTAGAAGACTTAATGAGTGTAAACCTTCATTTCGTAAGTTAAAAGGTATAAAAGAAATTGCTGAACAATTTAAGTTCACGGGTCAATCCGGCTCTTTATATACAGTAAAGGGCAAAGGGGGGCTAATTCGTGTAGTCATGATCCCAACAGAGATAATTGATGAGCTAGAAAGCTTACGTCTCCCCCACGAATTGATCAAAAGAGATCGTTCAGTTAAATACCCTTCGCTTTATAATATTGGTGGTGGAAACGCTCTTTCTAAGGCATTTACTAGAGCGAGTAAGTGTTGGCTGGGTTGGTCAACAGGCATACATTCGCTCCGTCATGATCATGCAAAAAAACGCCTTAAAACTGTTTTTAATCAGACGGGTGATTACGACTTAGCTCGCGCAGTAGTTTCTCAAGAATTGGGACATTTTAGATTAGCAGTCACTGATGTTTATTTATATTAATAGAGATTCATCACGTCTGACAAGCACGAACAACACGAATAACTCTATCTTCTACATGCTGTAATAATGGTTCAAGTTCTTGAGTTGGTGAATTAAACCAATAGTCTTTATCTTTTGCTAAAACCAAAACAGGCATACGTTTATGGTATTGACCACATTTATCATTAGGTTGAGTCGTTAATGTTACAAGCTCGGTGTGCTCACGCTTAAATAATATGCCAGCCATATATAAAGGCATTTTATTGGCATGTTCAAATAAGTATTTAACCTTTTTTCCTTCTTCTGTTCTCCATTCAAACCAACCGTTACACGGTACTAAACATCGTTGACTCTGAAAGGCTTGCTTAAATGTTGGCTTGGTAGCTACGGTTTCAGATTGAGCGTTAATAATTAACTTTTTTGACCAGTTAGGCTTAATACCCCATAAGGCATTTACCTGTTGATAGCTTGAACCATTATTAACAATTGTTGCTACCGATTGGCTTGGACTCAAATTAGCATTATTTTCTACACTGTAGTGCGTGTTAAATAACTGGCTTACTATTGATGTTAACCCCTTGCTTACACTAAATCGACCACACATTCTGACCTCGCATATTTATCTCACATACTTATCTCGCATACTTAGATAGTATATTAATTCAACAAATTATCTTAGGTATCTCTGACCATTTACTGGTGAAACTGGGTGATAAAAAATTACGTCTCATTGCCCATTTTTCATTTTTTTCAGCAACCGCCACCTCAACAGAGCCTCGACCATAACGATGATTTATTTGGTCATAGCATTTCATTAACGGTGGATTATTCACACTCAGCGTAAACATATCTTGTTGTTGAAACTGGCTGTTCTCTAATTCAACGCCACCTACCCCGCAGCGATAAAAATTGACACCTTGTTTATAAATATTATCAAACACATAAGAAATAGCACCTACCAGTTTTAACGTATTATCGGTCGCGACAGGAAACTCATAAATAAATGACTTTTTATAATAGTTATCGTCGTGTGGCGAACTGGATGCAAAAATAGCTAACCGTTTAATTAACGAACCTTGTTTTCTCACTTTTGCCGCGACAATACTTGCGTGACTAGCAAGTGCGGCTTTAAGTGCGTGCTTGTCAGTAACTCGTTGCCCAAAACTTCGCGTAGAAAATATCTCTTGCTTGTCTTGTCCTATCTCATCCCATTGTAAGCATGGCATGCCATTTAACTCATTTACGGTACGTTCAACAACAACACCAAATTGACTACGCATTGCTTTAGGGGATTGATTAGCTAAATCCCAACCATTTTTAAGACCCAATATACTTAACCGCTTACCAAGTTTGTTACCTATACCCCAAACCTCAGTTAACTCCATTCTGGAAAGTATTTCTTTACGAGAGCAATTATCATCAATAACAGCAACACCATCAAAACCAGATAGCTTTTTAGACGCATGATTAGCCGCTTTAGCCAGTGTTAACGTGGCACCAAAACCTACGCCAACAGGTAACCGTGTTTCTCGCCAAACAGCCTTACGTATTACATGGCCATATTGGTGCCAGTTATCAATACAGCTAAAGTTTTTGAAATGCAGAAAAGATTCATCAATAGAATATACGTAGTGACTATCAGAATACCGAGCAATAACATTCATCATTCGCTCACTTAAATCTGCGTATAACTCGTAATTTGAAGAACGAATAACAACGTTATGCTTTTCTAAAAAATGTTTAATTTTAAAATAAGGTATGAATTTAGGTACACCTAGCTGCCTAGCGAGAGGACAAACCGCACAAATACAACCATCGTTGTTAGTTAATACAACAACGGGCTTATGCCTAATGGTAGGGTCGAATACTTTTTCTGCACGAGCATAAAAGGAAACGGCATCAACTAACCCAAACATGACAATAACGCAGGTATTTTGTTATGTAATCTAAAAGATACATTAACCACGCCTTCTATCTGAAAGTCATCGGTAGCAGTGATAGCAATTGGCTTGTGCTTATCAGATGCCGATAATAAAAAGGCATTGTCTGTATCAATTATTTTGCAAACAAAGCAGCCGTTATAATTAGCTACAATGACAGCACCATTACTGACATGTTCAGCCCTATCAACAACAAGAACATCACCATTAAATATACCTCTGCCTTCCATTGAACTACCGTTAGCCAAACCAAAAAATGTCGCATTAGGATGTTGAAGCAGCAACTCTTCTAAAGATAAATTTAATTCTCTATATTCCGCAGCTGGAGATTCAAAACCAGATATTCCTGCTTCGATATAAACGGGTATTACTTTCATAAACAAACCAACATACTGTACATAAAAACAGCATGCTGGTTTATCTGAATATTTAGAAGAAAAGAGTTTAAATTTTGATTAAAGAGCGTGTGATGTCGGTGCTAAAATCTATTGGGTTTATTCCTGAAAGGATCATTGAACGCTATTATTAGGCGACAATTAGCTTGGCCGGTCGTAGGTAGTTGACCTCAAAGAGTTTCTGCATTATCCGTCATAAATTTATCCAGTAATTTAATGAGCTTACTATCTTCTATGTAATATATTTCAGGACAAGACTCAGACGGCATGATCACATTCACTAATAACTGCGTTAATCGTAAATCTGGATATTTAGCCCATAACTTTTCAATGGTTTTGAGCATAATTTCGGGCATGGTTTTATTCGTATTTAGCTCTACTTGTGACATCACCTTTCGACTTAGATGAGTATTTTCTTCAACAACGGACGATGGACATGAACGATTTTCATCAACGTCATTGTTAATTGGGTGTTTTGATAACTGACCAGTGACAGTGCCCATTTTATTAAAGGATATTTTAGCGTTGATATTTAACCTTTCAGGCATAAAGTCATCATCCGCTAGTGGTACTTGAGCAAAGTAGCTATCCCAGCTTTTCTTTTCATAAGCACAAATTAAATCAGCGAGCTTGTTTAGCTCACTACCTTGAGCAGAATGATATTGCGCATCCCATAGTTGTTCTACGCGTTTAAGGGCTATTTTAAGATCTTTGGGGGTTGATATACGTTTAGCAGATAAAATATCTCGGGCAGAGATCTTGATATCACACGCTTGCTTTAGCTTATTAGCGTCTTGTTTAGATTGTGTGATGGCATGATAAATATTGTGATATTCAAGTACACTTTCAGGTGAATTAGTTGGTTGATTATCCACAGGGCTAATTATCGTTAACATATCACCACACATGCCAGCAAAACAGTGCTGACATAAATCAATTGATAGTCGACTTCCATCACCGTGAATAGCGCCATTAAAGCAACTATGTTCAATGTTAATGAATTCACTGAACTCATTACCTTCATCAGCACTTGCCTCTAGGCCACAGCTATCACAGGTTAGCTTACTCATTTCAGTTCGTGTTACTGTTTTAAAACTTTTCATGGGTGCTCCTTAACATAATCAATAGATACAAAGCATTGTTCAATTTGCCACATAATTATTCCCTTAAGATTAAAAATTTGATGATAAAGGTAAGTGCTACTATCATAATAACGGTTATTTGAGCGATTAGATGCTTGGCTAAAAGGTGAAAATGATGACGTACGCAATCACGCTGTTCTTTAGCATAATGTACAATAACCATTGAGATGATAAGCAAGCCTATAAGCCCTATCATTAGTATTATTTCAAACGGCCTCCATAAAAAGGTGTCGAATGTGAACCAATTCACCGTTAAGCCAAACACACTTAAGGTAATGCTGAGTCCAATCAACCAGATAAAACAGAGAGCAACCTTAGATAATTTATTGATAAACCATTGGGTTTTATTTCTACGTTTATCTTTCATTTTGAAACTTAATAAAGAGCGATACCCTGTAATAAACCCAAGTGCTACGATGAGTATTGCCAAAATTAGAAATGTTGGAATAGTGGTATAATTTAGTGTCATATTAGGCCTTTAATGTTAAAAATAAAGACCTAGCATATGACACTTTTTAAAACGCGCTACTCCTGTACTTGTTAATTTTCTATCGTTCGATGACGAACCATGTCAGTTACTACGTTATCCCCTCCTCAAACTGAAGTCGTCCACAAACACTGAAATGGCGATGGGATTTCTTCTTTTGATAGATAAACTCGATAACCTACTTCAACGTGTGTTTTTTTGGTAAGAAGGGGTACCGTCAGCATGAAGCCATCAAAACAACTGTTCCGCCAATCAAGATAAGTCCCTTCCTTTCTGGCTATTTTTCTGTCTCGATTAAGTTGATGTTTATCCAATGACATTTGGCGCACCATTGTCAGGGGCAAGTCATTCACTTTTGCTGATTGATAAAGTCGGGTGAATGTTAATTTATGTCGTTTAGTGATATTTTTCATTTGTTACCTCGGTAGTTATTTGCTGAATTGGTTGAGATGTAATGATAAACAAAGTGCTCAAACGCGCATCTATCTTGCGATTGATTTTTCTTCTGCACAGGATTAATTTCTGCTCACATCACGCCCATCCAAATATTGATTCAATTGTTGAATATTTTCATCGGTGGCAAGTAACTCTTTAGGCGCGACACCAAAGCTTTTATTTTTTACCTTTAGCCAATGCACCATAAAATCGGTATCACCACCACAAAAATCATGTAGCGCACGATAAACATTTATGAAGGCTATTAATGACTTTTTAACCTGAGTGACATGGTCATTTTGAATGTCATCATTGCTTACATCTTTATTTATACTTTGATTGTTTAGTATCGCGTTGAGGTCTTTCACCCATATGCATGGCTGTGCTTTTTCATTTAACGCTAATATCTTGCAAGCCCTATCAGAAGCCTTAATTAAGACGTGTAATTCTTTGGCTTTATTCATCAATAATCCTTTTAAAATCCGTTAATATGACATGGGCTTATTTCACCGCTTGAAGGTAAATACAAAAGGAGGGATTCCCGTCAAACGTCTTAACACGTTTACTACTTTTACTACTTTTACTACTTTTACTACTTTTACTACTTTTACTACTTTTAAGCCACACGATAAAACCTACCGCCCATACAACAATAAAGCAAATACTCATTAGTGTCGTATCATCAGTTAATGTATCAATCATTGTCATACTCGGACTCCAAAGATAAAGATGCGTATGTCATTGAAAAACAAGCGCAGCTTGGCTTATCTATCATTGATAAAAAGGATCAACAAAACTCAGCATTGTTGGTGCTCTCTGTCCATAAATGCTGAAAAGCATGCGGAATTTCTGCTTTAGACAAATAGATTTTCAGTCCAACTTCATAATCAGAACGATTTGTGCGTACCGATACCATTAACATAAAACCATCAAAGACACTGTCAGGCCAATAGAGATAATTCGCTAATCGTTTGTCTCGTTTAAGCTGGTGCTTGGTTAACGATAAACTGCGCATCTGAGCGAAGCTGATGTCATTTTCCATGGCTAATTGATATAGATGGGTGAATTTCACTTTATGTCGTTTAATACTATTTCTCATGCTTGACCTCATTAGTTTTAGATTGTTTGTCGCTGAGTAACCATGATATAGGCTGAGAATAAACGCGCATCTTGAGTTCCATCATTGAACCATCACAACCAAGTTGCCCGATTTCCAAAGTGTTATTTAATAGGATTTCAATTAACGCATTGGAGTCATTATGACCACCACACAACAACAAACTATTTTTTCTGCTGAAATTGCCATTAAGCAAACATCCATTTTTGTTCAAAAAAATACATTACAATCATTAGCAGACCAGTATAAACATCCTCGGATGTTGGGACGATTAACCTGCGCTAATATCGTTGCAGATGCTTGTGGTGTCTCAATCCAACGAGCTAATAATATTTTCCGTTATTGCGCTGAATTAGAGGAATTTTTCATTGAGGTTGAATTACTCATGATTGAAGAATCCCTTCTTGCTGAAAAACGTCCCCCTAATAAAAATGGAAGAATGCGTTTACGAGATTTATCTGATGACGAGTTAATTCGTCTTGCCGGACATTATCACAACGTCAAAGATTTAAGTGAACGAAATGATAGCCTACGTAAGCAAATAACTAAGCGTGGATTAATGAATGAAGTGAGACTATGTCACCCTTCATATACAACAAGTCAGGCTTACATCGGCTTAGATAAAAGCTTAATCGTAAAATCTGTTTATGAACTTATTTTTGCCAACATACTGACTTATGCAAAAATAGCATTCGATTATAACGTTGATAGTGGTATTCAAAAGAAGACCAAAAACTACACTATCGATTTTGAAGTGTTTTTTGGTGAGCAATCAGTTTTAGTTGAGCTTGCACAAAATCTTTACGTTGATAACACCTGTAAATTGTCTCGTCGTAATGAATATGCAGTGAACATTCAAAGTAAACGTGATGCTTATTTACAAAACTTCCCGAACGAGATGGTCTATTTCATTGACACAGATATACCGTATAAAGCCTTTTATAACGACATAGTTCAATGGCTAAATCATTTTGCTCCCCTGGCAGATATAGCGTCTTTTTCTCAAGCCATGGTAAAGCAAAATGAGTCTTTAAAGTATTTACTTGATGAATCAGTAGAGTCCGTCGCTTTTCGTATTATTGATGAATACAAAGGTTTAGAGCATTTTAAAAATAAACACAGCAGTACGCATACGTATCTAAAACAAAGTCAAGCAGATGAATACGAAGAAATAATGCAATTGGCTAAAAAGATGAGCAATAAATTACGCACGCATAAAAGCCACATTACTCGTTATAACTGGTCAAAACCCGCATATTTTACGTTTAATAATTTTTTGTCAAGCGCTGCTAGATTCACGTTTAGTTGAATTACTAAAAAACAATGAGGTTAGTAGTATTCAAGAAGCATATCAAAAATGGCTATTTGCTTATGATTTACATCAAGCAATGTTTCAATCACACAGTATTCAACGCCCTTGTAGTCAATTTTGTCCGACTCCTCAGTGTTTATATGAATTTAAAAGCTGGGAAAATATTTTGTTCAAAGTAAAAAAAGCAGCCTAGAAAAGATGGCGAATAAGTTCGCCAATTTTGAAAAAGTGCTTAACCAAGAAATTAAGGGGGTTAACTAGGGTATGGCGATTGAAATTTTATTCATAATTCAAGTAGCAAAATGAATGTTACTAAAATTACAGCATTCATTAATATTAAATGAAGAATGAAGAATGAAGTGGTAAATAAAATGATAAAAAAATTAACACCTAAAACCTACTTAGAACAATTTTACCCTGAAAGTGGATTTTGTACGAAAACGGTAATTAACTGGATCAAAAGAGGAAAGCTAAACGGAGAGCAGACCCCGACAGGAAGATGGTTAGTTGTGATAGATGAACAAGAATCAGCCAAAGTAAATGTTATGTTAAAGATGTTAGAAATATCTGGAGTGTAAAATGTCACGTAAAAGGAAACCTGAAAACGCACACTTTCCAGCGGGATTGTTTAAAAAAAAGGTAAGAGGCATTCCTAGGTTTCTAATTCGTAAAATAGACAAGAAAGACTTTTATTGCCCTTTAGGAACACTTGAAACAGAAGCGATAGATCTTGCTATCGCTTATAACGCCAAGTATCGCAACCCTTTAATAAATATATTAACAACTCACGATCCTGACAATAAGCCGTTATCAGAATGGATTCAGCACATCAAAGATAGAGTAGAAGCCGAAGAGTTAGTGGTAGACAAAATAAGTAAGCCTGTGTTTTCTACTTTTTGCCTTGATATGGATCGCTTAAAAGAATTGCATGGTAAGGTGCTCACCAAAGAAATGTCATTAAACCATGTCAATAAATACCTTAATGAGTATGTTCAAGGAAAATCTGACAATGTTTATAATGCTAAAATTTCATTTTTACGTAAAGTGTTTGATTATTTGTTAGATGATGGGGCAACAAACACCAACTTCGCCAACAACAAAAAGAAAAAACCAAAGCCTGAAAAAGATCGCCAAAGAATTGATAGCGATAATTATAAAAAGATATTATCCACTGCTCCCCATTATTTGAGTATTGCTATGCGATTATCTTTACAGACCACACATGCTGTTAATGAAATCAGTATGGCTAAATACAGCGATTGCACATGCCTTAAGCTGCCTTTAATGCAAGATGGTTTACTAGTTTTTGGTACGTTACGTATTCATAGACAAAAAGTGAAGAATAAAGAGGCGTCAAGGGTAGAGATTCCAATTACACAACAATTAAAAAATATTATTGATGATTCTCGTAAAGATAGAGTGGCTTCACCTTATATCGTTCATCGTATTAAGGACGCAAGAGGTAAGCCAGCGCAAGAGTTGACGCACCCAACACAATGTCGCCCTAATGATATTTCAGGAGCGTTTTCAGATTTTCGCGACAAATTAAGTTTATATGTTGAACTCCCCAAAAAGAATAGGCCTACTTTTCACGAAATACGTTCACTGTCTATTTTCTTATATGGTAAACAAGGCTTAGATCCTCAAGAACGTGCCGCACACTCTGATGCAAAAACAACTAAAAAGTACATGGAAGGTCATGTTGAGTGGGTACAAATTCAAGCGGCTGAATTGGTAATTTAAACTACTGTATAAAAAATAATAATGGTACGTTAATGGTACATTAATGGTACGGCCTAAAAACAAAAGGCCTGAATAATTTAATATTCAGGCCTTTTTTTTCATCAAACTTA
>TARA_R110001583_G_scaffold184973_1_pt1 | contig 26374 bp, 29 predicted proteins | sample TARA_R110001583 | Tara Oceans TARA_R110001583 (sample SAMEA4398432) | marine metagenome | biome: Polar Biome; feature: [MES] marine water layer (ENVO:01000295) within the mesopelagic zone...; material: water (ENVO:00002006), including particulate matter (ENVO:01000060) such... | reverse complement strand
AATTTTAATTGCACTCATCGTGTGGTGGTTTTGGTTGTACAAGCCCAAAGAGGCAGAGCTGGGTGAAAATGATCTGGTGATTACCGTGGAAAATGGCACCTATTCACCCTCCCGAATTAAAGTGCCTGCGGGTGAGCCGGTTGAGCTGAAGTTCATACGTAAAGATGAATCACCCTGCTCAGAAACGTTACTGATTCCCGAGCTGCAAATCAGTGACACCTTGCCCCTCAATAAACTGAAGTCCATACAACTACCTGCACTGAAATCTGGTGAATACGCCTTTCATTGTCAGATGCAGATGTATCGCGGTCAACTCACGGTGAATTAGAGAATGTTCAACAAAGAAAGTAAGGATTGATATCAGTATGAATATTCAAAAAGTGACCGCCATTTTTGACGAATTTCGTTTGAAGGACGTAGAAGAAGCACTCATTAGGCATGGGGTTAAAGGCTTCACCCTGCATCCGGTTCGCGGTCGTGGAGGATACTTCGACAGCTTCAACGAGAATCATTTGATTAAGCACATTCAAATGGAGATTTACGCCAGGTCAGAGCATGCAAATAACATCGCGCAACTGATTGTAGAAACGGCGCACGTCAATGCCGATAGCGAAGGGCTGGTTTGTATTATTCCGGTGAATGACTTGCTTTGGATACACGATAAGCGCAGTGCGACAGATAGCGATTTTCAATTTCATCCGTGAGGTGTGATATGGCAACGCAAAAATCATCATTCTGGTTAACACCTAAAGGTCTGGCAGCACTGGGGCTTATCGGCGCGGCCAGTTACTTTTTGTTGGTTGAACACCGCCAGCATGTTTGGCAGTTTTTGCCGTTCCTGATTTTGCTGGCATGCCCTTTTATGCATCTTTTCATGCATGGAGGTCATGGTGGCCACGGAGGGCACGGTGGGAGCCATCAGCATGAGGATGAGTCAGATCAAGATGCTTACCAGCGTGGATTAGAAGATGGGCGCCGGGATAGCGAACATCGGCACCACCATTGACCCGGTAGAAAACAGGAGAACGACAAATGCACGGTGATTCAGCTTATGGTCTCTGGACACTGGTGATACTGAATTCGGCAATATTTATTTTCTTTGCCTTCAGTTTTGCCAAGCCACAAACAAAAACCGACTGGCGCAGTTTTGGGGCTTTCTCTGCGTTCATTATTGCGCTCTTTACCGAGATGTATGGATTTCCGCTGACGATATATTTTCTGTCTGGATGGCTGGCGGAAAAGTACCCAGGAGTGGACTTCCTCTCCCATGAAAATGGCCATTTACTGCACACCATGCTCGGGTTTGAAGGTGATCCGCACTTTGATCCGCTGCATATTGCCAGCAATGTACTAATCGTGCTCGGCTTCTTTCTGCTCGCGTCGGCGTGGAACGTGCTCCACAAAGCGCAACAAACTCACTCCCTGGCGACCACTGGTTGGTATGCCCGCTGCCGTCACCCGCAATACATTGCTTTTATCATGATTATGTTTGGCTTTCTGTTGCAGTGGCCGACACTTCCAACACTAGGTATGTTTCCAATCCTATTGGTGGTTTACGTGCGTCTTGCAAAACGAGAAGAGCGCATGGCAATTGAAGAATTTGGCGATGCCTATCGTCATTATATGGAATCGACACCCGCTTGGATTCCAAAGTTAAATAACCTAAAAACGTCAACATATTGAGGATTTATAAATGAAAAATTCAATGAACAAATTTCTTTCTGCAGTCATTATTACCACCGCAATCTCTTCGCCTGTTTATGCTGAAAAAGGACATGAGCATGGAGATGCAAGCAAAGACAAAGTTGGTGGCATGATGATGACAATGATGAATCATGAGCAGATGATGGCGATGCATGAACATATGCAAAAAATGCAGGAAACAATGGCAAAAATCAAAGCCGAAACCGACCCAGAAAAACGTCAACAATTAATGAATGAGCATATGCAAACTATGCAAGAAGGTATGCAGATGATGAATATGGGGAACGGCATGAAAGGCGGTAAGAAAATGGACAAAATGGATATCACAAAACGTATGGATATGATGGAAAAACACATGGGGATGATGCAAAAAATGATGGGGCAAATGATGGATCATCAATCTGAGGCAAACAAGTCTAACGAGCATCAACACAAATAATAGACTGTTGGTGATGTGAAAAAGTTTGTAAACAGAGATTAGATCTTGGAGGTAAATTATGAAACAAGAAGAGCACCGACTGGGTGTGTCTGAAGTCAATCTCGTTGTTCGTCATTTAAAACTTGACGCAAAGAACGTTAGTAATATCAACGATGCAATTACAGAAATCGATAAGTTATATGGTTTGGATGCGGTTTCATTTGATGAACAGTCACAGGTTTTGAATCTCGCATACGATGCATCTCGTCTATGCCTCGATGGTATCGAGGATGTGTTGGCTAAACACGGTATCGAGGTTGGTCACGACTGGTGGACGCATTTTAAAGAAGGATATTATAAATTCGTGGATCAAAACATAAAAGATAACTCGGAGCATGAGCCATGGAGTTGTCACAAGTCACCGCCACGCAACAGGCGAAAATAGCAATGACGGTGAAAACGATGGAGTCAGCAAACGCTCTTAAGGTTATTGATATAGGTATCGATACCCACCAAGAACCCGTCCTTTATATGCGAAACGATTGCCATATCTGCCGCTCGGAAGGTTTTACAGCTAACAGTCGCGTTTCAGTGGAAGATGGCCAAAACCAAATAATCGCAACGATCAACGTGGTGGATGAGAAGGTCATTGAACCAGGCAGCGCTGGTTTATCCAAAATCGCCATCGAACGGCTGGGAGTTACCGCAGGGGCATTGATTAGCGTCAGTCATGCACCGGTGGTGACATCGCTGGCGGCTGTTCGCAAAAAAATATTTGGCCATAAGCTCAGCGACGAGGAAGTCACTGAGATCGTACAGGACATCAGCGACCATCGTTATTCCGATATCGAAATTGCCAGTTTTCTCAGCATTTGTGCGGGTAGTCGTCTGGATGTGGATGAAATCATTGCCTTGACACAGGCCATGGTGGCTTGCGGTAAGCGTCTCAGCTGGCCCGATTCACCCATGGTGCTGGATAAGCATTGCATTGGTGGCCTGCCGGGCAATCGCACCACGCCGCTGGTGGTGGCGATCGTCAGCGCAGCAGGTTTAACCATTCCGAAAACCTCGTCTCGCGCCATTACGTCACCGGCGGGTACGGCTGACACTATGGAGGTGCTGACGACCGTCAATCTCAGCCTTGCGGATATTCAACGAGTTGTAGCAGAAACTCACGGTTGTCTCGCCTGGGGTGGAGCGGTGAATCTTAGCCCCGCCGATGATTTATTGATTCGGATTGAGCGCGCGCTGGATCTTGATGGCGAAGGGCAGTTGATTGCATCGGTTTTGTCGAAAAAAATCGCTGCGGGTTCTACCCATGCGGTGATTGATATCCCTGTCGGCCCTACTGCAAAAGTGCGTTCGCAAAAAGATGCCGATCGCCTCGCTTCACTATTTACACAGGTTGGTGCTGCGTGCGGCCTTCAGGTTCGTTGCCTGATAACGGATGGCAGTCAGCCCGTCGGGCGCGGTGTTGGTCCAGTAGAGGAAGCCCGCGATGTAATTGCTGTTTTGCGGCGCAGCAGCGATGCGCCCGAGGACCTTCGAGAGCGGGCACTGTTTTTGGCTGCCCATCTGTTTTCTCTGGCGTATCAGCAAACCTATGAACAAGGTTTGCAAAAGACTACCGAAATTCTTGATAGCGGTGCAGCGTGGGAACAATTTCAGAGAATTATAGCGGCCCAGGGCGGGATGAAACCTTTGCCTTCTGCAGATTTTCAACATACGGAAACTGCCGCATCAACCGGCACTTTGCAGACGATTGATAATCGCCAATTAGCGCGCTTGGCGAAACTGGCGGGAGCGCCCAATGTCTCGGCAGCGGGTTTGCGCTTGCATAAGCGTGTCGGTGAAACGGTAGAGCGAGGTGAACCCTTGTTCACACTGTTCAGTGACACAGAAGGCGAGCTGCAATACGCATTGGCCTATTACCGACAATCCAACATTTTCACGATTGGAGCAATCTCATGAGTGAACTGAACCCGGTTTCAGGAAAGACACCGTTGGTGTTTTGCTTACACGATCACCCATTGGCGGATTCGTTAGCAAAGGCGATGGGTGTGCAGCGGGGAGAATTTAGTGCACGTCAATTCCCCGATGGTGAATCCTATTTGCGTATCACCTCTGATGTGGAAGGCCGTGCCTGTATTGTTGTGGCGGATTTGTCGCACCCCAACACCAAGTATCTACCGTTACTGTTTTTGGTCGAAACCTTGCGGGAACTGGGTGCTTCCCAAGTGGGTTTAGTGACACCCTACCTAAGCTATATGCGCCAGGATCGCCGATTTGTTGACGGCGAGGCGGTTACGTCACGTATTTTTGCCAAGTGCCTTTCTCAGCATATGGATTGGTTGGTCACTGTAGATCCGCACCTGCATCGCTATCACTCTCTGGACGAAATTTATTCCGTGCCCAGTTCTGTGGTACAAGGTGCTCCTGCCTTAGCTGAATGGTTAAAAACACAAAACAATTTGTTGTTAGTAGGACCGGATAGCGAGAGTGAGCAATGGGTTTCCAGTATTGCTGATTATAGCCAGCACCCGTTTGTCATTGGTGAGAAGCAACGCTTCGGTGATCGTCATGTTGAAGTGTCCTTGCCTAACATTGATGCGTACAGAGAGAGAACCGCCGTCATTATTGATGATGTGATATCGAGCGGGCAGACTATTCTGGAATGTATCAAAACTCTTAAATCCAAGGGCATTAATCACATTCAATGTGTTGCCGTTCACGGTATTTTTGCTGATGGGTCTGATGAAGCACTGATCCATGCCGGACTAAGCCAATTAGCAACTGCCAACACCATTCCCCATTCATCCAATGCCATTGATATCACGCCGCAGTTGATGGAAGCCGTTATTTCCATGCTACAAGCCGCAAGATTGGGTTCCACAGGAGCAGTCTTATGAGAATTACATTTTTAGGCGGTGCCGAAACCGTAACCGGTTCAAAATTTCTACTGGAAACCGAGCGCAGCAAGGTGCTGATCGACTGTGGCCTGTACCAAGGCTACAAATGGTTGCGTGAGCGCAACTGGCAACCGCTGCCGCTGGATATCGATAAGCTCGATGCCGTGTTGCTCACTCATGCGCACCTGGATCACTCCGGCTATATCCCCGCCTTATACAAGCACGGTTTTCGTGGCCCGGTGTTTACCCATCACGCCACCAAAGACCTGTGTCAGATCCTGTTGGCCGACAGCGGTCATATTCAGGAGGAGGACGCGAAATACTACAGCAAACATAAGCTGAGCAAACATGAACAACCCGAGCCGCTCTATGACCGTCAAACCGCCGAATCGAGTATGAAGTTGTTTCAGTCGGTTGACTTTGATGAACAGGTTGAGGTGGGTGATATTCGTTTTCACCTGCAACCGGCGGGACATATTCTCGGTGCCGCCAGTATCATTATTGAAGCGGAAGGCAAACGCATTGGCTTTTCAGGCGATGTGGGCCGTTTCGATGACGTGTTGATGAAACCACCGCGCCCGCTGCCCGAACTGGATTTGTTGCTGATGGAGTCCACTTACGGCAATCGGCAGCACGATCCGCAGGACGCTGCGCAACAATTGGCTGCCGTGGTTAACCGTGTTGCTAAAAACGGTGGGGTTTTACTGGTGCCCGCGTTTGCCGTGGGGCGGGCGCAGGCCTTGCAACATTTGCTGGCAACGCTGATGCAAGAGGGTGCCATACCCAAACTGCCGATCTATCTCGACAGTCCCATGGCCATCAAAGTGTCGGATATTTTTTGTCATCACAGCGATCAGCATCGACTCAGCCATGAGCAATGTCATCACATGTGCGATGTCGTCACTTATACCCGTACCGTGGATGAATCCAAGGCGCTAGCGGGGCAGGCTTTCCCCCATATCATTATTGCCGGCAGCGGTATGGCCACCGGTGGGCGAATTCTTCACCACTTTAAACGGCTATTGAGTGATAGCCGAACCACGGTGCTGTTTACCGGTTACCAGGCCGGTGGAACCCGTGGTGCCAAGATGCTTGAAGGTGTCGATGCGGTGAAAATCCACGGTAGCTGGATTCCACTACGGGCAGAGGTGGAGGTGATTTCCGGGCTCTCGGGGCATGCGGACTATCTCGAACTCACTGAATGGTTGCACCAATCAAAATTGGCAAGCACCACGCCAATCAAACTGATTCACGGTGATCCTGAAGCATTGGAGGGCTTGCGCGTGCATTTGCAGGAACAAACTCAGTTTAAGGTCGATGTGGCCGGATATCGGGATATTTTGCGCCTGTAACCCTCACCCACCGAAACAAGTGAACCAAGATAGTAGAGGAAAAGATCATGCAAATTGAAACCCTGAAAGATGTGTTGCACTGGACCAAAGAGTTTCACCAACACCTGAACCAGTGCTTGTCCCACTGCGCGGATAAAAACACTGACGAGCGGGCGCGAATGATACTGGCTTATCTCTCCGAGCACGAAAAAATGCTGACCGACGTGGTAAGCGGTTTTGAAAAGTCCGGAGATGAACATGCCCTCAATACCTGGTGTTATGAATACGTCGAACATCATCCGATTACCCGGCACGCTCATTGTGATGCCCCCTTTGCCGAACTGGATGCCGCGCAGATTATGGAAGTGATCATTGATCAGCACCAGCAGGTCATCGAGTTGTATCGCTATCTGGCGTCGAGGGCGGACATTCCGTCGGTTAAAGAATTGTTGGAGTCATTGCGTTCGCTGGAAGAACACGAAGTGATGCGCATGGCGCAATCGTCCAATCGGTTTGGTGATTTATAGACAGGTAAATACACATGATAGAAGGAGCACCGGTATGAAACTGCATGCCTTTAAATTTGGTCTGGCCTGTTCAATCAGTGCCATCGTGCTTTGGGTGATTTGCAGTGTCCTTGTGGCGGTGATGCCCGCAATGATGATGTCCATGTCAGGCGACATGGTGCATATGCAGTTGCAGGACATGGGGTGGCACCTAACCCTGGCCGGCGCGCTTTGGGGGTTGGTAGCCTGGGCTGTGGTGGCTGGTTTTTCCGGGTGGCTGCTTGCCACTATTTACAACCGCTTGCTGGCCTGAACCAGGGTGCAAGCGTCTGTTATGCCTGTTTTATTAGTTCTCAATCCCGGTAGCTCCAGCATTAAGTGGGCGACATTTTCTAACTCGGCTGAGTCTCTTATTGGTAATTTTGCTGCGATTGATCATGGGCAGGTTGCCCTAGGAAAAGGCATCGGGGTCTTTGAGCAACTGCTGTCATCAACGGCCGGTTGTGACATTTGCGCTGTGATCGTCAGGGTGGTTCACGGTGGATCGGAATTTCTACAGCCGATAGAAGTCAGCCATGACAATATCGGCAAACTCAAGGCGCTCGATTCATTGGCGCCGTTACACAACCAGGTTGCCATGGAGCTTATCGAAAGCTGGCGGCAGTATGATCAATCCGTTCGTATCTTTGCAGCATTTGATACACAGTTTTTTACCGAACTGCCAGAAGTGGCGCAAACCTATGGTCTGCCTCTGGATTTGATTAAACAGTATCAGTTGCGCCGTTACGGCTTTCACGGCTTTGCGCACCAGGACATGTTGCGCCATTGGTACGCCAAAAATCCGCATCGACAAAACTTTTCCCTAGTGACTGCGCAGTTGGGTAGCGGCTGTTCCATGACCGCCATTCGAGACGGCAAGCCCGTGGATACTTCCATGGGATTTACGCCCAATGAGGGGCTGTTAATGCGTACGCGCAGCGGTGATGTTGATCCCGGTTTGCTGGCTTGGTTACAACAGCAGGAAGGATGGTCGCCTGAAGATACGGATAAACTGCTTAATCAGGAATCCGGTTGGCGGGGGTTGTCTGGTGGTGTTGATAATATGGCTGAACTATTTACCAGTGACCACCCACAGTGCCATCTGGCATTTGAGCTGTTTCGATACCGCTTCCAGAAAACATTGGGGGCTTACTTTGCGATTTTAGGTGGCCTGGACGGTATTGTGCTCAGCGGCGGTGTTGCCGAACATAATCCGGCTCTTTGCCAAGAGCTCTTGTTGGGGTTATCCCATTTGGGCGTTGAATTGCACGCCGAATCGGCCAACAGCAACCTGCCGATAGAGCTTTCCTCAATGACATCAAAAGTGCAGTGCTGGGTAGTTGCCTCGGATGAGGCGGCGATGATGCTACTCGCAGTCCAGCAGCATTTTCCCAACGAATTTAGCAATCAGCCAGTCGCTGACTGAGGCATAGCCATGTATGTGATAGACCAACAAAACGATCACCGTATTGAACAACGAGCCAGGATGTATCGCGAGACTTACCCGGCGTTTGCTCATTGGGCAAACGGCTATGGGGTGATACAGCACCGGGATGAAACACAGGTACGCATATTTGATCTTTGCCAGCAACTGGTGTGTGAGGGGCGCTTCAAACAGATTGATGAGGTGCTGGAGATTTTGTCGGCTGCCGACCGTCTGACCAGTGCTGCCATGTGGCTGGTGGTGCATATGACTTACAGCACCAAGGTGGATTTTTCCGGCAGCGCACTGGACGCTGAAGACTTTAAAGCCAACCCACAGGGGCATACCGGTGGCTCCCTGAATATGGTGCCCGCCTATGTGGCATACATGGTAGCTAACCGTCTGGAGGGAATAACTCGAAGCTGGTTGATGGGGCAGGGCCACTGTGTGGCGGCCATCGACGCGGCCAATGTGTTGCTGCAAAACCTCTATCCGGAACAGGCGGAGCGCTACCCTTTAAATGATGAAGGTCTGTCGCAATTGGTTAAGGATTTTTACAGCTACGCGATTACGGATGACGGTCGGCCCGGTGTCCCGTTAGGTAGCCACGTTAATCCGCATACGGCGGGTGGTTTGATTGAAGGTGGCTACCTGGGTTTTGCTGAGCTGCAATACGTGCACATGCCTCTCCCCGGTGAGCGCCTGGTGGCTTTCCTGAGTGACGGTGCGTTTGAAGAACAGCGCGGCAGTGATTGGGCCAGCCGTTGGTGGCGCGCCGAGGATTGTGGTCTGGTAACACCGGTGATGATCGCCAATGGCCGGCGTATTGATCAGCGTTCCACCATGTACCAGCAGGGCGGCCTGACCTGGTTTTACGAACATCTGGAGCAGAATGATTTTCATCCGATCGCCATCGACGGGCGCGATCCTGCTGCGTTTATCTGGGGAATATTTGAATCAGAAGCGCGCTTGCAAGCCTGCAGCGCACATATTCGTGCAGGAAAAATGTGTTATCCGGTTAAACTGCCGTACCTGATTGCCGAAACGGAAAAAGGCTACGGTTTTTACGGTGCTGGCACCAATGCAGCCCACGGCACGTCTTTGCCCGGCAACCCTCGTAGCGATGCCGCGGCTCGGCAGCTATTCAATGAACACGCTGCCAGGCTCTTTCTGCCGCGTACTGAGCTGACCAGTGCAATCGAAAAAATAACACAACATAAGGCAGATAACCGGGTACCGGAAAAATACCATGCGCTCGGTCAGCGTGATGTCGTTTTAAAACTACCTACTGCTTCACCACAGTGCGAAAAGGGGCAAGCATTGTCACCCATGGCAGCCGTAGATAAGCGCTTGTGTGAGTGGCATCTCGCCAATCCGGGCGTGCGCGTACGTATCGGCAACCCTGATGAGCTACGCAGTAACCGCATGGGCCAAACGCTGGACCTTCTCAAACACCGGGTGTTAAACCCGGAAGACGGTGTGGCCGAGTCGATACAAGGGGCTGTCATTACCGCTCTGAATGAGGAGGCCGTAGTGAGTGCGGCACTGGCCAATAAAGGTGGTATGAACCTGGTGGTCAGCTATGAAGCCTTTGCCATGAAAATGATTGGTGCCTTGCGGCAGGAAATCATTTTTGCGCGGCACCAAAAAGAACTGAATCGACATCCGCGCTGGTTATCGTTGCCGGTTATCGCTACTTCGCATGTGTGGGAGAACGGCAAAAACGAGCAATCGCATCAGGACTCGGCCTTTGGCGAGGTGCTGATGGGTGAAATGAGCGATATGGCGCGCGTCGTTTATCCCGCCGACGCCGGCACGGCGGTTGCCTGTCTCGATGCTTGCTACCAAAGCCAAGGCCAAGTTTGGGCTATGACCATTCCCAAACAGGAATTCGTTAACACTTTTAGTCCAGAACAAGCTCAGCAATTAGTTGAATATGGTGCGTTGACATTGCAAGAGGATGCCAACGTTGATGTGCAATTAGTGGCGGTGGGTGCCTATCAACTTCAGGTTTGTTTTGAGGTTGCTCAACGGCTCAAAGAAAGAGGCATTGGCTTCCGTATTACTTATTTACTTGAGCCAGGTCGTTTTCGTATTCCGCGCGACAAGTATGAACATTCATTCATTGACGCGCCCTTACAGCAGGCACAGCTATTTAATGATGCGATTCGCTTGCGTGTTTTTGTATCCCATATGCGACCCGAAGTTCTGTTAGGTGTATGTCGACCACTGGACTTAGGCCGTGATCGCTGCCTGGCATTTGGCTATCGAAATCGGGGTGGCACATTGGATACACAAGGTTTGCTGCATGCCAATGGGTGCGATGCGCAGTCCATTACCCATGCGATTAACCACAGATTGAACGGAGGACAAATACATGAATGAACTCCGGCGTCGATTTCAGAATAAGCGTAACCACCTTCGTGGTGGACGCGGACTATTTTGTGTTTCCGTCTTGAAAACAAAATGTCTTAATTCAAATCTACTCAAACTGCAGTTTCGATAGATGTATTCACCAGAGGCAATGCTTGTGACTAGATATATGACTGACTCAATATTATTCCACTCCTTGCATGTTGGTGGGGAAAGAGGGTGTTTTATGGCTAGGGCTACTATTCCAAACTCGGGTGATCCGGTTTGTTTGTACTCTATTGTCCGGGCTTCTTGCTCACGGTCGGTACAGTGAATTCACAAACCGCAAGTCCGAATGATATCTGTACATTCCCCAAAACCGAAACAATTATATTTGATGACGGCCAAACAGCCTGTTAATTCATTTTTTTAATATCCATTAAAGGCATATGTCTTATGAATACATTGCGAATTTCAGTAATCAGTGAAAAGATTTTCTTGGTAGTGCTTATTCTTTTTGTCATTCCGCTGATCGGCTGCTCAGTCAATGCACAGCCATCTGGCGAAAAGAAAAGAAACCCCTTGCCTGAGAGTACTCAAGCAGTTGAAAACAACTCGACAAGTGATTTCTCCAAGATACAGCGTTCGCTGGACCAAATGAACAGTAATTTAAAACAGACTGCGTCATCTACTCCTGCAAATCCTCCAAAAACGACATCCAATGAAAGACAAGTAGCAGGGGAAAGTTCAACGACTCTGCAAGACAATTCCAGCATGCAATCCTCTAATAAGATGGCGATGGATAAAGACATGGGCATGGATAAAGGCATGGGTATGGTTAAAGGCATGGGTATGGTTAAAGGCATGGGTATGGTTAAAGGTATGGGCATGGATAAAGGTATGGGCATGGATAAAAGCATGAAAATGGATATGTCTACTCCTATGTCTATTCAAGGCGAGCGGAAAGATACAATGATGATGGGTAACTGCGAGGGCATGATGTGCAAAATGGGGATGAGCAACATGTCTATGATGGGACAACCACCTATCGAACAGACGCAGGGAGTCACTAGCGCTGACACAGGTCTTCCCGGGTACGTGAATGTGCCTCATCTTTACCACTTTGGTGAAAGCGAGTTTTTTTTAGATAACTCTGCGCATCTTGGCTTAACGAAAAATCAAATTGATCAACTCAAAGGCATTCAATCGCAATGGCAAAACCAGCAAAAAATGATGATTTCTGAGCGAAATATCCACGAACAACGCCTGTGGGAACTTACTGCGATGGGGCAACCTGACTATAAATCGATTCATGAAACTGTCATGGCAATTGAATCGATAAACTCAGATCTCCGCTTGACTTTCATAAAGCAGGTCGGACAGGCGGTAACGGTTTTGACCGCTCAACAAGTATCCAAGCTCACCGACACAAAGCATTGATTAATCTTAAGAGAACACAGTGATGCCAAATAAAAATATAGTAAGGAAGTGTTGGCCAACTGCACACTACTCGAGGTTCCTGTCGGTCGCAATAGTAGCTGTAGCAGGGCTGTTAGTGACCTTGTCAGTTTATGCGCAAGAATCTGATGCAGAGCATCGCAGTCATCATCCGGATGTCTATGGTGAGCAGAGTCAGTCTGAACCGGCTAACACAATTGGCGGAGAGTCTGTTGACCTACCCACCTCCGGTAATGGAATGGGGGCCGGTATGGGAGCTGGCATGGGCAAAATGATGGATGGCATGATGGAGAAAATGGGAGCGCCAAAGCCTAAGGATCTTTATCCATCATTGATGCGCCTGCCGGAATTACCCGAGGAAAAGCGCGAAGAAGTCCTGACAAAAGCTGTTAGTCGAATGCAGGCGGGCACCGCCATCATGATCCAAGGATTCGATGCGTTGTCGCAAGCAGATTCGCGGCAGGATTTTACACAGATGCAATCGGCGGTACTAGAGATAGAACAAGGATTAAATCAGTACAACAGTGGCCTGGCGGCAAAGCGTGCTTTGACCGAGGGGCAAGCGCCTCGCCGGGTTGCCTTGCAATGGTTTAAGCGTGAAATGAACCTCCTGCCTACGGTCAATTCACATGAACCCCCACGATTTCTTGGGATGGCGCCATTGCATACGGGTATCATGTTGGTTCTCATCGCATTTGCCGTCACGATGATTTGGATGTACGTCTTCAAAATGCGTCGAGCGGGTGCATTGATGGAAGAGCTAAGGCAGCAATCACCTGCCGAACCGAACGCTTCGCCAAAAATGCCTGAGGAGAATCAAAGGCAATCCCTTACTGCCAATAACGCTGTTGTTCCAAGTGGAGATACTCCGGTCACTGCCGTCCCCAATAAAGCAGGCCGCTATACCGGTCCTCTGCGAGTAACCGGTATATTCACAGAAACTCACGATGTCAAAACATTTCGCTTGGCGCAGCCGGATGGAGAGCAGCTACCCTTCAGTTACGAACCGGGGCAATTTGTCACCTTCATCTTATCGATTCCAGGACAGGAAAAAGTCGTCAAACGGTCCTACACCATCGCCTCATCTCCAAGTCAACGTGACTACATGGAGGTCACAATAAAGAGAGAAGAGCACGGGCTTGTTTCACGCTATATGCACGAGTCGGTCAAAGTTAACGACCTCTTGGAAATTAAAGCGCCCAATGGAAAATTCTATTTTAACGGCGAGGGGGAAAATAGTGTTGTTCTGATATCGGGTGGAGTTGGGATCACTCCTATGATGAGTGCTGTCCGTTATCTCACGGCGAATTGTTGGGAGGGGGACATCTACTTCATTTATAGTGCGCGAACAACCCTTGATTTCATTTTTGAGCAAGAATTGCTTTATTTGCAACGACGTCATAGCAATTTGCATGTACTGGTCTGTATGACGCGTGCGGAAGGTACGAATTGGATGGGGCCCGAAGGGCGACTAACCACGGAATTAATCAATGGGTTCGTACCTGAATTGCCATCAAAGGTTGCCCACATCTGTGGCCCTCCGGCCATGATGGGTGCCATTTCCGATATGTTGCTTGAACTCGGCATGCCAAAGAACAGTATCAAGACTGAAGCATTTGGTGGTGAACCCCCCAAGAAAAAGGCCGCCCCTTCGAGGGCATCGGGTACTGAGCCTTCAGCTGAAGCCTCGACTCATGAGGTGAAGTTTGTTGCTTCTGGAAAGCAAGGAAAATCAGGCCCTGAAGAAACCATTCTGGAGGTGGCCGAAGCATTGGACGTTGACATCGAAAGCTCCTGTCGAGCAGGGAGCTGTGGCAGTTGCAAAGTGAAGCTGCTTAGCGGGAGCGTCGAGATGGATGTGGACGACGGCCTGGAAGACGAGGATAAAGCCGGCGGTTACATACTGGCATGCCAGGCGATTCCCTCCACAACGGTTGAAGTAGAGGCCTGACGCAATGAATAACCAAGAACGTCAGATTGTCGGTGGATTACTTCTGCTTATGTTGCTGCTCTGGCTGGGTTTTATCTGGCATCGAGACCCTCGTTTCCCTGGCAGCATTGAAGGCAGTCTTTTAGGGATCATTGCCGCGCTGTTCATGTTTGTTCCTTTGTTTTACCTGGTGATCAAACGGGTGAAACCTTTGAAGAAATGGATCACCCGAAGAGTGTCTATGCCAAAGCTTCTCCTTTGGCATGTCTATGCCGGTGTGCTCGGCCCTATATTGGGACTGCTGCACAGTGCCCACCGGTTTGACAGTTATGTGGGTTCTTCGTTGATCATTCTTACGTTTGTCGTGGTCATTAGTGGCTTTATTGGTCGCTACCTGCTCTCCCTGATTTCCTCCAGTTTGCGCGATAAAAAAGCTTTAAGGAGTGACCTCTACTCGAAATTTCAACAGGTCAGAGTGGAGCTGGAAAACCAGGGGAAAGAGGGGCATCTCAGCCCTGTACATTCATTTCACCGATCGCTGTTGCCAGCACTCGTAGACGCCAGTTTTTGGTCTCAGCATCCAGCCAAGACATCAACTGCACAGGCTCTCAAACTGGTAGATGCCATATCCGATGTCGACTACAGCATCAAAATCCATGATACCGCTAAAGGATGGTTTCAACGATGGTTGAAATTCCATATCGCGATTTCGTTACTGCTTTATGCGTTGTTAATTTTTCATATTGGTTCTGAAATTTATTTTGGGTTGAGGTGGCTTTGAAAGCACGTATTTTGACTTTTATTGGCGTTGCTTTGTCGGTGCTTTTGATTAGCCACCTGTGGCATCAATCGGATGATCCAGCGGATATAAACTGGGAACAAACGGTGAGCCCAGGAGAGCTGAGTACAGCTCATGCTTTTCTCGAAAATAACTGTGAGGGGTGCCATACACCTATACAAGGTGTGACACGCGAAAATTGCGTGATGTGTCACGCCAATGAATTAGAAATTCTTCAGCGACAGCCCACAGAATTCCATGCCGATGTGACGGAATGTACTTCCTGTCACCAGGAGCACCATGGGCGAAACGCCAAGATTTCCGTTATGGATCATAAGTTCCTTACGACGGTGGGAATGGCAATGTTGCCAAACCCGACCATTCAATTCGATGAAGGTACGGCTACACGCGATCTTTTGCAAAGCATCGTATCCAGTAATCGACCAACCGATCCATTATTCGTACACCCGAGCATTTCAGTAGAAGAATCCGTTTTACAGTGTGCTAGTTGTCACGGCAATGATGACCGTCATTTTGGCCTCTTTGGTGACGACTGTGCTTCGTGTCATAGAACAGACCAGTGGTCTTTACCGGAGTTTATACACCCGTCAAATCAATCTTACGATTGTAACCAATGTCATGAAGCGCCACCCAGCCATTACATGCAACACTTCAAAATGATTTCTGCAAAAGTTGCGGGGCAACATAAGGCCAAGGTGGAAGAGTGTTTTGCTTGTCATCAGTCGACTTCCTGGAATGATATTAAACGCGCTGGATGGTACAAACACCATTAGACCATGAGGAATATGAATGTTTTTGAATAGCGTTGCAGTTGGTGTCACATTGCTAGTTGGTATCATGCTGTTTCACAGACGGCTTCGTGACTCAGAACAATGGCGCGCCACGGTGACGCCCCTTGCATCCATTATTGGCAGTGGTTTTTTAATCGTTGCTCCCTTGTTGCACTCAGTGATGGGCAAGTGGGCTTTACTGGGTATGGTAGCGCTATCGGTATTCGCGTACGCATTGGGCTGGGTCATACGTTTTAATATCGCAAATGCAGAACCTTACCTGGAGAAACACCCCGCAGGCGTGATCTCTCGATTAGAGAAAGCGGCTCAATGGAGCCTGGGGATTGCGTACGCCATTTCTGTGGCTTTTTATATCAGTCTGTTTACAGCCTTTATATTTGACAGGTTGGGAGTTTCCGACCCTGTAGCCGGAAAGTGGGCCACGACGGTGTTACTACTTTCTATCATGACAATCGCCTGGCTGCGCGGGGCGAAGGGACTGGAGTGGATAGAGCTTGTCGCAGTAACTATTAAACTGGCCATTATACTGGGTGTGCTCGCAGCACTACTGTCCTTTGATATTCTCGAGGGTGCGGCCTGGTTTCAGCATGAAGCCATTACGGAACTCAGCTTAATTCAGACTACGGCAATGCTGGCCGGTATGCTGATGGTCACGCAGGGGTTTGAGACTGCTCGGTTTATGGGAGAGCAGTACAATCCCAAGCAACGCATCAATGCGGTCAAATATTCTCAGGTAATCGCTATCACACTTTATGTGGTTTTTATTGGTCTGACATGCCCCATTTTTCTCACTTTTCCTATTACTGAACTCAATGAAACCACGATTAGCCATACCCTGGGTAAAGCCGTATGGGTGTTGCCATTTTTATTGTTGGTTGCCGCAACGGCGAGCCAACTAAGTGCAGCGTTAGCCGATACGATCGGAGGCGGGGGCTTATTAAAAGAGCTGGTTCAATGGCGACTTTCCAACAATGTTTACTACATGCTCATTATTATTCTGGCGCTGCTTCTTGTTTGGTCCGCCGATGTATTTCAGATCATCAATCTGGCATCCAAGGGATTCGCGCTGTACTACCTTATTCAAGTTCTCGTCGCTATTTCTTTAGTTTTTAAATTACCTCGAAATGGTGAACTGATATGGCCGCGAGTAGTTTTTTTGAGCGTACTGGGTATTGGACTCGTCTATGTTGTTGGTTGGTCAATTCCTGCGCCACACAGTTAAAGGGTACTGGAACCTTTAGGGGGGGGGATCCCTTGTCGAGAATCTGTTGAGTTCGATTGTTTACTTCTGATCTATTTATAGTTTGTGGTAAATAGCGATACTAATCGAATAAATAAGATTGGTTACAAGACTTGGGTAGTAATAAATCGCTTGGGTATTACATATGGAAACGTTGTTGCACGTTGCTATTCTTGCACTTGAGACTGTCGGGGGTGCAATTATCCTTATTTCCGCTGCAATGTCATTGTTCGATCTAGCAAACACATGGATAAAGAAGGGGCCGCGTGAAAATATAGAATTTCTTCGTTTACGATTTAGCCAGCGGTTAGTTTTGGCATTAGAGTTTTTAATTGCAGCAGATATCCTTGCGACGCTACATACCCCAACACTGGAAGGTATTGCACTTCTTGCAGCGGTTATAGTATTGAGGACGGTTTTGAGTCTAAGCATTTCGTATGAGTTGAGAAAATCAAATTCCGATTAACATAGTTGGATGTGGTACTTCGGTCTTGAACTTCAATATTATTGGCGACTGTAGCCGAGAATTGCTCTGCATTGAGCTTCATCTATCTCTACCATTCTCTCGTGTCTTATGGGCACTTGATTAGATTATCGATTGGCGCGGCAAACCTGCATCGCTTCAACAATGAGGATGTTGAATCAATGACTGAGTACCAGACACAGCTGGCCCACTTGATGTTGTTTGCACAAAGCATCGGTATAGGCTTTTTAATCGGCCTGGAACGAGAACGTCACCACAATACCATTGCCGGGGTGCGCACATTTACGCTTATCGCTCTGTCAGGTAGTCTCGCAGGTTATATTGGTGTATTAAATCAGAATGCGGGACTGGCCATCGCCATTGGGGTTGTAGTGGGTGTCGGCCTCATTGTGGCGCAGTTCCGGTCGACGTCTGAAGAACCGGATACCACGACGGTTATGGCCGGTGTGATTGCGTTCGGGCTGGGTTATGCCTTGTGGCTCGGTCATCCACAACTTCCGGCGGCGCTGGCAATAGCTATTACGGCCATATTGTATTTTCGGGATCAATTGCGGCAAATGCCCGCGCAATTGACCGATAAGGATATCCGTTCGTTTTTCCAGTTTGCGGCAGCGGCTTTTATTCTATTGCCAGTCTTGCCCGATACCTTCTATGGGCCCTATGAAGTGATCAATCCCTATCAGGTGGGTTGGTTGGTGGTGCTAATTAGTGGTCTCAGTTTAGCGGGTTATGTTGCACTGCGTTGTCTGGATGGCAAAGCGGGTCTTTTGGTGATTGGCCTGTTTGGAGGGTTGGTTTCCACGACGGCAACAACCCTCGTTTACGCCCGTCACAGCAAAACGAATCCGGGATTTTCGAGCGCAGCCGGGATCATTATTCTGCTATCCCATATTGTGTTGTTCATCCGCATCGGTATTTTGGTGACGGTGGTGGAAGTCTCCATGTTACAGCCCATGTTGCTTTGGCTGTTGGGTGGTGGCTTGGTAGGTGCCGCTTACGTTACGTGGGCCTATCGCCGCGCAACACGTAAACAAAATACGCTGCCTGAACTGGACGTTAGAAATCCCGCGGAATTGAAAACGGCACTGGGCTTCGCTATCGCCTTTGCGCTGATTTTGCTGCTGGCAACTTGGATGAACGATCAATTTTCCGATGCAGGCGTGTATCTGGTGGCATTTATTTCAGGCCTCACGGACCTGGACGCTATCACTATTTCTAATTTGAAGCTGGTCTCCACGCAAACGCTTATACCGCCGGTGGCGGTCAATGCCGTGATTATTGCGTTTGTCGCTAATCTGATTTTTAAATTTGCCATTGTATTGACCGCTGGCGCTCAAGCATTGCGGCGGCCCGTGGCAGTCGGCTTTGCCACATTTTTATTGGGTATCGCACTGGGCATCAGTGCGGACATTTTTTTATAAACCAACGATTACTGAACAAGGAACGAGCCATGAGTACATTGTCAGTCTCACGAAAGATGATTCCCCATTTCTACATAAAATCATTATTTGTGCTATTGCTAACGCTGCCCTGGTTGAGCGGCTGCGGAATCAACAACATTCCTACCTACGACGAGCAGGCGAAAGCCGCCTGGGCGCAAGTGGAAAATCAGTATCAACGACGTGCAGACCTGGTGCCCAATCTGGTGGCTACGGTTAAAGGTTATGCGGCCCACGAAAAAGAAACGCTTACCGCCGTCACGGAAGCACGCGCGAAAGTCGGTTCCATTCAGGTGGGAAAAGAGCTGCTCGATAATCCCCAGTTGCTGCAGCAGTACCAGGCGGCGCAAAGTGAATTGGGCTCAGCGTTGCAGCGCTTGATGGTGGTGGTGGAAAGGTACCCCGATTTAAAAGCCAATCAAAATTTTCTGGCGCTGCAATCGCAACTGGAAGGTACGGAAAACCGAATCAGTGTGGCCCGGCGTGACTTTATTCAAGCGGTGAATCAATACAACCGGGAAATCCGTACTTTCCCCGGCAGAATATGGCACTCGATTCTCTATAGTGATATGCAGTTGCGAGAAACCTATCAGGCCACCAGTGACAATGCTGAAAAGGCACCCACGGTGGATTTTGATGAGTAGCGTCCGCAAAGCGAGCATTGCCCTGTTAATGCTCTGCTTGAGTTTACCCGTACTGGCAGCGACCACATTTCCAGCGTTGACGGGTCGTGTGGTAGACCAGGCAGGGTTGCTCAATTCAAAGACAACAGCCCAGCTTGAACAACAGTTACAGGCTCATGAGGCCGCTACCGGTAATCAGGTCGTGGTGGTGACGCTGAAGGATCTCCAGGAGCTCACTATCGAGGATTACGGTTATCAGTTGGGCCGCGCCTGGGGTATCGGTCAGAAGAATAAAAACAACGGCGTGTTGTTGATCGTGGTACCGAGCCTCCGCAAGGTGCGCATTGAGGTGGGGTATGGTCTGGAAGGCGTCCTTACTGATGCCATATCCAGCAATATCATTCAAATGGTGATTCTGCCTGCGTTTCGTAGCGGGAATTTCGATCAGGGCGTACTCCAGGGTAGCGAGGCCATTATACAGGCACTGGGTGGGCAGTACCGTTTTCGGTCGCCACCACAGGGAGAGAAAGAGCTGCCACCCTGGTGGGTGATTTTCTTTATCCCGTTGATATTTTTCCGGCGCTTTGGCATGGGCGGTTTTTACGGCCACCACGGTGGGCATTACGGCGGTTCACGACGTGGCGGCTTTGGTGGTGGCGGTGGCGGTTTCGGCGGCGGTGGTGCTTCAGGAGGTTGGTGATGCAGTTTTCGACAGAATTACAACAACAGATCGGTGCGGCAATCGGCGATATCGAAAGGCTAACTGATGCTGAAGTGGTGTGTGTACTGGCGCCATGCAGCGATGATTATCACTACATTCCCGCTTTGTGGGCGGCATTACTTGCATTGCTGTCCCCTTTACTTCTGGCGTTGACGCCCTGGTGGGGCCATAGCAATACGCTGTCGCTGTTGCAGTTAGTCATCTTCGTCGTTGCCTGGTTGGCCTTTCGTTGGCGGCCGCTTTTTCAACGCATCATTCCCAAGTCTGTACGTTACTGGCGTGCCGGTAATATGGCCCGGCGGCAGTTTCTGGAGAACGGTTTACACCATACGCGGGAGGGTGCCGGGTTGTTGATTTTTGTTTCGGCCCAGGAGCGTTATGTGGAGATTCTTGCCGACCGGGGAATCGCGCAAAAGGTCGCGGATGATCAATGGCAAAACATTGTTGCAGCCTTCATTCAGCAGGTGAAGCAGAACCAGATCGCCGAGGGGTTTATTCAGTGTATTGAATCCTGTGGTGGCTTGTTGGCTGAGTTTTATCCCGCAACAACGGAAAAAAACGAGCTGCCCAATAAACTGGTGGTGCTGCCTGACTAAGTCAGCGCCGCCGTGTGACCACAATTAAAAAGGAGAAAAGCGATGACACGATTTGCTATCAACGGAGCTGGCAGAATAGGCCGACTGGTGATGCGGGAATACCTGCGTCGCCAGCCTGACAATCTGCAATTGGTTGCCGTTAACGATCTGACCGATACAGAAACATTGGCATACCTCCTGGAATTTGATTCTGTGCATGGTCGCCTGCCATCGCCCGTTGCCATCGAAGGCGATCAATTATGTGTCGCCGGTGTCACGGTTCCCGTCTACCACCAGGCAGAGCCTGAACGCCTGCCATGGTCGGATCTCGGTGTGGATTGGGTGCTGGAGGGAACGGGACTATTCCGGAAACGTGAAGATGCCAGCAAACATCTAGCTGCGGGTGCGGGGAAAGTACTGATCAGCGCACCGTCGGAATCAGCCGACCTGACCATTATTTATGGCGTCAATCATCAGGCGTTCCAGCCTGAATCGCACCAGATTATTTCCAACGGCTCATGTACCACTAACTCTCTGGTGCCCCCTTTAGCAGTATTGCTCGAAAGCTATGGTATCGACACCGCATCCGCCACCACCATCCATGCCTATACCTCCTCCCAAGGTCTGGTGGATGTGGCTTCACGCAAACGTATTCGAGGTCGCGCCGCTGCCCTCAATCTGGTACCGACCTCCACTGGCGCGGATAAGGTGGTTGCCGCGGTATTGCCCGAACTGGCCGGTAAATTCTCCGCCTTGGCGGTTCGCGCACCGATAGCCGACGGCGGCTTGACCGATATCACAGTACGATTGCAACGACCCGTCACGGAGGAACAAGTCAATCAGTGCCTGGCCGACGCCTGTAAGAATCAACTGCAAGGCGTGATGGATTTTACCGAACAGGAATGGGTCAGCAGTGACATCATCGGTAATCCTCATTCCGCGATTGTTCATGGTCTCTCAACACGGGTAATCGGCGATCGTACTGTCAAGCTCCAGGTGTGGTATGACAACGAATACGCCTATGCGTGCCGTTTGCTGGATTTGATGAGTGGCCTGTGAGATCGGCTTTGAAGAAGCATCATCTTAAATATGCGTCGATTGCAGATATCCTGGTACTGACCGAAAGTCTGGGTTTGTTAATTAAAACCCGACTATGGCTGCAAATCCTGATTGGTATGATCGCGGGTATTGCCTTAGGTGTGCTGATTTCTGCACGAGGTATGGCCTTAGTCGATAGGCACGTGGCAGAACTCATCGCGGGTTGGCTGGCATTGCCAGGCTACATTTTCCTGGCGCTGATTCAGATGATCATGGTGGCGCTGATTTTTTCGTCCATTATTCTGGGGGTTGCATCCTGCGGCACGGGTGAGCAACTGCGAAGGTTGGGTATCAGGATAATGCCATATTTCCTGTGCACCACGACGGTTGCGGTAATGCTCGGTATTGTATTGGCCGAGTTGGTAAAACCCGGAGCGTATATTTCGCAACTGATGGTTGACAATACGTCACTGGAACCGTTGAGTCAGGCAGCGAACGCCAAGGAATTCGTCACACAGTCAGACGCTTCGGCTGCACGCCATCTCAACTTCCCCAAAACTCTGGCGAATCTGATTCCCTCGAATCCGCTCCGTGCGGCGCTGGATGGCAGTATGTTGCAAATTGTTGTTTTCTCAATTTTCTTCGGCATTGCATTACTGATGATCCAATCTGCACGCGCCAAACCGTTATTGGATAGGCACTTAAGGGAGTGGCGGCGGTACATGACCTTCATATTTGGGCCATGTCGACTACCGAGAATGCCTTAACCGCTCATCTGTTGATGATAGATGGGCAGTCACATGACGATCTATTGAGCCGTGCGACTGATCTTCTGGAAAGCGAGTTCGGACTGCATCATGTGACCCTCCAGCTGGAGCATTATGAAGGCGGAGCGTATCGGGAATCAGAGAATTGTGTGGATTGAAATATTTTCGACTCATATAGAGTGTAAGTAATTATCACGACCTTAGACCAGCTACTGCCTTGGAATGCTGGTCTGGATGCGGGCTCAAAATAAGTGGCGCAGTATCGATAAGGGCAAGCGGATCAATTTATTCACATAAGCTTTGTACACTCTATGATAATCGCCCATATACGTTACCATCTTTATATTCAGATCATCATTTTCAAGCGCGTGAAAACAAAGTCCGAATCAAGCTTTAGTTACCAACTTTTTTTACAGATTACAGCAGCTCTCACGGAATTATTATCCCGGCATTTTGCCCTTGCTCCCCCAGCGTGTGGAAATACAAGCAGACTATTGCCTGTATAGGTTTTACTGATGGGTGTCCGGGATTATTGAACCACTACACACAGTACCGATTCTATTGCTGCCTGGAGAGACCTGCCAAAGCGCTCGCAATGAGTTCTTCAGGGGGCTCTTCATAGATGATTGTCGTGGATGGATTAACGTGACCAGCGACTTTCTGAGCTACCTTCACAGACTTTTTCTGATTGTGAATGATGTCCGTTATGACCGAGCGTCTACCGCTGTGCGAGCTCGCTTTTTCCACGCCAGCCCAGTTTCGTAGCATATGAGCCATATGCTCCTGCAAAGTATTGGGGGAATAGGGCGTACCTTTCTGCGAGAGAAAAAGAGGGTCTGAAGGGCGCAGCTTAGATTCTTTGCTCATTCTCCTGCGTAAATGTGTCTCGAGGCTTCGACGTAGCTCATCATCAATCAAAGGCAGATCTCTCGACTTTCCGCGATGCTTCTTTTCCGGTGGATAAAAGTCCTTGGGATTAACCGCTACCCCAGCCTTTACCAAAGACTCTATCTGCTTGACAACACTATCAAAGGCGTCAACGGTGAAGCTAAGCGACTTTCGCGTGTAAGTAGATTGAGATCGACGAACAGCATTGGCACCCTTGGTATAAGCGGCAGGCAAACTCATGACCTCTAGCAATTTGAAGTCAGTGCCGGTTGGATTTAACTGGGCGACCTCTTTAATCTGAAGCAGAGCAATCTCCTGAGCTCGCAAACCAAGCCTGAAGGAGATTTGCATGATGGCCAGGTTCTTCTCTGGGTGGCGATGAGTTTTTATCACAGAGAAGAGTTCTTGCTGCTGCGAAGGAGATAGCACTCGGGCTTGACCAGACTTCGCCATAAGGGCATCCATAAATAATCCGTACAAATGCTATTTTAACGGATTATTGTGAAAAATGCTTTCCTTAATACGCCAGGAGCTCTACGCAATCTGAATGTTCTAAGGTTACCCTATGCGTACCGAGACCTTTTGTACGCAACCAAAAGTGGCAATAGACTGGTGGCGATTCAGTGTGCGGTAGCCAGCGAACCCATGATTGCCAGCCCTGCAAAACGCTGACATAGCTAAAGAGGTAGCTCATTATGATCAAAGCCACATCCTCTGTAAGACTGGAAAGTAGTCTTATTAACGCAGCGACAATCGCTGGCATCCCTCTGAAACGCAGCGCAGCAGAACAGATTGAGTACTGGGCGGAGATTGGCCGCAAAGTTGTCAAGGCAGTTGATCCGGAAGTCCTGCTAGCCGTACAGAGTGGACTTGCGGTTCTTCGTATTGAACCCACTGCATCTTCTCCTATAGATACAAACGAAGTATTCCCAGTCGATCGACCCCATAATTCGGGGGCTTTAAGAGAAGCGATTGCCGCAGGCTCCGTACGATACCAAGCATCAATCTCAAAGCCAGGTTATTTGGAAGCTTGTTATCCTGATGGACATATTGAAGTAGGACGTTTTACTAACGGACGATTCCTCCCGGAGTAAACTACTGCGACTCACTTCCTCTGGCGATCATCACCATGCAATAAAACAGAGTCGAAGCGAAGCTACTGAACTAAAGATGATACTTGGAGGAAAAAGGTCGACGTATCAATATTAGTTCCGAATCCGTATCAACTTTACTTCGTCGGACTACCAAGCCTAGAGCGATAATATCCAATGAGGATTTGGGTTTTACCTATATTCCGATAATAACAATTATCGGAAATAGTGAGGCATTATTTCACGCTCGGTCGCCGCAACATCAATCCCCCACACCGTAAACATCCCTTTAGTACCAGTATCAATCATTGATTAGTTGCTCGCGGATTGAAAGCAACTCTTGTCGCCGCTCCTCGTTCGTTTCTGGATACTTCATATCCATATCTTTATAGGCATCTAAGATGATTTGGGAAACGATCAGACGTGCATTCTTTTTGTCGTCTGCAGGTACTACATACCAAGGTGCTTCTTTTGTGCTGGTTGCGGTTAGGCACGATTCGTAGGCTTTCATGTATTGGGTCCAATGCTTGCGCTCATTGATATCTGATACGGTGAATTTCCAGTTCTTCTCTGGTTGATCAATGCGGTCAATAAAGCGCTTGCGTTGCTCGTCTTTTGACAAGTGCAAAAAGAACTTAATGACTTTAGTGCCATTGCGATGCATGTGCTGTTCGAAATCAACGATGGATTTATAGCGATTAGGCCAAATCGCATCATCATTTAGCAGACTGTCCGGAAGTTTTTGATTTTTAAGAATTTCGGGGTGCACTCGTACAATTAAAACTTCTTCATAGTATGAGCGATTGAATATACCGATACGTCCGCGCTCAGGTAAGCACTGAGTGGTGCGCCATAAAAAATCATGATCCAGTTCTTGAGCACTTGGGTGTTTAAAACTAAATACCTGGCAGCCCTGCGGATTAACCCCCGACATGACATGTTTGATGACCCCGTCTTTTCCGGCAGCATCCATTGCCTGAAATATAAGCAGTAAAGAATGACTGTTATCGGCGTATTGCAACTGTTGCTGCGCACTTAGCGCAGCAACTTGTTCAGCTAACAGTTCTTTATATTCTTTTTTACTTCGATAGACCGGTTCAACCTGAGTAGGAAGCTTGGATAAATCCACAGCGATGCCTTCAGGGACTTTAAATTCGCTGGTCTTTATATTCATTTTCCGTCCTTGTCTTAATCTTGAGAGCTTAGTGCGGCATCAACGATTTGCTGCGCTTCATTAAGAATATCCTGCAAATGATTCTCGCCTTTAAAGCTCTCGGCGTAGATCTTGTAGATATCTTCAGTGCCCGATGGGCGCGCTGCAAACCAGCCGTTTTCCGTAGTCACTTTTAAGCCGCCAATCGCTGCATCATTCCCCGGTGCTTTCGTCAGAACGGCGGTAATCGCCTCGCCTGCCAATGACGTTGATTTCACTTGCTCGGGCGATAGTTTCGACAGTTTAGCTTTTTGCTCCGGAGACGCCGCCGCTTGAATGCGATTCTCGATGGGCTCGCCCATTTCGCGCGCTAAGTCTTGGTACATCTGCGCTGGATCACGCCCAGTTTTAGCGATAATTTCTGCTGACAGCAAAGCGGGAATAAGGCCATCTTTGTCAGTGGTCCAGACTTGGCCATTACGGCGCAAGAAGGACGCCCCTGCACTTTCTTCACCGCCAAAGCCTAATGAACCATCGACCAAACCGTCGACAAACCATTTAAAGCCGACCGGCACTTCAACAACCTTACGACCCAGTTTTGCAGCCACACGATCAATCATCTGGCTGCTTACTAAGGTTTTGCCAATGGAGGTATCTTGCTTCCAGTCGGGGCGATTTTGAAATAAGTAATTAAT
>TARA_R110001583_G_scaffold67972_2_pt1 | contig 26391 bp, 24 predicted proteins | sample TARA_R110001583 | Tara Oceans TARA_R110001583 (sample SAMEA4398432) | marine metagenome | biome: Polar Biome; feature: [MES] marine water layer (ENVO:01000295) within the mesopelagic zone...; material: water (ENVO:00002006), including particulate matter (ENVO:01000060) such as...... | reverse complement strand
CCGCTATCAAACCATGTGGCAAGGTAAATACGATTTTGGTTTTGCGATTGATTGGATGCGCAAAGATTTAGGGATTGCATTAGAAGAAGCTCGCCGAAATGGTAGCCATTTACCGGTTACCGCATTGGTAGATCAGTTTTATTCAGAAGTTCAAGGGATGAAAGGTAACCGTTGGGATACCTCGAGTTTATTAGCAAGGTTAGAAAAGTCTAGAAGTTAACTTAGACCATATCTAGTTTACTATTGTGAGCCCCAATACTCATTGGGGCTTTTTTATAGCCCTCAACATTAGTCGTAGCTACATTAGATTTGTTTGCCCTTAAAGTTCAACTTAGTGGCTAAAAACCATCGAGTTACATGATGTAGCGCACATATTCAAACAAGTAACACTGCTATTATTGCTTAATCTAAATTAATTTTGCTTAAATTGAATTAGTTAACTACTTTTATGTTGTCGGTCAATTTTGATTCCGGTCGATATAAAGGGGTGAGTTAATTCTTAAGTAAAGTGTCGTGCTTCAGTGTAAGACCCGCGTCAGATAAAAAGAATGCGGGCATGCACTAAATTGGAGGAATGAATAATGAGCAACAAACTACTCAGCGCATTGTTTGCGGCAGGTTTCGCGGTAATGATGATGTCTTCTGCATCATTTGCTGCTGATGAAACCCTCGCAGAGTTTCACGTTGAAATGGGTGGCTGTGAAAACTGCCACGCAAATGAAGAACCATCAGCTGATGGCGCATATGAATTTGAACAGTGTCAAAGTTGCCATGGTTCACTTGCAGAAATGGATGATACCCATAAAGCGCATGATGGTGCGTTAATGTGTGCGGATTGTCATGCTCCGCATGAAGCGAAAGTTGGCGAAAAACCAACGTGTGACACCTGTCATGATGATGGACGTACTGCTAAATAAGTCGTTAATCCGCTGATAAAAAATACCGACATTTATGTCGGTATTTTTGTTTTTAGCCTCTCCCCAAAACAAGAATCATAAATTTAACTACCTCTTTGTAGGTATTTAATTTCTTTTGTTTTCAATTAGATGCGCGCTTTAAGTGCATGCTTTTGCACTTATGTTGCGCAATTGTAGCGCTCAATGACAGTCAGTTTTTTCTATTTCTAAGTTAAATCAGCAAGTTAATTTTTTGGCACAGCTTTCGCAGTATTAATTACATGAAATGGTTAATATGAAAGGGTCAATGTATGTCAACAATCCAATCAAGCTGTGCTTATTGTGGTGTCGGGTGCGGCGTTAGCGTGTCCTCGACTCAAGCCGATTGGGTTGACGTTGATGTGTCTTCATTAACCTTAACGGGTGATAAACATCACCCCGCTAATCATGGTCACTTGTGTGCGAAAGGTGAACGATTACTTGACAGCTTAGCTCAACCCAATGTGCTGCGTTATCCGGTTTTACGCTCAGGGAAACCGATTCAGTGGGACCAGGCGAGCTCACTAATTGCAGAGAAGTTTGCGCAAACTATCGCCCAGTATGGTGCCAATTCTGTTGCACTTTATCTCTCTGGGCAGTTGCTCACTGAAGATTATTATGTGGCAAACAAATTTGCTAAAGGGTATTTGAAAACGGCAAATGTCGACACTAATTCACGTTTATGCATGTCATCGGCAGTGAGTTCAATGCAGCGGGCATTTGGTGAAGATGTCGTGCCGGGTTGCTATGACGATATTGAACATGCCGAAGTCATTGTACTCATTGGCGCCAATACAGCTTGGACTCATCCGGTATTATTTAAACGTATATTGGCATCAAGAAATGCGAATAACACTAAGTTAGTGGTTATCGACCCAGTTGCGACCGCGACAGCAAAACAAGCCGATCTTCATTTAGCCATTGCGCCTGGTGCAGATTTAGCATTGTTTTATGGTTTATTAGGCTATTTAGCAGATAACGAACGAGTTAATCATGAATACATTACCACTCATACAGACGGTTTTGATGCTGTTGTGAGTCACGCCAAACAACTGAGTACAGATTTGATTGGTTTGGCTAAGCAAGTGGGATTAACTGAGCAAGTATTGAGACAATTTTATCAATTGTTTGTTCAGCATAAAACAGTACTAACAGCATCATGCCAAGGGGTTAATCAGTCTGTTATTGGTACCGATACAACTAATGCAATTATCAATTGCCATTTAGCCTTAGGGCATATTGGACAAGCTGGTTGTGGCTTTTTTTCATTAACGGGTCAACCTAATGCGATGGGCGGTCGCGAGGTAGGTGGATTAGCGACTCAGCTGGCTTGTCATATGGGATTTTCTGAACCGGAACGTGAACTACTTGCTGATTTTTGGCAGGTAGATACTGTTGCTGATAAAAAAGGCTTAGCTGCTGTCGACATGTTTGATGCGTTGGCCGACGGTAAAATAAAAGCTATTTGGATAATGGGTACTAATCCTGTTGTGTCACTGCCAAACAGTAATAAGGTTGCTAAAGCCTTGGCCGATTGCCCTTTTGTGGTTGTGTCTGAAATAACCCCGGATTCAGATACTGCAAAATTTGCGGATATATTATTACCGGCTCAAGGCTGGTCAGAAAAATGCGGAACGGTGACTAACAGTGAACGCACAATAAGTCGTCAGCGCGGCTTTATTACTCCAAAAGGGCAAAGCAAAGCTGATTGGTGGGCCATAAGCCAAGTGGCACAGAAAATGGGCTTTCAAGGATTTGAGTTTGATAGCAGTGCTAGTGTGTTTCGTGAGTTTGCTGCTTTATCTGCAAGCGTTAAGCTGGCATTCCCCAATAAAATTTTTGATTTAAGCGGATTAACCCACTTAACCCAGCAGCAATATGACGACTTAATACCGACCCAGTGGCCTATTGCGTCAGCTGAGCACATTGGCCAACAAGGACTGCGTATATTTAGTGATGGGGGGTTTGCGACACCAACAGGTAAAGCGCAATTTATTTTACCCGCAAAGCCAGTAACGCAAGAGACTCCGAATGTAGCCAAACACGTTAGCGTGTTACTTAACAGTGGCCGCAGCCGCGATCAATGGCACACCATGACTCGCACTGGGCATATTGCGAGTTTGCGAGCAAGTATTCCAGAGCCTGTGATACAACTTCATCCTGATAAGCTCACAAACTTTTCTATTGCTGATGGTGACCTTGTTAATATCTGTTCCGCTACAGATGAAGGAGCTACGCCATTTGCACTGGCTAGAGTCGTGGCTGATCAAGGTATACCGTTGGATATGGCGCTGATGTCAATGCATTGGTCTAAGCAATTTTCATTGGGTAAAGGGGTTAATCAATACCTCGATAGCCGAGTTGACCCTGTGTCGCAACAACCGGGATATAAGTGCCAATATGTCGTGCTTAAACCTGTTCTGATGGCATTACAAGGTGTGGTGTTTGGTTTGCACGATCCTGCGGCTCAAGGTTTATGCTGGCAAGTCGCTCAAACATTGGCTAATGGAGTATGTCATCACATCGGCTTTACTAACAATGAGGATGGTTTTGCTTATCAAGCAACAGCCCACTCGCTTACCTGGTCTGCTAACGTTCATGGTCAGCGTCTACATGTTCAATGCAATATGGAAAAGGGCATGGTAAGCGCGATTAAAGTCTTGTCTCATTCTCGAGTTAACCTAGCGGTTGAACCGATGAATGCCTTTATCGGAAAACCAATCGATAATGTTTTTATAAAGCAGCTACACCAACAAATTAATGCCGGCAATAGTCCGCTGATTTGTGCCTGTACCGGTGTGACTGATGTGCAAATTGCTGATGAGATAAATGCGCAGTTTGACCAACAAGTATTTAATGACGGTAAGCAGCATCTGCAATTTAATAAGGCATTAGACGCTACGCAATCAAGTTTAGGATGTGGTCGACAATGTGGCAGTTGCAATAGTGAAGTCAAGCAATGCGCTCAAACACATTGGCAAAACGCTTTGTCGTATATTGAACTTGAATACCCTAATGCTACAGAAGAGGATGTCGCCTAATGAATATTGTAGATGGATTAATCAAATGTGTTAACCCTGGTGGTGACGATTGTTCAGGTACGCTCCAAGCCGGTGATGTCGCCATTGTGGGCGCAGGGTGTGGCCAGCTAGATTTAATGACCATAAAAGCTGCGCGAATTGTGGCTCAAGCAGATGCATTAGTTTACGACAGCCTAGTGAGCAGCGATATTTTGACTTTAGTCGATACGCACTGTCAGCGCCATTTTGTCGGTAAGCGCTGCGGTCAGCCAAGTATTAAGCAAGATGACATCAATGCGTTATTGCTCAAACTTGCCCTACAAGGTTTGAAAGTTGTGCGCTTAAAAGGTGGCGACCCGCATATTTTTGGCCGCGGATCTGAAGAAGCGCTTTATCTCGCTCAGCATGGTATTCGTTCACAATTTATTGCCGGCGTAACTGCCGCATTAGGCTGCGCATCAAGCACCGGGATCCCACTCACGTTTCGCGGCATGGCTCGAAGTGTCACGCTGATCACCGGCACTAAAATGACCGATGCTGATAACACAGTGGCGCCTAGCCAATGGCAAGCCTTGTTAGCCGCTCAGTCGACTTTAGTTTTTTATATGGGGAAGGAACAAGCATCGCGCATTTCTGCAGGCTTACTTACCGCACAATGCAATGCGAGTTTACCAGTCGCTTTTATTACTAACGGTGGCAGAGCTAATCAAATTGTGACATTTGCTACAGTGGCAACAATGGCTAACGCAGCTTTAACCATTAAAGATTCTGGGCCTACGCTAATCATTATTGGTGAAGTCGTCAGTATCGGTCAGCAGCTTGGCAGTTTACTAGATGATATTGAATGTTCGTCATCACAATTCAATACACAGTATGAGGCGAGATATGCCTAAAATTGGAGCATTAACCCTGACATCTGCCGAAACATTTGATTTTCGGTTATTGATAAAAGCGTTGGGCAAAGGCGAAAAGGGCTCTCGTTCGCTAACGTTTGCGGAGGCAAGCCTGTTATTAGAAGGTTTTGCGTTAGGACATGCCACGCGAGTGCAAATGGCGAGCGCAATGATGTTAATGCGAGTCCGTGGTGAAACAGTGGATGAAGTTGCCGGCATAGTTGCGGGATTGCGTCATAGTTTACATCGGGACTGGCCATCTTTAGCAGTCGATATTGACTGGCCGGTTTATGCTGGTAAACGTGAACAATTACCTTGGTTATTGCTAGTGGCATCATTACTGGCTAAGCAAGGGTTCCGAGTCATGTTGCATGGTGACAGTCAAGCGTTACCGCATCGTCGTCATGTTGAATCATGCTTAGATGCATTAAATATTCGTTGCGGCACTAATCCTCAAAGTGCAGCACAGGTATTAGCGTCAGACAATATTGTCTATGTCCGCGCAGGAGATTTAGTTCCTGTGTTAGATGATTGTCGTCAATTACATCAAGAATTAGGATTACGCAGTGTCATTCAAACCGCTGCTCGCTGTATTAATCCAAGTAACGCTCCAATCAGTTTGCGCAGTTATTTCCATCCAGGCTTGGATGATTTACATCAACAGGTAAGCGAAACTTTATTTGCTAAAAATGAATATTCAGCTGGTCATATTGCGATTTTTAAAGGCCTACAGGGCGAGACAGAATTTAACCCTAGGGTGTCTACGTTAATGAAAGTCGTGAGTGGTCAAGCAGCAAATGTGACAGTGTCGAGCTTAACTGTCCCGACATTATTAGCAGGCTTTTTTGGTGCGAAAGTGGGCCAAGCTGACTTGTCTAGCGATATTCTTGCGCTGTTATGGCGCGAAAGTCAGCCATTGGAGTCAGCTGAACTGAGTCGCGTCATGTCGCGCACCATGATTGAGCAAGCATCGAGCAGTATTATTGCTACGTTAACCGCTGTTTTGTTGTTACTTAATCAACAATCCAATAATTCAGTTGGCTTGCAGCAACCATTGACGGTTGAACAAGCCATTAATTTAAGCCAGCAGTGTTGGCAACATCGCTTCAGTCATACAAATAATCCACTGGCTCAATGGCACAAAAAGGAGCGGTTATGCGCAGTTTAATTTTTTGTGATGCTGGTTTCTCATTAGTGCCAGTGGTTGATTGTGATGTGGTGCAATATCAAGCTTGTTTGGCCGCATTTGGACATGTCAGTGTATTGACGACAATTAGCCAAATTGAGCAACGTTTACATCAACAACACTTTGATACCTTGTTAATTTTAACTGACGGATTGCACAGTCAAATACAGGGATTAATACAACGTACTTTGGCTCATAAACCTATGGTGATTGTTGTCAATGCAAAATCATGGCAACAGGATGTGCTGTCACAAATTCTTGATTGTGGCCGAATCACTTTTATTCCCGATATGTTAACGGTGAATAGGTTAACCAGTGTGATTAGTTTGGCACAAATTCGCTTTAATGCTGCGAGCAAAACTCTCGAAGAATTTAAAAAGCTAGATGAAGAAATCCGCTGCATTAAATTGCTGAGTCGAGCCAAATTGATTGTGATGCAACAAGGATTTGATGAAACTAAAGCACATCAGATTATACAGCAGCAAGCGATGCAAAAAGGTGTGTCAATGGCACAAATGTCCGCACAAATTATAGCGGTTGTCAGCCAATCTGACCGTGCTCGTTTGGCGGAGTAAATGGCATTGAGCAGTGATGGTGCGCCCCATGTTGGTGCGATTGAGCCTAAAGTGTACGCATCACTAGTGAGATTTTAAAGTTTATAAGTTAAAAGTATTTAATAATCAATTCATTACAAGGTTTTGTTTGTTGGCATAGAGTCTGCAACATCAAAATATGACACTGCAACACATTAATGGGGCATAACCCAAAAATGGTGTAACAGTAAAAATTAAAAAATCGGGATTGTAACTGGCAATGGCGCCAACTCTTTAATTGGAGTTGGCGCCATTTTGTTTTTTACCGTCCTAGGCATGAAGGAGCAGGAAATGACAGTCTCAAAACCCAAGTTAGTGGTCGTTGGTAATGGCATGGTTGGGCATCACTTTATTGAGCAATTATGCAGCTTAGGGCTGAATAAAATCTTTGAAGTGCATGTGTTTGGCGAAGAGCCTCGTCCAGCTTATGACCGAGTTCAATTGTCAAAATACTTTGAGACGGGCAGTGCCGAACCGTTAATGCTAACCACTGCACAAGATTATGAAGACTGGGGCATTAAGCTGCACTTAAATACCCCCATCACGGCGATTGATATCGTGGCAAAAACGGTAACAAGTGCCCAGGGTGAGTCTTACTCATATACCCGGTTGGTTTTGGCTACAGGATCGTTTCCTTTTGTGCCGCCTATACAAGGCAATGATCGTGCTCAATGTCTGGTGTATCGAACCATTGAAGATCTCGAGGCCATTCAAGCAGCTGCGCAAAACAGCCAAGTCGGAGTTGTTGTCGGCGGCGGTTTATTAGGCTTAGAAGCGGCCAATGCCATGATGCAACTCGGGGTGAAAACCCATGTTGTGGAATTTGCACCACAATTGATGCCCGTTCAGCTAAATGATAAAGCCGGTGAACTATTGTGCAGTAAAATCGAGCAACTCGGTGTGAGCGTGCACACCTCAAAAGCGACCAGCGCTATCATTGATGGTGAAACGGCGTTGCATCGCATGACCTTTAATGATGAATCGTATCTTGAAACTGACATGATTGTATTTTCGGCGGGGATTCGTCCACAAGATGCGTTAGCTCGTGTGTCGAATATTAATATTGGCGAACGCGGCGGCATTGAGATTAACGATTACTGTTTAACCTCTGCACCCGATGTGTATGCCATTGGTGAATGTGCTTTGTGGCAACAAAAAATATTTGGTTTAGTTGCACCAGGTTATCAAATGGCTCGGGTTGTAGCATCTCATATCGCTTCATTATCATCGAATGTCCCGAGCCAATCATTTACCGGTGCTGATATGAGTACCAAGCTTAAACTCTTAGGTGTCGATGTGGCTGCTATTGGTGCCAGTCGGGGCTTTGATAATGCTCAATTTGTGGAATTATCTGATAACCAGGCGGGTATTTATAAAAAACTGTGGCTTGATGACAGCGGCAAGTTTTTAAAAGGAGCTGTGCTCATTGGTGACAATAGCGATTATAGCCGTTTGCTCGATATCTATTTATCACAAGATGAAATAGAAGGCTCAGCTGTTGATTTATTACTTGCAGGTGCTGAAAACGAAGCTGATTTAAAAGATACTTCTATTGTGTGTTCTTGTCATCAAGTGACTAAAGGAGACATTGTCGAAGCCGTTGCTGCAGGCAACCATAAAATGGCTGAAATTAAATCTTGTACCCGCGCAGCGTCAGGTTGTGGTGGTTGTGCTCCGTTGGTACAAAAAATTATAGATCAAACATTACAAGCTGCAGGGCTTGATTTTAATGCTGGTATTTGTGCGCATTTTGATCATGACAGACAAGCCTTGTATCACCTATGCCAAGTGGAAGGCATTAATGACTTTGATTCATTAATGCGTCAACACGGCAAGCCTTCTGCAAGTGGACACACTTATGGTTGCGATATTTGTAAACCCGCAGCCGCCTCGATTTTTGCCAGTTTACAAAACCAATATGTATTAAATCAAGACAGTGGTCATGTGCAGTTGCAAGATACCAATGATGCTTATTTAGGCAACATTCAAAAAGACGGTACTTACTCAATTGTGCCGCGAGTAGCGGGTGGTGAAATTACCCCAACTAAGTTGATAGCCATGGGCCAAATTGCTCAAGAGTATGACTTGTATACCAAAATAACGGGTGGACAACGTATTGATATGTTTGGTGCTACCTTGTCGCAATTACCTGAGATTTGGCAAAAGCTCATTGATGCGGGCTTTGAAACAGGCCATGCCTATGGTAAGTCATTGCGAACGGTAAAATCGTGTGTAGGTAGTACTTGGTGTCGCTACGGAGTGCAAGATGCGGTTGGTTTCGCTATTGACTTAGAGAACCGTTACAAAGGTTTACGTAGCCCTCACAAATTAAAATTTGCCGTATCGGGATGTACCCGCGAATGTGCAGAAGCACAAAGTAAGGATATTGGCATTATCGCAACCGACAAAGGTTGGAACCTCTATGTTGCAGGCAACGGTGGCATGCGTCCACGCCATGGTGATTTGTTTGCCACCGATTTATCAACTCAAGATCTCTATAAATACATCGACCGCATTTTAATGTTCTACGTTAAAACCGCCGACAAACTTCAGCGTACTTCTACTTGGATGGACTCATTAGAGGGTGGGTTAGCGTATTTAAAATCAGTGGTTATTGACGATGCCCTAGGGATCAATTCAACCTTAGAACAACAAATGGATTTGATTGCTGCAACATATCAATGTGAATGGAAAACCAGCCTTGAACAACCTGCTTTTTTAGCGCGCTTCAATGAGTTTGTTAACCCTAGCCAAGCGCCAGAGCCTGATGTTAATGCATATCAACGCGTTCGCGAACAGCGTTTCCCTAATATTAAAGATGTCGGTGCAGGCACCATTGCCATTAAAGATATTACCGAGCAACAAACTACTGAGCAACAAACAACAGCAAATGGGGTATTAGCATGAGTTGGATTAATGTGTGTGAAGAAACAAGCTTACCCATAGGCACTGGTGTTGCAGCTTGGGTATCCGGAAAAGCCGTGGCTATTTTTAACCTAGGTAAAGATGGTTTGTATGCCATAGATAATGTCGACCCAGCTACAGGTGTTGGCTTGTTGGCCCGCGGATTAATTTGCGAAATGGATGGTGAGCTGTGCGTCGCATCGCCGTTATACAAACAACACTATCGATTAACAACAGGCGTTTGCATTGAAGATACTTCATTAATTGCCAGTCCGTTTGATATCAAAACTGAGCAGGGACATGTCCTTGTATTAGCTAAAGCATAAGGAGTATTGTTATGAGTGCTGAAAAATTTAAGCTATTTTCTTTCAACGGCAAAATGAAAATTATGCATTTAAGCTGGATGGCATTTTTTATCACTTTTGTGGTGTGGTTCAACGCCGCCCCCTTAGTGAGTGTGATTGCTGACAGTTTAGGGCTGACAACCGCACAAATTAAAACCTTGCTGATCCTCAATGTTGCCTTAACCATTCCAGCAAGGATTATTATTGGGATGGTTACAGACAAGTATGGACCGCGGATAACCTATTCAGCGTTACTCGCTATTTGTTCTATTCCATGTTTTATGTTTGCTGTTGCCGACAGTTTTGAGCAGTTAGCACTCGCGCGTTTTTTGATTGGCTTTATTGGTGCTGGTTTTGTGATTGGTATTCGTATGGTCAGCGAATGGTTCCCGGCCAAAGAGTTAGGAACCGCTGAGGGCATTTATGGTGGTTGGGGTAACTTTGGTTCAGCCGCGGCGGCCTTTACTTTACCAGCCGTAGCACTTGCATTTGGTGGCCCGGACGGTTGGAGATACGCCATTGGTATTACCGGTTTAATGAGTTTGTTATTTGCGTTTGTATATTATTTTAATGTGACAGATACACCAAAAGGCTCAACCTATTTTAAACCTAAAAAAGGCGGTGGATTGGAAGTCACCAGTAAAAATGATTTAGTGTTACTCATCATTATGAAAGTGCCTATGTATGCCACGCTAGCACTACTGGGGTGGAAGCTGTCTCCAGCGGGTGTCAGCATGTTTACTCAAGATGTGACAAACTTGATTTATGCAGGTCTAGTTTTTGTTTTTTTGATCGATTTTTACCAAACCTATCAGGTCAATAAACATCTTTTTTCTGTTGACGTGCCAGAGTTTGAGCGCTACGAGTTTAAACAGGTGGCGGTATTAAATGTACTTTACTTTACTACGTTTGGTTCTGAATTGGCGGTCGTGTCAATGCTGCCATTATTTTTTGCAGAAACCTTTGCTTTAGGCATGGCGCAAGCGGGTATGGTTGCGTCCAGTTATGCCTTTATGAACCTGATGTCTCGACCTGGTGGTGGCTGGTTAAGTGATAAATTTGGCCGTAAAACCACATTGCTGATTTTAACCGCAGGTTTGGCGATTGGGTATTTATCGGTAGCACAAATAGACTCAAGTTGGTCATTACCTCTTGCTGTTGTGGTTGTGATGGCTTGCTCTTTCTTTGTTCAAGGTGGTGAAGGGGCTGTATTTGCTGCAGTACCACTAATTAAACGCCGCTTAACTGGCCAAATTGCAGGTATGACAGGAGCTTACGGAAATGTTGGTGCTGTCTTTTTCTTAACTGTATATTCTATGGTGTCGACGCAAACGTTCTTCTATGTCATTGCTGTAAGTGCTGTATTTGGCTTTATTACCTTATTCTTTATGAATGAACCTAAAGGTCATATCGCTGAAGTGAATGAAGACGGTGAAGTCACCTTGATCAGTGTCAGTTAGGCAATCTCTATGAGTGAGATTGTTATTACAGCAGGAACCCTATGCCTCCAAAGTTAGAAACCAATGCAAGCCCTGTGATAGATGACACACTACCTTTTGCAACAAGTTTGCAATTGGTAGTAGGGCAAGCCTCTGAAAAAGGTCATAAATCGCAAAACGAAGATGCGATAGGCATACGTATCCCTAGCGGTGTATCGCTCATGACCAAAGGCATAGTTAGTGTGATTAGTGATGGAGTCAGTACGGCAGAGGGAGGCGCACAAGCATCGGCTATTAGTGTGAGTAACTTTTTAGCCGATTATTACTCCACACCAGATAGCTGGAGTGTACAAACCTCTAGCGCTAAAGTGTTGACCGCATTAAATCGTTGGTTGTATGGGTTAGGGCAAGATTATCGCGATGCCAGACGAGGTTTTGTGTGTACCTTTAGTGCATTAGTGTTTAAGTCGTGCACTGTGCACATGTTGCATGTGGGCGATTCACGTGTCTATCGGTTTCGCCGTGGTGAGCTAAGCCAATTAAGTCATGATCACAGCACAAAAATAAATTCATCACATCAATATTTAACCCGTGCATTAGGGATGGATGTCAAACTAGATGTTGATTACAAAGCGTTAACCGTCGAGCAAGACGATCTTTATCTACTCACTACCGATGGTATACACGACCAATTTACAGAGTTTGAGTTACTGCAAAAAATAAGTAGTTTTTATCAATTGCATCCTCAATTAAGTGATGATTTATGTGAGCAGTTTTGCCATAAACTCATTAAAAAAGCATTTGAGCTTGGCAGTAAAGATAACCTGAGCGCGCAATTATTGTGTGTTCAACAATTGCCTAAACAAGCCATTGATGATGTGTATCATCATTTATCGCAACGTCCATTTCCGCCTCCGCTGAGTGTAGGAATGAAACTTGACGGCTATCAAGTCACTCACATTATTCATCAATCTCAACGTAGCCAGGTGTATCGTGTTGAGAATAACCAGCAGCAAGCTTTTTGCATGAAAACGCCTTCAGTCAATTACATTGATGATGCAGCTTATATTGAACGCTTTATGCTAGAAAGCTGGATTGGCCAGCGCATCAACAGTACCCATGTGGTTAAAGTTGTTGAGCAGCATAAACCTAAATCGGCTTTGTATTATTTGACCGAATACCTTACTGGAGTAAGTTTAGCACAATGGCTGGTTCAGCATAAAAAAGCCCCGGTAGAAGATGTGCTATTACTGCTTAAACAAATCGAGTTAGGGGTAAGGGCATTTCATCGCAGAGAAACGCTGCATCAAGATTTGAAGCCGGATAATATTTTTATTACCCGTGATGGCGTGGTAAAAATTATCGATTTTGGCTCATGTTATATCAAAGGCGTTGCCGAAATTAGCACCCCGCTAACACGCGATCATATTTTGGGGACAGCAGATTACACTGCACCAGAGGTTATATTGGGTTTTCAGGCTGATGGACGAGCAGATCTGTTTTCTCTTGCTGTGATTGCCTATGAAATGTTAGCCGGTGAATCCCCCTTTAAAGGCAAACTCAGCAAGTGTAATACCAGACAAGCTTTTTCAAGATTAGAATACGTCAATGTGCACCAACTCAATCCTATGGTGCCCATCTGGATAGACCAAGCATTAAAAAAAGCATTAAGTATTGAGCCAAATTTGCGCCAGGCAGACACCTGCGAGTTTATCCACCAATTAACCACCGCTAGCGCTCAACAGCGCCCAAAACATTTTGTGCCTCTTATCAACCGCAATCCCGTCAGATTTTGGCAAGCCACTTCAATTGTCCTGCTTCTGGCTTTAATTACCAGTTTATTGGTTTAACATATGGTGATTAAAATAATATCGTCATTTTCTGGATAAAATTAGCTATGACTTAATTCTGTTAACTACACTATGCTTAACTTAGCTAATGAATTTGTATTAATACTAAAGTGTTATTTTTTTATGGTGATGGCTCTTTTGGCTTATTTTCAGTAATGATGATGATTGGTAATATTCACATGTTGGAATGTTACTTGGCATTGAAGTCGGTTAGTTAGTTCACATGGAGTGTTTGGGATGTTTAAAGTCGTAAATTGGATGTTAGTGTCACGATCTCAGTTGCTAATTGATTTACTTGAATGCCGCTGGCCTCAAGAGTTTTTAGTTAAATTAACCCAGGCTCAACCAAGTAATATGTCAAACAAGCTGGCTGATGAAGCTATTTCAGTGGTTTTTTTCGACCTATCAACCATCGATATCCAACAAGCTTATCAATTACAGCGTCTTATTGAGCGAGAATATTGCTCTATTCATACCGTATTTATTAATTTCCCTAAACAACTCGATACGCGTTTTCTTATCCACCCCTCGACGACTCTAGGGGTGTTTTATGCCGACACCAGCTTAACGGAAATCAGTTTGGGGTTGAATGACATCATGAAAGGGCGCAGTGTGATGCCCCAAGACTTATTACATTCTATGATGAATGATGATAATGAACCAGAAGGCGATCAATTGACTATTCGCGAACGTGAAGTATTGCATGCCTTATTGTCAGGAAGTACCAATTTAGATATCGCCAATCAATTATTTGTGAGTGAATCAACAATTAAAACTCATTTATATCGAGCATTTAGAAAAATTGGCGTTTCCTGCAGAGGTCAAGCGATCGCATGGGCACAGACTCACATGCACGAGGTCAGAGTTTAAATGGGCTAAGGCTTGATTATAAACAAAATAAAATGGGTATCAGTTGATACCCATTTTTGTGTCAGTTTTTTGTGGTGAGTTTTATCGTGGTTAATGTATCAGCGATTAGCTTAACCATGAATTAGTGTAACCACAGTGCAGTTTTAGAAGCATCGTTAATCGTTAATGAAATGGTATCTGCTACAGCCTCACAAACTGGCATTTGACCTTGCATTAATTCATCGCGTCTAAACCAATGTAAATTAAGTTTTTGGCCTACAGTGTAGCTTTGTAACTGTTGCTCAAATTGGGCATTAACTTGTAAATTATCAGCGGCAATCAGCAAATCACCAGCGCTTAATCCCGCTTGATGCGCAGGGCTGTTTTGGCTAACCATTAACACTTTAAGGCCAAGTGATTCTGATTTTGTTTTGGCGCCGAAGGCAATTTTATAGCCTTTAGCCTCTCCGCCACCTAAATCTGCTGTTCCTTCGCTGGCTCGTACGGTCATGTTCACTCCGACCTGTTCGAGTAAGTGACTTAACGGAAGATCTTGTTTGTTGTCTAAATAAGCAAAAATGTCATCACATGGGCGGTTAAGCAGTTTTTCAACTATATGCTGGTGACTCATATTATTAGTGCCAATTTGCGGCAATCCATATTGTTGCCATAATGCGCGCATCACATCATCTAAACTGTGCTTGCCTTGGGTTTCTATGCGGATGGTTAAGTCTAAATACAACGCAAATAGTGCACCTTTGGTGTAATAACTGACAATGGCATTAGCCGCATTTTCATCTTGCTTGTAAAACTTAGTCCAAGCATTAAAGCTCGATTGTTTTAGGGTTTGTTTAAATCGTCCTTGGCCGCGATACACTCGAGTCATAATTTGACTCAGCAGGGTTAAATAACCTTTTTCATCGATGCATTTTGATTTAAAGGTAATTAAATCATCGTAGTATGAGGTAATCCCTTCATAAGCCCATAACTGCTCAGTGTACGACTCTTGCGATAAATCAAATGGGGTAAACTCAGCGGGTTTAATACGTTTAACATTCCATGAATGGAAGTATTCGTGGCTGCAAAGTGACAAATAGGTGCGGTAGCCTTTATCAACAGGCGCATCGAGCGACAAAGGTAAGTCGTTACGTGAGCACATTAAGGCGGTTGAGGCTTTATGTTCTAAGCCGCCAAAGCCGTTATCTAATACTGTGGTCATAAACACATAACGCTCAAACGGTGCTGGCGTACCAAATAAATTGATTTGATACTCGCAAATGGCGGTTAAATCCTTAGCCAGGCGAGCCATATTGGCGCGATGCTTACCACTGAGTACAATGTCGTGTGGCATGCCTGCGGCGTAAAAGGTTTCTATACTGAGCTCGCCCATTTCAACGGGGTGATCGATTAAGTCATCATAGTTCGGGGCGTTAAAGTCGCCAAAACCAAATTGCTCGCCAGCAGTTCTATTCATGCTGGTGGCTAAAGTCCAATGGCTTAACTCGGTTAAAGCGGGTTTGGCTATGGTGACCTGGTGCGGTTGATCCTCAAGCCCTTTGGCAGCTATAAAGACGCTACTGCCGTTAAAGAAGCCGTGGTTTGTATCAAGGTGGGCGGTACGTACAGATAAATCCCAAGCGTAAATTTGATAGCACAATACGATGTCGCTACCCTGGTTGTTTACTTGCCAGGTTTGTTTATCTAACTGGGTGACGGTTAAAGCTTGTAGATTTTCTGTGGCGTCAATTTCGATAATGTTTTTAGCAAAATCACGGATCATGTAGCTGCCAGGTAACCAAGCCGGTAAGCAAAAAATTTGCGATGGTGAAGCTTGGGTGATGGTGAGAGTGACTTCAAATAAATGCGCTTTAGGATCGATCGCATGGATATGATAATGCATAAAGATTTCCAAATAGTAGAAGCGTTGCAATCAAAAGGATTGAGCTATAATCGACAATGCTGCCAAAATTGACTCACTTAAGCAAACGAATCCCATTTTCTGTAAAAGATTGATGATTAAATGAGTTTTTTCTGGAGTCAGAGATCAAAGACTTGTTACTATTATCAGTAGCAAAATGCTGTCATTCATTGAGGACCGTTAAATGGCCGAAGAAACCATATTCAGTAAAATTATTCGTCGTGAAATTCCAGCCGATATTTTATATCAAGATGAACTCGTCACTGCATTTCGTGATATTGCTCCTCAAGCGCCAACGCACATACTTATTATTCCTAATCATTTAATTGCGACTGCAAATGATGTCAAAGCATCAGATGAAAAAGCGCTAGGGCGTATGATGACCGTTGCAGCAAAATTAGCAGATGAGGCTGGTATTGCAGAAGATGGTTATCGGTTAATTATGAATTGCAATAAACATGGTGGCCAAGAGGTATATCATATTCATATGCATCTTTTAGGCGGAAAGCCATTAGGCCCAATGCTGAGCCGCGACTAATGAAAATTAACAGTGATTTTTTCCCGTTAACTGAAGTGGCCACACGTTTTGTAAACCAATTAGCTCAGTGCCGCCGCTTAGGATTAAGTGTTAAAGAAGCCAGTGAGCATCACGTGTTAATTGAGTTGCCATATAGCCAAGATATTATTGGTTATCCAGACACGGGTGTTATCCATGGCGGGGTCATTACCACTCTAATCGATACCGCCTGTGGCACCGCTGTGGTGTGCGCCATTTTAAAAAAATATCAATCGCTTGAGTTATCGCCAACATTAGATTTACGGGTTGATTACATGAAGCCTGCCGAACCGCTCAAACCGGTCTATGCCTTTGCAGAGTGTTACCGTTTATCGTCAAGTGTTGCGTTTACCCGTGCGATTGCTTATCAAGAAAGTATTGATGAACCCATTGCCCATGCGGTAGGTTCGTTTATGCGTATTAGCCCAGAAATGGTTGGTGAAGAGTTTCGTCAAGCATTAATGGGTAATTTGCCGGAGAGTCAGCATGACTGAGCAAACAACCCCAGAGGCATCAAGTGAGTTGGATGTTCAAGATGTAGTAAAGCGCGCGATTGAGTTAAATGATTACAGTTATTTGCTTGAAAAAGTACCGTACTCACAATTTATAGGTATGTCAGTAGCTCGTTTCGGCGATGAAATGGTATTTAGATTACCCGCAAAAGATGACAATATCGGTAATCCAATTTTACCTGCTATCCACGGTGGCGTGATTGCGGGTTTTATGGAAATGTCGGCTATTGTGCAATTAATGGTGTTTATGCAAGCGAAAAAAGTGCCTAAAATTGTCGACTTTTCAATTGACTATTTGCGTGCAGGTTTGCATCAAGATACTTTTGCAGAATGTAAAATCACTCGCCAAGGTCGTCGAGTGGCCAATGTCAGCATTAATTGTTGGCAAACGAACCGTAAGCAATTGATTGCTACAGCTAGGGCCCACTTTTTGTTAGATTAGTTGTGTTATATATCTAGTAACAATAAAGGAAAAGACTATGAAACTCACATCAATTATCCTATTCGCATCAACATTGTTACTTGGCGCTTGCGCTCACAATACCGCAGGTATTGCTGTTGATTCTACTGGGCAAGTCAGAGTTGACAGTTCATCGTTTGCCAGTGATATAAATGTCACTGACATATCATCAATCATGGTGGCAGATTTAATTAAAGCGTCGGCACTCATTCAAAGTAAAACGAGCACAGATTTTCGTGTGCAATACAAATTTACTTGGTTTGATGCTAATGGTTATACCATTGAAGATGAAGCAAGTAGTTGGAAGTCCGTAAAATTACATGGAATGCAACAGTTGCAGGTGAGCGCTGTTGCCCCTAATACCCAGGCAACTCATTTTGAAATATACGTGCGCGAAACCTATTCTTATTAGTGCTTCACAGCCGTATCAATGTGTATTTTGTATACTTGTTATGCAGCTTGTTTCATGTCTAAAGGACACTGACAAAACGCCTACATTGGTAAAGTGTTTTTTGTGTTATCAAATTGTATAACGGATCGTGTAATCATATTTTAGATAGTTTATACTCGTGGCCGCCAAGGGGTGTTCAGTAACACTGAACTGAGATGTCTATAAGACGAACCCTTAGAACCTGATCCGGCTTATACCGGCGTAGGAATGGGCCACACTATCTTTAAGTGCACCTCTTATTCGCTACTCTTGCCGGATCTCAAAATAACTATTTGAGGTCCTATGTTCACGAAAAAATCTATCGGGTTATCCCACACGCCAATTGCTTTAGCGGTTATTACTGCATTGAGCTCGCCTATTGTTATGGCTAAAACTGCAGATGTTGAGCAGGTCACGCCAGAATATGAAAAAATGGAAGTCATCGTTGTTAATGCTGATTTTAGTAATATCAGTCTTGATAAAATGCCATCAAGCGTCACGGTTATTGATGCGCAACAATTAGAAGACGAAGGCGCGCAGCATTTTGAAGATGTGCTCAATTCAATTGCTAATTTTAACTGGTCTGGTGGTAGCTCTCGACCTAAATACTTCCAAATTCGCGGTGTTGGTGAGCAAGAGCAATATCAAGGTGCACCTAACTCATCAGTTGGTTTTGTGGTCGATGACATCGATCTATCAGGCCTTGGCATGGTATCGAGTATGTACGACATGCAACAGGTTGAAGTGTTGCGTGGTCCGCAGGGGACTCAGTATGGTGCCAACGCATTAGCCGGATTAATTTACCTAAAAAGTAACGACCCTACAGAGTCGTTTGAGCATGGCGCAAAAGTCAGCTTAGGTGACGATAACCTGCGCACTCTGTCAGGATTCAGCTCCGGCCCGCTCAATGACTCAGGCAAACTACTCTACAGGGTATCGTTAGAGCAACATAACCAAAATGGTTATCGTGACAACCTTTATCTTAATCGCGACGATACCAATGAGCGTGACGAGTTGACTGCCAGAGCGAAGTTACGTTGGTATGCGACTGACGATCTGCAAGTTGATTTAACCTTGTTACATGCAAACTTTGATAATGGCTACGATGTGTGGACATTAGACAATAATCCCAGCAACACCTTAACTGACCAACCTGGCGTCGATACGCAAAAAACCTCCGGTGCTGGGATTAAATTTATTTATTCTGGTATACCAACATTTGATTTCACGTCGTTAACCTCGTTTGCGCAAACCGACCACCATAATGGTTATGATGGCGATTGGGCTAATCCAGAATATTGGGCAAGCAAACAATGTGCAGCTTATGATGACTCTGGTGCCGTTAATGGCAGCGAACCTTGTGTTTACGATTATACCTGGGATAAAAAGGGCGACCGTAAAACCTTTACCCAAGAATTTCGTCTATCGTCAAAGACGGCTGGGCGTATTTTCGCCGGCAGCACCGACTGGTTAGTTGGCGTGTATGCGATGAATTTACAAGAAGATAATGACTTGTATTCAGAGTACAACACTTATCCAGATGAAGTGCTGCAGTCCAGTTACGATGCGACCAATTATGCGGTATTTGCTCAATTAGACAGCCATTTAGGTGATGAATATTTATTGTCTACAGGACTACGACTTGAACGTCGTGACAGTGATTATAGTGACAGTAATGAAGATAATTTCGCCCCATCAGAAGATATGTGGGGCGGGCATATTGCGTTATCAAAAGCCATTAATGCTGACCACAATGCCTATGTACGTATTGCCCGCGGTTATAAAGCGGGTGGTTTTAATATGACATTACCAGCTCAATTATCAGACAAAAAAGAGTTCGATACTGAGATCCTATATAACTATGAATTGGGCTTGAAATCGAGCTGGTTTGACGGTGAAGTCGATTCTACATTTGCGCTATTTTATATGGATCGCCAAGATCAACAAGTCGCCGCGTCGTTACAAGATCCCGATAGCCCTCAACGGTTTATTCTATTTACTGAAAATGCAGGTAGCTCGAATAACTATGGTGCAGAACTCGATGCTAAATGGTACTTAACCGAGAATATTGAGTTTTATGGCAGCTTTGGTTGGTTAGAAACCGAATATGGTCAATATCAATACAGCGATAAATATGGCTCAACTGTCGATTTGTCTGGCCGTGAACTGGCTCATTCACCTAACGTTACCTACAGTGCCGGTATGACCTATGTTGCTGACTCTGGTTGGTTTGCTAACGTGAATGCCAGTGGTAAAAGTCAGTTTTATTACTCGGACAGCAACGAGTCCAAGTCAGATGCTTATACCATTTATAATGCCCGTGTAGGTTATGAAACGCCAACTTGGTCGGCTTATTTATGGGGCCGTAATGTGTTTGATGAACAGTATGGCGTGCGTGGTTTTTACTTTGGCAACGAGCCAGATCAAGGCTGGGTAGATAAACAATATATTCGTTACGGTGACCCTCGCCAGTTAGGTGTGACCTTAGAAGTCCAATTTATGTAATTAAACAAGGCCGCTGTAACTTAATTTACAGCGGTGTTAATTAAGGAATTAACATGAAATTAACAGCAGAAATCAGCATGTATCCGTTGAATGAAAATTATCTTGATCCGATTAAGTGGTTTATCGGCAGACTAGATAGTTATAGCAATATTGAACGAGTCACTAATGCGATGGCAACACAGGTGTGTGGCGAGTATGCGGATGTGATGTCGATGCTAGCCATTGAAATGCAAGCGGCTCATCAGAAATGGGGCAAGGCTGTGTTCGTGTGTAAATTTATCGGTGGTGAACTTGACCTTGCACATAGCGAATAACATTCATGAATGATTTATTGTTAACGCTGCAACAAGCCTTGAGTGAGGCGTCATTAATGACGTTTTGGGAGGCGATTGCGGTTATGTTAGCCTTGGCTTACTTAATTCTGGCGATGAAGACCAATATTTGGTGCTGGTCTGCCGCATTCGTTAGCACTGCGATTTACACGGTATTATTTTGGAATGTTTCCTTGTTGATGGAATCGGTGCTCAATATCTATTACATGGGGATGGCGGTATACGGTTATTGGTTGTGGTTACATGTACCAGACTTGCAGAATAGAAATTCCCACAATATTGATTCACATAATAATACTCATCACACCATAGATACTCACCAGCTGAATATAACCAGTTGGTCTTGGAGTGCTCATGCCGTTGTGATTAGCGTAACATCATTGGTTTCTATGCTGGTGGGGTATGTTATGGCCAATTATACCTCGGCAGCATTTCCCTATGTTGACGCGGCAACCACGTGTTTTGCGGTAGTAACAACCTACTTAGTCGCCAAAAAAGTGTTGGAGAACTGGCTTTATTGGGTCGTCATTGATTTTGTGTCTATCTATTTGTACTTCCAAAAAGGCTTGATGTTGACCTCTGGGCTGTTTGTTTTATATGTCGCGATGGCCTTGGGTGGCTACATCATGTGGCGCAAGAAATATCGTCACAATATAATACAGCAACAGAATACCATCCAAGAAGTGGTTGGCGCATAGCCAACCACTTTCCCTTTTTAATAGAGTAAATATCAGATGCCACAAGCCTTGTTATCTCTGCCTAATGAGATACTTGATATGATTGAGCAAACGATGCCAGTCCCATTGTTTCAGCAACTTGCTGCACAATGTACGGCGGTAATGGTTTTTAATACAGGCATGAGCAATATTAATATTAAGCTCTGTTGTAACGATGGCGATAAGGTATTAAGAGTCAATCAAGCTCACAGTAATTGGTGTGATAGAAAGCTTGAAGTGGCCTGTTGGCAAGTCGCGATGGCAGCTAACATTGCACCGCCCCTGATTTGGGTCAGTGATAATAATCAAATATATTTAAGTGAGTTTATTGATCAGCAAAACATGGATTGGTCGATCTTGTTTACAATGCGTGGTCAGGCATCGATTCGACAAGCAATAAAAACGCAGATTACAGCAGTGGATGCGGTGCCTTTATTAAGCGAATTATTTCGAACGCTCAGTGGATTACCCATACCGAATAAAAGTATGACTGTGAGCACTCAGTGGCAACAATACGCACATCAATTAGACTCATTAAGTGCATCGCAAACCAATTTGCAGTGGCAACACGCTTGGCAGCAATTACTGCGCTTAAATGGCCTTGTTCGACAGTGGTTATCGCAGCTGGAGGCTTGTGTGTTGCTGCCTGCTTTTTGTCATCGAGATTTAACCCCGCATAATTTACTGCTCAGCGGTCATCAATCGCAGCGCTTGTTATGCATTGATTATGAATACGCGGTGGCCAGTCATCCGTTATTTGATTTAGCCAGTGTGATAGCCACACATGAGTTATCATCAAGGCAAGTAAATCAATTAGTTGATAGTGTTATCTTGCAGTATTGCCAAACCTCTAATCTTACAGATGTTGCTGCAGCTAAAGCGGCATTACCAGCAGCCATCAATTGTTTTTGGCTATTTTCAGCGATGTGGGCATTATTAATGGCCGCCAAAGAACCACAAAAATCCACACAATACATACATTACTTTACAAAATATTTTACATTAATGACTTGCTAATATGCCCTGATAACGTACAAATAAGATAAGTTTTGCAAAGGGAATCATTTGTGTCTAAAAAATTAATTATCCTGCTGTTAAGCAGTTTATTTTTTGTTGGCTGCTCAACTAAAGTAAGTTACTTCTTTTTGGATTGGGCGATTGAGTGGGAAGTTGAAGAATACGTAGACTTAACCTCAGAGCAACAAGACAAATTTGATCTCATTGTTGAGTCTTTTCTCGTCTGGCATCGCCAGCAAGAGTTGCCACGTTATCGTGATCAACTGTCATTATTATCAAGCTTAACCAATCAGCAGACCATGACGCCAGAGTTATGGCTTGAACAAGTCTCAATGGCAAAAGCTCATTGGTATCGTATTTTCGATTTTGTTATGCCAGATCTGTTACCTCTTATTGCGAGTCTAAGCGATGAACAAGTGGAGCAGATTTTAGTGCAGCTGAAAAAAGAACAGCGAGAGTTAATTGAAGAATATGCAGGTAAAGATCAAGCCGAATTGATAACCGACTCAGACAAAAGAATCGCGAAGCAATTATCTGAATGGACAGGGAATGTGACAGATGAGCAAAAAGGTATTATTCACCAAGCCAATACTGAACGATTAGCAACATTAGATATGTGGTTAGAGTATCGCCATGAGTGGTTGAGCCAATTTGAACAAGCACTGAAACGCCGCCAGCAAACAGAATATTTTACTCAACAAATGACGTTATTGATGGTTTCACCTGACGAGCTAAAATCTCAAGTCTATCGAGATAATGTAACTGAAAATACCCGAAAATTCGGTTCAATGTTGATTACTTTAAATCGCACTTTTAGTCCAAAACAACGTAAGCATTTCGATAAAAAACTAACAGAGTTAGTGGATGATTTAACTGAGCTTCATTTAGACAAATAAACAAGCATCTAATGAGTATCATAGCCTCAGCTGAAATCTTTTCTATTCTTCGCGGGTCTCTTGAAGTAATAACGAGATCAGTAGGGATGATTATGCAAATGCTTAGCGGGTTATATCAACAGTTTTTAAATGTCATTAAACACATCCAAGGTTTTGCGCCATTAGCATTGAGAATTTATTTGGCACCTGTGTTAATGCAAGCCGGTTATAACAAATTATCACATTTTGAAGACTCCGCCGCTTGGTTTGGTAATCCAGATTGGGGATTGGGTTTGCCTATGCCTGAAGTCATGGTAGCAATGGCAGCAGGTACAGAATTGTTTGGTGGTTTTTTACTGCTAATCGGACTTGCTACACGCATGGTTGCAATGCCTATGATGATGACCATGTGCGTAGCCGCTTTTGCGGTGCACTTACCTAATGGTTGGTTAGCCATTGCCGATCCCAGTTCGTGGTTAGCAAATGAGCAAGTATTAGCATCAACGGAAAAGTTGGCTGCGGCCAAGTCTATTTTACAACAGCATGGTAACTATGAATGGCTTACCAGCTCAGGTAACTTGGTTATCCTTAATAATGGTATTGAGTTTGCTATGACCTATCTCATCATGTTGTTTGCTCTCTTTGTACTAGGGGGTGGGCGCTACACCAGTGTTGATTATGTTATCGCTGAGCGTTTTTTAAAAATGCCTAACGAGGATCTGTTTTAATTGAGTCCAAAAAGATCAACCCTGTTTTGAATATATCCCACCCAATAGGTGGGATATTTGTTAATATCGGTACCTGAATTCATTCCAAAGGAGCGTATCTTGGACGCAACACAACTACTCCTGACTCGCCAGTCTACACCACGCCTAATTGCCCCAGCACCAAATGCTGAGCAACTTACATTATTGCTCAATGCCGCTGCAAGAGTGCCTGATCATGGAGCATTGAACCCATGGGAATTTATTATCGCAATTGATGATGGTTTAGCTAAATTGGCAGACATTTTCGTTGACGCCGCTAAAATAACGGGAGCCGATGAAGCATTTCTCGCCAAAGTGGCCAATATGCCTTATCGCGCCCCCATGGTCATTACTGTGGTTGCAAAAACACAAGTACACGATAAAGTCCCCATTTTGGAACAGCAAATTGCAGCTGGTTGCGCCACAATGGCAATGCAACAAGCCGCTTTTGCCATTGGACTCGGTGCCGTATGGCGCACTGGTGATTTTGCTTTTGATACTAATGTACACCAACAATTAGGCTTGTCTAAGCAAGACCAAATTGTCGGTTTTTTATATGTGGGAACACCTGCGGTAACTGCGCCAATAAAACCACTAAAAGAAGGTCAGCAATTCGCTCGCTATTTATAAGCTAAGCCAATACAAGATATGAGCCTTACTTTAACGAATATAAAATGAGGCTCGTTTTGGCGATTCAATAAGCTAATAAAAGCATTTATGTCAATGGCTATTCGTAGAACTCAAGTGGGATCATGTTCTGATAAACATAATAACCTAACGGCCCCATTAACAAACTGAGTGAAGACCACACAATCCGTTGGGCATTTTTGATATGTGCTTTCGACGTTAAGGCTCGATAGCAAAAGTGAATATGTAAAATCAATAATGCAATAAGCATTAAGACTAACGTAATGTCCATATTATCCATGTCATGTTCCTTTGCGTTCCAGCAATGACTTAGTTAAGTATAAGTTTACAATTGAAATCTGTAGTCAAAAGAATAAAAATCCATTTTCTTTAACTGCTATTCATTGTTTATGTTATTTAATTTACTTGAAAAATAAACCAATTCATAGCCTGTAAACCATTAAATATTCATAATTTTTTAATTTTTGCACTAAGGTATGACGCGTCCATCATCATTCGTTGAATGTTTGAACTGGATCTTATTTTGTTGTGGTAACCACAATGGATATTTGTACATCGCCAGAATAAATAATCGGCTATTGACTAGCGTGGCCAACCAAGTATGGACTTTAGGGTAGGGCATGCCGTTAAACCATGCAGGTTCAACATTAGCAAATTGCCTAATAAAGGGGAAAATAGCAAAATCGGCTAAAGTAGGCGTGTCGGTACACAAATACAGGTGTTTTTGTAACTGATTTTCCAGTAACTGAATAAACTGCTCAGCGTGTTGTCGGTAGTATAGTTGACTGTATTCAGGGTACCTGTCTGCATACTTGTATTTATCTAGCCAAGGCTTAAAGTCACAATCGTTAGCATTTATGAGCCTTGTCGTTGTGGGCTTATCTAACCATGACAATAGCGATTGATACTCGCCAGGCGTTAAGTGATGGGTTGCAATATCAGGATACTCAGTTAATGCATAGCGCATGATATCAATGCTTTCACTGATCACTTGGTTGTCCTGTGTGACTAATACGGGCACAGTACCTTTGGCTGATATCGCTAACATCTGCCTAGGTTTATGTTTAAGTTCAATTTCACGTACTAGTGGGTTTAGCTTGCTTAAATGTATCCCCATACGGGCGCGCATTGCATATGGGCAGCGACGAAAGCTATATAAAATGGCACAATTCATTAGATGTCATATAAAATTAAGTCTTACTAATAGAGTAACGCTTTAGAGATAAAAATCCCAAAATAAAATGCAAATCACAGTGAAAACCTTGGTTGGAATTGTTTTAGTATTTTTTTTAGTGTGATTTAGGTATACTTTCGGCCGTTTTTTTGAGTCTGCACACTGTGTGCGGACCTTATTATATGCACTGGAAATTAAGTTCCAGCTAGCGGAGACGCCACTGTTATGCAAGACACTCATCAACACCTTACTCAACACTCTCAGCCAGAGACATTGCAACCCAGCTCTAAAGTTGCGGTGTGCGCATTATATAAATTTGTTGCCTTACCTCATTTTGAAGCTATTCGTCAGCCATTGCTGACTGTGATGGAACAACATGATATCAAAGGAACCTTGTTACTGGCCCAAGAAGGGATCAATGGCACAGTTGCTGGAACCCAAGCAGCAATTGAAGATTTATTGACTTGGTTAGACACACAACCAGGTCTT
>TARA_R110001583_G_scaffold446_1_pt1 | contig 26391 bp, 24 predicted proteins | sample TARA_R110001583 | Tara Oceans TARA_R110001583 (sample SAMEA4398432) | marine metagenome | biome: Polar Biome; feature: [MES] marine water layer (ENVO:01000295) within the mesopelagic zone...; material: water (ENVO:00002006), including particulate matter (ENVO:01000060) such as...... | reverse complement strand
TAGTATCGCCACTTATTTAACCTATGCATTACGTCATGCGGAACGTCGTGCCTTTTTAATTGATGGGTTAGGTGGCATGTTTAATGAGCAGTTTTCTATGGTCGGGGCAAACGATGTTGTGCTGTCGATCAGCTTTAGCCCCTATGCAGCAGAAACCGTGACCTTAAGTGAAGCCGCCGTTAAAGCGGGCGCGAAGCAAATCATTATCACCGACAGTCAAGCTAGCCCGTTAGCGCCATTTAGCGATGTTTGCTTTGTTGTTAATGAAGGCAAAGTTGATGCCTTCAGATCCCAATCTGCATCCTTGTGTTTAGTACAATCACTGGCCGTTGCATTAGCTTTTAATCATGAGAAAATTAAGTATTGATTGAGAATCGTTGAATTTAATAGAGAGAAAATAACTTAACTTCAAACATAAATTAACTCTTTTAGCGTTAAGAACTTAACAGTTAACACGACACTTACAACCTTACTTAGAATTACGTTGTAAGTTATGCTGCAAGTTACACTGTAAAAAATTATGCACGACCACAGGCCACTCTAATTCTTGCTGCTGGTATCGCTAACTGAGCGAGTAAATACACTTTAAAAGCAGCTTCATAGGGTTGTTTATCAATTGCTTTTTCCATACATAAAAGCCAAGCATGACTTTCTTCAACTCCCACCGATAAATGCTGATGTGCAGCCGGAATATTAATACAACCATAATGTTCAGCATAAAGTTTTGGCCCGCCTAACCAACCAGAAAGGAAGTACGCTAACTTTTTCTTTGATTCAAAGAGATCGCTTTGATGCATCGATCTTATTTTTTTCGCTTCAGAAAAGTTATCCATATTGATATAAAAATCATCAACCAGTTTAGAAATACCCGCTAATTTTCCCGCCATAATATAGGAGGTCTCTCCCACACCATATTCACTACTAGAATCCATCATAAAATTGAAACCTGTTGAACGACTTAATATTAATGTATCGCTCATAATATCTACTTTAATAGGTATTTAATGAGCAACTCATGGTTTTATTGATGCAAAATAAATGGCATGCCAGTGCCCCCTCTCGCACTCACTGGCAGCATATCTACTCCTTCTTTCCTACTTTGCTCTGTTGCAGTGCATCGCTTGCACCAATAGCGAAAAGAGCGCACAAATAATATTTTATTCTGATCAATAAAAAAACACTAACTTACTGTTTTATATTGAGTTTAACAAATTAACACAAAGTGGCACAATCGTTGCAAAAAACAAAACAAAAGTTCCGATCGTTTCATTTAAATTATATATGGAGATACAACATGAAATTTTTAAAGGCCTTATTTAGTTTGGTTTTATCCACCTCTTTACTGTTTTCAGCACAAGCAGTTCAGGCCGATAAACTGGCAGATATTAAACAATCATCAGTACTTAGAGTAGCAGTGCCTCAAGATTTTCCTCCTTTTGGTTCAGTTGGAACAGATTTACAACCACAGGGTTACGATATTGATATGGCCAAGTACCTTGCCAAGGAATTAAATGTAAAACTGGAATTAATCCCCGTTACCAGTGCAAACCGTATCCCTTATTTACAAACTGGTAAAGTTGACCTAGTTATTTCAAGCATGGGCAAAAACCCTGCACGTGAAAAAGTGGTCGATTTCAGTGAAGCTTACGCGCCGTTTTTCCTCGGTGTATTTGGAACCGCTGACGAGCAAGTGAGCAGTGCAGAAGATCTTGCTGGTAAAACAATTGGTGTAACACGTGGCTCAGTAGAAGATCTTGAGTTAAGTAAGTTAGCCCCTAAAGACACTATCATTAAACGATTTGAAGACAATAACAGTACTTTGTCTGCTTTTTTATCTGGCCAAGTTAGCTTAATCGCAACGGGTAATTTAGTGGTTACTGAGATTGCAACACGTTACCCAGACAAAGCCCCACAAACTAAGTTTTTATTACAAAACTCCCCTTGTTATGTCGGTGTAATGAAAGGCGAACAAGCACTGCTTGATAGCGTTAATAGTTTAATTAAAGCAGCTAAGCAAAATGACGTATTAGAAGGTTTATCACAAAAATGGTTAAAAGCACCTTTCCCTGCAGACCTTAAGTCATAAGTTGGAATAAAGACGATGAGCTATCAACTGGATTTTGCAGGTTTAGTTCCTTACCTGCCGCAGTTTGCGGCGGGTTTATGGGCCACTATAGAACTGACAGTAATATCAACCGTAGGTGGGTTATTACTGGGAACGCTTTGTGCTCAAGGCCGTATCAGTAGAGAAGCATGGTTACGAAGAACCTGCTCTTGTTATATCGAAATTATTCGTAACACTCCGTTTATTGTGCAGTTATTTTTTATCTTTTTTGGTTTACCTGCGTTAGGGCTCAAGCTTTCAGCTTGGCAAGCCGGCATGTTCGCTATGGTGATTAATCTAGGTGCGTATAGTGCAGAAATAATTCGAGCGGGTATTGATGCAGCACCAAAGGGGCAATGGGAAGCAGGTCAAACACTTGGTTTAACAAGGCGTCAGATTTTCTGGCATATTATTTTGCCACCTGCTTACCAACGTGTTTATCCGGCGTTAGTGAGCCAATGTATTATCGTGATGCTTGGGTCTGCAGTGGTTTCGCAAATATCCGTTGAGGAATTGACCTTTTCAGCCAACTTTGTGCAATCACGTAGCTTTTTAAGCTTTGAATCTTACATGGTCGCCGCATTGGTTTATTTACTCTTAGCAATATTAATGCGTCAGACATTTGCACTCATAAAGCACCTTGCTTTTAAAAACCCGTCTCTGTAGGAGGACTTTAAAATGGTACAGTTTACTGATTGGGATATTTTAAAAAACCTGCTACTGGCAGCGCGTTGGACAATTTTATTGTCATTATTAGCGTTTGCAGGTGGTGGTCTATTTGGTTTGATCCTAACCCTATTACGCAGTATGCGCAGCCAAGTCATCACTCGAATTATTCAATGTTACGTAGAAATATTCCAAGGGATTCCGTTGCTGATGCAACTCTTTTTAACCTTCTTTGGCTTGTCGTTAATTGGTATTGAAGTGGATGCTTGGTCTGCCGCAGTGATTTCTTTAACCCTGTTTAGCAGTGCCTTTTTTCATGATATTTGGCGAGGATGTATTGAAGCATTACCAAAAGGTCAATGGGAAGCCTGTCGCACACTAGGATTAACTTATTTACAAACCATGCGTCACGTTATTGTGCCGCAGGCAATGCGCATGTCGATCGCACCTACCGTGGGCTTTTCTGTGCAAATCGTCAAAGGCACGGCACTGGCTTCAGTGATTGGTTTCGTTGAGCTAACTAAAGCTGGCACAATGATCAATAACGCTGTTTTTCAACCCTTTAAAGTATTTGCAATGGTCGCGGTGTTGTACTTCCTTATCTGTTTTCCACTTTCTGTTTTAGCTCGTCATTTGGAGAAAAAAAATCATGTCGCTCGTTAGCCTAGATCAAGTCCATAAATACTATGGCGAAAACCACGTATTGAAAGGTGTTGACCTTAAAGTTCAAGCTGGTGAAGTTGTTTCTATCATTGGTCGCAGTGGTTCCGGTAAAAGCACCCTCTTACGCTGTATGAATGGGTTAGAAGAATACCAAAAAGGTGCAGTTATTGTTGATAATCAGTCGGTTGAAAATGATGATTACAAACTACGTTTATTAAGCCGCAGTGTGGGAATGGTATTTCAAAACTTTAACCTTTTTCCTCATATGACAGTAGGTGAGAACGTCATGCTAGCCACTAAACTAGTCATGAAAAAGTCTTCTGCAGACAGTGAAATTTTAGCTAAAGAGCTATTGGATAAAGTTGGACTGGCAGATAAATTCTCAGCTTACCCTGGCAATTTATCCGGTGGCCAACTACAACGTGTTGCTATTGCACGTTCACTGGCTATGTCTCCTAAAGTTTTATTATGTGATGAGATAACCTCTGCATTAGATCCTGAACTAGTTGGTGAAGTGCTAAAAGTATTAGAAAAACTTAAACAAGAAGGCATGACATTAATACTTGTGACCCATGAAATGAACTTTGCACGCGATGTTGGCGATAGAGTGGTATTTATGAATCAAGGTCGAGTATGGGAGACAGGTCAAAGTGATGAAGTATTTTCTAATCCTCAAACCGAAGAACTACAAAGTTTTCTTGCGGCTGTGAGATGATAAGAAAATATTTTCAACGGCCTGCATTAGCCTAGCAAGGAACAATAAATGACTAATAACAGCAACTCATTGATTGAGCGTATTACTAAGCATTACCCAGACCTGACCCAAAATACTCGTCGCTTAGCTGACTATTTACTGCTTAACCCAGAGAAAGTTCTGATCATGTCAACTAATGACATTGCTGAAGTCTGTGCCGTTTCTAAAACCAGTGTCAGTCGTTTTATTCGTCGCTTAGGTTATGCCGATCATCTTTCATTACGTAATGAGTTATTAGAAGTACGCGAAAGCGGTCAACCCGTATTAACCAATGCCTTAAATAACTGCGATTTTCACCAAGAGATTCAAGCCTTAGAGCGTTTACGAGAGCAACTTAAAAGCGTTGATATGGAAGCTATTATTAAACGCTTAGCAGAAGCAAAACGCATTAAAATAATTGGCTATCGTAATAGTTACCCGTTAGCACTGCACTTTCGACAACAGCTGATGCAATGCCGTAGCCATGTTGAGCTATTGCCTTTACCGGGCCAAACCATCGGTGAAGACTTAGCAGCGATTGAAGAAGACGACTTTGTGATTGTGATTGGTATTCGCCGTCGTGTTAGCCATTTTGCAAAGATGATTGAGCAACTACAAGCACATCAATGTTTGTTGATCACGGATCAATCCGGACAAAAATATACACAAAGCACCACCCATACACTGATCTGTCATATGAATAATGAAACCCCCTTAGACAGCTATGCCGTCCCCATGAGTTTAATCTCCCATTTAGTCAATAATACCTATCAATTATTAAAAGGTGAGGCGACTAAAGTGAGCAGTAAAATAAGTGTTAATTATTCAAAACTCAATGAGTTAGAGTAAGCAATCAAATTCTATAACAGGCCGTAAGAGTAATAATTAAATGATGAATATTATAAATAAACTTAAAAAAGAATGGTTCTTAGTGGGTATGGTGATTGCCATTGCACTCGCCACCATCACCGCTGATTTGGGCAAGTCAGGCGGCATAATTCACCTTGATAAATTAACCGGTATTGGCGTGGCGATTGTTTTCTTCCTACATGGTTTAGGGTTATCGCCTTCTGCTATCAAAGCCGGTGTGAGCAACTGGCGCATGCACATCTACATTCAAGCTGCGACATTTATTGCTTACCCACTGCTTTGGATTATTTTTGGCGACCTTTTACTGGCTTATATGCCTGCTGCATTAGCATTTGGTTTCTGTTATTTATTTGTGTTACCGAGCACTATTTCTTCTTCTGTCGCAATGACCAGTGTTGGTAAAGGCAACGTCCCGGGCGCTATTTTTAATGCCTCATTATCCAGTATTCTAGGTATTGTGATCACGCCTCTTTTAATTCAAGCATTCATGGGTTTTGAAGGGGTAGAACTAGATTTAATGGCCTCTATTACCTCGATTGCTAAGTTACTACTGTTACCGATGATCCTAGGGCAATTAGCGAGACCTTTTTTATTAAAATTTGCCGAAAGACACAAAGCAGTTGTTAGCAAGGTTGATAAATACGTTATTTTATTAATTGTTTACAACGCTTTCTGTGACTCGGTGGCGAATGGCATATGGAATTCATTCTCAATAGAAATGTTGATCACTTCTATTGTCATTTGTGCGGTTGTATTGCTATCTATGGTGCACCTTATTCAATGGGGCGCGCGTCGCTGTCAGTTTGAATTAGCCGATGAAGTAGCCGCCGTTTTTTGTGGTACGAAAAAAACACTCGCTGCAGGTATTCCAATGGCGACGGTTATTTTTGGTAGCAACCCAGATCTCGGCATGATCTTATTACCAATAATGCTTTATCACCCAATTCAGATTTTCTATTGCGCCATTTTAGCCAGCCGCTATGCGACCCAAAGTGAACAAGCAAAAGTAGCTTAAGGCAAGCTAGTTAAAAGTACTAAATAGCCATGAAACGCAACAAGGATCGACAGTAAAGGACTTAGGAATGAATAATATAAAAACTAAAGATACAAGTGTGTACTGCGCACAAGGACCAGAGCATTTAGCAGCAACTGCTGATGGTGTACTTAGTGAATTAACATTTGTTTTTAAAGACTTGTTTGATGTAAAAGGTTATGTCACCGGCGCCGGTAATCCGCTCTGGTTAACAACTCATGGGCCTGCACAGCACAGTTCTGTGTTAATAGAACGCTTATTAGCTCAGGGTGCAAATTGTGTCGGGCGAGTACAAACCGATGAGTTAGCTTACAGCCTAAATGGACAGAATATTCATTACGGTACGCCGGTTAACCCACTTGCACCTGATTGTTTACCGGGCGGTTCATCTAGCGGCAGTGCTGTCGCGGTAGCAACCGGTGATGCAGACTTTGCCATTGGCACTGATACGGGTGGCTCGGTGCGTGTACCGGCCAGTTATTGCGGCCTATTTGGTCTTCGTCCAACACTTAGTAAGTTGAATCTAGCAAACTGTTTTGAGCTGTCTAAAAGCTTTGATACCGCGGGTATTTTTAGTCGAGACTTAAAACAACTGTCTACCTTGTTTAAAGTGTTAGATGAATCAACAGAGTTGAGTGTGTTAGACAAATCAACAGGACAAGGTCAGGTAGCTGCGCAGCTTTATCTTGATAAAACATTGCAACAATCATTAAGCGATGAACGTTTTAGTGCGTTACAACAATGGTGTGAGCAGGCAAATATTAAATTATTAAGCTGTGATTTATTAACCCGCAGTGGCCATAATCTTGATTCCTTGAGTTTATTATTTCGTACTATTCAAGGTTTTGAGATTATCCAAGAACATGACACATGGTTACAACAACACGGTCATTCATTAGATCCTTCAATCATGGAACGAGTGACTTGGGCACGCAGTATTAGCCAGCAAGATTACCTTGCAGCCAAAACACAGCAACATCAATTCCAACAAACGTTACTCACCTTGTTTAATGAAATGCAGGGATTATGGGTGTTGCCAACCACCCCTTCAGGGCCACCAGCACTGACAATGGCAGGCAACGAATTAGCAGAATATCGTTCACAATTAATGGGATTAACCAGTATTGCGGGCTTAGCAGGTTTTCCACAATTGCATTTACCTATAGCAGGTTTGCAAGAAGGTCCTTGTGGTTTTTCATTAATGAGTATCGCAGATAAAGAAGCCGACTTATTCGCAACAGGTCTGCATCTATGGCAAGGAGAGCAATAAGATGAAACATCAAACCTCATTTACCGCACCACATTATAAAGCGGCGCAAGCAGGCCAAGCAATATTAGATGCCGGTGGCACCGCAAGTGAAGCGATGGTTGCAGCCGCAGCAATGGTCGCAGTGCAATATCCTCACATGAACAGTATTGGTGGTGATGGATTTTGGTTAATTGCTAAAGCAGGTGAAAAACCAATCTCTATTGATGCCTGTGGTGCAGCCGCTTTAAACATCGATATTGACGGATATCGTCAACGTGGTGATGAGTTACCTGAAAGTGGCGGTGAAGCCGCTTTAACCATGGCAGGTACCATTTCAGGTTGGCAACAAGCCTTACAATTAGATGCTGGAAAACTGCCATTAAGTTCACTACTAAACCCAGCTATTGAAGCTGCAGAGCACGGTATAACTGTCACACAAAGCTTGGTTGATGCGAGTGAAAAAACATTCTCTCGCTTGGCTCATTTAGCCCCTTTTGCAACACGCTTTCTTAATCAAGGTAAAACACTGCAGGTGGGTGAGACGGTTATCAATCAACCATTAGCGGATACGTTTAAACACTTAATACAAGCTGGGTTAGATGATTTTTATCGCGGTGATTTAGCTGAGCAGATGGCCAATGAACTTGCACAAGCAGGCAGCCCACTAACGCTTGCTGACTTTCATGCTCATCATGCAAAAGTATTAACACCCTTAACGGTGGATATTTCTAAAGGCAGTTTATATAACTTAGATGCTCCCACTCAGGGGTTAGCCTCTTTATTAATTTTGGCTATTTATGATCAACTCGTAGACCAGGCAACGACTGAAGCTGAGCATATTCATCTCTTAGTTGAAGCCAGCAAACAAGCTTTTATTATTCGCGATCAACAGATCACGGATGCCGCTTATTTAACAAAACCACTGCAACAATGGTTAAGCGATGATGTCATTCAACAGTGTGTCGCTAATATCTCATTCAAAAAAGCATTACCTTGGCCACATATCGCAAAACCCGGTGATACGGTGTGGATGGGAGCTTGCGACCAATACGGCACGATGGTCAGCTTTATTCAAAGCATTTACTGGGAGTTTGGTTCAGGTGTGGTATTGCCCACTAGCGGCATTACTTGGAATATTCGCGGTAAAAGCTTCAACCTCGATGCAAATCACCACAATGTACTTGCCGCAGGTAAAAAACCATTCCATACCTTAAACCCAGCTTACGCTGAATTGAATGACGGTCGTCGTTTTGTTTATGGCTCAATGGGAGGGGAAGGTCAACCACAAACCCAAGCTTGTTTATTTAGCCGTCACCTTTATCAAGGCATGAGTTTAGCGGCTTCGATTTCAAAACCTAGATGGTTATTGGGTCGAACCTGGGGTGACAGCAGTAATAACTTGCGAGTAGAAAATCAACTTTATAAACAACATGGTGCAACTTTAAAAGCACTGGGTCACGATATAACAATAGTGGCAGATAATAATGAATTAATGGGGCATGCGGGTGCCATTATGCTCGATCAATACGGGAAAGTGGTTGCAACTAGCGACCCACGTAGTGATGGGAAAAGTTTACTGGGAGAAAACAATGACAACTAATACCTTATTTGAAACGCTTAATCCACCTGTTCGTCTATTAATGGGGCCAGGACCTATCAATGCGTATCCACGCGTTCATCAAGCTATTTCTTCAGCATTAATTGGCCAATATGATCCGGTCATGACAGGGTATATGAATCAAGTGCAATCATTGTATCGTGATGTGCTTGAAACCAATAATAAGCAAACTATGTTAGTTGATGGCACTGCACGTGCGGGCATCGAGGCGGTATTAGTTTCAATTCTACAACCGGGTGATAAAGTATTAATTCCTGTGATTGGTCGTTTTGGTCACTTACTTTGTGAAATCGCGCAACGTGTCGGTGCAGTGGTTAAAACCATTGATATTAAATGGGGTGAGGTTTGCCCTCCAGAATTAGTAGAAAAGGCAATCAAAGAATTCCAGCCAAAACTATTAGCGACGGTACAAGGTGATACTTCAACCACCATGAATCAACCTCTTGCTGAAATCGGTGAAATTTGTCAGCGTCATGGCGTACTCTTTTACTGTGATGCCACCGCCTCTATCGCTGGTAATGAGCTAAAAATGGATGAATGGTATTTAGATGCGGTTTCAGTTGGTCTACAAAAATGTCTAGGTGGCCCATCGGGCAGCGCGCCTATCAGCTTAAGTGAGCAGTGTGCACAAGTGATCAACCGTCGTAAACATGTTGAAGCAGGCATTCGAGCAGATCATCATAAAACGGGTAGCGATGCGATTATTCAATCTAATTATTTTGATTTAGCCATGGTCATGGATTACTGGGGCCCAGAACGTTTAAACCACCATACTGAAGCTACCAGCATGTTATATGCCGCACGTGAATGTGCACGTATTTACCTTGAAGAAGGCAGTGAAAATGTGATTGCTCGTCATAAACAAGCGGGTGATGCGATGGCAATGGGTTTAAAAGCCATGGGTTTAAAACTATTCGGTAACCAACAATACAAAATGAATAATGTTGTCGGTGTCTATATTCCCGAACAAGTTGATGGCGACAAAGTACGTCACGAATTATTAAATTGTTTTGGTATTGAGATTGGCACGTCATTCGGCCCCTTACACGGAAAAATTTGGCGCATTGGCACCATGGGTTTTAATGCACGTCAGGAATGTGTATTAACAACTTTAGCTGCACTTGAATCTGTTCTCTTAAAATATAAAGCACACATTCAGCCTGGCCAAGCAGTGACTACTGCGATGCAGTATTACACTGTTTAAAAGGAGAATTCATGCCACAAAATATAAATGAAGCAGCGACTAAAATCATGCAGTGGGCAGATCATCTCGCCACTTTCACTGCAATGCAAGGTGGTTTGCTGCGTGCTTATTTAACCCCTGAACATAAATTAGCGCATCAACAAATTGAACAGTGGATGCAACAAGCAGACCTACAAACATGGCAAGATAGTGTGGGTAACCAATGGGGCCGAAAAGTCTCTTCAAATCCAACATTGCCAACACTGCTAATAGGTTCACACAGTGATACCGTGACCAACGCAGGCAAATACGACGGTAACTTAGGCATATTGCTGGCGATTGAAGCTATGGTTCAACTAATCGATGAAGACTTGCCCTTTCATGTTGATATTGTGGCTTTTGCCGATGAAGAAGGTACTCGTTTTAACACTACGTTAATTGGGTCAAGCTCAGTGGCCGGATGTTTTCAGCAAGATTGGTTAGCAATAGAAGATGCTCAAGGTATTAGCATGGCACAAGCGATGCTCAATTTTGGTTTAAACCCAGAGCAGGCAGGTAAAGACAATCGCATTACAACGGAGTCACTCGCGTATTTAGAAGTGCATATTGAACAAGGCCCAGTATTAGAAGATTTAGACTTACCAGTAGGTGTTGTAACGGGTATTGCTGGTGCAAAACGTTATCAATTTAAGCTTAAAGGCATGGCAGGTCATGCAGGCACAGTACCTCTAGCCTTGCGCAGAGATGCTATGTCAGGTGCAGCACAAATGATCAGTGCTATTGAACAGTTTGCTTTTGAGCATCAAATTGTTGCAACCGTTGGTCGTTGTGATGTGTTCCCCGGCGCCGTTAATGTGATCGCAGGTGAAGTTCATTTCACCGTGGACATACGCAGCCAATCTCAGTCAACGTTAGAAAACTGCTGCCAACTGCTATTACAGCAATTGGCTGATATTGCAGAGCAACGCCAATTAAGCTTACAGCATGAAAAACTGTACCAAGCAGAAGCCGTGTTATGTAGTGATGATTTACAGCAAAAATGGGGAGAAGTGGTCGAGTTACACACCCACAAAAAACCGTGCTTCCTTTCAAGTGGCGCAGGACACGATGCAATGATAATGACCAATATTACCGATATCGGCATGCTCTTTGTACGTTGTGAAAAAGGTATTAGCCATAACCCAAGAGAGCAAGTGATTGAGTCTGACGTCGCTATTGCATTAAATTGTTTAACAGACATGATTAAAAAATTAGCAGAATAAATAAGTGCACAAGCGGCCATATAAAAAATGAAAATGTAATGAAGCTGATAAGGTTTCATTAACAATAAAGGAATAGTGTTGTGGATAAACAGGATCAAGCATCAAATCACTTATTTGGTTTAGGTATTGCAGGCAATTCAGCCGGACATTTACAACAAACTGGAGAAAGTAACGCATTTGCTAAGCTTGATGATCCTAATAAACCACAAGCGCTATTTCCTTTTTATGTACCGCATGCACAACAAGATTATTTAGCGTTAATGCCTTACTCGGCCGACCAATTACAACTGCCAAAAGATCCGCAAGCTAAAGTGCAAATGGAGCCAGAACTGGCATTAAAATGCCACCTAAGTTACAACGCTCTAGGTCAGTTAATTAACCTACAACCGATTGCGATGACACTCATTAATGATGCCACACACCGCAATGCACAGGTGACTAAACTTGCACAAAAGAAAAACTGGGGGAGCGCCTCTAAAGGCCTTGCAAACCAAGAGATTAAAATAACGGATTTTACAGAAGCTGCTCAATTGGAGAGGTTTAGATTATGTGGTTTTCATCAGCATAATGGCCAATGGCACCTCTGTGGTGAAGATGTCGCGGTCACTGAATACAGTTATTTTTATCAGCAACTACAACAGTGGATAATCACGCAGATTCAACAGCAACAAGCGCAAGCCTTGTTTCATAATATCCAATATTTATTACTTGAAGCGGGTTGTCCTGAGACGATTTTAGTGGCGATTGGAGCAACCCGTTATAGTGCTTATGGTGAACAACATCAGCTTGTATCTGGGGATCAAACCGCCATTGTATTATACGATAATAACGTCTTTGATATTAATCAGATAGGCAGTTTATTAGCGCAGGAAAAGGCGCCAGCAAGTTTATGTAATGACAATATAATGGTATTACAGCAACAGGTTATCAACGCTCTCGATTAATTTATAAAAGCACCTTATTATGTTTTGAACTTCATAATAAGGTGACTCATTGATACTCATCATAAGCGTAACTAACTTCTATCTTTTACAGTGTGGAGGCAGGAATTAATTTAAGCTGGACAAGGATGATTTTCTATCCAATGCTGAGCAATTTCATCTCGGCGCGCTACCCACACATCATCGTGCGATTGCACGTAATCTAAGAACTTCTTCAACGCCATAAAACGGCTCGGTTTACCAATCACACGACAATGCAAACCTATCGACATCATTTTAGGTTTATCGTTACCTTCTGCATAAAGGCAATCAAAGCTATCTTTTAAATACTGGAAAAATTCTTCACCGTGACTAAAGCCGTAAGGCGAAGAAAAACGCATATCGTTATTATCAAGCGTATAAGGGATCACTAAATGTGGGCGAGTATCTTCCCCATCTTCACGGCTAGGCACTTGCATCCAAAAAGGTAAGTCATCACCATAATAATCAGAATCATAAAGCATGCCTCTTTGCTCTGCCACTAAACCACGCGTATTAGGAGAATCACGGCCGGTATACCAACCTAATGGACGGTTTCCTGTTAATTCCTCAATGATATCCAATGCCTGATGCATATGCTCACGCTCTTCTTCAATGGGCATATGTTGATAATGGATCCATTTTAAACCATGACAAGCAATCTCATGGCCATCTTCAATAATCGCTTTAGTCACTTCAGGGTTGCGCTGTAACGCCGTGGCAATACCAAAAACCGTGAGCGGTAAACCGCGCTCTTTGAATTCATTTAATATCCGCCAAACACCCGTACGCGAACCATATTCATACAGGGATTCCATACTCATATGACGTTCTTTATAAGCCTCTGCACCCGCAATTTCAGACAAAAAGGTTTCAGAGTGCGGGTCACCATGTAACACACAATTCTCCCCACCCTCTTCATAGTTGAGCACAAACTGAACGGCTATCTTAGCGCCATTAGGCCAATTGGCATCGGGTACGTTATCTCTGCCATAACCAATATAATCGCGTGGGTTATCGATATTCATTGTTGACCTCCTTAGTTTTATTTAACTCAATTCTTTAACTTTATTTAACTTAGTTATATCGATGTTTGAAGCACAGCCCCAATACCGATAGCCATGTATAATGGGACGTTAACGAGCGGCGTATTAATCGATTTACACGTATTTAAAGTGCGCTAATATCATTATTCCGCAAGTTCAATTACCGTTAACATATCAACGTAACCTAATGTATATTATCAATTAAGTAAAATCACTTATTGAGATAAGGTTTGTATTAATTGTTCTGCAAATCGTGCTGCTGCGGTAGGTAATATACGATTTTTTTTCTGAACTAAATACATGCTACCTGCTGCCATATCAGTCTTTGAAAGAGGAATAGCCACTAGATTTAGTTCTTTTAATATTTGTGGCAAACCAATCTCGATTTGGAAGGTAATCGACCCTTCGTTAATCACATGGTTACGCAGAAACTCAAAACTATCAGATTCCACAGAAGGATACATATCTAACAAAGCACGATTAGCTTTAAAGTCTAATATTTTACGCACTCCGTATTCTGAGGTAGGTAGTGCTAATGGATAAGCGGTACATTCACTTAGCTTGAGTGTTTCTTTTGTCGCCAGAGCATGATCAATAGGCATAATAGCGTATAGTTGTTGCTCTTTGCAGATCAGAATCTGCAGTTCATTCATATGTACAGGTTCAAATACCATCGCTAAATCAACACTGTTATCTAATAATGTTGCTTCTGCCGCTTTTCTATCTCTTAAATAAAGACTAAATGTTACCGCAGGATGTTGACGTCGAAAGCGTGCAATTTGTTGTGGGAAAAATGACGTTAATAATGCTTGGCTACAAGCAATATTAATATGCCCTCGTCTAACACCACTGAGATCAGAGATTTGGCTTTTAACACGTTCATAATCAGCCATTTGTTTTTGCACATGATGCAAAAATAATTCACCTGCTGCCGATAGCCTCACTCCCGTTGCTTGACGCTCAAATAACTTTTCTCCAACTTCGGCTTCCATAGCAAGGATCCTGCGATTAAGCGCCGTTGAAGTAATAGAAAGTTTATCTGCTGCTTTACGGATTGAGCCTGCTTTAGCAACCACTTGGAAATAATTAAAATCAACTAACTGCTTCATTTCTATCCTTTAATAAAAGCAATAACAATAAATGTACTCAACAACTTGAATATACAAGGTGACAATTACAACACCATGTTTACAACATCGTACTGACTGGATGGCATCTGCAACACAGTATTGGTAGCACCACTATTTAGCGTCACATTAAAGCTGTTTTTTCCTTTCTAAGATAAAACAATTTATTCAACACAATAGTATTAATACCACTACCAAAAGTAGCGATGCAAAAAATGCATCGCATTCCTGCAAAACTAACAGCATACAGTATCACAATTAATTGGTTAACTAGGCACATTGTTTAATATAGGAAAGCAATTATGTTAACGAAACTCCCTTTTACTATCGATGCGATACACCAAGCTTACCGCCAACAGGCCAGCCCAGAACAAGTGATCCAAGAATCATTAAATCGTCTTACACATATAGCGGATGAAGGTATTTATTTATACCTTGCAACACCATCACAATTAGCAACCGCAATTGCAGAGCTTGGCCCTTTTGACCCTGAATTAAAACCATTATGGGGTATTCCTTTTGCAGTAAAAGACAATATTGATGTTGCAACTATGCCTACTACAGCAGCTTGCCCAGAATTCAGTTATATCCCAGAAGAAGATGCTTGTGTGGTGAGTTTGTTAAAACAAGCCGGTGCTATTGTTATCGGAAAAACAAACTTAGACCAATTTGCAACGGGTTTAGTGGGCGTTAGAACACCTTACCCTGCCCCTAAAAATGCCATTGATGCTAACTTAGTACCCGGTGGCTCTAGTTCAGGCTCTGCTGTTGCCGTTGCTCATGGACAAGTTTGTTTCTCGCTAGGTACTGATACTGCAGGTTCAGGACGTATCCCTGCCGCACTCAATAATATCGTAGGCTTAAAACCAACCTTAGGGAGTATTTCTAGCCGTGGAGTTATTCCTGCTTGTCGATCTATTGAAACGGTTTCAATTTTTGCGTTAACAGTATCTGATGCATCAACAGTGTATGACTGTAGCCGCAGTTACGATCACCAAGATCCGTTTTCAAAACCTTACCGTGGTATGTCAAAACACAATGTGCCAGCGCAATTTACCATGGCAATTCCTGATGCAAATAGTTTAATCATTGATGAGCGGGCACAAAAAGAGGCCTACCAACAAGCTATCAGTGATTGGCAACAACAAGGCGCAAAAATCGTTGAGATCAACTTCCAACCATTTTATGACGTTGCTAAATTATTATACGAAGGCCCTTGGGTAGCTGAAAGATTAGCTGCCATTGAACCGTTTCTTGCTAAACACCCTAACGCTCTACATAGCACTACACATCAAATCATTGAGTCGGCGCGTAATTTCTCTGCCGCTGATACTTTTAATGCCTATTACCAGTTACAAGTTTTACGCAAAGAAATAGCCATTATCTTAGAAAGCATTGATGTGTTATGCGTCCCATCAATGCCAGGTTTTGTTTCCACACAAGCCATTCAATTAGATCCTATTGGGCCTAATAGCCGTCTTGGCACTTATACTAACTTTGTTAATTTACTCGATTTATGTGCTATCTCAGTACCAGGGCAAACACGTGTAGATGGTTACCCATCTAGTATTACCTTAATTGCTCAAAGTGCATGTGATGCATTTATTCACTCTCTTGCTGCAGACTATCATCGACAGCAAGCTATTTACTTGGGTGCAACAAAACATTCACTTACCTCTTACTCAAGTAATGACAGCGGGCAATTATCAGACATGCTCAAACATGATGAAATGGCCATTGCTGTTGTGGGTGCACACATGGCAGATCTGCCGCTTAATTATCAACTCACAGAGAAAGGCGGTCGCTTTTTATTATCAACAAGCACAGCGCCTGTTTATCGTTTATACCAACTTGATGACAATAAACCACTACGACCGGGCTTGATTAGGGATAAAGATGGACAATCAATCAAGCTTGAAGTGTGGGCTTTACCTAAACATAAAGTAGCAGATTTAATTGAACAAATACCGTCACCACTAGGTATTGGTACGATTGTTTTATCTGACCAACAACAAGTAAAAGGTTTTTTATGTGAGCCTCATGGGCTGACAGAGAGTCGTGATATTAGTCAATTTGGTGGCTGGAGAACATTCTGCCAATCAGAAGGCGTTTAGTTTTACGTTTTTTACATTTTTATATCTATGGAGGGATTATGCTAAATAATCTAAAAGCTAAAATAAAATTACCAAGTAAAGTTAGTTTATATGCGTTACTTGCTATTTCAACACTCGGCGCTATATCAACTAATGCCAATGCAGTTTCACGCAAGAATACACTGGTTGTTGTTTCCGGCGGCAGTATCAATAGTTTAGATATTCACCGAGCAGGAACGAATAGAACGAGTTATCAAGTAGCGGTAAATATGTACGATCGCCTTGTTACTTTTGGTATCAAAGACGCCGGCAATGGCAGTTTAAAGTATGACTCTGCGACCATTAACCCTGAACTGGCTAACAGCTGGGAAGTATCAGAGGATGGATTAAGTTATTTATTTCATATTCGAGAAGATGCGACGTTCTGGGATGGCTCGTCGATCACAGCGAGTGATGTTAAATGGTCTTTTGACCGAGCAGTGAGTTTAGGTGGTTTCCCAACGGTACAAATGAAAGCGGGCGGCCTTAGTTCACCGTCTCAATTTGAAGCAGTTGATGAACACACATTTAAAATAACATTAGATAAAGCGAACAAATTAACGCTACCAGATCTGGCTGTACCTATCCCTATTATTATCAATGCAGATGTAGCAAAAACACATGCGACAAAAGATGATCCATGGGCAGCAGAATATTTACATAGAACACCTGTTGGCGGTGGTGCGTATATGCTTGAACGTTGGACACCAGGTCAGCAACTTGTTTATAAACGCTTTGATCAATGGAAAAGTGGCCCTTTACCGCAAATGGAACGTGTCATTGTTCGAGAAGTTCCGAGTGCTGCGACACGTCGTGCATTAATTGAACGTGGTGATGCAGATGTTGCACTCAGTTTGTCAGCTAAAGATGTTAAAGAACTTAAAAGTAATAAAGACTTAAGTGTTTCTAGTTCTACAATTGATAACACTATTCATGCATTAGGCATGAACATGAAATTTGAACCGTTCCAAAACAGTAAAGTACGCCAAGCGATTGCTTATGCAATTCCTTATCAACAAGTTTTTGATGTAGCCGCTTATGGTATGGGTGAACCACTATGGGGACGCACAACTGAACAGGCAACTAGCCCTGCTTGGCCGCAACGTTTCCCATACAATACTGACTTAGCAAAAGCCAAAGCATTACTTGCAGAAGCGGGTTACCCAGATGGTTTTAGTGTACCTATCTCAATTAACTTAGGTTTTGCAGAGTGGAGTGAACCAACGGCTTTATTAATTCAAGAAAACTTAAAAGCAATTGGCATTGAAGCACCTGTAAACAAGATACCCGGCGCGAGCTGGCGTACTAAAGCCTTAGTTGAAAAAGGCTTAGAGTTACACCTTAAAAACTTCGGTGGTTGGTTAAATTACCCTGATTACTATTTTTACTGGGCATACATCAAAGGGCATTTATTTAATTCAATGAATTATGAGAATGCAACAATACAGCAGTTAGTTGATAGCACATTGAATATGCCAACTGAAGATCCACAATACCCAATCAATGTAATGAAAATGATTGATATCGCGACAGATGAAGTACCGATGATTCCTTTATGGCAGCCAGCTCTAAATGTAGTTATGCGTAAAAATGTAAGTGGTTATGTTAACTGGTTTCACCGTCAGTTAGACATTAGAGCATTTAGTAAGGAGTAAGGGATTTCATGTTTTATGATAAAGCTACTTTGATTTTTAAACGTCTATTGTTAGCGATCCCAACGCTACTGGGGGTGCTTGTCATCTCCTTTAGCCTGACTCGCGCACTTCCTGGAGACCCTGCAGTTTATTTTGCAGGGGCAATGGCTGATGAAGCTTCAATCCAGCAAGTACGTGAGCAACTCGGACTGGATCGAACTTTAGTGTATCAATTCATTACTTATTGTCAGAACATCGCTCAAGGAGAGTTTGGTCAGAGTTTAAGTACAGGACAAAGCGTAAGCAGTGAACTAGGTGCGCGTTTACCCGCTTCCTTAGAGCTCACTTTATTTGGATTATTTCTTGCGTTAGCTATCTCTATTCCATTAGGTATTTTATCGGCATTAAAACCAAACACCTGGATTGATCATCTGTGCAGAATATTAGTCACCGCAGGTGCTTCGACGCCTATTTTCTTTAGTGGTTTGTTTTTAATGTTTGTTTTTTATTACTTATTAGGATGGGCTCCTTCACCAATTGGTCGCTTAGATTTCATCTTTTTAGCACCGACACATGTGACTGGATTTTATACTATTGATGCGTTGTTAGAGGCTGACTTTGAAACCTTTTATGCCGCACTTTCACAGTTAATATTACCTGCTGTCACCTTAGCGCTATGTGCTTTAGCACCGATTGCTCGTATGATACGTTCATCGATGATCACGGCGTTAGATAGTGAGTATGTCAAAGCAGCTAAAGCAAATGGCATTAGTTCTTATGTACGCATTTATGTGTATGCCTTACAAAATGCTTCATTACCCTTATTAACCGTGATCGGATTAGTTTTTGGTTTTCTACTCGGTGGTAATGTATTAGTTGAAAAAGTGTATTCATGGCCAGGTGTCGGTACGTTTGCTATTGATGCGCTAATTGCTTCTGATTACGCCGCTATTCAAGGATTTGTACTGATTATGGCGGTCTTGTTTGTCAGCTTAAATCTGTTCATCGACATCCTCTACACACTCTTTGATCCAAGGATGGGACGTAATGAATAACATCACCATAGCACCAGAAAATGTCTTGCAACGTCTGTGGTATTTAGCCCGTAGAAATCCACTTTCTTTAATTTCCTTAACCTTATTTGGCTTGTACATTTTTGTGGCGTTAACCGCTAGTTATTGGGTCCCTTTTGAGCCCTTAAAAAGTAACACGAACATAGTGCTAGAAGCGCCTAATTTGGTACATTGGTTTGGTACCGACCACCTTGGAAGAGATGTATTTTCAAGGGTTATGGTTGCCACGCGCTTAGATCTCGGCATTGCATTTTCAGCCGTAGCAATTAGCTTCATTATCGGTACCGCACTAGGCAGTATTGCCGCTTATTTTGGTGGTTGGTATGAGCGTATTATTGGGCGTTTAGGGGATATTGTTTTAGCGTTTCCACTTTTTGTATTAGCAATGGGCATTGTTGCCGTAATGGGTAATTCACTGATCAATGTTATTTATGCAACGGCTATTATTAATATTCCATTTTACATTCGTATCGCACGTGCTGAAGTGAGCTTACAGCGCGACCGACAATATGTACAAGCAGCGCTATTATCAGGTAATAGTCACCTGCGTACACTCTCACACCATATTGTGCCTAACTGTTTGCCTAATCTGGTTGTACAAGTATCAACTAATATGGGTTGGGCTATTTTGAATGCGGCAGGATTATCATTCATTGGTTTAGGGGTTCGTCCTCCAGCTGCTGAATGGGGGATTTTAGTGGCTGAAGGTGCTGACTATATTATTTCTGGTCAATGGTGGTTGGTACTTTTCCCTGGATTTATTCTTATGTTAGCAGTGTTTAGTTTTAATTTACTAGGTGACACCTTACGCGACCTAGTTGATCCGCAGAAAAGGACTTAATGATGCACGAGAGCAAAAGCAAGCATACAAGCACATTGCTTAGCATAAAAAATTTAGCCATCGATTTTGAAACTAAGTCAGGTGTAGTCAGAGCCGTAGAAGACGTTAGCTTTACCCTCGCTAAAGGTGAAATATTAGCATTAGTTGGTGAGAGTGGGAGTGGGAAATCTGTCACGGCCTACAGCATACTCAACTTACTTGACCAAAATGGTCGCTTAGCAAAAGGCGAGATTAATTATCATGGCATGCCTTTACATAATGCCAATAAGCAATTATTAAGTGAAGTGCGTGGACGTGAAATTGCGATGATTTTCCAAAACCCAATGTCGACACTTAACCCGATCCGTAAAGTAGGTGAACACTTACGTGACATGTTACGCACACATGGTTATCCATCTTGGTCTAACCTCGATGCAGAGATAAGAAAATTATTACATCAAGTGGAAATTTTTGATGTGCAGCGAGTTAAAAATGCTTATCCATTCGAGCTCAGTGGTGGCATGTGTCAACGTGTAATGATAGCACTCGCACTAGCTTGCCGTTCTCGCATGTTGATTGCAGATGAGCCAACTACTGGCCTTGATGTGACGACGCAAAAGTCAATCATGGATTTGATCAATAATCTGGTCAAAAATGAAGGGTTAGCGGTTATTTTAATCACTCATGATCTCAGCCTTGCGGCACAATATTGTGATAAGTTTGTGGTGATGGAAAAAGGCCGAGTTGTAGAACAAAATACTCGCGATAAGTTTTTCACTGAATCAACGCATCCTTATACACAAAAACTATTATTAGCAACACCAGCAAGAAGTGCTTCGGTCGCTAATCTAACTGTAACCCCTCCTTCATACCTTAAATTACCCGAGCCTGTGATCTCAGATCAAGCTTTACTCAAGGTGCAAGGATTACGTAAAGTTTACGGCGAGAGTAAAAAATCTTGGTGGCCATATCAACGCCCAAGTAATGAATTTGTTGCGGTTGCAGATAGTCACTTTGCTATTTACCCCGGTGAATGTGTTGGTTTAGTTGGTGGTTCAGGCAGCGGTAAATCAACCACTACTCGCATGTTAACTCGTTTAGAAGACCCAACTGCAGGCAGTATTATTTTTGATGGAATAGATATTACGCAGATATCAACACGTCATTTCATAAAGCATCCGTTACGAAAAGAAATTCAAATGGTTTTTCAAGATCCAACTGGGTCATTAAATCCACGTCATTCAGTATTTGATTTAATTGCAGAACCGCTTTTAAGGCTTGGAGCCGATATAACAAAATCGGCACTAAAGATTAAAGTACACCACTTAGCAGAACAAGTTGGTTTGCCTTTACACTTAATCGACCGCTTGCCCCATCAATTAAGTGGTGGGCAAAAGGCACGAGTTGGTATTGCACGTGCAATTGCACTTGAGCCGAAATTACTGATTTTAGATGAACCAACGTCTGCACTCGATGTATCAGTGCAAGCAACAGTATTACAATTGTTAGAACTCTTACGTCGACAATTAGGTTTAAGTTATTTATTTGTAAGCCATGATTTACATGTAGTTAAAATGCTCAGCCAACGCATATTAGTGATGCAAGATGGTGTAATTATTGAGCAAGGTGACACAAATACGGTGATGAATAACCCTACTCACCCTTATACCAAAACGTTGATGGAGGCTATTCCAATAGAAGTAGAGTACGCTTAATACTCCGTCATTAAAAATATCTAATCAACTCATTAAATTGCGCTAATTCACCTTATTAAATATCCTGATACTAAGGTTTTAGCGCAACTCCTCACTTCCTATTTATCCTATATTAGGTTGCACTAAGCCTTACTGAGTATTTTTATTTACTGCTCATTTAAAGTGCACTTGCTGCACCAACACTGTCTTTTTTTAATCGATTTAATTCTGAAATTTCTTGTATAAAACAAGTAACCACATGTTTTATATCAATTTATATATTTATAGAGGGAGTGGCACGATCGTTGCAAAAATAAAAGTATCAGCTTCAATCGTTCCACATAATGAATAGGGAAATACAAGATGAGTGACGCTTCAGAGTTAATTTACAAGCTCGATGATAATCCATCGCGCAAAGAATCTTTTTTTGCAGCAATACAACATGTATTAGCTAGCTTTATTGGCATCATCACACCAACACTTATTATCGGTGGCGTACTTGGTTTAGGTGAGGAAATCCCTTATTTAATCTCGATGGCGTTAATGGTTTCAGGCGTAGGTACAATTATTCAAGCTAAAAGACCGATGGGTATTGGCGCAGGTATGATATGCGTACAAGGCACTAGTTTTGCATTTTTAAGTTCAGTATTAGCCGCTGGTTTTATTGCTAAAGCTAATGGCGGTGGTCCAGATCAGATTTTATCGCTTATTTTTGGTGTTTGTGTTCTAGGTGCATTTGTAGAGATTGTGGTAAGCCAGTTTTTAGAAAAGTTAAAAAGAGTGGTTACTCCTGTTGTAACAGGTACCGTGATCACCGTTATTGGTATTAGTTTAATCAAAGTAGGTTTTACTGATTTGGCTGGTGGTCAATGGTTACTGACAAACAAACCTGAACTTTTTGCTAGTTTTGACAACCTGTTTCTTGGTGGGTTAGTGATGGCAGCGATAATCATTGCTCATAAATTTGGTAACCAATGGGTTCGTTTATCATCAATTATCATCGGTATGATTATTGGTATGATTGCCGCTGTGATGATGGGCAAAGTTAATTTTAATGCGATTACCCATGTTGAATCAATGATCAGTATTCCTGTTCCATTTAAATATGGTTTTTCATTCGACTTAGCTGCATTTATTCCTGTTGCATTAATCTACTTAATTACAGCGATTGAAACATCGGGTGACATTACTGCAAACTGTATGGTGTCGAAACAACCTATCACCGGCAAAACTTACATAAAACGTATTAAACAAGGTATTTTAGGTGACGGTGTAAACTCACTGATTGCTGGTGTATTTAATACTTTTCCAAACACAACCTTCAGCCAAAATAATGGTGTGATCCAATTAACAGGTATTGCAAGCCGTTTCATTGGTGTATGGATTGGCGCGATTTTAATTATCATGGGTTTATTCCCGCATGTTGGCGCTTTATTTAGAGCCGTACCAAACTCTGTATTAGGTGGTGCAACGCTTATTATGTTTGCAACAGTTGCAATGGCGGGTGTAAAAATTCTAACTCACGTTGAATTAAACAGAAAAAATATGCTGACCCTAGCTGTTTCATTTGGCATGGGATTAGGGGTGTTATTAGTACCTCAAGTTGTTAATACTATCGCGGCAAATATCGGTGGGGATTTAGGTTCAATCGTTAAAAGTATTTTCGGATCTCCTATTACAGCAAGTGGTTTAACAGTTGTGTTTTTAACACTGTTTTTAGGTGAATACCCTGAACAATATAATCCTATCATTCAAGAATTTCCAATTGATGAAGAGATGTCAAAACAAGTAAAAGGTTAAACCCTCAATAAAAGGGGTTAACTAAAAGCCCCGCTCGCTATTTTGACTGACAGTGCATAAAACCGTATTGTCAGTTCAAATAAAAAGATAGTTAGCTTAGTGCCGTTAGATACAACTCCAACACTGCCTGTCGATAACAAAATACCATACAAGTGCTATTAACAGTGAGATCTATCACTTTAGGTAAAAATGTTCGTGGTTTACAGTCTCAACAGAATCAATGATTAAAAGTACAAAAATAGCTCAAAAAAATAATTTATGATGGCTATCACTACTTGCTCAATATAACCGTGAATAAAATCGACTTGATATTTCACAACAGCCCTAATTATTTTTAAATTTTATTAAATTGATTTATAAAGCAAATCACGTAATCTTATTGATGAAGAGAAAGGCTCGTATTTCCTCTGTTAATAGCCAATGACCCTGCCAAATAATTTCTTAACTTAGTTTGGATTTTTATGAATGTCGACACATTATTGATTTATATTTTTGTTTCATTTTTTTACATTATTAGCCCAGGCCCTGCAGTATTCCTAGCGATTTATAATGGTGCGGTTAATGGCGTGAAATGTGTTGTGGTTTCAGCCTTAGGTAATATTCTCGGTTTAATGCTTCTGTCTATTTTATCTATAACGGGTCTTAGTGCCATTCTTTTAGCATCAGCGACTTTGTTTATGGCTGTTAAAATTATTGGTGCATGTTATTTAATTTATTTAGGCATTAAACAAATACAATCAAGTAATAAAGATAAAAAAGGTTCATCTTATAAACTTGGACAAGAACAACGCAGCCTTTTATCTTACTTTAAAGAAGGCTTTGTTGTAGCAATAACAAATCCTAAGCCAATCATCTTTTTTGCCGCGCTTTTCCCTCAATTCTTGGATACTGAGCAATCATTGCTAGCGCAATTTTCGATAATGACGCTAATATTTATGCTTTTTTCGTTTATGTCGTTATCTACTTACGGATATGTAGCCCAGAGAGCGAAAGGATTTCTTTCTAATTCACATAACGTAAAGTGGTTTCACCGTATCAGTGGAGGGTTATTTGTTGGTATGGGGATCAGTCTTTTCACCGTTAAAGCATAAATTTATAAAGCAATTAATTTCAGCTCAAAAGCCATTCACTTTAATTCAAAAAATTACAACGTTAATCTGAAATTTTAGCTCTCTTTAGGGTTACATATACGATTCATTATCTGGACTGATCATGGAAATAATTAGAAGCAAAAAATTTAAAGCTGAACACGCATGGGGCGCAAAAGACATTGCCAATATGAACGGTATTACAACCCGTTTACACTGGACTAATCAGCCGTATAAATGGCATATAAACGATGGCGAAGAAGTATTTGTTGTTTTAGATGGTGTGGTTGAAATGTTATTTAAAGAAAATGGCATTGAGCAATCAGTGATCTTACAGGTGGGAGATATCTTCTATGCAACAATTGGAACCGAGCATGTTGCACATCCTCGTGGTGAAGCCAGAATATTGGTCGTGGAATCAGAAGGAAGTGTATGATCTTGGCTAAGGTTTCAGAATAACGTTTAATAATAAGATTTCAGACTAAGACCTTAAAATAATAGCTCCCACTTTAAGGTATTAGAAGCAATAAAAACCAATGCTGCTGATACCTGTAGCCGATTCAGTTAAGACCCTTCAATACTGTCTCTCCACTGCACTAGCGCTTGAATATGACTAGGCGTAATACCACAGCATCCACCGATAATATTTGCCCCCAGATTATGCCATTTTTTAGCAAACTCGAGATAAGCTTCTGGCGATAATTCGCGAGAATCTTGCACTGCATCGTTAGCTTTATGGCCCGCTTTAATCGGTGTAAAACTATTTGCAAATGCACCAATACTAACCTGTTTATTATGTTCAGCGAGCACCTTATTAGTATCATATATTGCTTGCTCAATCACTTCAGGAATCGAACAATTAAAGAAAATACCAGCAATATTCTGTTGCAGAATGGCCTCAATCGCAGTTGTAACCAGTTCGCCGGAACGTAACTGAGCGGATTGTCCCACTTGATCACTTAATGTAAATGCATAGTGGCAGGGTTTTGTTGAACCTTTAAGCACATTTGCCATTACCTGTGCTTCTTCAATACTTGAGATAGTTTCAGCAAACCATAGGTCTACATGTTTATCTTGTGCATTAAATAAAGTGTTTAAAATATCAAAGGCTCGTTTGCTCTCAAATAAATCTGGACGGTAAGATCCAAATGCAGGCGGAAGAGATCCCGCCACTAATACATTTTTTTTAGCTGCTTTTGCAACGTCTTTGGCAATAATCGCAGCTTGCTCGGCTAATGCACTACCTTGCTGTTGATAAAGCGTTTCACCAAGATGAAATGGTACACAGGCATAACTATTGGCAATGATCATATCAGCGCCAGCATCAATAAATCCTTGGTGTGCTTGAGTCACATAATGCGGGGCTTCTATTAGCGCTTGGGCACTCCACAATGGTTGTGAGAACGGAGCACCAATGCGCTTAAGCTCACGCCCCATACCACCATCTAATATAGTTAATTTTTTCATTATGGACTTCTATACGTCTAAAATAAGATGTCTTTATTTAAACATAATTAGAAAAAAATCATAATGAAACTTAATCAGGATAAAGATGAGAAAAATTCAATATATTGAGCTGAGCTTATAGCTTTGCTTTCTTGAGTCGATAGTTTTCAATCCAGATCGCTAAAGTTTCA
>TARA_R110001583_G_scaffold58364_3_pt1 | contig 26401 bp, 25 predicted proteins | sample TARA_R110001583 | Tara Oceans TARA_R110001583 (sample SAMEA4398432) | marine metagenome | biome: Polar Biome; feature: [MES] marine water layer (ENVO:01000295) within the mesopelagic zone...; material: water (ENVO:00002006), including particulate matter (ENVO:01000060) such as...... | reverse complement strand
GCCCTGCTCAATGCAGGCTTCGAATTTCCCGCTCGTCGCATAACAGGGATTTTCCTGAGCTACAATAGACGTTAATAACCTTTGCATGCTTGCGAACCCTCCAGCTATCTGCGTTCCGGGCTTGCTTGTAGTAAGTGTATGGACATTTATTAGTGGACATTCTTTAGGTCGTTGGCGCACTGTTCAAATATACAGTTTTGAGGGTTGGGGGTGAAGCATGAGATTCGTTAAGGAAAGTGGATTGTTGACTGTTCATATCATTAACCCACGCTCAACAGCTCCAACCATTTGTCAGCTACATGAATTAGGGAAGGTCCAAAGTCCTACTTTAGATCTGATATTGCAAGCGTTTATAGGAAAATTGATGGGCGCTTCATATATTAGTCAGAAAAACAGTATTAATTTCATACTCCGCCCGTTGGGGGTTTTCTTAGTTATACGGAGTATGAAAAAAGACGCGGAGGTTTTTCCTCACGACTTTACCGGTTGGCAATCGCTTATATGTGATTTCTCAATCTGGTGGCTGTCGAGAAAAGATTCAGCAGCAAAATTGGCAACACGATGCAATGTCTGGGGCAGGTTTGTTCGACCTTTCTTTGAGTACCTTCAAGAGGAAGGCATAATTCCCCTTGGCGTAGTTGTCCCTTCGCTTAAATTACCCAAAGAGAAAATTTCCTTCAATCCACAACAGCCTAAATTGTTGGGTGAGTCGCCGGCGTTAGTTGTTCCGGCAAATTGCCAAGTTGAGAGTGAGCCTATAGACAAGACTCTGGCTGGCCCTATTTTTTGGCGGGGTGATGCTGAGTATTTAGATGAGATCGAGAGTGTTATGAGGAGTCGAGATGCCATTTTAGGAGCGGCGCTCGAAGATTATTGGCTCAAGCTTGTGAGGGATTTTCGTACCGGCCGTAAGTTGTCGAGGAAAATAAGCGATTCAGAGTGGTTTCAGCGAATAAGCTCTAACGATTGGATTTACGGTTATTTTCGTAGAAACGGTATTTCATTTGTTAGCGGTGCAAAAGAAATTCCCTTGTGTTCACCAAAGAATCCAAAAGGGCATATTTATTTGCTGAAGTTAATAAGGGATATGATTGAAAAGGCAACATCGACAAATGACTTCAATTACTCTGCCATTCGAGAGCATCCCGCCACGAATACTACTTGCTTAAAAAAGATGGCTACGACCCCAATTTCACCATTGAGGCAGTTAACAACGCTAACCGACGATCAGGTCGGGAAACTGAAAATCGACTTATTTATCTGCCGCTTTGCAGGTATTATGTTCCCAGTAGATATGGCGGTTGCGGTGGGTATACTTATTCGTGAGCACGCAAACGTTACGCCAGATGCAATTGCAGGATCAAGGTTACTTAATGCGCGAGGTAAGTCATACTTAATGATGGCTGATGATCGAAAATCGGCGGCTATTTTCAGTGTGGATAAGCTCAGAGCAGGCTGTCGTAAATATTTTGTGTTAAGCAAGAAATCGGCGCATGTTGTTCGGCACATTTTACGGACAACCGCTCCCATTCGGGCGTTACTCAAACGTGCAGGACATCCACACTGGCGTTATTTATTTCTAGGAAAGATAGGGATAGGAGGCGAACTTGGTCATCCAAAAACAATATCAGCCATATCACTCTGGAGCAGTGATGAAAGCCAAAGAATAGGCCTTGCTTGTTTCTATCCAAACTTAGCTGAGGCCGGGTTGGTTGGGGGAACTCTCGATTTTGCCAAGATTCGCGCGACACAAGGAGTATTGGCTTGGTTTGACAAAGGATCTGTACGTGCCGTCCATCGCCGGCTGGGCAATAGCTATCGCACCTCAATAGAGCATTATATTCCTGAACCGCTGCTCGCAGCATGGAACGAACGCATCATTCGTCGATTCCAGAACACTCTTTTGGTGTTAGCGGCATCTGAAGAAGAGTATCTGCTCGATGTCGTGGATATGCCGAATATCGGCGAGCTGCATCGTTTCCTTGCCCAGCTCGTCTATGAAATGCCTGCTGGCCGTTCTCCGATTGCTGACCGTATTCAGGCTCGATTTGGAGAGCGTTTTCGCATTGATGGGCCAGAACAGCGCCAGCCCTTGAGTCTGGCAAAATCGATGAATGAATCGCTCCATATCCGACTGAACCCAAGTAGCCTGGCCCTTCTTCTCGCTTACCGACAATGGGCTCACACGCAGCTTTCGCCTCAATCACAACGACAACAAGATAGCCAAACCGGACTAGCGCCAAAGCACTTTATTGACCTCGCAATGATGCTGCAAGCCGCTGTACATAGCGACAATATTGGGCAAGATTTGAGCCGTTCACTCGATTTACAGTCGCTCAAAAGACAGTTTTTGCAAGCTGAGCCCAAGGTGTCTGCTTTGGTGGAACAGTTGCATCGCAAGTCATTGGTGTTCGATGGGTTAGGATATGACTGAACCGATTGCCTGGAAAACAATCGCAGAAAGTATCCGTCTACCGACTGATGCCGATCCCGCGCTTGCTCCCTTTATAGAACACATTAAATCACAGGTATCGCCTTACACTGGCGAGTTGCGTGCTGATTGGCTGCTGACCGATCCTGAGGCCCCCATCTGGAGGACTCGGAGGAGTACGACAAGGCTGTACAATGGTGAATGGAAAAGTACAAAAGATGTTAATTGGGGCCAACTACTACCCGATGGGCAGTTACTAACTGATCCCTGCTATTCAAGACTACTGAGTGCTTGTCGGCGAGCGTCGTTTTTGTACCGACAGGGAATGGTCGGTGATCTTCCCGCGCTATCGTCCTGGATGAACTTTAACAACTTCTTACTGCAGCTTTGTAACTGGCTGGTGCTAGAACGAGCCCGCTATCACCCGAAGCAGCATGCGTTTGCATTGTTGGATAACGAGGGCGTCCAAAAAATATTCTTGGCGCTTGCCCGAGGCGGTTGGACAGAAGTGTTAAGACGGATTGAATTCTGTTTGGATGCCATTCATCGAAAGGTATTTGGCGACCCTTGTCCGCCTGAATTATTGACATCAGCTTGTTGGTCGAAGTCGCTTCGAGAACAGGTGATCTATTGGCTGGAAGCGAACAACAAGTACGGATACCCTAGACACGCCAAAGCGCATAATGGCTTCGTTTCGCGAGTCTGGCTGAGCTCACTGATCAACGTTTCTCACAGCCAACTAAACAGTCTACATCTAAGTTTCGCATTACGTCAGTTTGAGCCGAAGCACCAGCACCCAAATCTACTGCTGCCAACCGATCTGCGCACAGAGTACCCCGGACACCGTGTACCCTTGATTGAGGAGGCTAGAACTGCAGCTGGTAGTGAAGCCGCTGTTGCACACGCGTTCTTTTTTTTCAACTTGCTATTCAATCTCTACCGTCATTTGTCTGATGTTTTGCCTGATCCGACCGGGTTCCAATTGATGGATGCACAGAGGGCGGCAGTTCGACTTACAAAACAGAGAGGCCATACGCCCTTCATTCCCGTAGATACCGGGATGACGTATTTAAACGAGGCGCTGCGTTGGGTCTGGTGCTACGGTGATGAGTTGGTTGATTATTATTTGAGAGTTTATGAGAAGCGAGAGTTGAAGCGCTCAGACGCAGGTACAATTCGTGACAACGAAAAATTTGATAAAACGTTGCTCGACGGTACACCCCTACCTGAATCACTAAAGGTGGCTGGATTTCAATTCAGACGCTTCAAAACAAGTAAAAATCGTTCCTTTGAGGAGTGGCGAAACGCTCCCTCGCTACATGAGGCTTTGGAGGTCTGGATTGGGGCCGTCGTCGTGTTATTGGGTTTGATGAAGCCTGGACGAGATTCGGAAATTACGACATTACCCTTTGACTGCCTGTTTCAAACACAGGGCGGTAATTACTGGTTGGACTCTGATCTGGCCAAGCGTAGCAAAGCTGAAAGTCGTGCCCGCACAGGTGGGAAACCCGTCCCCCAAATTGTCGCCCGGGCAATTCAACAGGTGCGCAAACTCAATCGAGGTCTCGTGAGTATTAACGAGGAGCCAGATTGGCATCTGCGTGAGATGCTGTTTTATCTGCCCAGCTCCAGCAAGTTACGCACGGGCATAAAAATGGATAGACCAGCATTAAACAACTATTTAAATCACTTTTGCGACTATGTGAATCTACCGACGGATCGCTATGGGCGCCGCTGGTACCTACGTATTCACGAGATGCGGAAGTGGTTCTTGCTGCTGCTGTTCTGGTCGGGTCGTTACGATGTGCTGGATGCGGGGCGCTGGATTTCGGGGCATACCGACGTGAAACACCTTTATGCCTATATCGAGCGTGAATTCCCTGGTGGCAAGATTGGTGAGCTAGAAGCTGAGTGTGCCATTGATTTACTCGCGCAGTACGATGAAACGCGCGTTTTTGCTGACGGTGAGGAGGTGGGCTTGGCGGAACTTCACCGTCGAGTCTTACAACACTTCCATGTAAAAAGATTGAACCTCGTGAAACAGCGCGAATGGCATGCTCTAGTTCAGGAACTATTTGAGCAAGAATACCATCTGGAACCTATAACCTTGATCACTAACGACGACCAGAAACGTACCTGCATCGCGATTCGGCAAGGTAGTCGGAGGGAGCGTTGAGATGGCTAACGAGACAAAATCGAGACCCAATGAAGCCGCGTTAAAGCGCAATATCTATGAGAGATATCTTGCTCTGTTGGGTGCCCTGCGAAACCCAAGAGTGGCCCCCGCGCCGATTATCGATGGCTGCAAAACCCAGGCCGCGTTGGCCGACATGGACTACCCTCAGCGCAAGATTACGCGGATGTCGCGAATGTCGTTGTTTAAGTACGCAGACTTGGTCTTAGCGGGTCCCGATTACCAGATTCCTGATGGAGAGAAAAACGCAGGCCAATCGGGCTGGGCCTACTTGGATTGGTTGCGAAAACAGGTTTTTACAGCGGGTATTCAGTCTACTACGCATCGCACCAAAGCCGCCCGTGCGGCTCGTTACAAAAAACGTAAGGAAGTTAATACGGATAAACTGCAACAAGCCGAGCGGCACGCTCTAGCCGTCAGTAAAGCTTACATCCAGCTCTTTCGTGATATTCGAGCATTTGCAAACAGTTCTCAACTCAATGACGTGTCGAGGCAGCGTATATTCAATATTTTAAATAGTGCGGATGGTTTGCATAGCGAACTCTTTAGTTCGAATGATCTGCGTGAAGACAATGTGAAGGCGCTTCCCAGTGAGAAGACCTGAGCAGCGACAGCTTGTTAGTAAGCTGAAGGAAGTAATACTACCTGAAAGCGTTCATTACTTCAGCGGTGGGCCTGAAACCACGTGCCGTGTCCATTTTCAGAACCTTCCTGTAGCCGCGTTTGTCCGGTGGCCCAACAATAAGCCATGCCTTGCTGTTAACGCGTTTCTGCTGGATCAGGCGCACCGCTGGACTGGGGAGAGCGTCGTAACCGAAGCTAATAAACTGGTCGAGCTCGTGCGCTATTGCGCCCATGGTCGTGCAGATCGAAAGCCATGTGAGTTTGGCGATCTCAGCGATAATGATGTGGCTCGCCTTATTCATAAGCTTTGCACGGAAGCTTACGTGAACGATTCCAGTGAGCGAGTGCGCAATAACAATACCGTCCGGGCGATTATGCAATCCTGTTTTCGATTCTTGAATTGGTTTCAGGACACTCTCTACATGAATCCCTTCCCGTTGATAGGCGATCGAAACACCGGTGCCGCAATTGTTATCACGCAAAAGAAAAATCCCCACGACAATCGCAACTACTTTGATCATCGCTACCTGCCGCCGACGAACACACAGGACCCCAAGCTGCCCATAAGCAACATCATGATAGAGAATATCGAAGCTGTCATTGAGGAGTTGTACGACGCAGAGAGTTATTCTGGCCCTGCTAAGCGTCGCTTTTCTGGCGATGATGCTTTCTTTGATGCTTACCGGGCCTATATAACTGCTCGCAGAGACTTCAAGTTGTTTATGATGGAGCGTACGGGTTTACGCCCAGACGAGCTTTCGGGTATGTCATTAAAAGATAACCTGGCCAGCACTTTGGGTCGCAATCCTTACCTGGTTCTTCCAACCTTGAAACGTCGTAGGCTAAATCCTCCGCTACGCAACTTCCCTATTAATAATGATTTTGCTTTGCGCGTTCGCGGCTATCTCCGCGCTCGAAGCTCATGGTTAGAGGTTTGCCAGAAGCGCGACCCTGGGTTGTCTGACCACAACGCGATGTTTCTCAGTACAGAGCCAGGAAAGTACGGTCAGGCGGTGGCCAATACGGCCTTGCTAAAGGATTTCGAAAATCTGTGCCGTCGAGCGGGATACGCTGGCACCCAGGCGTGCTTGTCAATGTTTAGACACCGCTTCATCACTCTGGAAGTGCGGTTGCATCTCAAGGAATTAGGCAAAGGCAAGACGGAGTTGAATAAACAGGACTATAGGATGGTCTTGGAGAAAGTAAGAGAAAAGACAGGGCACAAGAGCATTGAATCATTGTGGCACTACATTGATCTCGCTTATGAGATGGATGGAGCTTGGGAGCCGATTGTACATGCCCAAGAGCAAATGCAGGGGGCTGATCAGCTCCGGTATGAGCTGAGGCAGCTACAACGCGAATGGAAACACAAAGATGCTTCTGGCATGACGGTGGATCAGGTTGTTGATTTGGTTGTTGGTCGGATAGGCGAAATAATTAACAAGGGTGCCGGGAGTGGGCTCGTGAAACGCGACAAATTTTGAGGACACTCCGAAAGAACTGTTTGATGCACCTCGGGTGCGTATTCCGCGCAATTGTGAGGCTCCATGCCGTTTTATCGTGACCAATTTCGGGTCGTTTTCTAGACGCTCCCACTGATCCCGGCAAAATCTCCGTTTTCTTGTTGTTTTTCGTCCAAAAATCACGTACAAAAAACTATGACTAGAAAAGGTACCTTTAATGATCATAGGTTATGCGCGTGTCAGCACCCAGGATCAGAATCCGGATTTCCAGATTGATGCTTTAGAAAAAGCGGGGTGCGAACAGATCTTCCAGGAAAAGTTTACCGGTAGGCTCCGGGAACGACCTGAGCTGTCGCAATGCCTCCGTATGCTCCGAAAGGGTGATGTTCTTGTTGTCTGGAAACTGGATAGGCTGGCCCGGTCACTGAAAGATCTGGTTGAGATCGTTCAGGATCTTCATGATCGGGAAATCGGCTTCAAGTCACTCACAGAATCCATCGACACCACCAGCTCCGGTGGTCGCCTCGTCTTTCATATATTCGGGGCCCTTGCTGAATTTGAGCACGATCTTATTCGGGAGCGTACGAAGGCTGGGCTGCAGGCGGCTCGGGCCCGGGGGAGAAAAGGCGGCCGAAAGCCAGCTATGTCCGATGCCGATATCAGGAAAGCTGCTGCCATGCTTTCTGACCCCAACATCACGAAAACAGAAGTAGCGGCACATTTTGAAGTAACCCGGACCACATTGAATTCCTCATTGGCCCGCCTGGCGAGGGAGCCAGTGCATATCAGCAACAACACCCAACGAAACTCACAAGGATAATCTATGAAAATTATGACCTTGGGCGCAGCGCTGCTTATCGCACTAACGACCTCGGGTTGCCAATCTGCTGGTGGGTTGTCTTATCCAATGCTTAAGCACGAGGTTTTCGAAACTCCACCGACTAACATTGAGTTCCGAGCAGAAATTGGCCAACCGATTATCACCCGAGTCGATGGCCTGGCATGGCCAGCACTCAAGATCAAAAACCCGGTTGCTTTTGAGTTTGAAGAAAATAGCTATAGCTTGAAACCAGGTCTCTACAGAATTGAAGGTGTTGCTCCCTCATACTCTCAAGTGACCGTTCGTGGCCAAGTAGAAAGTGATAACGCCGAAGTAGTGAACTCCAGAGTTGCCCTCATTCTCCGTGGGGGACAATGCGAACTGATCCCGCTGATGATCCAGGCTTCTGCCTCCAACGACGTCGCTAACCCGATAAAGGAGAACATCAAAGGCCTGATTTCAGGCGAAAGGGCGATTTTCGGCAGCTCAGCGTCAACCGAAGTAGATACCACCACAAATGGACAGCCGATAGACCGGGCGACCTGTTTGGCGGATTATGACTTCAACCCGAATCAACCCGGCAGCAGCAAACGTGAGTTGGTTTACCTTGGGCAGTCTGGAGATACCCTGCGCTTCAAATATCGCGAGTATTACGACAATCTGGTTCGTGCAGCGTTCTCGAATGATTTAACTTACAACATCGCGGAAGACAACGTGATTGGCTTTCGGGGAGCCCGAATCGAGGTGGTTGACGCCTCTAACACAGAGCTGACTTACCTCATTCGTCGCCACATGGAAGATTATTGAGGCAAGACGAGCTGCTGGAAGTGTCCCTAAAGCTTATGCTCATTAAGCCATTTGGAAATAAAAACGTTTTAACAAGGAGCAGTACCCTTGGACGCCATTGCAAATCCTTCCGCTGTAAACGATTTCCTTAAGCGCTGGAAAGGTAACTCGGGCAGCGAGCGCTCGAACTTCCAGTCATTCATGCGCGACTTGTGTACCCTTCTGGATCTGCCTCACCCGGATCCAGGTGAGGGTAATACCAGCCAGAACGCCTACGTGTTTGAGCGTTTTATTGCATCCCCGCGTGTTGATGGAAATACCGATAACAGGTATATCGACCTGTACCGTCGGGACTGCTTCGTCTTGGAAGGAAAGCAAACCGGCAAAGAGGTTGCTTCACGAAGCCACCAGAACGCCATCAATGCTGCTGTAGCCCAAGCAGAACGTTACATACGCGGACTTCCTCAAGATGAAGTGGAACACGGTCGTCCACCATTCATCGTCATCGTTGACGTTGGCAATGCCATCTACACCTATTCGGAGTTCACCCGAACAGGAGGGAACTATGTGCCGTTCCCCGATCCTCGGCATTTTGAGATTCGATTGGACGACCTCCACAAACCGAGGGTTCAGCACCGACTTCGCCAGTTATGGTTGGAGCCAGGTAAGCTCGACCCAAGCAAACATGCCGCCAAAGTCACACGCGAGGTCAGCACCAAACTGGCAGAGCTGGCCAAATCCCTAGAACACAGCGGCTATGACGTTGAGCGAGTCGCCGGCTTCCTGAAGCGTTGCCTGTTCACCATGTTTGCCGAAGATGTGGAACTGTTGCCCAAAGCATCCTTCCATGACCTGCTTGTGGATGTTAAGGACCGAAATCCCGACGCCTTTCCTCATGCCCTGAAAGGCCTGTGGGAAACCATGAATGCAGGGGGTTACAGCGAACGCCTGATGCAAACCATCAAGCGATTCAATGGAGGCCTGTTCAAAAACATCGACCCTATCCCCCTGAACGTCCACCAGATTCAACTGCTCATCGATGCCGCTAAAGCTGACTGGCGATTCGTGGAACCAGCCATCTTCGGTACGCTGCTGGAACGCGCCCTCGACCCTCGGGAGCGCCACAAGCTGGGCGCCCATTACACGCCCAGGGCCTACGTTGAGCGTTTGGTGATGCCGACCCTGATCGAACCGCTCCGGGAACAGTGGGGGGACATTCGTGGTGCTGCAGAAACCTTGCTACGTCAGGGCAAAACCAACAAGGCACTTCAAGAAGTCCAGGCTTTCCACTACCAGCTTTGCCAGACCCGAGTACTGGACCCGGCCTGCGGTAGCGCTAACTTCCTGTATGTGGCCCTGGAACACATGAAACGACTGGAAGGGGAAGTCTTAGGCTTCATAGCAGAGCTGACTCAGGGACAGGGTGTCTTGGAAAGCGAAGGCCTAACCGTTGACCCTCACCAGTTCCGCGGCCTGGAGATCAACCCACGGGCCGCTCAGATTGCTGAGCTGGTGCTTTGGATCGGCTACCTGCAGTGGCATTACCGTCTGAACGACCGCCTGGATCTCCCTGAGCCCATCCTTCGGGACTTCAATAACATTGAGTGCCGGGATGCCCTGATCGAATACGACAGCCTGGAACCGGAGCTGGATGGCAATGGCGAGCCGGTGACCATCTGGGATGGCATCAGCATGAAGAAAAGCCCAACAACGGGTGAGCTGATTCCCGATGAAGCCGGCCGGGCCATCGTGTACCGATACCACGGCCCGCGCAGGGCGGAATGGCCGGATGCTGACTACATCGTTGGCAACCCGCCGTTCATCGGCGAAAAGCGTATGCGGGATTCACTTGGTGATGGGTATGTCAGCGCTGTACGAAGCGTGTACTGTGCGCTCCCGGCATGTGACTTCGTGATGTACTGGTGGCACAAAGCAGCTGAGCTTGTCGGCTCTGGTGATGTAAAGCAGTTCGGGTTCATTACCACCAACAGCATAGGGCAGACCAAGAACCGAGGGGTAACAGCACCCCATCTCGGAAAGAACGTGCATATTCGTCTGGCCATTCCTGACCACCCTTGGGTGGATGGCAACGATGGAGCTGCTGTCCGTATTTCCATGACAGTGGTGGCCGCTGGCGAGGAGACAGGGGTCCGGCTACAAGTAACTCATGAAGTTGCTTCAGAAGGCAGTGACGCGCGACAAGTGCTTTTCACGTCACGAAGTGGGAAAGTATTCCCAGACCTTGGCGTTGGGGCGGCCCTGGTTGAAGCTGGGGGGCTGAGTAGCAACGCAGGCATGGTGTTTCAAGGTGTAAAGCTAGTGGGAGATGGCTTCTTGGTACCACCAGAGCAGCATGCGGAATGGATTGCCTCTTGCCCCGAATGGAAGCGTTTTCTTCCTCAGCTAGTCGCCGGCAGTGATCTGACCAAGCGGCGGCCACCGCGTTACTGTCTTGACTTTTTCGGACTGGATTCTGACGCAGCTCGGGCAGCTTTCCCTCAAGGGTTCCAAAAAATCTTATCAGATGTTAAGCCATTTCGTGTCCAGAGTAAGGACAAGTTCTTTAGAGAAAATTGGTGGCTATTTGGTCGTGGCCGAGGTGATATGCGTCATGCAATATCATCGCTGAGGCGATACATAGTCACCAGCGAGGTTTCCAAACATCGTTTTTTCACCTTCCTTGATAAGAAAGAGACTTTGGCAGACGGCTCTCTGGCTGTTGTCGCGTTGGAGGACAAATTTTCATTGGGCATATTAACTAGCCGCCTACACGTGTGCTGGGCCTTAGCGCAAGGTGGACGCATGGGGGCTGGAAATGATTCACGTTGGCAAAATGGCCCATGCTTCCTAAATTTCCCCTTCCCTTCTGCTTCAAGGGACCAGGCGGACAGAATACGTGACTTAGCTGACCGTATTAGTGCTCACCGTAATCAGCAAATGGGTGCCCACCCAGAGCTCACCCTTACCAACGTCTATAACGTCTTAGAAAAGCTGCATGCTGGGGAGTCGATTCGTGACAAACCGAAGGAGAAAGCGGTCTACGAACAGGGTTTAATAGGACTGCTTAAAGAGCTCCACGACGAATTAGACCGCGCCGTATTTGAAGCCTATGGCTGGCCAGACCTGGCCGACAAACTGACGGGCCGCCCGGGGGCAACAACCCCACTCCCAGATAAACCGGCTGACCAGGCGGAAGCCGAGGAAGAACTGTTGATGCGGTTGGTCGCGCTGAACAAACAGCGTGCCGAGGAAGAAGCTCAGGGAGTCGTTCGCTGGCTTCGCCCGGATTACCAAGCGCCCGATGCAGTGCAGGCAGAAGTGGACATTGCATCGAAGGCGGCTGTCGCCAAGCCGGAATCGACTATCAACAAAGGCAAAGCAACTTTCCCGAAAGCCATTCCCGAACAGCTACGTGTGCTTCGCGAAGCACTGGCAGAGCGTTCTCACACGACGGAAAGCTTAGCCGAACTGTTCAAGCGGAAACCTAGGAAATCTGTTGAGGAAGGACTTCGATCATTGGCTGCCGTTGGTGTAGCTGAATTCGAGACCGAAACGCAGACCTGGCATACCGTGTAGGAAACACTACTAGCACAAGAATGTGCCCATTGCCTCGTTTTCTGGCACTGGTTAAAGGCTATATCAGATTAAAACTCACTCAGCATAAGAAGACTTTATGCATAAATGGGATAGTTCTGAATGTATCTCAAAGCTGGTGAAGAGTATGCCGATGGCGAGCTACAACTCCTGTCAGAGCTGCTCGCTATCCTCGATAACAAACTGGTTGAAATTAGTAGTCTGATCGTCACCTCCGTTGACCCTGAGTCAGATGGTCTGACTGATCGTGGAGAGTATTTTGTCGGGGTTGGTTTTTCAGCTATACAGCAATATTTAACCGATACCCTTACTCTTACGGGCATAGGCAAAAGTCGTGCTTTTGATATTGGACCAATCTACTCAGAGAGATTGACGTTCGTTGCGGTAGTAAATGCCGCTGCGAACTGGTGGAAGCACTCTGCGGAATGGGTGTGGCAACCAAAACAACATGGTCTGGCGCTGAGAACTCAAGGAATTGTAACCGAGGTTTCTGGCACAGAGGACTACCCATTGAGCAATGTATTGTCGAACTTACAGGGTTCAAGCGAAATGACGCTAAGTGCGCTGTTGTCGAATTTGGTTTTGTGGCGATCAGCTGTAGACGGTGAGAGGCGGCAAAATGCATAACTATTTTCAGCAGTTCGCGAGCAGTGGCGCCGGACGTCCATGACGGCCTGCCGCTCTACTCAGCGGTATGCACGGGCCTAGGGTTAAAGTATGAACGAAGACATAATAGATAGAATTATTTCTGGAAATGAACAGTTGGCATCTTTCTGGGGGAATAGCGATGGTTGGGCCCCCAAAGAAGCTGCAGATTTAATGTCAAAGTCTCGTCTTGATTGGCAGATTGAGCTCTCGAAGACGCTTAAATTATGGAATTTCCAAGAAACTGAACACGGACAGCTGATTTTGGCATGGGCAAACTTAGGGGCGTTGATCGAAGGCACGCTGAAGCTATTTTTGGCAGTATACTACCTAGACTATTTGAAAGACGGTAAAAATTTCAAACTCAAAGGAAAAATCGTCGATCCAGATTCTTTAGCGCTGGAAAAACTCAAGCAGTTTTACCGAAAAAAAGAGCTGCTAAACGACCAGTGGATCACATACATCGCTTTGGTCCAACAGAGAAGAAATGCCATTCATGCCTTCAAAGATCGCCCCATCGGTAACGGAGCGGAGTTCGAAGAATGTGTGGCGACATATTTGGAGCTGTTAACTTCTATCAACGATATGTTGCCATATCCAGAAGGAATGTACGGGCCGTGTTTTTAGTTGCATAACATCCATATGGCCTCCCGGAGTAAAGGGCAAAACAACCCCTAAAGCGGATGCGATGTAAGCGTCCGGTAATCCCATCTTGAGCCAGGCGCTGCCGCCGTCAGGATAGCGTCCACATATCTTCTAGTGGACACTTAACATGAACGACTTAAGCGTAACCAAACCCTACCAGCGCCGTCGCCGGTTTTCCCGGGAATTCAAAGCCCAGATTGTTGCCCAATGTTTGGAGCCCGGAGCCTCCGTTTCTAGGATCTCCCTGGATAACGGTCTCAATGCCAACATGGTCCGGCGCTGGATCAGTGAGGCGCGAAGAGCGCCTAAAACACCAGCGACAACGCCGGGATTCGTGCCGGTCAATCTGCCGGCGGCAACCTCTGAACCCAAACGGAACTTTAGCAAACCGCACTTCCTTTCCTTATACATCTACTGGGCGCACGATTCTGGACTTATCCCTTATTGTCGATAGAAGCAGAATGCCCACCCGACGGTAAGTGGAATTAATCGCGATCCATAGGTCTAAAGCCATTTTGCGTAGGCATCTACGTCTATCATGGGAACGGTGCCGCTATATTGAAGAACTGAGATTAACTTCAGCAAGAAGGCTGTCGATGCTTTATGACTAAAAAGGAATTCGAAGTCATTCTTTTCCTTATCGAAATTGAAATAGCCGTGATTGGCAATGCAGCCAATATTGATTAATCCATCATTCTTGCTGGCAGCTAGTACATTATGGAGAGATTTCCCCATTGCTGGATTCCATTCGCTTTCAAGGGAAAGAATTCCTCCTAGGATAGGAATGAGAGGCTTCGGGTCATACCACCCGCCTGCATGCGGTATTGGTAGGGTAGTTCTGTGCAGCTTTCTAACGCTTTGGATTTTATCCTGAGCATACTCAACTACACCGGCATCAACGGATTGTTTGATCTCAAAGATGGCGTAGACACTTTCTGCGGGAACACATAGCTGCTCTTCGTATACAAAAACGAAGGGGGAATACTGTCGGTCGTAAACTACTATATCGATCTGTCCACTAAAATCCCCACGGCTGTCGACGACATGTGCCTTGCTAACTTCATATCTCTTAGGCAGGTACGTTCTCAGTATAGCCAGCCAAATATTTTCGCTTCCATCGCCTTTAGTCCCGGGATGGGCGAGAGAGTTACGAGCAATAGAAAGCTTCATTTCCACATCACGGTGAATATCAGATAATAGATTGGGCAGGGACCATTTGCTCATAACTTATTCATCTCTGAAAGGAGGCGTTGGGACTGTGAACCTAGCAACTTCAAGAGCGCGAGACGGTGATACAGCGGATGAAGGATAGGCATCCAATACGATTGATGGTATCAGGCGCTGAGTCAGATCCGAGTAGGTATAGCCAAAATCGCGGCCATCGCACGGACCCGTTACATCGACCAGTTTCTCTACATCGGTATCGTTGAAGCCCAACTCTGACAGAGGACCTTTCAGTGCGTTAAAGCGTTGGTTCACGTCCGGTCGAGAGAACGTAAGGATCTCTGCGCAACGACGTTTTATGGCTGGATCTAATGCCCCGAGGCGATTTGTACACATCACTATTGCCACAGGCAAACGTCCTGTGGCGACCCTGTCAATCCCTCGAATAAAGGCGTTTACACCCGCTTTATCCTCATGGTGCATTTGTGAATTTTCTCGTGACTGGGCAAGAGCGTCCGCTTCATCAACTAATAGTATAATCCCACCTCTTGCACCGCCTGACTCGGACTTCAGCCGTCGGCCTTCTTCTACTACATACTCAAACGCGCTAGATATCAGTTGAGTCATTTCTCCAACTCGTCCCAGGCCTCTTGTAGATAGGCTAAGTGGAAGGAGCTGAACGTCGATGTCTTCCTGGCGAGCTACAGTATCGCCAATCGTCTCGGCTAACTCCGTCTTTCCTGATCCGACATCACCTGCCAGGACTACCAATGGCGGGCGGCGGAGAACTACATCCAAAACTTGGTCTGCTTCTTTGTGGAATTTGTCTGCCCAACGCGACAAAGCTGACTCGTTGACTAACAGCCCCAATGTTTTGGCCAGACGATCCTTTTGAAACTCGAGCCCGATGAGCCTCTGATATCGGTCACGAGCTTCAAAGTCGGGAAAGGAAACACTCCGCTCAAAAAGCTCAGCTCGATCAGCATTGCCGTTCATGTCAAGCTCCTTACGCTCGCGCGTGATAGGGATTTACCTCCGGATGTATATCCGAGATCGTTTTCTAGATAACCCGAAATCCCCGGGGAGCTTCCTGAAGTTCTGTCGAATGGAAGCCCTTTTTCAAACTCACTCTGCTCCGCTTCAGAAAGTTGAAACCAGGCAGCTGAGTACTCTAAAAAGGAACAGAAAGTAAGACCGGTAACATCTCTTCCAGGTCTCACTCTTCCGGGATCATCGTTGTGGCTCAAAGCCATATCGCTTGCTGTATAAACGAGTGTCGGCTCAACCCAGTTTCCATTGTCTTGGAAGCCATATGTAACCTTGCTTAGAAACCCACGTTTTAGTAGCTCGACTATCTCCCGCTCAAAGCGATCAATATTCAGGTCACTAGGGCGCCCATAGAATCTTTGAATGCGCTTTAGGTCAGTAGCCACCTTGGCCGCGATATGCTTTGCGTGAGTGACCGTAAAACTTGAAGACTCAGTAATCGTAAAGCTTGAGCTCATGATCGAACCTCACATTTGGAAAGAAGAACCAAAAACTTTTTGCCAGTAGTACATGGTGTCTTGTTTGGTCGTCGACGCGAGCGCAGCGTCAATGGCATCGCCCGCTTCAAGAGCTGCTTCAACGATCAGGTCAGCTTGATTTTCGCTGTAAAGCCTTGCGACATTGTTTTCTGGATTAACTGGATCAATGATCTTTATTGATGACTGGATTTTTCCGACATCGCTTTTCGGATAATAGTCACTGAAGATGATCTCTTGGCGCATACCTGTCTTCGCAATGTAGGTAAAGAAACTCTGCAATGCTTCTGGATAATCGGAGAGATCCGTGCCCTCATCGACCAGTTTGGCCAAGACCATTTCGACCATGAAAGACTTGAACCGGAAGCCATTACGCTCGCGTTTCTCTTTCTTTGCCCAGAACTTAATCAATCTGACAACTTGGGTGAAATGCTGTGGCTGAGCATCTTTCCGCTTTTGAGCAAATTCCAGATGCCTTGGAATACTGGTTTTCAAGAATGACCCGTCATCTTGGCTAATGAGGTCGCCGTACCAATTCTCATCCCCAAAGTAGAGGATGGGCACTATGTCGACATCGAGGCCAGAGCCTCGAAATGAAATCGTGATGCTGTATGTCTGCGGCTTCACCTGGTCAGGTGAAAAATTGGGGAAGGCTTTTCTCAGTTTCTCAGCTAGGTACTCAAGAAGCTTGGGAATGTCCGATGGAGCATCAGCACCACTCACGTAACAGGCGACGTCAATATCATTCAAAGACCTCAAAGCTGTTCCCTTTGCCAAGCTACCGGAAATCAGCATTTTTCTTAGCGTGAAGTCAGGGTGATCCCCCAAATAACCATTAAGCTTCTCTCTGAGCCGTCGGGCCTGCGCTCTGTACTCATCAGCTTTAGCTTTGGGGAGATTGACCTTCTCTTGAGCAAATCGAGCCAAATCTTTGTGATCCACGTGGTTTCGAGACATTCTGTACCTCAATAGAAAAACTTTCTGTTCGGTATTCTGAACTAATCTCATCATGGCAATTTCCGGTTGTCAAGGTTAAAATATACCGGAACTCCGAACTTTTCTGGTTCCAACTACAATTAGAGGTGGCTGCAGATGCCGACCACGCTTGGCACGAAGATCAAAGAATTGAGAGAAGAGAAGGGCTATACGCTTGATAAGCTTGCAGAACTTACAGGCTCAAGTAAGAGCTATATCTGGGAGCTCGAAAACAAAGCCCCGCCGCGACCATCCGCCGAAAAAATTTCGAGAATTGCAGAGAAGCTGGGTGTGACCATTGAGTACTTGATGGACCCAGAGGCGAGTATTACTGTAGAAGATGCTTCAGATGCTCGTTTTTATCGCAAATATCAGCAAATGGATGAGAAAACCAAGGCGAAAATACGATCCTTCGTTGATCTCTGGGATGATGATGGCCAGTGAAAATTTAACACCACAAAAATGGGCGTTTCGATTAACGCATATACTAAATACTGTTCAGTCGGTGGAAACTCGGTTTCCTGTTAATGTAAAAGCCCTTGCAAAGGATTTTTCTCACGACCTTTATCCTGATGATCCGATCACGTTGGTTAAAGGCGGTGACCTGCCCAAGTTCGAGGGCGGACTGTTTGCAGCTCCGCCCGGGAAAAAAGGGTGGGGTATCATTTACAACAACTCGATGGACTCTCCAGGGCGTATCAATTTCACACTTGCGCACGAGTTTGGTCATTACCTTTTGCATAGAAATGATTATCCGGAAGGAATCCAATGCGGCGAACAGGATATGGTCAAGTGGGATTCGGACTATGGAGTAATAGAGCAGCAAGCTAATGTATTTGCTGCCAATCTTTTAATGCCACTCGATGATTTTAGAGCGCAAATCGCAGCGCGGGCTAAGGTTTCTTTTGATGAAATCAGTCATTGCGCCGATCGATACTCGGTTTCCCTGATCGCTGCAACGCTTCGATGGATTCATTATACGGAGCGTCAAGCGTTGCTGGTTGTTGCGCGCGAGGGATTCATATTGTGGGCGCGGTCAAGCTCATCAGCCTATAAAGCCGGCATTTACTATAAAACCTCAGGTAGGCCTCCGATACCGGTACCATCTGGATCACTGGCGAGTGGATCATTTTCGGGAGTCGATCGAAGAACTCCGGTAGCCGTTGGTGAGGGTGTTTGGCACACTGATCCTTGTGAGGAAATGGTTATTTTTTCAGATAGTTATGACTTCACCATATCAGTGATCCAGTTTTAACAAGCTATGCAGTGGTAGGTCCCGGTACCCCAATCAACCTTCCGTATCCTTCGGGTCGTTCCCATAACTATGTTTTGCTCGGATTTTCTTGTTATCTCCCCGATGTATAGCGACTTCAGACTTAGCTTTTTTTGCCAACTCTCTGGTTGCTTCGAAGGCCTCCTTCTGTGTCTCAGCAGTCACACTAGCCCTAGATGCGCTTTGGCGTTTTCCTCGCCGCTTTCCATCATCGCCTTGATACACATTGTAATCATCGGACATGGTTTTACGCTCCCGTTTAGTGGATTACCACTCTGCTACTGTGGGCTTTTAGGGCGCACAAAAAATATACACCGAACTCGCCAGAAGCGACAACTATGGCGTCAGTTTAGGTTCAACTGATTGGGGGCAGGTCACGCGGATTCCCAAATATGACGATGCTGCATATACACAAGCCTTTGCAGCGTTTATATGGGCTGATTTGATCACCTCGACACTGGGTCCTATTTTCTAAGCAGACATTGAATGTCGGCTGTATAATGCCCGTGTCACGGCCCAAGCGGTGCTGGAGGTTAAGTACGAGGCACTCCTTCACACCCTGAATGAGAGCCTGAATCACCCCCGGTCATTGCATAATTCCCCTCTGTTCAGACAGTCAGAAAAGATACTGCTTATCTACACCTTCCATTAGCCACAATCGTTCTCTGACCCTGGTTTTGCTTGACTTGCCCCTGCTTCGCGCGGCGCAGCATTGAGTTCAAGGTAGTGGTATCCGGGCTCGCGCCTAAGCCCTTCTGCTGGGTATGTCCGTACCAGTCGCCGGTTGTCCGCGTCATAAGTCATGCCATCTACCAAGCACGCCTCGGCAATACGGGGGTTGTACTCGTGCAGCCAGATGTAGTTCTTCCTCGTCCAGGCCAAGACCGCCTTCTGGAGCTGTCGGCTGGCCTTTTTAGAGTCGCCTTGGCGGATGGTGAATCCCATCACGTTCAGGCAGAACCCGAGGACTTTTGCTCCCTTGAAGTTGGGGAAGCGGTTCATGTCGGCGATCTCGTCGTATAGCAGTCGCCGCACCTTGAACTTCACCACTCGGCCGGCTGCGCCATCGAGGTGACTGAAGCTGAATAGTTCGCCCCACACCGAGTTGTGCTGGATCCACCAGCACTCCCACTGCGGCGTTTTGACAGCTGCGGCGTGGAAGATCACCTCGAAGATCAGGCTAGCGATATGGTCGTAGAGGGTCTCGCGCGGGTGGCCGTGCACTTCCTTTACGCGGAGGCGGACATGGTCAGGGATACCCTTGACCTCAAGAGTCTCGACAGCTTTCTTGATGAAATCGATGACAACTCGCAGACGGCGATACGAGTCATCGTCCCACGGAATACCCGCGAGGCCATTGAGCTTATAAAGGTCGGCGGCCGCGTGTTCGATGTAGCCCTTCGCCCCGTAAAGCACAACCGAGTGGCCGCAGTGCCCGTTCTTAACATAGTTGGAGAAAGTCATCAGCACGATACGGCAGTAAGCCTTCCACTGGTCGGCATCCCACTCTGACTTGTGCGAGAGGTCGGCGTCGAGCATCGTCCCGACGGTCTCAACCATTTCGTAGTTCGCGAACATAGCCTGGCTGAGCGGCTTATGGTAGCCGATCAGGCCCGACTCGTAACCCTCGGCCTCGTGGTAAAGGAACGAATCCTTGTTGACCAGCGCCTCGTGCACGATGTTCCTCGCGAAGGTCTCGATCTGGATGCCGTACTTTTTTGTATCAGTCAGCGCGTGGAAAACGGCCAGAGCGGTACCCGGCGAAGATTCGACGATCGCCCGACACAGCCTTTTGTCTGCGATGAGTAGGAGCAAATCGTTGGCGTAGGCTTCGACTTTCGGCGGAATACGCTTTTGTCCCTCTTCGCGCTCGATGGGGTAGTTCTTGAATCTGCCCCTATCCGTAGCGAGGCGGACGAGCGCCTCTGCAGAGTATGCAAGTTCATCGGCGACAACAGCGAGCTCCGCTGGGGAACCCTTGATGATGAATTGGTACAGGGTCTGCGCGAAGCGCTCGGCGTTGTGCCGACCGTAGATCGGTGGCCGCATGAACGCGAACCACGTCCAAGCGAGGAAGGTCAGAAGAAACGTTCCACCCAGGAGCGCTTGCCACGACCCGGGCGTCAGGAGGTTGCCCTTTGGCACGAGCCACTGCTCAGCACGCCATAGGTCCGTCAGTAGCGTGAGCGTGCCGACGGTAGCGACGACCGAGAACGTGATCCCTAGCAGAGGTACAGGAGCAGTTCGGACCCGGAAGCGGTAGCGGACGTCAGCGATCGTCCAGGCCAACACCATTAGCGCGAGGCCAGCGAGGAACTCCGAGAAGCCAAAGAACTTCTGCCCACTGTTATCGAGGTGGATGAAGCAAACGTCTAGGATGCAATGTTCAACTGTCACCGCACATCTCTATAGGTACTCGGCATCTGCGCCATCGATGCCTTAAAGTTGGGAGTCCCACGTAAGGCACCTGACCCTGCAACCAACGGGGCCACGCATCCACTGGGATCAGGTCTGATATGCCGACATACATCTCCGAATAGCACGGCAGAGCTGTCTACTCTAACCTCCATAGGCTTAACGCAGAGCGTACCGGTGCCCTTTTGGAGCGGAGAAAAGGACATCCGAGTGACGCGTATTGTTAAATTTTGCTGACGAATGCCTTGGATTCACAGGGTTCCGCCATGCTTCTTTATTTGTACAAGGGCACCTATTAGTCCGCAGACAGCAGCTAATGTCATCAACGACATACTGACTGCTTGGTAAGCAGGATACCTCTCACCAACTATTGCGACAACTGAGGCTACTCCACCCACGGTAGCCAACAATATTGACATGGCTAGGCTTGCCGGGAACTTCGCAGATGGCGCAGTGAGGGCGGCGACCCAAGCATATGACCACCCGAGGATAGCCGCAGTAAATAACGGGGCAATGTAAAGAACCATCCACCCATCTTCGGAGTACCCACCTTGCATTTTCATGCCGAACCGCTGGGCCCAATGGAATACAAAAGCCGCACCTAGAGCTACGACTGGAGGAAGGATGACAACGAACGGCCAACGCCACCACTGGTAGCTCTCGACCTGGGATTCAGACTGTGACATAGGCCTCATCCAAATTTAACGCCGAAGCACAGCGGCGACCGTGGAGTCGCCACGAAGGAACCACGGAAAGGGCGTCCGGCGTCCGCGTACTGCTGCGACTTATTATAAATCAGTGACTTTGGTGCTCATGAACGCACCGTTTCCAGAGAAGCCGAATTTCTCATACAACCCTTGAGCATCACGGGTTTGCAACACCATCTGAGTTCCCTTTATGGCCGGGTGCATAACCAAGCATTCCATGATCCACTGCCCCAAACCGGTACCCCGATACTCGGGCTCAACCACAATATCCGCTACCCAGGTAAACGTAGCACTATCTGTGACTGCCCGCCCAAAGCCAATCTGTGTGGGACCATGGTAAAGACTGAAGCAGATGGAGCCTGCAACCATGAGCTCTACAATTTCTCTGGGACGGCGGCCACCCCAATAGGTTGCTGAAAGTAAGCAGTGAACGACATCCAGTTGCACCTTGGATGAGTCATCAGTGATTAAATAATCGTCCTTGCGCCATTCCATCGATGGCTACCCCCTGATTTATAACGAGGCTGTAGAAAAACTCTGGCGCCTTTCTACGACCTCAAGTTGTTCAACCTTTGAGCTATAAATAGCGCCTTCCTGTGAAATCTGAGGCGCTTTCCTCCGAAATTCTCCACAGATTTCGCGTAGGAGCGTCAACCCAAAAAACCTCGGGACTTTTCTGCAGCCTCAACGCCAATATATTCAGCGGCCACTACGCAGTGAAATGGAGAAAAGGCCGTCTGGTGGAGGCCCATAGGGCCGTAATGGAATAACTTGTTATTAGTGCAGGCATGCTACGACCCAAAATAGCGCGGAAAGTCCAAGAGCACTCAATCCACAAAGCACCTTTGTAGCGAATAAAAAACTTACAAGCGATCTAAACTCAGGATGGGTATCCAGCTGTAACTGCTGACACAATTTACGGACTTCATCTCCTATGAGGATAATTCCAGGAGTGCTTCTATGGGCTAGCCAAGCCATGAACCCGGAAAGCAGAATTGGAAGAAAAAGTGCGTACTCCATAAGCGGTAAGTCTTGATTTTTCAGTACATAGGCCGCCATCGCACCCGAAACACCAAGAGTAAAAAGATTCAGTTTAATGCATAAATCCCAGTGGAACTTATACAGGTCCACATACTGATCAAGTTGTTTCCAAGCTGGTTCCATATCTTTACTCATAACGTTTGGAAATCACGAGCGCGGGTACCGCGAGTGTCTCGTGCAGTGATCTTGTTTGGCAGTCCAGTCCAGAAAGAGTACCAGGATTCACCTTCCTTCTCAGACCACTCTAGATTAACGGGCATGTGAAGAGCCTCCAGGCGAACGGTTACTGAGTTCGCACTCAGATTTGTCAGATCGAGAATCAAGTTTTAGAGCAATAGTCAGCGCTGAGAACCGCTTCGAGAAGTATCCAGTCACCGGGTAAGTGGAGTGCTTCAGCCAACTGCGTATAGTCTGAGGTTATGGTGAACCGACTTTGAAGGAAAGGGAGCCAGGCCTCTCCCTGGCGCGTCACACCACTGGGCAGGTGTCGCGTTTGCCTGGCATCCGTGCCGGCGTTGAGCCCCGGTCTTCCTGACCAATCGACTCGCAAGCATTATAATATGCGGGCTGATTTTTGATGTAAGAGATGTCTCCACTTTGCGTAAGACCGCCTGCAATCCAAACTTGCGATTACCCTCACTCTCATCGACCAAGTGATCCAGGTACTACATCGTGGCTACGGACATAAGCCAGGAGTATTTACTGCACCGGGGTAAATCCAAAAGGCTTCCAAAATCATGAGCCTGGAGTCCCACACCTGATCTGGTCTTTGTAGCTATATGGTCGGGGCACACATTGGTAATATTGGTGTCGTCGGTGTCATGGAGGGGGACAGCCGAAGGTTCGGTTTCTGCCGTAGAAGCCAGATGCCTTGGGCCGGCTCCTGTGGAACCAGCTCTGAATAGATTTACTTCCGGAACTCTGACACTTCCCGCTCAAGATTGGCGTACATGGCTAGTAGTTCGTCTCCGTCGAGCCTTCCCCCCGTGTTTTCCCGGACTTTCTGTTTTTCAAGCAGGCCACGCTGTTCGGCATAGACGTGGTGGAGAACACTGGCTGGAAAATCATGACCCTCTTGATCGTTCATATGCTTGCGAAGCGCTTTGAATTGGCCAGGCCTGGGAACGAGCTTGAGCTTTTCGGCAATATCTTTCGGTCGAATCTCATAGACCTCTCCCCAGTGGGCAACAGCTTGTTCCCAGGCTCGCGAAAGCGACGCCTGTTCATCAATGTAGAATTTCGTAGCCGCCCCCCGCTTGTTTACTGAAAAATAGCAGGTTTCGTGAGTCGTGTGTCTGCCGGTCCCAATGCCAAGCGTGACGCCATGAAATCCAACCCCCCTATATGGTCGGGTGGTGGGGTGGTCCTTGTGGATGAAGTCGAGATATTGGATAGCGGCCGATCGCGCCATGTACCGCGCCTCGTAGTATCGTGCTCGAGTTTCTTGATATTGGTGCCAGTGTTCCTGGGATATACGGGTATCAGGGCGATTTAATGAAAAGTATTTCTGATAGCGCTTACCACGAATAGTCGCAACAACACGCCAGCCGTGAAAGCCGGACGACAATTCACCTTTTTCATAAAAGCTGATAGCCATGAATAGTCGATCTTCCTCCTTCGAAATTCTTTAGGAAATTTCAAAATGGCCAAGGTAACGCAACAGAGTTAGCCCGAAACTGGTTCTGGTTGTAGCCACTGCTGGCAGCGATACGTAGAATTCGCTGCCTTTACGACCTGCAAATGCAGGCACGTCGTCGACTAGGTAAGTCGTCGCAGTCTACTTTTGGAATTAATCATCGTCCGTGAGGGGGCGCTCAGTTGCGAGGCCATCTGAGTATACGCTTACACATTGTACCGAGTTTACGCTGCAGAGGATAAATTAAACATTATGGTTAGCGTTTCCAGGGCCCTCGCCGTCTTCCTATTCGTTTGGGCAACCTCTGTCAGTGCTACGGCTGGTACGGACATCGTAAAAATGTCAAATAGTGGCTTGTGCCATCCACCACAAAGCAATTGGTATGAACGAACCAAGAACTATCGGGCTTTTGATTCTCTTGCAGCTTGTCTGGATTCGGGTGGGGAGTTGCCAGAGGGTATGTCCCGGTCATCGCTTGAGGGCACTCTGCAACCGTCAGGTGAGCAGCGAGATTATAAACGGTCGGCATTTGGTCACGGCTGGGACGACGCCGATGGGGATTGTCAGGACAGCCGGGCAGAAGCACTGATCGCCACCTCCAGCACAACTGTGCGTTTCGCCACAGACAAACGGTGTCGAGTTGTTACCGGCCGCTGGATAAGCCCCTTCACTGGAAAAGTCATCCAGAACAGTACCGAGATCGATATTGACCACGTGGTCCCTCTGAAGTGGGCCTGGAAGCGTGGAGCGAAGGATTGGTCGCAGGCAAAGAGAGAAAGGTTTGCAAACGATATGGTGAATCTTTGGCCCGTCGAGTTTGAATCGAAGTACTATAACAATATAAAATATCCCAAATGATCGTGTGAGTGAGTGAATAAGCGCTTTTAGGTTTAGTAAGCATACTAATCTAAAATCCTAAAGGTTAGCTGAAAGAAACCATGGCGTGACTTCTGTTCATGTAGTAGCACGCAAAAAAATCACCCCACTTTTGCGTCCACTCTGTTTTCAAAGCGGACCTTTCTGGACGTTCAGTTAAGCTCAAGCTCTTAAACAAAAGCGAACATTCGCACTGCGTCATGTGACCAAAAAGCGAACCTTTTCGGATCCTGTTGACTCCGCTATATCAGTTCTTCGAATTACTGGAAGAACTAACACCTTAAAAGTATCGGGCGAAGCACCAACTAGCGCAGATCAGTTCAAACTTTATCCAGAGTCTCAAGGAAGCGGTATCCGACGCCTGGCTCAGTCTGGATATAACGCTGCTCAGTGGGGTCGTCGCCCAGCTTCTGTCTCAATCTCCCGATCAGAATACGCAAGTAGTGGGTGTCAGTGGTGTGCGTCGGCCCCCAGATATCCTTGAGTAGTTGAGATTGTGTAACGATCTTTCCAGAAGCAAGCATGAGCACCCTGAGCACGGCAAACTCCTTGGGTGTCAGCCTGACAGGCTCACCATTAACCGTGACTTGCCGCATAGGGAGGTTAATATGAAGTGCTCCACTATCAAAAATGGCTGAGGTCTCGGGAGAGGCAGAGTCGTTTCCTTTCTGATAGATGCGCAGCTGGGTTCGAACGCGGGCCAGCAATTCGTCGACACCGAAAGGCTTGGTAACATAATCGTTGGCACCGAGATCCAGAGCTTTTACTTTTTCCAGTTCCCGGTCGCGCACGGAAAGGATGATTACAGGTGCCGATGACCACTCTCGCAGACCGGCAAGCACTTCAGAACCATCCATATCCGGAAGCCCTAGATCCAGAATCACGAGATCCGGCGAATGCCTCGCGCAAAGCCCCAGCCCGGTCTCACCATTCTCTGCTTCGAGTAGCTCGTATCCTTCGGTTTTCAGACTGATACGCAGAAAGTGCCGGATTTGCAGTTCGTCATCGATAATCAGAATGCAGGGCTTTTCCCGGTTTTGATTTGCTGCAGTCATTCACTGGATTCCCGATTGGACTCTTGTTCAGGAGATTCTATCAGGGGCAGCGCTACTTCGATGGTGGCACCGATACCATTTGGGCCAGCCAACGCCTGAATCCGGCCACCATGAGCCGCGACCATGCCGTGACAGATAGCCAGGCCGAGCCCGCTACCATGAGGTCCCCGGTCCCCCTCGCCCCCTGTGAAGAACATATCGAACACCTGGCTCCTCTGGTCTTCTGGGATGCCCGGCCCCTCGTCCGAAATTGCTATGATTAATTCGCTTTCCTGTCTGTGGGCGCGGATAGACAGAGTTGAGCCGTCGGGCGCGAACTTGGCTGCGTTCTCCAGCACGTTGACCAATGCCTGCTCAATAAGCGCCGGATGCACGAAAAGCAACGGAAGCTCCTCTTCTACCTCCCGTTCGACCCGGACTTTCGACATCAGGTTTCGGGTGCGCCTGAGCGCCGAGGACAAGATGTCGGTGAACGCAATCCAGTCCCTTTCGATCTTGAGTGTGCCATGGCCCAGTTTGGTCATGTCCAGCAGG
>TARA_R110001583_G_scaffold16272_13_pt1 | contig 26448 bp, 27 predicted proteins | sample TARA_R110001583 | Tara Oceans TARA_R110001583 (sample SAMEA4398432) | marine metagenome | biome: Polar Biome; feature: [MES] marine water layer (ENVO:01000295) within the mesopelagic zone...; material: water (ENVO:00002006), including particulate matter (ENVO:01000060) such... | reverse complement strand
CCTCGGTGATAGCGATACGTATATGGATTTCCCTGCAGTAGATAAGATTCAGCTCGTCGCAGGCGGCGTCGACATGGTCAATATGACTGAAGACGGTACTAATTCTCAGATTTTAATTTTATCTGGAGGTGCTCCTGAAAGTCAAGATCCTGCTGTGTATGGTGACACTAATTTCTTTATATCTGGAACAGTAGGTTCAAGAGGCACAGCCACAAAGGGCACATCTGTCTTTGGCGGAGATGCAGTTATCTCAGGTGCACTATACCTTGATGAAATTACTGCACCCGGAACCCAGCCTGACGGAACCGTTGCAATATACGGAAAAGATGACAGCGGTGTTACTAAATTATACTTTAAAAATGAATCAGGGGAGACTGAGATAGGATCCGGCGGAAGCGGAATTTCCTGGGATGGTTCAACCGCAAACGGTATAGCAACTTTTAAAGATGCCGATGAGGCTACAGTTGAAGCTAACTTTACATTTGATGGAACTAACAGCCTGATAGCTTCTGCAGGAAAGCTTCAATTTAGAAATGCCAATACGTTTATTAATTCTTCTCTTGATGGATTCCTAGACGTTCGTGCATCTTCAGCCCTCATTTTGTCAGGTAATAATACAACAGTTGTTCAAGATCTTCCAGACTGGGCAAGCGCAATGCCTGTAGCCGGTGTAGGTGGAGGATTTTCACTAAAACAGCTTGGAACAGGAACTAGCCTCACAGAGGGTGCAGTATATTATTTATCAGGCTCAGGAGTGTGGACAGCAGCGAGGGCTTCTCATATAGAAAGCGGATCAATGAATTTTATGACAGTTGCCGGCGGAACAACTAACGAGCTAGATATGTTTGTTAATGGTCCAGTAGTAGTTGCGACCGGTCAAATTGACGGGCCTAGCCCAACACTCTCTGGCTCTGCTGTCTATCTAAGTAAGAACACAGCTGGTAGTATGACTTTTACAGCTCCCACTGGCAGCGGCGAATCTGTTAAAATTTTAGGACATTGCATAGGTATTGATGGGCCAAGTCTTTTAATCTGGTTTAACCCAGAGTCAGGCTGGATTGAGCTGTCCTAGTGGCTACCATTAGAAAAATAAACGGTGTTTGCAGAGATAATATTACAGCATTAAATGGCACCACTAAAGTTTCCATGAACAATAGAGATGGATTCTTCCTGCTTACACCACTGTGGGTATGCGTCGGCAGAGATGGTTATATAATGTATTCTTCAGATGCTATCAGCTGGAGCGAGTATGTGAGTACAGCTTCAGGAAGTCCGGACTATTGGGATGTCTCTTTTGGAAAGGACAGCAACAATAATCAGCGATGGTTTATTCCTACTAACTCAGGCCCAGAACTTAGATACTCAGCAGATCCGACAGCTGGTGATAGCTCTTGGGCTTCTAAAGATATTCCAGGAATACCTGGCGGCGACGTCAGAACAGTTGAATACGGAGTTAATGGAACCTGGATTGCCGGAGGCGGAGAGGATAATGTGCTTAGATCAACCGATGGCGGGGATACCTGGACTGAAATTACTGCTGTTGCTGCTGGTGCAGGCACAATGTATTGTTTGGCAACCAACGGTGAAGGAACTTGGCTGGCTGGAGGTAATGGTACATCTGTTCTTAAATCGACTGATGATGGCTTAAACTGGTATGTATCTGGTACAAGTGTCGGGCAAGTTAATGGTCTCGAGTACAATAACGGAGTATGGTTTCTAGCTAGCAATACTACTTCCTCTTACCGCGCAACAGCAATTGCAGACAACACTTCAACAGATACCTGGAGCGCTGTAACAGGTATTTCAGAAGAGATTTGGGCGATATGCCACATAACAGGCGATACCTGGATGACTGCCAATAAGCTCAATTCGCCAAGCGGGCCATACTTGTCAACAGACAATTGTGCGTCATGGAATCCTGTTTCAAGCCCAAGCGTCGGCCAAATTATGGGATTAGCTTCTGATGGAACAACAGTTGTGGTTTGTAGCAAGGACAGTAAAATACATACATCAACAGACAACGGTTCTTCGTGGACGCTGCGATTTACAACGACCTCAGCAGATGCTCTAGTTGTTGATTACAATAAGATCAAGCCCTTTGATATATGTACTTAGGTTTTGTTATTTACTCTGAATAACTTGCCTTCATCTAGATGCTATCTTCTCGTTCATCTGATAGAGTAGAAGTTTATTTATACATTTATGCTTGAATACAGTTAAAATCACTTATATACTCTTTATTCATAGTGTATTATTATAAAGTATAAATTTACTCTAAGGAGATAAATGTGTTTACAAGTCCATTTAATAGCGATCACAACCCTTTTAAAGAAATAAATATTCCAGAATCAGCGGCTGTAATATTTGTTTCAGATCTTTTTAGTTCTGACCATTTAGGTGGAGCAGAGCTTACGACAGATTCTATAATAAACTCTTCGCCTTATGAAGTATTTAGAATTCATTCTAAAGATGTAAATGAAAAAATTCTAAGCCAAGGTCTAACAAAACACTGGATTTTTGGCAACTTTTCCTATCTTAGCCATGAGTTAATTCCTGGAATAATAGCAAATATAAATTATTCTATTGTTGAATATGACTATAAATATTGCACCTATAGATCTCCAGAAAAGCATTTTGAAATAAGCGGTGAGAAATGTAATTGTCAAAATATACTACACGGAAAGATGGTGTCTGCATTCTACTGTGCTGCAAAGTCACTATGGTGGATGTCTGAAAAGCAGATGAAAATTTATCATTCGATTTTTCCATTTCTTGAAAAAGTAAAAAATACAGTTCTTTCATCTGTATTTGACGAGGGATTTTTTAAGTACGTTTCTGAGTTAACTCAAAACGCAAGTGGGAAGGAGAGAGAGAAATGGCTCGTTGTTGGGTCTACTTCTTGGATAAAAGGAGTTGATCAGTCAGTTGAGCATTGTAAGAGTAACAATCTTGATTTTGAAATTGTCCAGGATTTGCCATATCCTGATTTATTAAAAAAGCTGTCTACAGCAAAAGGGTTGGTATTTCTCCCAAATGGAAGCGATACGTGTCCTAGACTTGTAATAGAGGCAAAATTGCTAGGATGTGATTTAGTTTTGAATGAATATGTTCAACATGCCGAAGAAGACTGGTTTAAATCAAATGATTCAAATAAGATGATTAAGCATTTATATGAAGCAAGAGAGAGATTTTGGAATGGAATAAAGGACGTAATACAATATGAGCCTACTGTAAGCGGATATACCACTACATTAAATTGCATAAAGCAGAACTACCCATTTGAATCCTCTATAGAGTCTCTCCTTGGGTTCTGTGATCAAGTCGTAGTGGTTGATGGTGGATCCACAGACGGGACGTGGAAAAGGCTTCAGGAGCTGAAAGAGAAGCATGAATGCCTAATTATACATCAGCAGGCTAGAGACTGGAAAAGCACACGATTTGCTGTATTTGATGGTCTTCAAAAAGCTCTGGCAAGAGCTCTTTGTACTGGAGAGTTTTGTTGGCAACAAGACTCTGATGAGGTCGTCCATGAAGACGATTATGAAAAAGTAAAAACTTTAACAAGACAGCTTCCAAAAAACATGGATCTTCTGGCACTCCCTGTTACAGAATTTTGGGGAAAAGGTGAAAAAATTAGAATAGATGTAAATCCATGGAAGTGGAGGCTTTCTAGAAATAGACCTCATATAACCCATGGAATTCCAGCCAATCTAAGGAGACATGACGAAGAGGGTAATCTATACTCTGCTCCAGGGTCTGACGGGTGTGATTATGTAAGAAGTGACACATATGATCCAATACCTTTTGCAACCTTTTATACTAATGATTTGCACAATGCAAGAATGCAAGCACTATCTGGAAATAGTGCAGCTTTGGCAAGCTATGAAATAAGTTTAAATGATATTAGCCTTCAACTTCCTACAGTTTACCATTACTCCTGGTATGACATTGAAAGAAAAATTAAAACTTACCGCGATTACTGGTCATCTCACTGGCAAAGTCTGTACAATATTGAGCAAAAAGATGTACCAGAAAATAATATGTTTTTTAATAAATCATGGAGCAAGGTAACAAGCAAAGATATTAAAAATCTATCCAGAAAGCTTGAAAGCGAAATGGGCGGATGGGTATTTCATCAGAAGATAGATTTTTCTAAAAAGACTCCATTTGTAAAATTTTCAAATAGTCACCCGGAAGTAATAAAATCTTGGATCAAATAATGAAAGTAATATTTGTAGTGCCGTCTTACAATATAGAGAAAAATTTTTTAAAATTGACAAATGCTCTGCTTTCTCAAAAAAATGAAAAGTGGTCATGCATTATTATCGACGATATGTCTCAGGATAGTACAGCGCAGTGTGCAAAACAAATAATGAGAGACAATAGATTCTATGCTATAAAAAATGTAGAAAAAAAATACGCACTAAGGAATATAGTGGAATCAGCGCGTCTTTTTCAAGAAAGAGAAGATGTTGTAATAGCAGTTATCGACGGAGACGACCAGCTTTGCAATGATGAAACAGTTTCACTTCTTCTTGATAGATACAAAAAAGGTGATGATGTAGTTTGGACTGCTCATGCGTGGGACATCAATAATCTTAATATTTCCAAGCCTATTCCTAAGAATATAGACCCTTATAGCTGGCCGTGGTGTTCATCTCATTTAAGAACATTCAAAGCATCACTTTTAAGAGATATTCCTGATAGCAATTTTAAAAATACTAAAGGCGAATGGTTCAAGCGTGGCTACGATCAGGCTTTAATGTTGCCTCTTCTTAAAAAATCTAAAAGTAGAAACTATATTGATAAAGTATGCTATCAGTACAATATTGAATCTGTATCTATGCCAGAGAGATCTTGGGAAGAGATGGATCAGATCTCTACAATAAATCTTGTTAGAGCACGCGGGTTCATAGATGAATGAATATAAAAAAAGAAATATTCTTATAACCGGGGTAGGAGGATTGCTAGGATCAAGATTAGCAACGTGGATTCTCAATAATACATGCCATAATGTAATTGGAATAGATGATCTTTCTGGAGGCTATAAGGAAAACATAGACAATAGAGTAGTCTTCTATAAGCTAGACTTAATAAGCGATATTTCTCTTCTTAAAAATGTTTTTAATTCACATAAAGTTGACACTGTTTATCACATGGCAGCATATGCAGCAGAAGGATTATCACCGTTTATTAGAAGCTTTAACTACAAGAGTAATGTTATCGCATCAACAAACTTAATCAATGAGTCAATAAACAATAGCATAAGAAGATTTGTTTTCACAAGTTCAATGGCAGTCTATGGAGATAGCCAGGATCCACCGTTCAGTGAAAATATGACCCCTAATCCAATTGATCCATACGGAATAGCAAAATATGCTGTTGAGCAGGATTTAAAATGCGCTTACGATCATCATGGTCTGGAATATACAATTATAAGACCACACAATGTGTATGGAATAAATCAGAATATTTGGGATAGATACAGGAATGTCCTTGGCATATGGATGTATCAAATTATGAATAGCAAAAACCCTACAATATTTGGCGACGGATTACAAAAAAGAGCATTTAGTTATGTTGATGATACGTTAGAGCCAATGTGGAATGCATCTCAGAGAGACACTTGTATCGGAGAGATTATAAACTTAGGCGGAATTCAAGAGCATAGCATTAAAGAATCTTGCGAAATTGTGAGAAAGGTAACTAAGACACGCCTTGAGCCTGTTTATATGGAAACTCGATACGAAGCTAGGTATGCATGGTCAACTTGGGAAAAATCAGTAAAATTGCTAGATTTTTCACATCGTGTTAATCTTGAGCAGGGAGTTTTAAAAATGTGGAAATGGGCTCAAGAGCAGCCAGATAGAGAAAGATTCTCGTGGAAAAATTTTGAAATTGATAAAGATATTCATGAGCAGTGGAGGAAAAAATGAAAGGTGTAATTCTTGCTGGTGGGACTGGTAGTCGCCTTTCTCCTATAACTGATGTGACTAATAAGCATTTGCTTCCTGTGGGCTCAAAGCCGATGATAAGCCACGTGGTTGAAAAAATGGTTAAAGCTGAAGTTTTAGATATAATGATTATTACCGGAACTGAACACATGGGTGACATGATTAGCCTTCTAGGAAGCGGTGAAAAGTACGGTTGCGAATTTACATTTAGAATTCAAGAGAGGGCACATGGAATTGCAGATGCATTAAGGCTTACTGAGTCATTTATTAATAATGATAAGTTTATTGTCATTCTTGGTGATAATATGTTCGAAGATGATCTTTCAAAATATATTAAAGAATATAAAAACTCCGACTCTCCTTGCTTTCTACTTTTAAAGGAGGTTCCTGACCCAGAGCGTTATGGAATTGCCATTCTTAATGAAGCAGGAAAGATAATCGCTGCTGTTGAAAAGCCAAGGGTTCCAATGTCAAACTTATGTATAACAGGAATCTATATGTATGACAGATCAGTATTTGATAAGATTAAAAATCTAACCCCTTCGGATAGGGGTGAGTATGAAATAACTGAATTAAATCACAAATATATTGAAGAGGGCCTGGCTAGCTACGGCACACTAGACGGATGGTGGACAGACGCAGGAACCTTTTCCTCTTACCATAAGGCTAATAACTTAATGTATCACCTCAGTAATAAATAAAATGATATCAGTTTTTGGATCTACGGGTTTCATAGGTACAAAATTTTGTGAAATGTATAGATCAGAAGTTTTAAAAATCTCTAGAGATTCCATAGAGTGTAAGTCAAGTGATATTCTCTATCTTATTAGCACAACTGACAATTACAATGTTTTTACTAATTGCACACTCGATATCGAGACTAATCTAATAGTCTTAATGAAAATTTTAGAAAATTTTAAAAATTCAAAAGATCAAGGTGTATTTAATTTTATAAGTTCATGGTTTGTATACGGAGACACACCTCTGCCTGCAAAAGAAGGATCTCAATGTGAACCTAGAGGATTTTATTCAATTACAAAATTGTGCGCAGAGCAGCTTGTAGAGTCTTATTGCAAGACATACAATATTAATTACAGAATAATTCGGCTAGCTAACGTATATGGACCCAGTGATCTAGGCGTTTCAAAAAGAAAAAACGCTTTACAGTTTTTAATTAATAGGTTGAAAAATAACGAACCTATAGATCTCTATGATAACGGAGAATTTATTCGAGATTATATTCATGTGTCTGACGCTTGCCAAGCTATAAAGCTAATAATGAAAAATGGTCCAATTAATGATATAATCAATGTGGGAAGTGGAAAACCAACAATGTTCAAAGACATTATTGGTACTGCTTCTAAGATTCTAAACTCAAAGAGTAAAATTGGATCAATGTCTCCTCCAGATTTTCACAAACTGGTGCAGGTAAAAGATATGTGCCTAGATGTAGAAAAACTTTCTAATCTAGGGTTTAAACAAAAAATCTCTATAGAGGACGGAATTAAAATTCTATGTCAAGATTAAAGAAAAAAATCAATGATTTTCTTAAGTCTCTCCAGGAAGAAGAAGAAGTAAGTTTACCTCAATATATCACTGGTCCGACAAATAGAAAAAACAATAAAATACCAAAAGTTCTTTACTCTGGCCCAGTATGGGACATGTCAGAAATATCTGCCATTATAGAGACAGTCTTAAGCTCAAATTGGCTCTCATCCGGAGAAAACGTAAGAAAATTTGAAAAGAAATTTTCAGAACTATTAGGAACCCAAGACTCAGTAATGGTTAATTCTGGATCATCAGCAAACCTTGTTATGATTGCTGCTCTTAAGAAATATTTTAACTGGTCAGATAATGACGAAGTAATAGTTTCTTCTGTAGGATTTCCAACTACTGTTAATGCAATAATACAGAATAACTTAAAGCCAATTTTCGTTGATATAGACTGGAAAGATTTAAATTGGGACTTGGATGATATTGAAAGAAAAATAACAAAAAGAACTGTTGGCATCTTCTCTTCGCCAGTTCTAGGAAACCCATATGATATAGATAGACTAAGCGATATTTGTGAAAAAAATAATATTTCCATGATTGGAGATAATTGTGATAGCTTGGGGACAAAATGGAAAAATAGACATCTTTCTGATTATTTTGTGGCTAGTAGTTGTTCATTTTATCCAGCTCATCATATTACTACAGGAGAAGGGGGTATTGTTACATCTCATAATAGAGATATTGTTAAAATTGCAAGAAGCTTTGCCTGGTGGGGAAGAGATTGCTATTGCGTGGGCGCAGCTAACTTACTCTCTTGCGGAACCTGCGGAAAGAGATTTGATAAATGGTTAGATGCATACGATGGCATCGTTGATCACAAGTATCTTTTTGTTAATCAGGGCTACAATTTAAAACCATTAGACTTGCAGGGTGCAATTGGACTAGAGCAGCTAAAGAAACTTTCCTATATTCATGAGAAGAGAAGATTTTTTAAAAATAAAATACAGGCAATATTTGAGAAAATATCTCTTATCAGGATTCCTAATGAGCTTGAAAAAGCAGAGACAAGTTGGTTTAGTGTTCCTATCATATGTGAAACTGGAGCACTAAAGAGAGGACTAGTTCAGCATCTTGAATCAAATGGAATTCAAACTAGAAATTATTTTGCTGGAAACATTTTAATGCATCCTGCTTATAGAGATCTAGGAGATTATTCAGAATATAAAAATGCATGCGAAGTTTTAGATAAAGTTTTTTTCGTAGGCTGTTCTCCAAATTATGATGAAAATACACTTGAACATATAGAGAATGTAGTGAATAATTTTATAAAGGAATTATAATGAATATTCTTTTAACTGGTTGCGCTGGGTTTATAGGTAGCCATGCTACTGATGAATTTTTAGAAAATGGATACAGAGTAGTCGGTGTTGACAGCTTGACATACGCTGGAAACATAGAAAATATAAGAAACCAAAAAAATAATTCAAATTTTAAATTTTATAAGTCTGATATTTGTGAAACAGATAAGATTATAAACTATTGTAAAGAGAACAATGTTCAATGGATAGTAAATTTTGCTGCTGAGACGCATGTAGATAACTCTATTGAATCCTGTGATAATTTTATACATTCAAATATAAACGGAGTCAAATCTTTACTAGAGTGTTGTAGAGAGTTAAATATAAAGCTATTTCACATATCTACTGACGAAGTATATGGATCAATTAGTCAAAATTCTTTTTATGAATTTGAAAAGCTTAGCCCTATGAACCCGTACTCTGCAACAAAGGCAGCGGCTGAGCATATGATTACTGCATATAGCAATACATACGGCATAGAGTACATTATTGTAAGACCGTCTAATAACTTTGGTCCTAGACAAAATGATGAAAAATTTATTCCAACAATACTTAAAAGCATTTCATCTGCAAAAAAAATTCCAATCTACGGTGATGGAAAAAATATTAGAGATTGGCTTTTTGTTAAAGACAATGTCAAGGCAATTAGATTTATCCTTGAAAAATCTACATGCAATGAAATTTTCAATATAACATCTTCAAAAGAGCTGGAAAATATTGAGATAGTCAATAGTATTTTAAGTCACTTTGATTTAGACTTTAAAGATTCAGTTAGTTTTATAGATGACAGACTAGGTCATGACTTTAGATACTCAATTGATAATAAGAAGCTATTAGATCTAGGATTTGAATTTAGATCAGATTTTAAAAACTCTTTAAATGAGACAATACATTTTTACTGTAGAAACACCGGTTAAAAAGATATGAAAAATTTAGACATAATAATTCCAACATTTAAGTCATATAAGCTAGCAGAGTTGCTTATACGCAGTTTTGAAAAATTTAAACCAGATACGCTAGATATTAAGTATATTGTTGTAGAGAACTCTAGTGATTCATCATATAAGACCAAAATATTATCATTAAACTCTAATATTAAATGGATTCAGAATGAAAAAGCCACAAGCATTCTAGTAGGTGGAAATGGCTCCGATGCAAATGCTTCAGGGATAGAAGCAGGACTAGAGCTTGTAACAACAGAGTATGTATTTATCTGTCATTGTGACACATTTGTGTCTAGTGAGTCATTTTTTAAAGAAATATTTAAAAAAGCAGAGGAAGGGCATGAGCTCATAGGAACATCAACTGATCCATCAAGAATTAAAGCAATACATCAGTCAGGATTTTTAGCAAAAACATCTTTAGCAAAATCAGTATCCTACTATCCAGTAAGAGTAGAAGGGAGCATGACTCATGATGTCGGAGACTTATTGACGCAAAAATGTAGAGATTCAAGCATATCTTATACATGCTTTAGAAATACATTTAATGCTCCCGGCCTCGTAGAAGAGAACTTGTCTTCTCCGTTTAAAGATTTTCATGTTGACAGATGTCTAGACTCTAGTGGAAATGTTATGTTTATGCATCTTGGAAGAGGAATTGAAAAACAATTTGGAAGATATTCAAAACCTAATAGAGTATATTTTCCTCAATGGGTTGAATTTTGTGAAGGAATAATCGGTTAGAGAAAGAAATGAAAATATTTTTTGATAATGTAAATTTTGACTCTAGCTCTGGGCCTAACGGCTTTGCTAAGAAGCTACATAGAGAATTTAATGCAAATAATCACAGTGTATACGTTTCGCTAGGTGAGTTAAGATCTCGACCTGATGTGCAGTTGTCATTCATAATGTCTTCAGCTAGAGCTGCACCAATAGTCCAAAGGCTTGATGGCATTTACTTCAATTCAGAGCAAGATTTTAAAAACCTTAACAGGCCTATTGAAAGCACTTATAAGATTGCTGATGCAGTAATATTCCAGTCAGAATTTAATAAATTACTTACAGAGCATTATTTTGGAAAAAAAGAAAATGCGCACACAATACCCAATGGAACATGCCTAGACTTAATTAATCAAATAGAGCCTTTGCAGCATGAGCAGCTAGATAAGTTTAGTAATATTTGGTGCTGTGCTTCGTCGTGGAGACCTCATAAGAGGCTATCAGAAAACATTAGATACTTTCTAGAAAATGCCCCAGAGGATGACTGCCTAGTCGTTGCAGGGGAAAATCCAGATATTGCTGTAGCTAATGAAAGAGTCATTTATTGTGGAAGTTTAATCTGGACAGAGCTTATATCTCTATTTAAACGATCGTCATATTTTATTCACCTTGCATGGCTTGACCACTGCCCTAATGTTGTAGTAGATGCCAGAGCTTCAGGTTGTCATATAATATGCTCATCCTCTGGCGGGACTTCTGAGATTTGCGGGATAAATTCTACTGTTATATTAGAAGATCCCTGGGATTTTAGTCCTACTAAGCTTTACTCACCTCCTGAGATGGATTTTTCCAAAGTAGCTAAGGTAACACATGAGTCTGATATTGATATAGTCAATACGGCAGAAAAATATATGAAAGTGCTTAGGGAAGTGGCAAAGTGAGAGTTTTAGTGACAGGCGCCGGCGGACTGATCGGAAGTGAAGCAGTTAAATTTTTTAGTAAAAAATGTGAAGTCTTTGGAATTGATAATAACATGCGTCAGAAATTTTTTGGACCATCAGGCAATGTTGCACCTGTAATTGACCAGCTAAATAATATTAAAAATTATTCTCATTTTGATATAGACATAACAGATGATAAAATATGTGATTTATTTCTTAAAATAAGCCCAGACGTAGTTATTCACTGTGCTGCCCAGCCATCACACGACAAAGCATCTTCCATCCCTCTGTTAGACTTTAATGTAAATGCTTTTGGAACAATAAATCTTCTAGAAGCAACAAGGAAAATGAATAAAAACGATGCTGTATTTATTCACATGAGTACAAATAAAGTGTACGGCGATGCTCCAAATAGCTTGCAGCTTCTAGAAAATGATATAAGATTTGACTATGCATCAGAGAAATATAAAAATGGAATAGACGAGTCAATGTCTATTGATCAATGCACTCATTCTCTATTTGGTGCTTCAAAGGTTTCTGCTGATGTTTGTGCGCAGGAGTATGGAAGATACTTTGGAATGAATGTAGGAATTTTTCGAGGAGGGTGTCTAACAGGCCCGCAACACGCCGGCGTCGAACTTCACGGTTTTCTATCTTATATTATTAAATGTGCTTCTCATAGAAAACATTATACTATTTTTGGATACAAGGGAAAGCAGGTAAGAGATCAAATTCACTGCTCTGATGTTATTGATGCATTTGAAGAATACATCAATAATCCTAAGCCAGGTGAGGTGTATAATATCGGCGGCTGTAAAGAAAACTCTGCGTCAATTTTAGAGATAATAAACATCTTAAAAGAAAATCACAGTCTTGATCTTAAATACACAATGTCTGATTCAAACAGGGTCGGCGACCATATTTGCTATTACTCTAATATGGAAAAGTTTAAATCTCACTATCCAAATTGGAAAATTAAAAGATCTTTGCCTGATATAATCGAAGAAATGGTTTATCAAGTATCTCACTAGGAAAGGCTTAAATAAAAATGGAAGAAAAGATTTATAAAAATTTTTATGATTTTAGGCAAAGCTGTTTAGACGAAGCTGATAAATATAAAAATTATTTTGACGAAGACATGGTCGAAATACCGCCAGGGGAGCAGATTTTTGCTCCTGACACCATGAGAAAAGACTGGGTAATAGTATATCAGAATCTTATGTGTTTCAAGATTATCAATGATATACTTGCTTCTGACCAGCACTTTAGAGATGGAAAAAGAAAGCTTCTGGATGTAGGCTCTAACTTCTCAACAGTTTCGTTTTTATCAGTCTATTTTGATGTTGCTTACTTAGAATGTAGAAATGATCTTCCCCCTAACAGCTACTGGAAGCTTCCAGGAATTCCGTTAACACTATTGTGCGGAGAGGCACAAGATATCCCTGTTCCTGACAGCTCTGTGGATATGGTTACGTGCTTTCACGCCCTGGAGCATTTTGGTCTAGGCAGATACGGTGACACGATTGACTATTACGGAGATCAAAAAGCCTTAAAAGAATATGAAAGAATAATAAGCGATGAAGGATACCTTCTTCTCTCAGTGCCGTTTGCTCCAAACGATGCACCCAGGATTCAATTTCATGATCAAAGAATATATCATTACAATACAATTGATCAAATGTTAGATGATGCTGGCTTCGAAGTAAAGGAACATATGTTTGTTTATCCTATTGGTGGCCTGCGTGATAAAGACGGAAACCTTGCAGTTCCACTGCTTTATGATAAGAGCGTTGTTGATACAACAACATTTAAACGTGAACACAACGCTGTCTATATAACACTTTCAAAAAAGAAGAAAAAATAATGAAAGAATTTCCCAAAGTTACACTCGGTGTCATTAACTGTAACAGGCTTCACTATTTAAAAAGTTGCCTCGAATCTCTCATTTATTGCACTGAAGATTACCCTAATAAAGAGATATTCTTAGTAGACAATGCATCTATTGAAGAAGGCACTGATGAGTACCTGCTAGAAAAAGAGAAACAAGGTATCAAAGTTATACGACAGAAGAATAGAGATCCTGCAAATGAATTTGCAAAGGCAGTTAATTTAATTACAACAGAGTCAACTGGAGACTTTCTATGCCACCTCCAGGGAGATATGCAATTTGTAATAAAAGGAGGATGGCTTGAAGAGTATGTTAGCTTTTATCAGAAATATCTTAATCATACTGGGTGTATATGCTTAGATGCTCAGAGAACTACAAGGATAAAAACACAGTCTAGATGGTCTCAAAAGTTTCACTCTGACGATTATCCATTTTTATACGATAGCTCTAGATTAGCATTTTGCTGCTCTGCAGACGTAATGTATAGTAGACAAAGTCTAGAATTTATGGGATTATTCTCACAAGACAATGAGGGCCACGAGAGAGGTATAAACTCAGAAGACGACATGAGAAACAGGCTTAGATCGAAAATTGAAAAACTAGATGAATTTCAAGCCTACCATGCAATGCCGCTTATATCACCTGCTGTTGCAATTTACACAGATGCAAGAGGGACAAATGCTCGAGTTAGGGGAAATAGAAGATATGGTGACTACTGGGAGCCTAAAGAAGACTTTAGGTACTATGAGATTACAGACTATGATGAAATTATATCTAGATTTAAAGATAGAGAGTTTCCAGTCGGAATAGAAGAATTAGCGAACCCTATTGGTTGGGAAAAGCCTGTAAATGAAAATGGCGATTGGAAAAAGAATCCAATAAGACCTGACGAAGCATCACCGTCAGACTACGTTGATTTTGGCAAAGAGATCTCTCTGATGAGTCATTCAGGAGTTACAACTGATGAAAATATTGTAGAGAGTAACGAGCCTTCGTATATTCAAGACTGGCTCGATCAGGGTGAATAAAGCTTATACCATTTCAGCTTCTGAAAACTGGGTGTGTGACAGATTTTTAGAAGAATGGAATGCTCATAATCAGGACTTAACCTCTACTGACATCTCTATTTGTAATACAGTGTGGCTAATAGCTGGCTGGGTGTGGAATAGGGTTCCTCTAGATATTCTAAAAAGTAAAAGAGTAATACTTACAATTCATCATATTGTTCCTGAAAAATTTAGCAAGTCTAAAAAAGAAGAATTCATTATTAGAGACCAGTTTGTTGACCTCTATCACGTCCCATGCAACAAGACAAGAGATCAGATATCTTCTCTTACTAGCAAGCCAATACATGTCATTCCCTTTTGGGCAAATCAAAACCTGTGGTTCCCGATAAACGAAAAAGAAAAAATTAGAGAAAAGTATAAAATTGATAAAGATTCATATCTAATAGGCTCTTTTCAGAGAGATACTGAAGGCTCAGATCTGGTTTCTCCAAAGCTAGAAAAAGGTCCTGATTTATTTTGTGACTACGTGGAGAAAATATCTAAAGAGAAAGAAAATGTCAAGGTACTTCTATCTGGATGGAGAAGACAATATGTTATCAGTAGATTGGAAAGGTCTAATATAGATTATTACTATTTAGAACTTCCAAGCTTTAAGATCATAAATGAGCTTTATAATTCTTTGGACTTATACGCAGTAACTGCTAGGCATGAAGGAGGCCCACAATCAATTATTGAGTGTGCGCTAAGTCAAACACCTATAGTTTCTACTGACGTTGGAATTGCATCTTCAATACTTTCTTCAGGCAGTATTTTTAACGATTCGTGGCAGGCAATACCAAATGTTAACATAGCTTATGAGAATGTTCAGAAAATAACAATTCCGCGTGGATTTAAAAACTTTAGAGAAATGATTTTAGGAGATAGTCAAGACAATGTTAGATGAAAATTTTAGACTAGAAGATAATCGTAGTTCTTATAAAAAATCTGGATACGCAATTGATAAGTTTAAAAATACTGAAACCTTTGAAAAAGTTTTTAGAATACTAAAATCTTTTCATGATTCAGAAGACCTGCCGAAAGGTTGGTTTTGGGAAAGTAAGTATCCTAATACTCTTGATTTGAGGCCGAACGTTTATGATATAGATAGATCATTTTTAGAAATTTTATCTGAAAATAATGTTTTAGAAAAATTAAGATATTTAACTGGAATTTCCGACTTGGTTCTTTCACATGTTCAAATTAGAAAATCATCAAAAGGGCCAAGCTATATGGATTGGCATAGAGATTCTTACTTTGTAGATGGGAAGCAAATAGGAAATAATCCTCCAGTTCATAAGCTAATTTTCTATCCTTTAGTATATGGAGAAGAGAACCCTAGGCTTCAACTTTTAGAAGGGAGCAATTCTTGTCAACTTAATTTTCAAGAGTCAAAAATGATGATAAGTCCGGGCTTTTCTCAGTTTGATGCACAGTTAATGAACTTTCTACCAGTAGCTAAATATAAATCATCTAAGGACAAGTTCTTGCTTTTTGATACAGCTGGTATCCACGGTGCAATTCCCGACACTGACGATAGAGGCTCGATAAGAGTCATCTATTCTTTTGTAAGCAAGGATCAGTTCTTTGAAAAATATGCATCAAAAGAGCTGCATACAGTGCCCCATAATATTCTCAATAAAATGCTAGAAGCAAAATAGTGAAAGTTTTTATAAATAGAAAACCTGTTTCAGGTCCGTGGGGTGGCGGTAATAAGACAGTTTCCGCACTTGCATCTGCACTTGAACCTCATGCTAGTGTTGTATTTGATCTTGATCATAGTGATATAGATGTAATTTTTTGCTTTGACCCCAGACCTTGTCCTCAAGGAGTTTGGTACCAGCATTTTTTAGACTATAGAGAAAAGCATGGATGCAAGATAATTCAAAGAGTAGGAGATGTCGGAACACATGGAAAGCCTGATTTATTTTCATTAGTATCGCAGTCTACAAATTTATCTGATTTTATAATCTTTCCAAGCGAATGGGCACGAAACGAAATTAATTACAGAAAAGATAATTATAAAGTCATCTCTAATGCACCTTTGGATAGATTTTATCTAAATAGAGACAAAAGAGATGTGCCAGCCCAAAAGTTAAATATTGTTACTCATCACTGGTCCACTAACACGATGAAGGGTTTTGACATATATGAAAAATTAGGAGAGTATTGTATTAATAGGGATGATATAAGATTCACTTATATTGGTAGATACCCAAGCAGTGCAAAAACAGCAGGAATAAATTTAATAGATCCGAAAGATATAGATTTTCTCTCAAAAGAGATTCCTATGCACGATATCTATCTTACTGCATCTAAACTAGAGGCAGGCGCAAATCATGTTCTAGAGGCGCTGGCAGCTGGACTTCCAGTTATCTATCGTGAGGGCGGTGGAAGCATAGATGAATATTGTAAAGACTACGGAGAGAGATATTCTGATTTTAACTCTCTTGTCTCAGCAATTGAAAAAGTTTCATCTACGTATCCCGATTACAAGGGTAGGGCTTTAAATTTTTCATTAACAATTGAAGAAACTATTAAAAAATATTTAGATATAATATTATTATGAAACTCAATATTAGCATAGACGACGTATCACCGCATCCTAGATCATCAATAGATGTAGTTAAAAATTGCAATAAGATAATTGAAAAGTTTCCAAGCGTAAAGTTTACCCTCTTTGTCCCGATTTCGTATTGGAGAACAATGAGACCAGGAATAGCGACAGAAAAACCGCTTCAGATAAATCACTTTAAAGACTTTTGTGAATCTTTGCGAAGTCTTCCTGAGGCTAACTTTGAAATAGCTTATCACGGATTTTATCATGGAATACCTGGAAAGAGTGACAATGATGAAATGAGATATCTATCTTACAATGAATGTAAGAAGATGATAGAAGCTATGTATGCGGTAGTTGAAATGTCATCTTTGTCTAATAGATTTTCTAAAATTTTAAGACCACCTGCCTGGAGGATGTCGCCTGAATCATTCGATGCTTGTAGGGATATGGGGATAGAAATATTAGCATTATCACCTGACAAGTATGACGATGGATCTCTTGACTATAAGGGAAAAGATAAAGAATTTAAAAATGTAATTTATTTTAATGTGTGCCCGCCTGATAAACCTTTACAGCTTTTTAATAAGACAGAAATTGTTTATCATGCTTGCGATTGGGATAAGAACTATCTTAGCGACTCTCTTACAGGCGATCTAATAGAGTTTATTGGTGATAATATCTCTAATATAGATTTTTGCTTTATGCGAGAGATGATAGATTAGATCACCTGGTTGTAAAGATACGATTTTAATGTTAAAATATCTTTAGGTTTAAAATGATAAAGCTAAAAAAAGGAACCAGGGTAGAGCTTAGCACTAAAGGTCACCGTGGATTTTTTTATCCTAGTGAAGTAAAGAGATCACTTCTTTACGACGTTAGTGCTATAGAGATTCCCTGGGTAGGGGGCGGACCCGCCAAGCGTGCAGCATTAATTCCTGAAAACTCTCTATTTGTTTCCGGAAAACCTGATAAAAATATTACTATATGGGTTGACAAGAAACCGCTAGGCACAAAATGAGCTACGTCCACCAACTTGAAATAGACAAAATTGAAAAGAGTAGACTCCAGTGTCTATGGCACGTACATATTCCAAAGACAGGTGGAAACTACATTAAAAAAGTTTTTCACAAGTCAGTGTTCAGAAATATGCACCAAGCGCTGACTGCATTACCGCTAGCAGGCGACAATAGCCCTATTTTATTTGGAAACGGACATTCAGACGGGAGCTCTGCTGGAATGAGGTCGACTACTTGCTTTGAAGCCCAGGCAGTCTATCTGGGAGAGCCGTTTAGCGGAGATATAAGAAAGGGATATATGCCAAGCTATAATGCACATTCAATTTTCTATAAGTGCTTTTCACTTTCTACAATTAGAAATCCTTTCGATATGCTGCCTAGCATGTTTTTTTATAATTTAAAAAATCATCCTGATGATAAAGATCTTACTATAAAAACCTTTGATGAGTTCGTGCATAATTTTTGTAATAACAGGAGCCATTTTTCAGATAAAAAATACCATGAAGAAGATAAAAACTATGTAATATCTAATCACTCTGCATTTAAGAGATTTTTGTTTTTTCAGCTCTTTTCTCATGACACAGTGTGTCAAGTAGACGCCATCTTGCCTATTGAAAAGATTGAGAATGGTTTGCGTGACCTTTTTAAAAATGCAGATTTTTTAAAAGATCTTAATATAGATGAAGGAGTTGTCCAGCCCGACGGAGGGACTATAAGAGAACACAAGGATTATAGAAGGTACTATACACCTAAGCTTGTGGACATGATTAACAACAAGTTTAAAAGAGAGATAGAGTTTTTTGGGTATGACTTTGAAGATGGGTACAGATCTGATATAACTGTTATTGATCCGTCAACTTTTACATACGATATGAAATATGATCTCTTAATTTACTCTCACAACAAAGTACCTTTATTTCCCCAGTGGTCTCATTCTATATCACGTCAAGCCATATCGTTTAAGGATAGCGTTGATATCAATCTTAAATTATCTCAAAATACAAAATTAGCATCTTATAACTACACGCCCGGTCTTTTAAAGAATTCTCATGGAGAGTCAAGCGCACATGATCTCTCGCAAGGGCAAAGTGCAATTTCACACCAGTATGATCATATGAGAGCATCTATATGGGCCTCTGGCAAAGACAAGTCAGAAGTATTTTGTGACGGTCCAGCATCTTTTACAACATATGTTTAAAGAAATGCGTCACGACTTTATTTATCAATAATCAGAGAGAGATATGGGAAAATCAGACCCACACGTTTTTTCTAAATATTTGGAAATCCTAGAATCAACGAAGAGAGAAAACTTTGGAAAAACCTGCTTCTTAGGTTTCCAGGGAGCAAATTTGCTTGTGAACTCTATTCCTCATGAATTTTCTTATTTTTATGACTTAATGACTAATGGATGGAATATTAATGATGAAGTATGGAATATTGAAAAGGAGTCTTTTGATACGGTTATTTGCACTAGGCTTGCATATTTTTCAAAAGACCCTGGCGCCTTTTTTAAAAAGTGCTATGACATTCTGAAACCTGGCGGAATACTTCTTGTAGATTGGGGAATTGGTGATCACTGGAGGTTTAAAGATTACAAAATCGGATGGGTAAAAAACGGAGGACATGAGCATGCTTACGAAGATGACAACTACTTGTGGTCTTGTGTGTGGGATGATTCATTTCTACAGCATCCAGAGTATAAGAAATTTTCTGCATGGGTTGCTAAGCATGACTACAAAGACATTAAATCAGCAATAATGGAGGAAATCCCAAATGTTTTTGAAGTGCAGGAAGCATGTAGCTTATTTAACATAAGAGCAGATATGCTAGCGCTATGGGAAGATTTGCCCCAGCTTTATATTATCTTATGCTGCACTAAGAGCGATAATAGCTGATTAGTGAAATGTCTAAACATTTCTGCTATCGTGCAGTATCTTTATATGTCTATTTACCAGTAGGGAGATAGCGTGAGAAAAAGAGTTATCCTATATTTTGGAGATGTTTTTTGGTGCACAGTGCCATACTCTGGCCTATCTCTTTTTCATGAGCTAAGCAAAGATTTTGAAGTATTTCCAGTGTTTCAAAGTAATGATATTAGACTATATAAGGAATGGGACGGATCAGAAAAGTATCACTTTAATAAAGACTTTTTTAGTGAGATAGATCCAATTGAAACTTCTAATCTTGTTGAAACTTATAAGAAACTAGGTGCAGATTTAACTATTACACCCTGCCAGATGCAATTTAAAAATCAGTTCGCTAGTAGAAATAGAGCTCTTAGATCTGAAGGTTGTAAGATTGGGCTATGGGATGTTGGAGGGTCAGATGGTCTTTGGTGTCCATCTGGAAAGACAGGCTGGGAAATATTCTTTTCAAAGGGCCAGGCCTGGAAGGATAAAATGGTGGATTCTAGTTCACTTAAAGCACTACCTCACGTTATGTCTGAAGATGATTCTAAAATATTTCTTACAGGCTGCCTAGACTATGATGAAATGTTTGATGATTATAATTTTAAATTAAGAGTTCCAGTTCTCACTAAGAGAGAATTTTGTGACAAGTATGGCCTAGATGTCAACAGGCCGATAATAGCCTATGCCCCTGCTAACCCCAGACCCGACCAAAACTATAGATACCCAGATGGCACGTCAGCCCGCCAGGCGTTGACAAATATTAATGATACTCTGTTTGATTTAAGCAGCAATGAAGGGTACCAGGTTTGCTTTAAAACACATCCTGGTGATTACATGGATGGAAACCCAAGTGACAGCACAAAGTACAACGGGGTTCATCCTAGAGCAAGAATGGGATCGTATAAAGGCCCTCGATACTTGTGTGATGGGTTTGATAAATTCACTACCATAAGTGCAGAAGATGGATATAATCTTTATAGGCTTTGTGATTTTGGTGTAACAAACTACAGCCACGTAGGGTACGAGTTTTTTCTCCTAAAGAAGCCTATCATAAGCTATGGGATGAAATATACAAATGAGTGGCAGTTTGTAGATAATCTTTGCGAAAATGTGTACACAGATATTTTTTCAAAGGAAGAATTGAAGACTTTAATCTTAGACGGTGGGTTCAATATCAACTTTAAAGATGAGTATGCTAATAAATTCTTTGTTCAAAGATCAGGTTCAGCTTACAAAAAAATAGCTAAGTCAATAAGGTCATACAACCTCTAGTCATGAGCACACAGTGAATAAAAATTTTACCGGCTGGGATATTATCGCTGATAAGGGATTTGGTATATCTACAGGTAAATACTTCTGCAATGAAAGTGATCTTGCAAGCGGAATATACGAGTCTGTATACAGATCTTTAGATCCCAAAGAAGGAGATATAGTATGTGATCTAGCATGTGGATCAGGAATATATCACAAGATGATATCAGACACAGGGGCACAGATTTTTGGAATAGATTCTTCAAATAAGCAAATCGAAGAAGCAGCTTTGAGAAATATATCCGGAATATACATCACTAAAAGTATTTTAGATGACTCACTTGTAAAGCTATTAAAAACAATTCAACCCAATAAAGTTATTTTAAATAGCTTTATTCACTATCTAGATGATGCTGAGCTAAGCATACTAATTACGAATATTTGTAAATCTCCCTCAGTAGAAAAGATATTAATTGGTGATATTCCAATCAAAGAAATGAAGGAAAAATTTGAAAAAAATAGATCTTTTCTTAGAGGGATAAAGTTTTTTTTCATGAGGATTTTTACAAATATTCTTGTAGGAGAGTTTTTATCTGATCTTGAAACTAGAAACTATACGATTAATGAATTAGAAAAGCTTGCTAAGATAAAAAATCTTAATTTCAAGTGGCTAGAGCAGGATAATCGCCAGCAATTCTATAATACAAGAGCAGATCTATTACTTTCAAGAGATTTTTAAAATGAACAAGCTACCATTTTTATATGATAAAGATTGGCATATTCACGAAATTGAATATAATAAGCTTTACAATATACATCTTTTAAAAGACGCAACCATCGTAGAGGATGATGTAATATTTCCAGCACTAATGTTTGAAGATAGAAATAGGAAAAAAAATATTATAAAACAGGGAGGATTTCTATCTGTCACTCCTTACTTTCCAAATAGAGAAGACTTCAATAGCAGCTCTTTCTCGAAAAGATTTAAAAATCTAATTCATAAAATAAAAAATGAAGCAAGCTGTGAAAATATTGATGAGTTTTTAATTCATCAATTCCCTCTTCAGACTTTTCGCAGGCCGTTTTCTTTTTGTGAAGAGCTTGGGTATAAAACTTACTATAGAGGAAGAAGTTTCGTAGATCTAAAAGATAGCCCTATAGATGAAATTTGGAATCATGTCAGAAAAAGATATAGAAGTCATATTAGAAAGTTTAATAATGTTAACGTGTTTCATGGGTCTATTCCAGACCAAGTATTTGGAAGCATGGTAGACAAACATTTTAAACTGGCTGGCCGAAAAACAAAGCCTGATATTTGCTGGGACATTTTAAGAGAGTTTGTTAAAAATGAGAAAGCATGTGTACTGAAGTACAATAATGACTTTCTCTATTTCTTTATTTCAGAAAAATACTCCTACTACTCTATTAGTGCAGCAGAGAGAAGCTCTTTGGGTGTGACTCACGCGCTTATGTGGGAAGCCATAAAACATCTCAAAAGTATTGAGTGTGAGCTGTTAGATGTAGGAATCTATTATCCGCTAATGCCCTCCGACACTATAAATGATTCAGAAGCTTTAGACTTTAGTAAAATTCAAAACATATCACACTTTAAAAATGGGTTTGCTAATAAAACATTTCCTGATTTTTATAGTAAAATTATCTAAAGAAAAGATGATAAAATGAAAGAAAAGATAATAGTACAGCGTGGCTGGAAAAGAACATGCACAAATTATTCTAGGGTTGTACTAGAGAATAACTTTAATGCCAAAGTCATAACTTCTAATAAGCATGAACAGTATATCGACTACAATTTTCTAATTGAAAGAACTAAAGGCTACCAAGACGCAACAGGCGAGATCGATAAGAGTTTTTCTGGATGGCCTCATAGAATCCAGCCTGAGATAGTTGATGAACTTAGAAGATCAGGAAATATCCATCATGTAGTCTGTATAAAGAATCCGATATCATGGTTATATAGCATGTGTTCAATGGGTCAACATGGAAGCTTGTACTCTGACAATAGGCCTGTAGCAGAACTTTTAAAAGAGTATAATGATCGCTACACAGGGTGGAAGTCGCTAATTAAAGAACATGAGTCGTCAACATTTATACTGAGACATGAAGATCTTGTGTGCGATTTTGAAAACACTATGAAATTAATACAAGCAAAGTTTGATCTAAGAATGACTTATGATGAGATTAGAAATGAGAATCGAATAGTTCTTCCGCAAAATAAGGGAAATATAAAAATTAGAAATGATGAATTTGATAAGAATTTCTATATTAATAAGAAGTATAATGATATGCTAGAAAGCAAGAATTTTCGCATAACAGTTGAGATGCTAGCTAGAGAGATAGTTGATCCTAGCTTGCTTTCATTCTATGGATATGACAGTGATTCCTTTTAATATTCCAACAAACATAGGGACAGAAATTAAAAGGATAAATGACTGCGTCGAGAGAAATTCACTCTCTGGAGGAGGAATATATTCAGATCTCTGCACGCAGGAAATCTTAAAAATTCTCAATTCAAGATCTAATGTTTTTATGACGCCGTCTTGCACATCCAGCTTAGAGGCAGCATCTTTAATATTAGGCTTAATGCCTGGGGATGAAATTATTATGCCTAGCTTTACGTTTGTGACAACAGCAACATCCTTTTCCAATAGAGGCATAAAGGTAAAATTTATTGATATTAGACCAGATACCTTGAATATGGATGAGACTAAAATTGAAGATGCGATAACCTCTAAAACCCGAGCGATAGTTCCAGTTCACTATGCCGGCGTCGCTTGCGAAATGGACGAGATTTTAAAAATTGCTAGAGACAATAATCTATTTGTAATAGAAGACGCTGCTCAATCTCTTATGTCAAAATACAAGAAAAAGCCTCTTGGCTCGCTTGGTGATATTTCAGCTTTTAGTTTTCATGACACCAAAAACATACACTGCGGGGAGGGTGGGACGCTCATAATAAATCAGGAGGCGTTATTTGACAGATCTCACTGTGTTGTCAACAAAGGGACAAATAGGAAAGAGTTTCTAGAAGGTAGAACAGAAAAGTATACATGGATAACTTCCGGATCTAGCTACTCTCTAGGAGAGTTGGCATGCGCATATCTACTAGACCAGCTGCACTTTGCTCAGAACATTACGCAAAAAAGGCTATTGCTTTGGAATCGATATTGTGAAAACTTAAAAGACGTATCCAACATAGAATTACCTAACGTGCCAGATCACTGTGATCATAACGGTCATATATTCTATATAAAATTAGAAAATTCCAAAGAGAGAAAGAGGGTAATGTTTGAATTAAAGAAAGAAGGCGTGAGTTCATGTTTTCACTTTGTTCCTTTGCATAGCGCACCGGCCGGCAAAGTGTTTGGTGAATTCATTGGGGATGATGTATATACGACATCTGAAAGTAGCAGGACTTTAAGATTGCCAATTTTTCATCAAATGACTCTAGGACAAGTTGATAAAGTTTGTGAACTTATAAGGGGATTGTGTGACATTTAAAATCTCTCTACCAATATCTCATCTTTTTGAAAAAGAAGAAAATATTAGCCAGCTTTCTGGAAAGTATGACTGCCTAGAGACGCGCCCTTTTACATTGAACTGTTCTCTACCAGACCAGCAATTATTTCATGCAGATAATATTCAGCCAATACATGAGCTAGCTGACTCTGATTTTAAATTTCTAGAAGAGATACGAGAAAAAAAGAAAGATTTAAAGGCTATCAGCTTTCACTGTGCATCGTGCTGTCTCGAGCCAGAGGTAAAAGATGGAATATTTTATAAAGGTAAAAATAGATCATACGCTAGAGATGAAATGTATAAAAATGCTGAGAGAAATCTATCAATCATTAAGTCAATATTTCCAGACACCACAAGCATCTCTATTGAGAATAATAACTACTATCCCACAGATGCATATATGCATGTAACAGAGGCGCAGTTTATAAGAGATATTGTTTATGATAATGACATCTGCTTTTTGTTTGACAATGCACATGCCAGAGTAACAGCATTTAACTCAAAAATTTCGTACGATAGCTATATTAAAAACCTTCCTCTTGATAAAATGAATCAGATACAGTTCTGCGAAGCTTTTGTTCCTGAGACTGGGCTGGCAAGAGATATTCATGAACTGCCTACAGATAAAACAGTTGAAGAGATAGTCACCCTTGCCAGAGAATATGATGTACAATATGTGACACCTGAGTACTATAAGAGCATAGAAAGACTAATTAAACTTCTTGAATCGCTCAATAATGCCGTTATATAAAATATCAGAAAAGAAAATTATCATAACTGGATCTCAAGGTCAGCTAGGAAGCCACTTAGCGTCATTTCTCGCTAGCTTGGGAGCAGATGTTATTAGAGTCGATCAGGAAGATTTTGATATAACTAATGAAAAAGAAACCAGAAGATTTTTCTCTGATGTCTTTTCTGCTAAGGGAAAGATTGATGTTCTTATAAACAATGCAGGCGTAAGCACATTTGAACCTTTTTTAGAAAGAAGTGAAGAGTCATTTAAATGGGTTTCTGATGTAAATCTTCGAGGCACTTTTAATTGTATAAAATCTTATGTTAGCGAATTTGACAAGTCAGCACAAGATCAAGGATCAATCATAAATGTAGGATCTGTTTATGGCATTGTAAGCCCTGATCCGAGAATCTATACTGATTGTGAGAGAAGAAATTCTGAAGTTTATGGTGCTTCTAAGGCAGGCATAATACAAATGACAAAATACTTCGCAGTTCATCTTGCAAGTCGGAACATTACAGTAAACTCTGTATCTCCCGGAGGAATATTCAACCCTAAAGATCCACAGGGTGGCGACTTTATCTCCAGATACTCTTCTCGATGTCCGATGAATAGAATGGCAAATGTTGACGACATGGATGGTGCATTTTTATTTTTCTCAAGTGATATGTCGAGATATATAACTGGTCAAAATTTGACTGTAGACGGCGGATTTTCTATTTGGTAAGCTTATGATTGTTAAGATAGAAAAAAATATATCTGATATGAAAATAGGACTTTTAGGAACGCGTTCAAATTGCTTTTCACGAGTTCTTGACAGATACAGAATAGAATACTCTAAAGTAGAAATAGATGAGATTGATCAATCATATGATTTAATTTTTGAAAGCGGAGTATATAAAATAATACCAGAAGAAATTTTATTGCTACCGACATATGGTGTAATTGGAATTCATGAGTCACCGCTTCCAGAAGGGAGAGGTCACGCACCAATACAATGGGCAGTCTTAAATAGTAGAAAAAATCTTACTATCACGCTATACAGACTAAACAAAGGTGTAGATTCTGGGCAGATTATAAATCAGCATAATGTCCCTATTTT